>Ga0326727_10016070_pt1 | contig 15897 bp, 12 predicted proteins | sample MB2enrmetagenome_FD_207643 | JGI IMG/M metagenome (GOLD analysis project Ga0326727, IMG submission 207643) | Lab enriched peat soil microbial communities from McLean, Ithaca, NY, United States - MB29MY | ecosystem: Environmental > Terrestrial > Soil > Wetlands > Peat | place: USA: New York... | reverse complement strand
CGATGCCATGAAGGAAGGATTTAATAATACAAAGCAAATTATTACCGGCACTGTAAATGCAGTAAAAGATGGGGCTAATGCGATTGGTAAAAGTGCTCAGATAATATCAAACACAAATTTGCAAACAATTAATTCACATGCCAAAATGGCGATGGATGTTGAAAAACAACGGCAACAACTTACAATTTCTGAACGAAATTATTCAACAGACCATATTAAAATAATGGGGCAAATTGAAGTTCTTGAAAAACGGGCTTCACGTCAATCGGCTTTAAGTAATTCCGAAAAAGTGAAAGCCGCTCAATTAGCTCAACAACTTTATGAAAAAGATTATCAAACACGACTAGGATTTGCTCAAAAAAATGAACAATTGACAAATAAAGAACAGGCCTTGAAATCAAAAAAAGACATGCAAGCTATTGCAGATTCTAAAAACAGAACACAAGAACTGATAGCAAATAAGGATAATGAGATGCAAACCTTAATGAACAAAGAGCAAAAGGCTGAAAAGCTTGGAGAATCGCAAGCTTTAAAAGCGTTGAAGGAAGAATGGGCGCAACGTGAAAAAGTAATTTCTGCAGGACGTGATGCTTTAAAAAATGCGGATAAAGAAGAATTATCTGATCCCAAAATTTATGCCTCTCGGATTAAAAAAATGCAAGAATTGACACGTCAGGAAACAGATTTGATTGATGAAAAAGTAAAACATCATATATTGACAGAATCTCAGGGACAGGAAGAAATAAATAAAATCGATTCTGAAGGCTTGAAATATATCCGTGACATTTCGGCTATACGTTCTGATTTATTAGTCGCTGAATTAAATCAGGAAGTTCAAATGCACCGTTTGAAAGATGAAGAAATATTAGCGGGCAAAAAACAAACTGCTCAGCAGCAACACGAGATTACTTTAAAACAAATTGAGGAAGATCGAAAAGCGCAGGAAGATGCTATTAGAATTCAAATGCAACTCGAACCTGATAAAATCAAAGAATTACAAGCCAAACTTGGACTTCTTAATCAGCAAGCTAAAACCAAAACTGCTCAAGAAAACGGGAAATTTGAGGAATCTGAAAAAAACAGAAAACGATCAGCTGAAGCTGCTGATTTAGCTAATCAATTGGCGTTTGCAGATAAATTATCAACTGAAGAATACCAAATAAAGAAAAGACAACTTGATTTAGACAAAGAAAAAGAATTAGACAATGTCAATATCACTGATAAGGAAAAATTAAATATCAGCAAAAAATATGATCAACTTCAAGAAGATCTTACTAATAAATCGGTAGACGATCGTCTTCAGGCCGAATCTGTTCTTTCAGGAAATATAGCTAATCTATTCAAAAAAAATACTGAAGCATATAAAATTGCAGCATCTATTCAAGCATCGATTGATACTTATGTTGCTGCAAATGCAGCCTATAAAGCTATGGTAGGAATACCCGTGGTGGGTCCTGAATTAGCTATTGTTGCAGCAGCTGCTGCAATAGCAGCAGGGTTGGAAAATGTTGCGCAGATAAATGGTATTAGTCTTGATTCTTCATCTGCTTCCTCCAGTTCAACATCTGCTTCATCTGCTTCCGGCACGCGTGTCCTTACCGGTAAAGAATCAGGAGGCTTTATGGATGTTACCAGAGCGCAGGATGGTGCTCAGTTCAACGCCGCTTATGATCCTACCAAGCGTGGTTATGTTGATCGCCCTACTGTAATAGTTGGAGAAGGTGCTCCCGGAAATAGCATGGAATGGGTAGCCAGTAATGCCGCGATGAAAAACCCGACGGTTGCACCTATAATAAGCATGATAGACAGCGCACAACGTTCCGGAAATATCAGCACAATAGATATGAACTACCTGATGCGTCGCCAAATGTCCGGATTTTCTTCTGGAGGATCCATCGCCCAGCAAAATACAATGGTTCATGTTCCTGTTCCATCCTCTTCTGATCCAGACTTAAAAGTCGCCATCGCTCGGCTAAACGATCATTTGGATAAGGGTTTGCCCGTCAATTTCAGTTTCTACAGGCATGATATCGCTCGAGCAGTTTACGACGAATCAATTTCTAACGGATCTAAAAAATGAGACTATACACTACAAAAGGAGATGTGGCTTTGCCCACGGATGTGAAGCCGGAAATCAAATGGACAAATCCATTTATTTCGTCGGATGGTAGCCAGACGGCGGTTATTGCTTTTCCACATACTCCCGAAAATCTGGCCAATATCGATTGGCCGAACCGTCTCGACCACCAACTTCGCTTTGTGCAAAGCCGCGATGCATGGTTGCAGTTCGGGCCATTTCTCAACAAAGGAAAGCTGAAGATTTATCCCGTCTCCGAAGACGAAGGTATCCAGGGTACGTTTTATTTTGCAAACGGCGACCTTAACGCAAGCATCGGTCCCGACATTCTCATGACAGCACTCACTTGGGACGTTCGAGATCCGTATACCGGTACTACTGATCAGAAAATTACGCAATGGCTCGACCATCTCACGCAGGTAATGAACAAAACGGTGCAAGATGATTATTTCGTTTTTCCTGTTGTGGTTTCGGCATCAGATACCGATTCCTATTTTGCAAAAACAACCTTCAATTGGCTAAATGGAATTCATTTGGACAATTCGGGAGCAATGGTTTTAGATGCCTATTCTCCGCAGGTTGAATTTAGCGGATCGCCCGACGTATCTATTTCCTGGACTGGATTAAAGGTGACGGTTACAGCCTCAAATTCGGTTACAGCCGATACGACGGTTATTTTTTCATATATCCTCTGGAGTGGTGGAGATGCCGATACAAAATATTTTGGCCGCATTTCAATTACTATTCCAAACGGACAAACTAAAGTCGATTACACGTTCTTGAATTCTTCGTGTCACATCTATGCGGCGAAAGTTATTTACGTGAATCCAACTACCGATTCCAGTGCTGTTTATTCTGACATCGGTTATGGCATTACCCCATTTTTGCGCACTTCCTACGTGCTTCGACAGGTTTTTGCTTATTTCGGATTCACTTTGTTGTCTAATATTTTCGATACCGATCCGGTATTGAAATATCGCTGTGAGTTGAATACCACAGCCGATGCCATTATGCCAGGATCGATAGACTTCTCGCAACTGGTACCCGACGTCACGGTCGTGGCGTGGCTCAATTCCCTGCGCAATAGGTTTGGCATCGAATTTATACCGGATGCAAAAAAAAATATTTCAGTGATAAGTTGGAACGACGTGATTGACAGTACACCCGACATGGATATCACGCAATTTGTGGCTGGTAAACAAAAGTTGGAATGGCAGCAAGCTGAACCGTTGAAGATGTCGGAATCTACCTCCATTAACATGGCTTCACCGCCAAAGGATACGCTGATAAACTTCACTAAAAAATATGGAGCTTACACTGACAATGCTTCCTCCTCTCCTATAGTACCAGGAGTCGTGGTTCATCATTTAGCCTCAAATTCTTTGTGGTATAATGGCACGAGAATTGGGAGCACCGGCTTCAATATAGAACCGGTAGCTGACAATGTGGAAGATATTTCAGCGGCAGATGCCCTTGTACCGACCATCTGCGTCAATCCTGACGGATATCAATTCGAAGGTATCTACTGTCCGTTTATCGGTGCACGTCGATTCATGAACACGTCTGTGAATTACGGCACTACGCTGAAATTACCCGAAGACGAAGATCTATCTGTTATGGCTGCCTTTGCCATACCTGATATTCAGGCTTCATTCGATAAAAATTACAACTATTATATGGGGTCTTCGTCGTGCTACGACGGATCGGGCGCATTGTGGGGCTCGCTTTCGAATCAATATTGGGGTGATCAGGGAACTTTTGCCAACTGTTTTTTTAAAAAAGACATGTTGAAGCGAAATAGCTATCACAAGATCACTATTCCAATTCAATTGAATTTCGTACAGCTATATCAATTGATTTCGACCCTATACACCCGAAAGCTATATAAAAGTCAGCCGGTTATTATCGAAGAGTTATCGATATCAGTGTCAGATCGAATTTACGATGCCGAAATTATTCTCCGTACAACCCGACAATATATCAATACCTCCGAAGGTATTGCAACCTGGTTTTGGAGTAATTTTGTTTGTGAAAAGTTGGAATCCGATCCTAACATTAATATAATCACAATAACCACTTATGACAATAGTATCACGGCTACGGCTCAATATCCGGTTGCTTCAGATGTGAACATAATGGTTGAATGGTGGGCATCTTCTAACGATCAAACATCTCAACAAGGTCAACAATCAGGAACCGATACAATAACTATTTTGAAAGGGCAAACATCAGGTGGAATCACGACTTTAGGCGATACGACAAATGTAAATGCTATTGACTCCGTTTCACCACAGAGCGACGCCACATATGATTATATTGCCGTGATCGGAAGCAACGGAACATACGGAAATTCCGGCTACCAGCGTTCACTCGATTTGATTATAGAATTGACATACGACAATGGATATGAGAGTGATAATACTTATAGTGGGATGCAAGCATTCACGATTAACGGTCGAACCTATGCCAATATTACCACAACCGACCTGCAAGCACTTACTTTGACAGACTACAACAAACGCCTGTCCGACTGGATCGCATACATTAATGCCAACTATCTAACGCGATTCCCGTCGCTCACCATCACCACCGACGGCGCTCGGGTATATAATACGACCGCTTGCCCCATTGGCTAACCAGCACGGAGTTCGACTCAAATTCGGACTCTGTGTTTATTTTTGTCCTTTCTTCTTCCGCTTCAGAACCTGATATTTGCATAAAAAAGAAACGCATGTATCTCGCTCCATCATCCCCATCATTCATTTCCGCACCCGAAATTTCGGACATCACATCCGTTTTGGAAAAATATCAGGTGTGGATGTCGGATGATTCTCTGACAGCCGACGATGTTTATACCTTCATTACCACGCCGTCCGCCTCTCGGGATTTGTTTCTTACTGTATTATCCAAAAACGTCACAGTAGTAACCAACAAATTTGCAACACAAAGTTATGTCGTTTAGCGCCTCAATACCATCTTATAACAACGTGTTGAACCCCGTTTGGATAACCATCACCGGTACGGCTTCAACCGATTATACCTACACCGTGAAGGATAGCTCAGGTAGTGAAGTATTTTCAGGGGTTGTTACCGGCACTACCTTTTCTTTCAATATATCCGAAGTGGTGCAGTCGCTGATTACTGATCAAGATATGACTACTTATATTACACAGGGTATCATATCTCGGTATATTACTGATTTTCTTGCAACTTTCACCGTTGAAATAACGGACAACATTGATACCATTACGCTATCTTCCTTTGCCGTACCGGGGGGAATTACAGATCGTCTCTTTCGAGCTATTGTGGCATCTGGTTCAGATGCTTTCAAAAGTATATTTTTCAATACAAATCTAAACTTCGCCCTCACATCACGATCGCGCGACACCGAAATATTTATCAGGGAGACAGAACTGAATCCTATTGCCTTTTTCGGCTATTTTTCAACAATGACAATTCAGGATGATGATACTGTTATTGCTTCCATCACTGGAGAAGGATCTATCATTACGGAGTTGATCACTGTCGATCTGGAAACGCTTCGAAAATACGAGATGACCTGCAATGGCAAAATCATCAATCGATTTGACTTTTATACAGACGGATATCTATCTTTTTCCGTCAATATTATAGAATCGAAAGAAACACGAGGATATTCTATTCAGTTCTTAAATTCTTTCAACGTATGGGAGAAGGCAGAGATATGCGGAGAACTTGATTACCAACCCGATCGAGATAATGATGGTGCAGCTTATAAAGCTTATGATTCTATAACCGATTCATTGCTTGATCGCCGAAATAGGGTGAAAGTTACTGAAATAATCAAGGCGGATATGGGCTATACTGATGACGATCGGAAATCCTTTCTCGAAGATATGCTAATATCAAAAAGTTGCTATCTATGCGTTGACAACAATATATATGAATGTACTGTATATGCAGATCAAATTTCATTGGGAAAATCGAACCCGTCCCCTGACGCGTTCCCTGTGACAATTAAAATGGTTGATAACGGTTACTTATCAACACCATATATTGACTACACCAAAATAGTTAATCACAAGAAAATTTTCGACAATCCATTTGCGGGAACGTTTGAATAATTGTCCTTTCGCTATATGAATCAGATTGATAATTTTGTATAAAAAATAAGAGATGGCAGATTATAGTTCACTTTATGGAGCAGCCGACGTAATTGCGACAGAAACGAAAGAATACGCTAATACAGCTGAACGAGTTGGAGGCTGGATGAAAGATATGCTCAAATGGGTGAGTGATAATTTGAAAAATCATTCTGATGGAGCTATCGCCGGATCGGGTGCTATCTGGTTCGGAGCAACAGCGCCTACTGGTTATGCTTTTATCCCGGAAGTGCAATCAAACGACTATTCGATGACTGATTATGCCGATTTGTGGAATAATCTTGGTGGCCTCAATTCGCCATGGGGTTATGATACGAATGCCGGCAAGTTTTCCCTACCATGGGGGGCTTCCGGAATTTCTTTCATCAAAGCAGGAAGTATTTATGCGTTAGCTTCAACAGGAGGTAATTCTTCCGTTAATCTTACAGTCAATAATTTAGCGCCATTTAAAGTTAGAATAGGCGTGAATAATGGGGGAGCTGGCTCCTTAGAATGGACTAATCCGGACACTACTTCCGGGGCCCGCAAATATCCGCTCGCAAGTCAAGCCACAAGTACTTATTCAAGTGGCTTTTCAGATTCAATTGGTCAAGGAACTCCACTCAATATACAACCTCCATACGTTGCCGTAAATTGGATCATAAAGTTATCGAATGACGATAATTCCTTTAATCTTTCCATTAACGATTCGGGTCATTTGATAGTAACCTATTCTGATGGAAGTACGCAGGATGCAGGCCAGGTAATGAATCCAAATTGCGTTCTATCTTCTGCTCAGACATTAACACCAGCTCAACAGTCTCAAACACAAAAAAACATTGGTGTATTGAAGGGTATTTTTTATCAGGCTGCCGGGTCAGGAACTATTAAGATCCCTATTCCGGTAAATACCAAATTAGGCGACGTATGGATATCAATCGACACTTTGGCTCCGCTCGTATTTATTGCGGATTCTTCCGGGGATCTTTTTGGGGCTACAAAAATTGGGAATAATCTAAACCCACTCAGTATTAATAAAAAATATGTGGCAGCAGATTTATTGACAATCACGGTATCAGGTGGAACTATCGATTTTGCAGTAGAACAATTCAATTTTTAAAATATGAAAAAAATAGCTATCTTCTTGTTTTCGGTCATTTTAGTTTCCGCAATTGCGCAGGATGTTCACAAAGACAGACAAGCGTGGGAATTTTTGAACGGAATCACTTCCGATAAACATGTTATTTCTGACACTGTGAAAGCTTCTGCTTTTTATCAAGATTCGTCTTTGTTGGGTACTCAACCGTGGGTGCTACATCAAATAAATGTAGAATCCGCGAATCGAATATATGCCGATTCTATACAGTCTGCATCTATAAAGGATTCTACATTTTCCCTCCGAACCTCAATATCAAAAGAGAAAGCAAATCGAATTACAGGAGATAGCATTCTTAATAGTTTAGTGGTAACTAAACTTGCAATTTCTGATACGGCAAAATTAGGCTATCGTCTTACAACTGAAGTATATAATAGAACGACTTCAGACGCTTCTATTCATAATACTATTGACAGTTTAGCAACGGCAAAACAAAATAACTTAGGCTTTTCTCCTGAAAGCATCGCTAATAAAGGAATCAATAATGGCTATGCTATGTTAGATGGAGGGGGGAAAGTCCCCATTTCTGAACTGCCATCGACGCTTCAACAATATCTTGGAGTTTGGGACGCTACAACCAACACCCCGACTTTAACTAATTCAATGGGGAATCCAGGGAACGGTTATCAAATATCCATGACTGTCGACTCGGTTCAAGGAAGTTGGTTTGGACAGTCGGATTGGTTTTACAACGGAGATTATGTAATCAAAGGCTCTTTAGGCTGGGAAATCGTACAATCCGGAGACGGCGTTAAATCGGTTAACGGACAACAACACATCGTTAACCTTACAACCACAAACATACCTGAAGGGTCAAATTTATATTTTACTACAACACGTGCTCAATCGGCTATTAGTGGAACTTTACCAATCTCTATCTCACGACCCGGTCTAATATCAATTTTACAAGCAGGAGCCACTTCAGATGGTTACCTATCATCGATCGATTGGAATACCTTTAACAACAAACAGGGAGCGATAGCAACTGGTACAACAGCTCAATACTGGCGAGGTGATGAAACCTGGCAAACATTGAATAGTACAGTCGTTGGCTTAGGTAATGTAACCAACAACGCACAAGTTACGACTGTGAATGCCGGAACAGGTCTTACATCTTCGGGAGGCACAACACCTACTATTTCAATTGCATCAGGACGTTACCTGCCGACTACAACAGATCAAACAAATTGGAACTTAGTATCGACTAAAGCCAATCTTTCAGGTGCCTCTTTTACCGGAAAGATAACCGCTACTGCTATTACTACAAACTCAAGTACCGTAGCTGATTCAATAAAATATACGGGGTATGGAAATGCATTAGTAATATCCACGCTTGGAGGTATAAGTACTTTCGATGCATCCGGTAATATCAATGCCGTAAATGCAGTAACGGCACAGAGCATGATGTCTGACACATACTATAATGGCATAGGGACAGATCAAGCAAGATGGAAGAGTGACACAACTGCCTTAACCGGAATTCCGACAAACTGGCATTTGAATCATTCTTTAGCTTCTTATTTGCCCCTTTCAGGTGGTACCGTGACAGGGACGTTGACTGCTACTTCTTTTACAGGTGCTGCAACCGGATTAACTGGTACAGCGGCGTCTATGAATATCGGAGGCACAGCGAGTAATATAACATCTTATCCACTTAACCAATCTGTTAGTACCAATTCAACACCCACCTTTGTTGGTTTGAATGCGGGGCCTAATTATGTTACTGGATATTTTGCCTCCTATAATGGCTCTATAGGTATAATCAATAATATTATTGAGGCAAATGTAACTACAGGTATTAACTTTTATGCTGGTAATATTACTAATTCAAATCCTGATGCTGGAATTAGAAGGAATTCATTAGGAGTTTTAGAGGTATATGATGGAAATATTCAAAATAATCAAGAAAGTCTCAACACACTCTCTCAAAAAATAGGTACCTTCAATGAAACTGCTTTATCTGCATCAATAATCGCTGGATCTTATACGTCTATTTCGGTCATAGACACACAGGTATTTCCAGCAACTGGAACGATTCTGATAGGTGGAACAACAAGTGTAACCTATACGAGCAAAACACAGACATCCTTTATTTTTACATCTACTACCCTTCCCGCTTTTGCGAATGGCACAAAGATAGAACTAACGAGTTCTGCTAATATAACTACTCAGACAACATCTCCATTATACGGTACGTTCAGTTCAATTCCTGTTATTTGCACAAACGGCTTTCCGACGACGGGAACGATCGTATTTGGAAATAGTCGTTCGACTGGTTTAGGAGGTGTTTCGGTGGCTTATACAAGTAAAGATGCAACTAACTTCTACATTCCCTCACAAACGCTTGCAATCGGAGGCGGTTCTTTAGCGCAACTGTCCACAACTCCTGGCTATGCAATGATAGACAAAAGCGGAAATATAACGGGAACTTCTTTTTCTGGGTCTGGAACAGGGTTGACGGGTACAGCTGCTGGGTTGAATATCGGAGGAACAGCAGCTGGATGTTGGTCTCTTTCTGGAAACGCAGGAACGACCCCAGGTACTAATTTTATAGGCACAACCGATAATGAGGACGTTATTTTTAAAAGGAATGGCGTAATTTCAGGTTGCATAAATTCGAATTACAATAACACCTCTTTAGGAGTATGGACGTTTAATAATTCGGTCACTTCTACATATAATACTGCGATCGGCTCATATTCACTTTATTCTTTAACAACGGGTTCAAATAATACGTCAGTGGGAGCATACGGTCTTGCCTCTTTAACAACGGGTTCAAATAATACGTCCGTGGGAGCTCAAACTCTTCAATCTAATACAGGCAGTCAAAATACAGCTATTGGTGCCACTTCTATGTTTAGCAACACGACGGGTACGGGAAATACGGCTATTGGTTTTCAAGCTTTGATTAATAACACGACCGGTACGAATAGCACAGCTATCGGCAATCAAGCTTTATCTAATAATTTAGGAGGAAGCTATAATACAGCTATGGGTAATCAAGCAGGAACCTTAACAAGTACTGGTTCTAATTATAGGAGTGGTAGTTTTTCCTTTTTTTTAGGCGCAAATACGAAAGCACTACGAGATTCCACAACTAATGAAAATGTAATAGGGAACTCAACAGTTGGACATGGTTCTAATACAGTTACAATCGGAAATACCTCGGTAACCGCTAACTACTTCAACGGATCTGTAAATGCGGGGTCTTTTGTTAACTCAACAAATAGCTCAACGTCTGCGCTAATGAGTAATGGGAGTACTCAAATCGTGACATCAGGCACTTACACGCCTTCAATCAGTAATGAAACAGGTCTTTCCTCAATTTCTGTAACGCAAGCTACTTATACAAGAATTGGGAATATCGTGCATGTAAATGTCACTATAAATGCTAATCAAAGCGCATCAGTTAGCGGCTTTTCTATCTCGTTGCCATTTTCAACAAATAACACATCGCAATGGTATGTAGGCTCAATCACGCCCTCGAGTAACCTCGTACAAGCTGAAAGTGTTAATGTCGTGAATACTGGAACAGCGTCCGTAGTGATCGATCTTGCATCACCATCTGCATTTGGTGCGCCCATACAATTTGACTACATCATTCAATAACCGCCCGAAAGGGCATAAATAATAATAAATATGAAAAAGATTCTTTTGATTTCAATCTGCTTATTAGCAGTAGTAAGCGTTTCGGCACAAGTCGATAGTACAGTAGTAGCATCTGTAGCCACTGGTATAACCAACACGTTTTTGGACATGTTTGGTTCGTGGCTCAAGTCACATGCATGGTTCTCGATATTGGTTACCGTGGTTGCTATCTTTGAGCAAATAGTCGTAAAAATCAACTGGATACCCGGAAACAGTACTTGTCAGGTATTATTTTTCGCCTTCAAAGCTGGTGTAAAAATTCTGGCACAGAGATTGGGTATCATGTAGTAACTGTCAGTGACGTCGCAATAGACAAAAACATACAAAATGAGTAACAGATGAATATTCCAATCCCTATCATAGTCGTTTTTTTGACATCAATTGTAGCCATTATAGGCTTCTTTGCGAAGGTAATAATAGATAATACGTCAGCAATAAAGTCTTTGCAAGTTGTAATTAATCAAATACAGAATAATTCCAATAAAGATTTCAAGTCTTGTAATTTAAAACATGCGGAAATAAACAAGATATTCAATGATGTGTATAGTCGAATGAACGACATGAACGAGGATATGGGAAAAATCAAAGGTAAATTAAATATTGACTAATTATGGCACAAATACAATTATTAGCTCCTTTCATTCTCAAATGGGAGGGTGGTTTTAGTAATAATCCTGACGATCTGGGAGGCGCAACAAATAAGGGAATCACCTTAGCTACTTTAACGATGTATCGTAAAATCAAAGGAGGTGTAACACCTTCAGTCGTAGACTTACAAAATATATCAAACGAAGAATGGACTGATGTATTAAAAATGATTTTCTGGGACAAATGGTTAGCGGATAATATAAAAAATCAATCGGTAGCTAATATGCTCGTCGATTGGGTATGGACATCGGGAAGTTATGGTATTAAGATTCCACAATCGCTGATTGGCGTCGATATCGACGGTATAGTAGGTCAGGACACGCTCAACGCTGTGAATATGGCAGACGCTAATGCCTTATTTCAAAAACTGAAGATTGCCCGGTTGCAATATATAAATCGAATTTGTGTGTCTCATCCTTCAAATCTGAAATTCAAACAAGGTTGGATAGATCGCATAGATAATTTAACGTTTTCGTTATGAAACTTATAATTTTAGCTCTAATAATTCTCGCGGGTGACATGATAATCAACCGCATAGTTAAACATTTTAAAACAAAAAAAATCATGGCAACAAACAAGTATGTAGCAAAGAGAAATGAGGACGGAACAGTCGAATTGTTCCAAGTAACTGACGCAACTGGAGTGAATTTTGCTCCAACACAAATCCTTGTATCGGATTCTGGAGAAACAGATCTGGATGCTCTCAATTCGGAATTAGTATCTACCCAGGCAACCGTTGACGATCTCACAGCCCGTATCAGTGCCATATCATTGTTATCGCCTCCTGTACAAGTTGACGCACCTGCAACAGATATACCGAGTCCTCAAAACTCCTAAGATGCAAACTTTGCAGAAAAACTGGAAGTGGGTACTTGCTACCGTTATCGCTCTGTTGGCAATCGGATTTTTTGCTGGCAGAGCAACGGTAGTGATGAAAACAGTAACAAAAACTGTACCTGAGAAGAAAGTTACCGACACCATCTATTTCGAACAGTTATCACCTGATCATTCAGTAATACCAGAGTCTCCTGTATTACCTATGAAAAAAGATAGCAGCTTGAAAAAAGAAGGAAATATGGTCATTAAATATGTTTTTTTGAAGGTTGACACACCAAAAATCATAGCCGATTACGTGAAACGGAATAGTTACAAAAAGACGCTGTTCAATAACGAAAACGGAAAGATGACAATAGACGCAACAGTTCAATACAACTTGTTGCAGCAACTTGATTACTCTTTCACTCCTATTCAAAAACAAACCACTATCGAAGAGATGCGCATATTCACACCCTTCGTTACAGGATCCGTTAGTTCGTTCGGTATCGGTATTGGTGGCGGCATATATTACTACAATGTCGGCATATCAGCAAAATACCTGACGAATTTTAAAAATACAGGATACGAAATCGGTTTGAACGTAAAGTTCTGATTTGAAGATCGGGCATAAAAAAGCCCCTGACTCTACATTGCGAGTCCTACGTCGCAACATAACAAAGGTGAATACACACCACGCCAGAGGCCGTTTGCCTTTGAGGATAGGTGTGTATTCACCTTTTATTAAAATGTAGGACACTGCAAAGATAGTTATTTTATGAAAACACCAATTACTTATTGGGGAGGAAAGCAACAATTAGTTTCTAAAATTTTACCTCTAATTCCCGATCACAAACAATATAACGAACCTTTTTTTGGTGGAGGAGCTATATTTTTCGCCAAACAACCCAGTGAAATAGAGTTCATTAATGACATTAATGGCGAGATGGTTAATTTTTATAAAACTCTAAAACGAAAATTCGATGAATTAAAAGACGAAGTTGATTGCACGCTGCATAGTGAGTTTCAGCATCGGCAAGCCCGTGAAATATACAGCGAACCACTCCAACACAGCGATGTTCTTCGAGCATGGGCGGTGTGGATGCTTTCAAAGCAAAGCATTTATAGCATTCTCACAAATGGATGGAGCGTAAGCATCGACAAAAACAAAGCGAAACAGGTGCAATGGTCAAAAGAGGCATTCACCATTGTTTATGCGCGTCGGTTAGAACGGACTTCCATATTTTCAAGAGATGCCATTAATGTGATTGAATCAACCGATACAGCAACCACATTTCACTATGTTGATCCGCCTTATTACAACGCTGATATGGGACATTATGGTGGCTATACGGAAGCGGATTTTAGGAGGCTGTTAAATACCCTTGCTTTGTGCGAGGGTAAATTCATGTTGAGCAGTTACCCAAGTGATTTGCTTACTGAATTCACGAAAAAAAATGGATGGCAGACAATAGACATTCATATGGCAAAAGCCGCTGGCGGCGGCACTAAAACGGAAGTTTTGACAATGAATTATGACAAATCGAATACGAAACAATTGATTTTATTTTGACACTGTCTTTTGTCCAGGTTGCTTCGACTTTGTCATCACATAATCAAGAGCTCTCTTGTCCGGTTCGTGCGTGTAAGTTTCAATTTCATCAGCATTCAAATGCCCTGTTATGGAACTGATGAATAGATTTGTATTTCCTGCCATCTTTAAGTCTGTTATGCCCGTATCGCGGTAGCTATATAATTTGTACTGTTTAGGCAAACTTATCTTATTCCTCATTTTGTCCCAATGTTTGTCAACTCTACGAGTATCGATCTCGCGTACGCCGGGAAGCAGCCTCTCAGAAACAAGATAATAGTTAGGAGGCAATCGTTCGATTCCTAATTTCGCGATCATTTCAATAACATGCGGTGGAAGCAAGCACCACCGCGGCCGATGATTTTTTGTTTTTGTTCCGGACAAATAGATGCCATTTTTGAAAAGATGAATATCTTTTATTTGTGTTCTGCAGATTTCTTTTGGCCGCATGAATGAGTTATAAACCAGACATATCACAAGCTCTAATGGGGGGTTATTTTTCCTGCAATATTCAATAATAGTTTGATCTAACTCTTTAGGAATGTAATCACGTTCCTTCTCTGTTTTAGGTTTAACTTTGATATTCTTGAATGGATTTTCTGAGCAATAGTTCTTTTCAATCATCCAGTTCCAAATTGTACGTAGAAATTTCACGTAATTATTCCATGTCCGGGAAGAAATGTCTCTTTTTGAATCAATATATACCCAATCAAGGTATTTAATTGCCATATTATGCGAAAATTCAGTTACGGATATTTCTGATTGTTTTTTCATCTTCATCCAATCCTTCAGCATATTTACCTGAGATTTATATACTCGCATCGAATCTTCACGGAAAATCCCATTTTTCAAGTCTTTGTACTTGTGCTGAATGTAAATATCTAACACATCAACCAATTTCTTGTTTTCAATCCTGCCTTCTTTGATAAACGGATTGAATCCTTTTTCCAGCTTTGAATTCAGGTATTTACAAATAATCTTAGCTTGTTTTCTGGCTTGAATGTCACCGAATTTTTTGCGGATCTTGTCCCAACGTTGCCGTTGTTTCTCCATTCGCAGCTTTTCAGGATTCCAGACTTTATATTCGATTTGCCAACCGGTTTCCCATTCTTTCAATTCAGCCGGTTCATAAGAAACAAGCGGCATATTATACCGCGTGGAAGTTTTTGAGTTTTCGTGTGTGGACATTTTTTTTTTAGCCTGTTCAGATCTGATCAAGCAAAAAAAACAATGAATTATCGCAGTTGCATTTTGGTTGCATTTTGATTCTATCAACCGTAAAACGTCAAATAATACATTGAGATTCAATTAATTATTTGACGTTTTGTTTTTTATCAGCGGAAAGCGAGGGATTCGAACCCCCGGTACAGTTACCCGTACACCGCATTTCGAGTGCGGCCCGTTCGACCACTCTGGCAGCTTTCCTTTGGTCGTTTTAGCGGCTGCAAAGGTACAATTTTTCACGATTCAAACAATGCCTTTTTTAAAAAAGTCTGTTTTATCATTTATACTCTTCTATGGCAGACAGCAACAAATTATTTTCAGCCTCAGTACCCACCGTTATACGCAAACAGCCTTCGCATAATGTCACCGTGTTACGATTGCGAACAATAATACCTTTTGTTACTAAATAATGATAGACAGCATTGGCATCCGGCACTTTCACCAAAATAAAATTGGCATCGGTAGCATAAATAGTCTGAACTAAAGGCAATGCTTGCAAACATTCTATAAGGCGTTTTCGTTGTTGTAACAATGAGTTCACCCATTCTGCTTTACGTTCAACTTGTTGCAATTGTTCCATCACTAATTGTTGCGTAAGGATATTAATATTATAAGGATA
>Ga0326727_10016069_pt1 | contig 15897 bp, 14 predicted proteins | sample MB2enrmetagenome_FD_207643 | JGI IMG/M metagenome (GOLD analysis project Ga0326727, IMG submission 207643) | Lab enriched peat soil microbial communities from McLean, Ithaca, NY, United States - MB29MY | ecosystem: Environmental > Terrestrial > Soil > Wetlands > Peat | place: USA: New York... | reverse complement strand
TGGACTGTCCCGCCCTGAGCTCGAAGGGCCCCATTTCGTCCAGAAGCAGGAACGGGTCGAGATAGTCGAAGCGGTTGGTGGGAAAGGCCCGGCGGATGGGGACTCCGCCGCCTTCCAGAGTTTCAACGGCGGGAATCACGTTCAGGATTCCGCGGGCGGTGTTTGCGGTGGTCATGAGAGTTGCCTTGATGTCAAGGTAATAGATGCGGCAACCGCGAAAAGGATTCAGAGGCACGGGCCCGCCCGGACCGTTTAAGAAGGCTCGTAAAGCCCGGCTGATACGATATTCGCGTGAGAGTCGCGCTGATCGGCTGTGGCGGCGTGGGACGCGCGTTTTTGCGCCTGCTGCACGAGAAACGCTCGGTTTTTCCATTCCGCGTGGTGGGCGTGCACACGCGGCACGGCACGGCGGTGAATCCGGGCGGTCTGCGGCCCGATGCGGAGCTGGGGCCGGCGGCGGCGAGCGCCGAAGAGTTCCTGGACCGTACGCCAGCCGACGTTGTGGTGGAAGCGACGACGCTGAATCCGGCCACGGGCGAGCCAGCCTTGTCGCATATTCGCGCGGCTTTCGCGCGCCATCGTCACGTGATCACCGCGAACAAAGGACCGCTGGCGCACGCCTACGCGGTACTACGGGATGAAGCGCGGGCTGCGGGCGTGGAGTTCCGGTACGAGGCAACGGTAATGGATGGCGCGCCGGTGTTCAACACCGTTCGCAACAATCTGCCGGGCGTACAGGTGCTGGGGTTCACGGGCGTGTTGAACTCGACGACGAAGATCGTGGTGGAGGCGATGCGCGAGGGCCGCTCATTCGAGGACGGCATCGAGGAAGCGCGCGCGCTGGGCGTGGCCGAGGCCGACGCGACGTACGACACCGATGGGTGGGATTCCGCGGCCAAGACCGCGGTGCTGGCCAACGTTCTGATGGACGCGCGGGTAACCCCGCTCGACGTGGATCGCCGGGGGATCGGCCGGCTGACCCCGGAGCGCGTACGCAGGCTGGCGGACGACCGCAAGACGGTGTGCCTGGTGAGCCGCGCCAAACGGACTGCCGCCGGGGTCCGGCTGCGGGTGCGCGCCGAGGTGCTGGACGAGACGGATATACTGGCATCGGTGCATGGAACGTCGAATCTGCTGCTGTTTCACACGGACCTGATGGGCACAGTGGGCACCGTTTCCATTGCGCCGCGCGTCGAGCAAACCGCTTACGGGGTGTTCAGCGATCTGGTGGATATCGCGAAGAGCGTGTGAGGTGGCGGCGCGCCGCGGGCGTTTATGCCCCGGCCATTCCGAGTTGACCGCGCCCTCGAACTTCCTGCCAGTCTTCGTGTGCCAGCCTTCCGACGATACGCACATCGCGCTGGAGCAACGTGAACCAGATACAACCGAAAACAGGAGGGTGCGTGCAGGCCGGCGGCTTTCCAGTCGGTGATCTCGCAGTCGGTCGGACACAGCGGATCTGCGGACCTTGTCGTGATTAAGCCGAGTATGACCTCCGGGCGATGAAGTTGACAGAGAGCCGAGGACAGAACTACTCCAGGTCTCACCCTGGTAACTCGTGCGCCGGGGAAAGACGCGATTGCGATGTCTCCCGGAGTCAGGACTCCTCGCGCTCAATCTCCTCGAACCTGGACAGAGACGCGCGTTGCGCGTCCGCGAGATCCTCCTTCGTCCACGCGTCGGACCAGTCGATGTTGGCGCCGTTTGCGAGATCGCGGAGGCGCGGTGCCCAGGTAATCACTCGATCGGCCGCGTCAGGCGGCAAGGCACGCGACGCCTGCACCAGACGTTCCTCGTTCTCGCTGAGCGCGATCGCAGGCCATTGTACGCCGCGACCTTACGTTGGGACCGGGTCACCGGCCAGGCGATAGAGAATGACCTTTGAAAGGTATACTCGACGCGACTGGCTCCGGCATCCGCCGCGGAGGGCGACTTGTGTCACGGCGCTGGATGACTCTTACTAATGGCACCCCGTCCTCGACCGCTCCCTATAATCAGAACAGCAGTGCGTTGCATGAAGATCTCCGCCGCCATCATCACGCTGAACGAGGAGCGCAAGCTGCCGCGCGCCATTGAGAGCCTGCGCTGCTGCGACGAGATTGTGGTGCTGGACAGTGGGTCCACGGACAGGACGGTGGAGATCGCCGCTAACCTGGGCGCGCGCATCGTGGAGAGCGGCTGGCACGGATTCGCGGCGCAGAAGAATATCGCGGTAGAACATTGCGCCAACGACTGGGTGTTGTCGCTGGACGCCGATGAAGCGCTGAGCGAGGCGCTGGAGGCCGAGATCTGGCAGATTCGCAAAACCGGCCCGCAGTACGATGCGTACACGATGCCGCGGCTGGCGCAGTACCTGGGGCGCTGGATTCTGCATTCCGGCTGGTATCCGGATCGGAAGATCAGGCTGTTCGACCGGCGGCGGGCGCGCTGGACAGGCGATTTCGTGCACGAATCGGTGGCTGTGGACGGGCGAGTGGGGCATCTGGAGTCGAACATTCTGCACTACACGTTCGAATCGCTCTCCGAGCATCTGCGAACCATGGACCGCTACACCACGCTGGCCGCCGAACAGCTCGTCGCGAGCAAGGCGAAGGTGGGCTGGACGGACATGCTGGCCGATCCGATGTGGACGTTCTTCCGCACTTTCGTGGTGCAGCGGGGTTTTCTGGATGGAACCGAGGGACTGGCCATCGCGTACATGGCCTCGGTTTACAACTTCCTCAAGTACGCAAAGGCGAGGTTCATGCGGCCCCATGACTGAGACCGCGGGCATGATGACAGAGACCGCCGGCCTCGTGACTGAGACCGCGCCGTTGCGCATTCTGCATATCGTGGCGGTGGAGGAGACGCCCGGCGAAGCGGATCAGGCGCTGGCGCTGATGGAGCGGCTGGCAAAGCTGGGACACACGCAGAATCTGATGGCCGCGCCCGGTTCGGCGCTGGAGGATGAGGCGCGATCGCGCGGCTTCGAGGTGGCGCCGCTGGCGTTGCCATCCATCGCGCAACTGAGCCGCGGGTTCGACCTGGTGCACGCGCACGATTCGCGCGCTCACAGTATGGCCGCAGCGACGGCACGCGCGCCGGTGATTGTTTCGCGGCGCATTGCGAAACCGGTGCTGCGAAGCCCGGCGGCGCGGTGGAAGTATCGCCGCGCAGCACATTTCATCGCTGCGTCGCACGACATTGCGACGCTGCTGTTGAGCGCGGGCATCGCGCCTGAGCGGGTTTCCGTGCTTTGCGATGGCGTCGACCCCGCTCGAGTGGCCGAGGGGACCCTCGGCGTGTATCGCAAGGTCCTCGCGCCGCCTCAGCCGGAAAGCAGTTCCTCGTAAACCGCCAGAGTCTGCTCCGCCGTGCGCCGCCACGTGAATTCGCGGGCGCGCGCGACGCCGCGAGCGATCATGCGGCCGCGAATCTCCGGAGACTCCACCGCGCGGACCACCTGCGAGGCGATGGCGGAGGGGTCGTTGGGATCGGCATAAAGCGCGGCGTCACCGCCCAGCTCCGGGAGCGACGACGTGGGCGAAGTGACCACGGGCAGTTCGTGCGCCATGGCCTCGAGAACGGGAAAGCCGAAGCCTTCCTCGAAGGATGGGAACAGGAATACGGTGGCCGATTGATAGAGTTCGGGGAGCATGCCGCCGGGCACGTAGCCCAGCAGGCGCACACGATCTTCGAGCTTTTCGCCGCGAATGAACGCGTGAATGGCTTCGTGGCCGAAGCCGTTTCCGCCGGCAAGGACCAAATGATAAAGCGGCGAGAGCAGTTTCAAAGCGCGCAGCGAGGTGAGCACGTTTTTGCGCGTTTCCAGCATGCCGACGCTGAGCAGCATTTCGTTTCCCGGTCCAACCAGGCGCTCGCGGAAGCGGCGGCGTTCGGCGGCGGTGATTGTCTTTGCGGGCATGTCCACGCCATAGGGGGTCACGCGAATGCGCTCCGGCTCCACTCCGCATTCGCTTTCGAGCAGACGGGCGGTGGCGTATGACCCGGTGATGACGCGGTGGGCGCGCGCGGCGGCCTCGCGCAGAACAGCGGCGAATTTCCGCTGGTACTCGGGAGTAGAATAACGGCGGCCGGTGATGGGGAAGATATCGTGGATGGTGACAATTTCGCGGCGGAAGCGGTACTTCGGCGAGCGCTGGGCGAGACTATGAAACAAGTCGGTGCGCCACGCCAGCCATGGTGTGATGAGGCGGGTCATGGTGCCGGCGGGGCGCAGGAACTCGCGGAGCTTGCGCAGTCTTGACATCCGATAGCAGATCAGGAAATCGTGGGATGTGTCGAGCTGCGCCAGAGACTCGATCAACCGGCGCGAGTAGGTGGCGCTTCCGGTGGGGTGCGCGCCGAGAGTGTAACTCGCATCGAGCGCGATTCTGGCCATCGTTACTCACTCAATGATAGTGGACAAGAAGCGACTGAGAACGCTGCACGTGGACCTCGGACGCCAGTGGCGCGGAGGGCAGAGCCAGGCGTTGCTGCTGGCCGGCGAGCTGCAGCGGATGGGGCATGCGGCGGAAATGGTGGCGCTGAGAGACTCGCCCCTGGCGCAGCGTGCGAAGGCGGCGGGGATCGTGGTGCACGAGGCGCGCGGGCGGATCGGCGCGGCGCGGATGCTGCGGCGATTGCGCGGATTCGACATCGTGCACGCCCATGAGGCGCACGCGCTCACGGCGGCATGGCTGGCGAGGGCGACCTTCGTGGTGTCCCGCCGGCTCGCGTACCCGATTTCGAAGCTGCGTTATCGAAGCGCGAAGCGGATCGTTGCAATATCGCGGTTCGTGAAGCAGAGCGTGCTCGATTGCGGATTCGCGGACGAGCGGGTGGAGGTGGTCTACGACGGCGTCCCGGTTCCGGAGGCCCCGGCGACGGGCGGAGAAGGGACGCGCATCGGATGCGTCGGCTACTTGCTTCCCGAGAAGAACCAGAAGCTGTTGATTCGCTCGCTGCCGCTGGTGCTTGCGCGACACCCCGGGTGCCGGCTGATTCTTGCGGGGGAAGGGCCTGCGCGAGCGGGCCTCGAGAGGCTGGCGGGACAGCTCGGCGTGGCGGGGTCGGCGGACTTCGCGGGTCACGTGGAGGATGTCGCGTCGGTCTATCGATCCCTGGACGTTTTCCTGTTCCCGTCGATTGCGGAGCCGCTGGGGAGCTCGCTGCTCGCGGCGATGTCTTACGGTTTGCCGTGCGTCGCGCTGGCGCGCGGGGCGGTGCCGGAGGTGATCGAGAACGGCGTGAATGGACTGATGGTGGGTGACTCCGATCCGAAGGCGTTCGCCGAAGCTATGAATCGGCTCTTAGACGACCAAATCCTGCGCGCATGTCTGGGCGCCGCGGCGAGAAAGGCGATAGAAGAGCGATTCAGCGTCGAGCACATGGCGCGCGGGACGGTGGAGGTCTACGAGCGAGTGCTGGCCGATTGCAAATCGGCCGCAGGTTAGAAACCCAATGTCACTTAGTTGATTGATGGTCCCATGCGTCGAGAAGAGTCTCGACGCCGTCGTAGCGCACGCACTTTGCGTGCCGTGTCGGCGCTCCTGCCGACACCTTCCCGCTCAGGTAGTCAAGGCCGCTGCGCGAAAACCAAGTGACATTGGGTTAGAAACCTGCCCCACGTAGTACGATCACAGTAACCCATGATTCCAGTCGCGCTGGCGGTCGTCGCCGGGCTCATCATCGGCAGCTTTCTGAACGTGTGCATCCATCGGCTGCCACGCGATCTGTCCGTCGTCTCTCCGAGCCGCTCGTTTTGTCCGTCGTGCGAGAAAACCATCGCCTGGTATGACAACATCCCGGTGCTGAGTTATCTCATCCTTCGCGGCCGCTGCCGTCAGTGTCACGCGCCAATCTCCATCCGCTATCCGCTGGTGGAGATGGCCACGGCTCTGTGGTTCGCGGCATCCATCGCCACGCTCGGCCCGGTGCCAATCGCGTTCCGCCTGTGCGCGCTGGGCGCCATTCTGATCGCGCTGACCGTCACGGACTGGGAAGAACAGATCCTGCCCGACGAGTTCACCATCGGCGGAACCGTGCTGGGCATTGTGCTCTCGCTGCTCATCCCGATTCACGGCGGCATCATGCCCGTGCTGTTGTACAACCAGGACGAACGCGTCGGGTCGCTGTGTGAGGCGCTGCTGGGCGCGGGACTGAGCAGCCTGGCGCTGTGGCTGCTGCGCATCGTCTACGAGAAGGTCCGGCATCGTGAAGGACTTGGGCTCGGCGACGTCAAGATGGTGGCGATGATCGGCGCGTTCACGGGTCTGCAGGGCGTGCTGTTCACCATCATGCTGGGCTCCGTTCTGGGCACGGTGATCGGTCTCGGGTTCATTCTGTTCGCTCGAAAGAAGGCTTCCACATTCGAGCTTCCCTATGGCAGTTTCCTCGGCATCGCCGGCCTGATTGTCGCCTTCTGGTTGCGCGCGAGGATCTGAGCGGTGCGCGTGCGAGGCGAGCCGGTACACTGCGACAACCTCCCGTTCATGCGGACGCTGGAGAGCGCGAGCATCGATCTGATTTATGCCGATCCGCCGTTCTTCACCCGGCGGCGGCATCGGACATTCAGCGATGTGTGGCCGGGCGTCGCCGCATACGTCGAATGGCTCGAAGCGCGGCTTCGCGAGATGCATCGGCTGCTGAAGCCGACGGGAAGTCTGGTGGTTCACTGCGACTGGCACGCGAGCCATTACCTCAAGGTCGCGCTGGACGGCATCTTCGGGTACGAGCGCTTTGTGAACGAGGTCGTCTGGTGCTACAAGTCGGGCGGCGCAAGCCCAAAACGCCGCTTCAGCCGCAAGCACGATGTGCTGCTGTGGTATGCGAAGGGGCCGGATTACTACTTCGCGGCGGCCACCGAGAAGTCCTACAACCGGGGGCGCAAGCCCTATCGTTTCGAGGGCGTGCGTGAGTATGAGGACGAAGCCGGCTGGTACACGATGGTGGGGATGAAGGACTGGTGGGAAATCGATATGGTGGGCCGGACATCGCGCGAGCGCACCGGCTATCCCACGCAGAAACCGCTGCGGCTGCTGGAGCGAGTGGTGGAATCGTGCTGTCCGCCGGGCGGCATGGTGGCCGACTTTTTCTGTGGAAGCGGAACGACACTGGCGGCGGCGGAGCGCCTCGGGCGGCGCTGGATCGGATGCGACGAATCGGCCGAGGCGATCCGTATCGCGCGCGAGCGGCTGAAGCGCGAAATCGGCCCGGCTGCAATATGATGTTGGTGCCATGGACCGCAGATCGTTCCTTGCGGGCGCCTCGCTGATCGCCGCGCCCGGAGGCTCAACATCGGACAGCGCACGCCGAATCGAAAAAGCTCGAGCGGCCGCGCTCGCCATGCAGCGCCGCGACTGGGAACAGGGCATTCTCGCACAGGCGCTGCTCGAAGCCGGCGATCGCGACACCGTGATTTTGCTGACGCGCGGGGCGATGGTGCAGGCCACACCGGACGGGCGACTCGGCGTGGTGGTCAGTGGCAGTCCCACCGATCCGGCCATGGGAGGCGAAGCGTACGCGCGGGCGGCTGAGTGGACCGGCGATGCGCGGATGAGGCAGGCAGTCCATGGCCTGCTCGACTGGATTCGTTTCAAGGCGCCGCGCAATGCCGACGGCACCCTCTACCACGTTTTCGGCGCTCCCGAAGTGTGGTCCGACGGCTTCAATGGCGCGCCGCCATTCCTCGCGGCAATGGGTTTCCACGACGAAGCGCTGGCGCAGATCGACGGCTTCCGCAAACGGTTGTGGAATCCGCGGCGCCAGTTGCTCTCGCACATATGGGACGAGGGCGCGCAGCGTTTTCGCCGTGAGGCGTTCTGGGGCGGCGGGAACGGTTGGGCGGCGGCTGGCCTGACGCGCGCGATTCGCCTGCTGCCGCGCGAGCGCCACGACGATCGCGAACGTCTCGCCGCCTTCGCGCGCGCGATCGTGGACGGATGTCTCGCCTGCCAGCGCGCTGACGGTCTGTTTCACGACGTGGTGGATCAGCCGTCCACGTTCGTGGAAACGAACCTCGCTCAGATGCTCGCCTTCGCTATCTACGAAGGAACATCGGCAGGCTGGCTCCCCGCGACCTACCTCGCAAAAGCCGACCGCATGCGCGCCGCGGCGCAGCGGAAGATGGACGAGCTCGGATATGTGCAGGGCGTCTGCGGCGCGCCCAACTTCGACCGGCCCGGCACATCCACCGAAGGCCAGGCGTTCTGCATCATGATGGAGGCCGCGGGCAGCGCCGCGCATCAGGGTCAAACCAGCGTCTCGTCGAGCCAGTTGTAGATGGTGAAATCGCGGAGGCCCGGCGCGGCCACCTCGCAATGCTGGTCCGCGCCCTGCTCGCGCGTAAAGCGCACCAGTTGCTTCGGGCATTGCAGCGCGTCGTAGAGCTTCTGCGCCTGGCCGGGAAAGAACTGCTCGCCTTCGGAATCGGTGATCAGCATGGGGCAGCGGATACGGCCGGCCGCTTCCGCGAGGTTGTACTGCTCCACCGCGCGAAACACGTCGTAGTACGAAGCCGTCCCGTAAGGGCGCATGCGAAATCGCAGCAGCATCGCGGTTCGCGGGTTCGCCGCAGCGCCGGCCATCAGCTTGTCGAACTGCTCCTTCTTCTCCGTGCGCAGCATATCGTGGACAAGCGGCGGCAGGTGGCTCAGCCATGGTTCCGAGACGTCGAACACGCCCGGGTCGGCCACGCCGGCGGCGATGCGCGGTTCGAACGCCAGTGCGCGCGGAGCCCAGTAACCGCCCTGACTCACGCCAATCAGCGCGATGCGCTTCGGGTCCACCTCGCGATGGCCTAGCATCGCGTCCACCACCGGCGCGATCACCTTCTCCCAGTCGGGCCGGAACCAGAGCTTGCGTTCCCAGAGCGAATCGCCTTGCCCGGGGCCGTTGAAGATGAGGCAATTGTAGCCGCGCGCGAGTGCACCCGCGCCGCCGTGCAGGTACATGCTCAACTCCAGGCCGTCCGCGCCGTTGTTCATGATGACCAGGGGCCGGGGACTGCGCGATGCGCCGGCGCGCAGAAACCAGCCGGTGAGGTGCGTGCCTTCATACGGGATTTCCAGCCGCTCGGCCGGGGGCTCGAACAATCCAACCGCGGCGGACCAGCACGCGGCGTATTCTTTCCAGCATTGCGGCATGCGGCCGGGATCCTGCGTGCCATCGAGGAAGCGCAGCGCAGAGGAGAAGCGTGCGGCCGCCCAGAGGTACGCTTCGCGTGCGCTGACTATGTGACCCCTGCTGATCGCGCTCTCAGCGAGTATCCGCGCCTCGACGGCGGCGTCGTGAAAAGCGCTGAACGCCGATTCGAAATCGCCGGGCCTGATGCGGGAGAGGATCGCCAGAAGCGTGCCCGGGTCGCCGGCGCGATAGTAAGTGCCGCCCAGAGCGATGAGTTCCGAGAAGCCAAAATCCGGATCGGCGAACGGCGACGGCGGCGCGGCGTTTGCAGGCTGCGCCGGAATCTGGCCCAGCGCGGTGGCGGACGCGCCAAGCGCCAGGAACATTCTGCGGTCGATCAATTGGTGCCTCTTATTGGAGGATACGCTTCGCGCACGCGCGGAGTTCGGCATAGCACAGCGCGAGTCCGTCGAGGCGCGCCCGCTCTGCTAGACTCGTCGGATGCCGATGCATCGCCGCCCTCTCATGCTGTTGCTGGCAACGGTGCTGCCGCTGGCGGGCCAGACGGCGCAGCCTCCGCTGCCGAATTCGGATCTGCGGGATCCCGAAGGCCAGAAGGTCCTGTACCGATTCCACACGCTTCCCAACAGCGTGCAGGTCTACACGTGCCGGTTGACGGACGGAGCGTTTGTCTGGGCAACGCCATACCCGGACGCCATTCTGGCCGACGACGCCAGCACATTGATCGTGCATCACTACAAGGGGCCGGTGTGGGAAGCGACCGACGGCAGCACGGTGCGGAGCGAAGTGCCGCTGGCAAAGCATTTCCTGCCCACGCGCGAGGATGCAATCCACTGGCTCGAACTGCCGGCGAAGGCAACGACGGGACAATTCGGCAGCGTGACCTTCATTCACAGAATCGACACTGCCGGCGGCTTGCTGCCGCGCAACACGCCGTGCGATGCGCAGCACGCGGGCGATGAGAAGCGTGTCGCTTATAGCGCGACGTATCTGTTCTACGGATCGCAATAGTGGCCGCGCGAATCGGCAAGCTGGCGACATCGCTGGCGGTTATCCTGATCGTCGCGTTCTGCCTTCGCGCCGGCTATCTGTGGAGCTACCAGGCGCATCGCCCGCATCAGGCGCTGGGCATCATTCCGTTTCTGTTCGAGCCGGGTAACATCGCCGCGTCGCTGGCCGGCGGCAAAGGGTTCAGCTCGCCGTTTCGCGTGGAGACCGGGCCCACGGCATGGCTCACGCCGGTCTACCCATTTCTGCTCGCCGCCGTCCTGCGGATTTTCGGCGCGGGCACGTTCGCGTCGTATGAGGCTGCGGCCGGCCTGAATATCGTATTTTCCACGCTCACGGTTGTGCCCATCTGGTTTGCCGGGCGGCGGATCGGCAGCCGCGGCGTGGGCGTCATCGCGGCGTGGCTGTGGGCAGTGTTCCCCAACGCCATCAGGCTGCCGGTGGAGTCGATGTGGGACTCGTCGCTGGCGGCGCTGCTGGCCGCAGTGATTGTGTGGGCCACGCTCGAGCTGGCCGATTCGCGCCGCGTCTGGGACTGGTACGCGTATGGCCTGCTGTGGGGCCTGACGCTGATGACCAGCCCGGCGCTGCTGTCCTTGATGCCGTTCCTGCTGGGCTGGCTGGCCTATCGATCAAGGCGGCTGGCGTGGCCCGCGCTGGCGGTGGGAGCGGCCATCCTCTGCTGCGTGCCGTGGACGATCAGGAACTACCACGTGTTCCACGCCTTCGTCCCGTTGCGCTCGGTGGTTGGGCTGACGTTGTGGCTGGGGAATCACGATCAATCGCGCGGCCAGTGGCCGGGCCGGCTGCATCCCATTAACAACTCGGCGGAACGCGGCCGGTACATCGAGCTCGGCGAGATCGCTTACATGCAGGAGAAGAAGCAGGAGGCCCTGCAGTTCATGGCCGAACACCCCGGGGACGAAGTTCGGGCCTGCTGGTATCGGTTCGTGGTCATCTGGAGCGGCGGCTCGGCGCATCCGCTCGACGATTTTCTGGCGACCGATTCCTGGTCATTCCGCGGCATTCTGTTGTTCAACGTGCTGGCCTCGCTGGGCGCCCTGGCGGGTGTGGTGATTCTGCTCCGAACGCGCAGCGCATATGCCATTCCGCTCGCGGCATTTCCGGCAATTTTTCCGCTGATTTATTACATTACCCTGGCGTCGGCCAGATATCGGCACCCCATGGATCCGATAATACTGTTGCTGGCGGCCGTTGCGTTAGTGCGTGCGAGGGACACGCGGCGCAAGCCGCGTCTCTGCGGTAGCGGGGGAAAACGCGGCTGACGCCGCGTGTCCCAATGGCGTTAGAGCGTAGCGGCCGTCTCGCCACCCGACGCTGCTCCCGCCGGTAACGGGTGCGCCCAATCCTCCGGTACCTGGCCTTCGGGAAGTAGCTGGCCCTTTTCGAGGTGGCGGATCTTTGTGGCGAATTTCGCGGCGTGCGGGTCGTGCGTCACCATCACGATGGTCTTGCCGAATTCGCGATTCAGCCGCGACATGAGCGTCAGCACTTCCTGCGCCGAAGTGGCGTCCAGATTGCCCGTGGGCTCGTCGGCAAGAATCAGGTCCGGATCGGTGACAATGGCGCGGGCGATGGCCACGCGCTGCTCCTGACCGCCGGAGAGCTGTTTCGGCAGGTGGCCCAGCCGGTCGCCCAGGCCCACCAGTTGCAGCGCAGTGGTGGCGTGGTCGATGCGCGCCTTTCGCTTCAGGCTGGTGAGCTTCAGCGGCAACTCGACGTTTTCGAGCGCGGTGAGCACCGGGATGAGGTTAAAAGACTGAAAGATAAACCCGATGTGGATGTTGCGCCAGTGCGCGATCTGGCTGTCGGTGAGCGCGCGCAGATCCTCGCCGAGCACGCGGATCTCGCCGCCAGTGGGCCGGTCCATGGCCGCGATCAGGTGCAGCAGAGTGGACTTGCCGGAGCCCGACGGCCCCATCAGCGTGACGAACTCGCCCTTGTGGATGTCGATATCGACCTTTTCCAGCGCGATCACGTGAAATTCGTCGCGAATATATTCCTTGGTCAGTTGCCGTGTCTGAATTACCGTCTCGCTCATGGTTGTCCTATGCTTTCACCCGCACCCGCTGTCCGTCTTTCAGGTCCGCCGGCGGGTTCACCACGATGTCCTCTCCGCCGATGAGCCCGCTGTCCACCACCACTCCCTGCGCATTGGTCCCGCCCAGCTTCACCGTACGCTTCACCGCCTTGTCGTCGGAAATCACGAACACCGCGTTGTCGCGCACGGCAGTTGCCGGGATCACCACCATGGCTCTGGACGGCGCGCCGGCGTCGGTCTTCGCATCGCCGAGGAAAGCGACGGTCGCGTTCATCTCCGGCCGCAGATAGGAATCCGGGTTCTCCACCTGCACTTTCACCTGCACCGTGGCTTTCTGGCGGTTGGCTTCGGGCGAAATCTGAAAGATGAAGCCGCCGTAGCGCCGATCCGGGTAGGCATCGGTGGTCACGATGCCGCGCGTCTTCGGCCCGAGTTTGGCGAAGTCGTTCTGATTGATATCCAGCTCCACCTGCAGGTCGTTGAGGTCGGCCAGCGATACGACATAGCCTTTTGCGCCTTTGTCGCCGACGAAGCCGGTAGTGACAAACTCGCCCCTTTCGACATTGCGATCGAGAATGGTCCCGGCCACCGGCGCTATGATCACGGTGTCATCGAGCTGGGTCTTCGCGTAGTCGAGTGTGCCCTGGGCCTGCTGGACCTGGGCGCGCATGGAGTCGATTTCTTCCTTGCGAGGACCGATTTTCACCAAATCCCAGGTGCGCTGCAGCGACACGACGCGCGCCGCGGCATCGTCGTATTTCGCCTGCGCGTCGTCCAGTTGCTGTTTCGGAAACACGCCTTCTTTGACCAGTTCCTGGGTCCGTTTCAGCGTGACGCCGGCGTCGTCCATGTCGGCCCTGGCCTGTTCCACATCGGCCTTCGCCTTGGCGATTTCCTCCGGCCGGGAGCCGTTCTCCAGCTCGGCCAGTTTTGCCTTCAGGTTGTTGAGCTGGCCCTGCGCCTCGAGGACATGCGCGCGGTATTCGTCGTCCTCCAGCCGGACCAGCACCTGGCCCTGCCTCACCTTGTCGCCCTTGTCCACGCCGATCCATTGCACCTTGCCAACAACTTTCGCCGCAACTTCAATGGTGTGGGCGGCGACGATATAGCCGGTGGCATTGAGAATGATCGGCTCGGACGAACTGCCGCCCGCGGTGATGGCGTGCACGCGCACCGCTTCCACTTCGGTGACGGCGGCATTGAGGCGATTCCACGCCAGCGTGCCGGCGCCGACGAGCACGAAGAAAGCGATGCCGGCGATGATAAAGCGCGTGACCCACGGCGAGGGCCCGGTGCGACGCTTCTCGGAGCGATCGATTCTGAGATTGCTGAGTTCGGGTTCCATTTTCTGTCTGTCCAACGGGTCTCGACATGAGTGTCGAGACGGCACGCACGAGTGCGTGCGCTACGTTATGTTTCGCGCAGGGCGATGAGAATCTCCTTCTTCGCGGCCATCCGGGCGGGCAGAAGTCCGCCGACCGCGCCCATTATCAACGCAAACACGACGCCCGCGATCATAATCGGCACGGTCACCTGAAAATTAAACGAAATTTCGCTGAAGGTCACGAAGTTGCCGATTCCGGTCTCCACATTGTTCAGGGGCAGCGCAAGCAGACAGCCCAGCAGGCCGCCCAACACCGAGAGCAGCAACGACTCGAGGAAGAAACTGAAGAGAATGCTGGCTTTCGAGAATCCCAGGACACGCAGCGTTCCGATCTCCGTCGCGCGCCGCGCCACCGCCGCATACATCGTATTCATGGCCGCGAAGCTGCTGCCAACGGCCATGATGATGGCCACAAAAATTCCCAGTGCCTGCAGGGGCGCGCCGGACACGGTCTGCGCGTCGTAGTAGGACTGCTCGGTCATGGCTTTCACGTTCAGCCGCTGGTCGTCGTTCAGCGAGTTGATCAACGCCGGAATAGTCGCGGCGTCGGTTGCCTCAACCAGCACCGAGCTCAGTCCATCCTGACGGTTGAAATCGGAACTCACCTGGCCGAGGTCGCCCCAGATTTCGCTGTTTACCGCGGAATGGCCGCCGTCCATGACGCCGACCACCGTCCACAGCCCCTTGCCGAAGCGAAGCTGCTCACCGAGGCGCGCCGCCGGATACCTGTCCGAGGTTGATTTGCCTACCACCACCTCGCGCTGGCCGGGCTGGAACCAGCGCCCATGGGTGAGCTTCAGGTCGCGCATCTTTACGCCATCGAGCGTCAGGCCGCGCAGGCTGACGTTCATGCCGTTCGGGCTGTCCACGCTGGGCAGATTGATCACCGTGACCATTTCGAGCGAAGCCATGGGCTCGTCCGACGACGAAACAGCGATCCCCGGTTTCACTTTCAAATCCTGATATACGTCGCGAGTGATCGCGCTGTTCAATTCCGCTGTGCCGCCTTTGCGGAGCACCAGAACGTGCAGCGGATTCGACGTGGAGCGGAATGCCGTGCGCAGTCCGCTGACCAGGGCCAGAACCGAAAGCAGAACGGCCACGGTGAGGGCGATACCGAGAGCGGTCATCAGCGTGGTGTAGCGCCGGACCGCCAGGTTTCGGAGATTGTAGGCAATGGGGATGGCCATCGTCGTCTCCTAACCCGCGTACCTGAGCGAATCGAGTATCGAGGTTTTCGACGCGCCCCATGCCGGTACCAGCGAGCTCACCAGCCCGATGAACAACGCCACGCCCAGGGCCGCCGCGGCCACTCCGGAGGAAAACGTCAGATCGCGGAAGAAGCCCGCTGTATACGGGAAGCGGCGCACGCTGTCGCACAGCCCCGCCGCCAGCAGCGAGCCGATGACTCCTCCAACGCCGGCGATGAAGATGGCCTCGCCCACGATGATGCTCAGGATGTTGCCGGTGGTGAAGCCCAGCGTTTTGAGAATGCCGACTTCGCGAATCCGCTCGCGCACGGACATGGAAATGGTGTTCGCCGACACCAGCAGAATAGTGAACGTCACCGCGCCGCAGATGGCCATCAGGAAGAGCTTCATATTGCCGAGGAAGGAGATGAAGCTGAGCGCGAAGGCTTTCTCCGACTCGCTCTTGGTCGGATACGGCGAGTTGGCGAACTGATCGTCGATCTCTTTGGAGACGCGCGGAACATCGGCGGCGCTGCCGGCCTGCACCCAGAAGGCGCCGACGAGGTTGCCCTGGTCGCTGTTCAGCATCGCCTGGTGGATGTACTCGTCGTTGAAATACAACGTTTCGTCGTCGTCCGGATCGTTGTAGACGCCGACGACGGTCAGCTCCAGATTCACCGGAAAAATGTCGCCTACAATGGTGATCCTGTCGCCGGGCTTCCAGTTGAACTTCTTCGCGAGAGCGGCGCCGACGATAGCGCCGGTACGGATCTTCCGAAACGCCTCCTTCTGCTCCTCGGGGAGCTGCAGCTCGGACTTGATCTGGAAGAAATGATCGGGCTCGACGCCCATGCGCGCGAAGAAATTGTTGGGGTCGCGGGCGTCCTTGTAGACCCCGCCGAACCACTGATACGTGGACACCTCGCGCACGCCGGGCATGGCCCGGATCTCCTGCTCAAACGCGGTGGGCAGGGGCACGGTGAGCGAGACTTTGTGGTGAACGATCAGGCGCAGCGCCTGAGCGGGGCTGGGTTCAGCGGACAGGAACAGCGCGCGGTACATGGCCATGAGCACGCCCAGCAGACACAGCGAAACGGCTATGCTGAGCATGGTCAGGATGCTTCTGC
>Ga0326727_10016068_pt1 | contig 15898 bp, 15 predicted proteins | sample MB2enrmetagenome_FD_207643 | JGI IMG/M metagenome (GOLD analysis project Ga0326727, IMG submission 207643) | Lab enriched peat soil microbial communities from McLean, Ithaca, NY, United States - MB29MY | ecosystem: Environmental > Terrestrial > Soil > Wetlands > Peat | place: USA: New York... | reverse complement strand
GAGAGGGCCGAATACGAGCGTCTTACCCACACCAAAGCCAACGCGAAGCTCAATATTCCCATTCAGGTAGTCAAGTCTTACCAGGACGTGATGCAATGGAAGGTGGCCGTGGAGGCATACGATAAGGGCGCTGTTGCGTCGAGGAAGTGGATCGTCGCCGCCCTCACGGCCTTCGACATGGGTACCGGCACGGCGGACGACCTCCTGCGGGGCATCGAGCGATACGGGCAGAACAGAGGCAAGTACCTTGAGGCCCTCTTCAACTATAACATGTCGCTCGCCCAGCTTGAATACGCAATGGGAGTAAGGAGCTGGTGAAGGCGGATATCGGGCACATGCGGCGATGGCTGCAAAGACTGATCGGCATCCAGACCTCGCACCCCCTGGCGACGACCATTGTCTGGGCGGTTCTCGCCGCAGCCTCCGTCGCCGTCACGGTGGGGCATCTCGGCTTCGAGACAAGCCAGCGCTCCCTCATCTCGCCGGGCGACCGCATGATGCAGTTCCTCAAGATGGCGGACAGGTTCTCCGACCAGGAGGCCTTCGTCGTGGCCGTGGAGAACCGGGACACCCGCAGGACGCTGGAGTTCACCCGCACCCTTTTAAAGAAGCTGGAGGCGGACCGCGGGCATTACGAGCAGATCTTTGCCCGGGTGGACCCCGCTTCCATGAGGCGCTGGGCGCTCCTCTATCTCGACAAAAAGGAGCTTGCGGACCTCGGCGATAACCTGCGCGACCATAAGGCCGCCATCGAGGAGCTAGCGAAGTCGCCCCGTCTCGACGTCCTCTTCGACCAGGTCAACAACGAGATGGCGTCCGGCATGGTGGGGGAGCTGTTCACCGGCTTCCTGAAGGATACTAGGGCGGGCGAAAGCCCGATGGACCTCAGGTTCCTGATCCAGACGCTCAGGCAGATGAAAGGCTTTCTGGAGGGCGCCCCCGCCTTCGCCTCTCCCTGGGAATCTTTCTTCGTGGAGGGCGCGACCGATGAGTCGGAAAAGGGCTATTTCTGGACCGAGGGCGACAAATATCTCCTTATCTTCGTCCAGCCCAGGCAAGGGGGCTTTTCCACCAACTCCAGGGCGCTGGAGGCGCTCAGGGAGACGGTGGCCGCGGTAAAGGCGGACTATCGCGACATCGACGCGGGGGTGACGGGCCAGAAGGCGCTCGACGAAGACGAAAAGCAGATCGCGATGCGCGACATAAGCATCGCTACGGGCCTCTCCCTCGTAGGGCTCGCCGCGCTCCTCATCATCTTCTGGCGCGGGATCAGGAGGCCGCTCCTCGCGGTGGCCGTCCTCATCGTCGCCCTCTGCGTGACATTCGGAATTACGACCATCGCTATCGGCCACCTCAACCTGCTCTCCGTCACATTCGCCCCTATGCTCCTAGGCCTGGGCATCGATTACGGGGTACACTGGTTCGCCCGCTACGCCGAGGAGCGGCAGCGCTATTTCGCCTCGACGAAGCAGGCGCTCACGGAGACGATGGAACAGGTCGGCCCTGCCATTTTTCTCGCGGGTATCTGCGCCTCCCTCTCCTTTTTCCCCCTCGTCCTTACCGGGTTCAAGGGCCTTTCGGAGCTGGGCCTCATATGCAGCATAGGGCTTCTGGTCGCAACTCTGGCCACCCTGTCCCTGCTGCCGGCGATGATCGTGCTCATGGACCGCTTCCGGAAGGGGCTCGTCAGGAAGCCCGTGACCGACGAGATAAAGCCGCTCCTGAAAACCACCCGCCCCCGCACTTTCTTCCTGCTGGGCTTTGCGCTCTGCATCTCCCTCCTCTCGGTCCGGGGGATGGCGGGCCTGAAATTCGACCTGAACATGCTGCACCTCCAGTCGACGAGCGCGGAATCCGTCATATGGGAGAACAAGCTTATACAGGGGTCGCGGTACGCGAGCATTTACGGCGTACTCTTCGCGCACTCCCTCGCGCAGATCGACAGGCTGACTAAAGCGGTCGAGCGCCTCCCGACCGTCTCCAAGGTAAACAGCATCGAGAGCGTGCTCCCTTGCGACCAGGAGGCCAAGCTCCATATGCTGCAAGGGTTGAGGCCGGTGCTGGGGAACCTCAGGACCATCCCCGCGCCGTCGGGCCCTGTAGATATCGAGCGGCTGAACGGCGTATTCTCGCGGATACGCTTCAAGATGCTCGATCCGGGCGCCGGCGCAGGGGATTACGGCCTGATCTCCAGGCAGATGCGGGAGGTGAGGCGGCTGATCGACGCCGTCCGGCATGACCTCACGACCATGAAGGGGCCCGTAGCGGAAGCCCGGCTCAAGGTGTTCGAGCTGCGGATGATCGAGGACCTGAACGATAAGCTCTCCCTCCTCTGGGAGAACATCGAGACGAGGCCCCTGCGGCCCGATGACCTGCCGAAGCAGCTCTACGACCGTTTCGCAGCACCGGGCAGCCTCTACATAATCCGCGTCTTCCCTTCGGGGAACGTCTGGGACCCGCACTTCCTTGAGAAATTCGTCGCCGACCTCAGGTCTGTCGATCCCGACGCGACGGGCGACCCGATCACCCTTTCCGTCTTCACGAAGGCCTTTCGCAACGCCTGCATCATGGCGGCAGTCTACGCGGTCGTCTTCATCGTCCTCGTCCTCGCCGTGACGCTGCGAAGCCCCATCCCCGTCGCCGCGGCCCTTGCCCCCCTTGTCCTCGGGACGTTGTGGACCCTGGGCCTGATGCACCTGTTCGGCATCGACCTGAACCTGGCCAATACCATTTTCATGCCCCTCGTGGTCGGCGCAGGGGTCGAGTACGGCATCATCGTCGTCCAGCGCTGGCGCCAGAGCAGCGACCGCGCGAGCTTCAGCCTGCCGGTAAGCACGGGCACGGGGGTCATCCTCGCCGGGCTTTCGACTACGGTGGGCTTTTGCAGCCTTATAATATCGAGCCACCGGGGCATACACAGCCTCGGCGTACTCACGACGATAGGGAGCCTCTGCGTCCTTGCGGCAGCGGTGCTCTTCCTGCCCGCCATTCTTCACGCATCGGCCAACATCGGCACAAAGGGGAGAGAAAGCCCCGACAGGCATGAGGCAGGGGGCGCCACCGGGAACGCCCGCCGATATTAAGGAGGAATAATGAAAGCAATTACGAAGGCGGGAACAATGCTTCTCCTTGTCCTGGCCGTTATCCTGACGGTCCCGGGCGGAGGCCTTTCGGCCCCCGGCGCGGCCACCGAGGTCGTGCGCAAGATGCTCGACTCGGTAATATCGATACAGACGGACCCGGCCCTTCAGGGGCAGGCGGCGCGGCCGACCAGGAGGGTAGAGATCAGGAAGGTCATCCTGGGCAATTTCAATTTCGACGACATGGCGCAGCAGACCCTCGGCGCGTACTGGAGCGGGATGGCCGAGACGAAGCGCGCGGAGTTCAAGTCGATCTTCCAGGACCTTTTCCTCGACTCGTACTCGCGGCTGGTCCTCGACTTCGTGGGGAAGGAGAAGATCGCCTACCTCGGCGAGGAGGACGGGCAAGGGCAGACGACGGTGAGGACGCGCATCCACAGGGTCAGCGAGGCTATACCTGTCGATTACTCCTTAAACCGGGCAAAAGACAGGCTCCTGGTCAGGGACGTGTCGATCGACGGGGTGAGCATAGTCCAGAACTATCAAAAGAGCTTCTCAAGGGTCATCCGGCAGGAATCCTATGAGGGCCTGCTCAAGAGGATGAAGCTCCAGCAGCAGGCAACGGAGAAGGGATAGGATGGTCAGGTGCGCGATCATCGCAGCCTTTGACGGGGCCGGCCTTCGTCCTGTCTTCCGGGTGCCCGCGGCCAGGCGGCTTGCCCTCGTCGCGGCCAGGGCCGGGCTCGCCACCGCGTGCGTCATCGGCCGGGACGACGCGCTCCGGCCGGTCCTTCGAGACCTCGTTGCGCAGGACGCCTTTCTGACGGTCGCCGACGAAGGGGGCCTCCGCCGGGCCGTTGCCGGGCTGGGGCTGGACGAGGGCGATCAGGTCCTCGTAATGGCCGCGGGCAGCGTGATCGACGCCTGGTCGCTGAAACGGCTCATCGCGGCAGGAGAAGGAGGGCGCGACCTTTATATTGCCGGGGACGCGAAAGAGGCCCTCCCTTCGGTCTGCCTCGTCACCGGGCGCTTTCTTTGCGATCTCTTGCGGGCCTTCCTTGCGCGGGACGGCAGGCTGCCCGCAGGCGTCGCCTCCGAGGGCGTCCCCGTGGCTGCCGGCCTGCCTGTGGTCCTTGCCGGGGGGAGGGACGCGAAGAAAGACGCGAAGGGCGCCGAAAGGTTGCTCGTAGGGGCGCTTGGCGCCGCGACCGCCCGGACGGACAGCTTTTTCTCAAGGCGCATCCACAGGCCCATTTCCCGCCCCATCAGCAGCCGCCTCGCGAAGACGGCGGCGACGCCCAACATGTTCACCCTTTTCCATATTGCCGTGGGGTTGGCGGGCGCCTTCTTCCTCTTGAAGGGCACGTATGCGTCCCAGGTTGCAGGGGGGCTGCTCTTCCTCGCCTCCACCATCCTCGACGGCGTTGACGGCGAGCTGGCGAGGCTCAAGCTCCAGGAGAGCGCGTTCGGCCACTACCTCGACATCGTCGGCGACAACGTGGTCCACGTCGCCGTATTTCTGGGGATTACCGTGGGCCTCTACCACCAGTCCCACAATCCCGTCTACCTGGGGGCCCTGGCGCTCCTCCTCATCGGCTTCGGCCTTTGCGCCCTCTCGGTGCAGTTTTTCATGGGCCACGGACCCGGAGAGCAGGCCTCCGGCCAGACGCACTGGCTGGCCTCGCTCGTCGTCAACCGCGACTTTGCCTACATCGTCGTCTTTCTGGCCCTGGTCAACAGGTTGTCATGGTTCGTCTTCGGGACTACTGTCGGCGCCTATCTCTTCGCCCTGGTCCTCTATATCCTCGGCAGGAAGAGGAGAAGCCGGGGCGAGGCCGCGCTGGCCCCTGACGGGACTTGAGCAAAATAGAGCTATAGTCTAGAGGATTGACATGGAGTGGCAGGGCAGCCACCACCGCTGGCCGCCGCCCGGTCGTTGCTGTTTTCTCGTTCTTCGCGCGTGTCCTTCTACTTCGGCGTGCGCGCCTTCCGTTCGGTTTTTCGCGCGCCGGACGCAGCCGGCTTGGCCGCCCCGGCGGCGGATGCCTTTTTTGCGGCGGGCGCTTTCGGCGCGGCAGCCTTTGCGGCCGCGGGCGCCTTTTCGGTCCTGGGCGCCGCGGTTTTCTGCGCGCCTTCCGCGTGCCTTGCCTTTACGATACTTTCCGCCTCCAGCCAGTGCTCCCTGTCCTTTCCGTGCTCTCTGCCGTCCCTTTCGAAAAGCTCGTAGGCGACTTTCTCGATCTCCTCCCTCAGGTCCATATATCCTCCAGACGCTTTTTGTAATTCTAGCTACAGTTTAATCACCCTTTGCCGGAGACGCGAGGTCTTTTTTCCCCTGAGAGCTATTATAGCAAAAGGGAAGGGGCAGCGGTGATGTTTCTAGCGTTTTGGGCTTTACGTCCGAAGTGCGCTGTGATAACGTAGACCTTGCATGAAGGCACTCTTCTTTGACGGCGCCCTGAGGCTCAAAAAAAATGGCCGGCGGCCCGCACCCGGACCAGGCGAGGCCCTCATAAGGGTGTCGATGGCCGGCATCTGCGGGACGGACCGGGAGCTCCTGAAAGGTTACAGGGGCTTCAGGGGCATACCCGGACATGAGTTCATCGGCGTAGTCGAGGAGGCGGGGCCGGCCCGCCCCGGCCTTGCCGGCAAGAGGGTCGTCGGGGAGATCAACTGCGGGTGCGGAGCGTGCCCATACTGCGCCGCAGGGCTTGAGAAGCATTGCCCGGAAAGGTCTGCCGTCGGCATTGCGGGCAGGGAAGGCGTTTTCGCCGAGTACGTCGCCCTTCCCGAGGGGAACCTCCACGAAGTCCCCGGCAGCCTGCCGGACGAGGAGGCCGTCTTCACCGAGCCCCTTGCCGCTGCCTTCGAGGTGATGGAGCAGGTCCACGTGAGACCGGCCGCCCGCGTCCTCATACTGGGCGACGGCTGCCTGGGACTGCTCGCATCCCTGGCGATGCGGGGCAGCGGGGCGGACGTGACCCTTTGCGGCAGGCACGACGCAAAGCTCTCCGTCGCGGCCGCGGAAGGGATAAGGACGGAAAGGGCCGATGAGATAAGGAGAGCTCGGGATTACGATATCGTTGTCGAGGCGACGGGCTCGGAGCTTGGGCTGGAGGCGGCCCTCGCGTTCGTCAGGCCGGCGGGGACCGTCGTCCTGAAAAGCACGACGGCCGCGAAAACGGAGATCGACCTCTCGCGCATCGTCGTCGATGAGATCGTCGTCGTGGGATCGCGGTGCGGCCCCTTCGCCCCCGCCATCGACGCCCTCGCGTCAGGCCGGGTGCGCGTGAAGGGCCTTATATCGGCCGTATACCCCTTCGACGAGGCCCTCTCCGCCTTCGAGAAGGCGGAAGAGCCGGACACGATAAAAGTCCTTCTCGACCTGAGGAAGTGAAGGCGCAACAGAACGCCCCTGCTGCGCACCTTTTCTCTATTTCTCTGCCGTACCGCCGTCCGCGAGGCTGAAGGAGCGTGAGTCCTTCCTGCCGACCATGGGGAAGACGACGCAGTTCGTGCCGATGCGCGCGTTGGGCGGGATCGACGCCTTTTTCCCGATCAGCGTGAGGCCCGAATGGAGGTGGTCGGGGAAGCGGGCATTCGCCTTTTTTGCGTTTCCCCGGCCGATAAGGGCGTTTTCCCCGACAACGACCTCTTTGTCGAGGATCGACCGCTCGATGCGCGCGCCCTCCCTGATTACCGTGTCGTGCATGATGATCGAGTCCCTGACCGAGGCCCCCTTTTCGATTATGACGCCCGGGGAAAGGACCGAGCCTTCGACTGTCCCGGAGACGACGCAGCCCGGGGAGACGGCGGAGTTTACCGCCCGCGCTGAGGCGCTTATCTTTGCAGGCACGCGGTCTTGCGGCAGGGCCTCGCCCGCATGGTTCGTCCGTATGCCGCACGCCCCGGGCGCCAGCCCGGATGCGGCCTTCAGGAGGTCCATGTTGGCATCCCAGTACGCCTGCACCGTGCCCACGTCCCTCCAGTAGCCCTCGAAGGGGTAACCGTAAACGAGGGCCTCCTTGATGGCCCTCGGGATGATCTGCTTTCCGAAGTCCTCGTCCTTCGTCTTTTCGAGGGCCGCCGTCAGGTATGCCCTGTCGAAGACGTAGATGCCCATCGAGGCGAGGTCCGAGCGCGCCTTTGCGACCTTCTCCTGCCAGTCGACGATCTTCCTGTCTCCGTCGAGGGTTGCCGTACCGAAGTGGCGCGTCTCTTCGGGGGCCACGGGTATCATCCCGATGGTGACCTGCGCCCTCCGCTCCTTGTGGAAGGCGACGAGCGGCCCGTAATCCATGCAGTAGACGTGGTCGCCCGAAAGGACGAGCACCTCGGTATACCGGTCTGAAGAAATGAATCTCAGGTTTTGCCGGACTGCGTCTGCCGTGCCCTTGTACCAGTCCCAATCCTGTTCGCCCGTCTTGGGGGGGAGGATGCTGATGCCCCGCGTCCTGCCCGCCATGTCCCAGGCGGAGCCGTCCCCGATGTGGTCCATGAGGGAGAGGGGCTTGTACTGCGTGAGGACCGCGACGCGCGTCAGGCCGCTGTTCGCAATATTGCTCAAAGTGAAATCGATTATGCGGTAGATGCCGCCGAAAGGGACGGCGGGCTTCGCCCGGTACTGGACCAGGACGTTGAGCCTGCTCCCGACTCCGCCGGCGAGGAGAAGGGCGACGACGTTTCTCATTTTATTATCTCACCGCTCCTGTACTCGTCCCTTGCGAACCGGCCCGCTTCCACCCTTGGATAGACGGTGACCCCCGGCTGTATCGTCACCCCCTCCGGCGCCTCGCTTTCCGTGCCTATGACCGAAAGCTCGCCGCCCTTCCCGCCGATCCTAGCCCGCGGGCCTATCCGCACGCCGATGTCCGCGATCGTCCTTGCAACGTGCGCCTCCCTTCCGACCACCGTGTCGAAAAAGAGTATCGAGTCCTCGACTACGGCGCCCTCCTCGACGCGCACGCCAGGGAAGAGGAGGGAGCGGAAGACCTTCCCCCGCACCTCGCATCCCAGGTAGAGCAAGGAGTCCTCTATGGCGGCCGAGGGGCCCAGGATGGCCGGCTGCATGTCCCGTATCTCCCCGTGCGCCAGGTTCGTCCTGATCTGCCAGGCGCCCAGGTCGATCCTCGGGCGGTCGCCCAAAAGGTCCATGCTCGTCCGCCAGTACTCCTCCAGGGTGCGCGTATAGCCCCAGTAGCCCGTGTGCCTGTAACCGTAGACCCGGGCATTACCGATGAGGGAGGGGATGATGTCCCTGCCGAACTCGTGGGACTCCTTCCGGGCGTTCTCTTCGAGGGCCTCTAAGAGGATCCCGGGGTTGAAGACGTATATCGTAAGGGAGGCCCAGTCGTAGAGGGCCTTCCTCGGCTTCTCGACGTACCGGACGACCTTGCCGCCCCTCGGCTCCTCGTCGTCGATGAGGCCCTGGCCGAAGCGGTCGGCCCCTTCACTGGGGACGGCCGTGAAAGCGATGGTGAGGTCGGCTTTCTTCTCGATGTGGAAGTCGATGACGGCCTGGTAATCCATCCTGTAGATGTGGTCGCCCGAAAGGATGAGCACGAGGTCCGGGTTGTACATCCTGATGAAGTCCCTGTTCTGGTAGACCGCGTCCGCAGTGCCCTTGTACCAGTCCGACGCCCCCCTTCCCTTGAAGGGCGGCAGGATGACGGCGAACCTGTTCCTGCCGACCATGTCCCAGGGCTGTCCGTTGGCTATGTGGTTGATCAGGTGGAACGGGCGGTACTGGGAGAGGATGCCGACCCTCTCGATCCCCGAGTTCATCAGGTTGCTCATGGGGAAATCGATGATGCGGTAGAGGGCGCCGAAAGGCAGGACCGACTTGGGGCGGAGGAATGTGAGCACATCGAGCTCGTCCACCCGGCCGCCTGCCAGGATCATCGCGAGGATATTCTTCACAGTGCGCTTCCAGGCAAACTTGCCACAAAGAAAAGTAACGCTTTGCGCGGGAAAAAGCAAGCGGAGACAGCTACTGCGCGCGTCCGTTGCGAGGGTAAAAACAAAAAGCGAAAAGCAACTGCGACCGCCGCAATCGTATAAAGCGCATATTCTTCGCCTGTCTGAGGGGGGGCTCCGCGAGCTTTGCTCGTGGAGGGGGCGCTGAGCCCCAATAACTGCGGCGGCGGTAAGAGCGGGCTGAACTATTAGGTAGGGTGGGATATTAAGACGTTGATTTCCTCAGTAAAGATTTCCGGGAAGATTCGATGGTCTTGGTAATCTAGGTAGGAAACTGTAGTTCACCTGCTAATGGCTGAGTTGAGTGGGTAGTCCGAAGCAAGGATTACAGCAAGAAAGAGCCGGACGGCGCCGGTTTCGCGCGTGCCGCATCATCAAGCAGTTTAATTAGTTGTTTCCGGCGTAACTCATCGTATTCCGTGGTCGTTTGCGATGTCACTCCTCTCAGGATTCGCCCGCCCGTTTCTGATCTGAACGATTCTACGTCACTCGGCGGCTCAAGAACTTCTAAATAGGTCAAGTGGAATAGGGGGTGCGCTGCCGGCGATGGTCAGTTACAAAACGTGTTTCTCATTCTTTCAATAACATCATCCACGGAGCCCATGAATGGACCAAGGGATTCCATCTTGATCGATGCGAGGGCTGCAGCGAACCGGAGCGAGTCTTCAACAGAATGATCCAGCCTACGCGCCAGGTACGATCCCATAAAGGAGTCGCCGCGACCCATCCTACCCGGGGTGCTTCTGTTGGTAAATTTCGCAAACGTACTTTTTCCCTCGCTCCGAGCCAGCGCCCCCTCTGAAGAAGTTATTATAGTCTCGGAACTTCCCCATTCTGCCAGCATGTCCGCCTGGTCCTGCAGAACTTCGGCACCCGTCAAGATCTGCGCCTCGATAGCATCAAGCTTTACGAAATCGGCCATGTTCACGATTTCTTTTTTCCCTGGAACATCTTTAAGTTGGACTGCGCCCGTCTCCTTGTCCGCCTGGAGCATGAAGCTCTGCATGTCCACTGATAAATGGAATCCGCGTGCTATCAGTGCTCGCATCAAGTCCAGCTGAAACTCTTGGAGGCCTAAACAGCAAAGGTGGAGCAGGCATGGTTCAAAAGGAGGTATGTCGCTAATAACAAAAGGTTCCCCGACCTTTATGAAGAAGACCTGTCTTTGATCGACATTTGCGGTCGGGAAAACGATGTGGCTTAGGTAGGTCTCTCCGGGCTGCACAAAGAGATCAATACCGGCAGTTTTCAATGGTTCCAGGAGATATTCTTCGCTCTCGGAGATTCTCGTCACCGCGGCAATCCTTTTTCCCAGACGGGAGGCTGCTATTGCAGCAAAGAATAGCGGACTGCCCGGTTGCACGAAAGGAGATCCCTCGAAAGGGGCAATTGTACCCGTACCCACCTGACCGATAAATACTATATCGTAGTGATTCGTCTCTGGCTCTCCTTTATATGTGTCCCTTGTCAGCCCACTGCTGACGCGCCTCCAATCGCTTTGCTCATCGAGGACGCCCCGATAATGGTGTTATTGATTACCACAAATATTCTCGTGATGGAAGGACATTATGAAAATATCCATTACGGGAAGAAATTATTACACGAGACGGCGCGTTCCGATACGTCGAATCCCGACCTGCACATATAGCCGCATAGTTGACAGGTATGGTCAAGATCGTTGTATAATAAGGCCATTACAATGTTTTCCAGACTGCGAGAGGACGTGCGGGCAATCTTCAGGAGAGACCCGGCGGCGCGGAGCGTCGTCGAGATCTTCCTTGCCTATCCGGGTTTCCACGCCCTCCGTTTTCATCGTTTCGCCCACTGGTTGTGGGGCCGCGGGCTGTGCGTCACGGCGCGTTTCGTCTCGCACGTCGGGAGGTTCCTCACCGGGATAGAGATACACCCCGGCGCGCAGATAGGCAGGTCGTTCTTCATCGACCACGGGATGGGGGTCGTTATCGGGGAGACGGCGGAGGTGGGCGACGGCGTCACCATGTACCACGGCGTGACGCTGGGGGGGACGACCTGGGAAAAGGGGAAGAGGCACCCGACCATCGGGAACAACGTAGTGATGGGAGCAGGCGCGAAGATCCTCGGCCCTGTGCGTATAGGAGACAACACGCGCATAGGCGCGAACTCGGTTGTCATCCACGACATCCCTCCCAATTCGGTCGTCGTCGGCATACCGGGCAAGGTCGTCTTCAGGGTGGAGGGGGAGAAGAGGATCGCCCTCGACACGGAGTTTATGCCCGACCCTCAAGGCAGGGCGATCACCTCCCTGCTCGACAGGGTCCGGCTGGTCGAAGAGCGCCTGAGCGCCCTGGAAGAGGAAGGCGCGAAGCGAGAAGGCGATGTATGAAGAGCGCACCTACAGGAGGGTGTCGAGACCGCAGGACCTCGTCTGCTACGAAGTCGTCTGCAAGGAGACGGACCTCTTCTGCTGCACTGCGACCGGACTGAAGGGGCTTATCGAGGAAAGGACGCTCTTTTACCGGAACCAGCTCGAGACCTACATCCGGCAGCGGCCGGAGTTCCGCGACAGCCTTGCGCCGCTCAACCCCGACCCCCTCGCGCCGAGGATCGCCCGGGAGATGCTGGAGGCATCGGCTGCCGTCGGCGTGGGGCCTATGGCGTGCGTGGCGGGCGCGGTGGCCGAGTTCATAGGGAGGGATGTCGAACCCCGCTCGGGTGAGTACATTATAGAAAACGGGGGCGACATCTTCCTCCGCACGCTCCACGAGCGGAAGGTGTCGATCTACGCGAAGGACTCGCCTTACAGCGAGCGGATCGGCATGAAGATCAAGCCCGCGGAAGAGGCATACGGCATATGCACGTCGTCGGCGACCGTCGGTCCTTCGCTCAGCTTCGGCCGGGCCGACGCCGTCTGCGTAGTGGGCAGGTCGTCGCTCTTTTGCGACGGTCTTGCAACGAGGCTCGGAAATATCGTACATAAAAAGGACGACATCGCCCCTGCGCTGGAGGAGGGCAAGGCGTTTCCGGGCGTAACCGCTATTATCATCGTAATGGGCAGGAAGCTCGGCGTATGGGGGGATGTCGATCTCATTTCATTGTGAGGGATACATGAAGAAGAGGATAACCCTTAGGTTTCAAAGGAGTTCCATAGACAAGCCGATAGTCTACCGCCTGGCCAAGGATTTCGACCTCGTTTACAACATCCTCCGGGCAAACGTCTCCCCGAGGGCGGAATCGATGATGGTCCTGGAGGTGGAGGGGTCTGAGGGGGAGTTCGAGAAAGGGATCGCCTACCTTCAGGGCATCGGCGTAGGCATAGAGCCGATAGACCAGGACATCAGCAAGAACGAGGAAAGGTGCGTCCACTGCGGGATTTGCGCGAGCGTTTGCGCATCTCAGGCCCTCGATATCGAGAGGGAGACGATGCGGGTCCGGTTCGACTACGAGAAGTGCGTAGCCTGCGAGCTCTGCGTCAAGGTCTGCCCCGTAAAGGCCATGCAGGTCTGTTTCACCTGAGGAGGCGGCTATGCGCAGGGTCTACTTCGATTACAACGCCACCACCCCGACGCACCCGGAAGTCGCCCTTTTCGTAAAGCCCCTTCTGGGCGAGGTCTTCGGCAACCCATCGAGCATCCACTGGTCTGGCAGGGAGGCTCGGCCGTATCTCGACGATGGGCGCCGCCGGGTGGCCGCCTTCATCAAGGCGGACCCGGAGGAGATCGTCTTTACGGCGGGCGGCTCAGAGGCGGACAGCCATGCCATAATAGGCACAGCCTCCGCACTCTCAGGCAAGGGGAACCATATCATTACTACGAAGGTGGAGCACCCGGCGGTGCTCAACACGTGCGGCTACCTCGAAGGCAAAGGCTTCTCCGTGACCTACCTCCAGGTGGACAGGCGCGGCCTTATTGACCCCGACGACGTCAGGCGGGCCATCAGGAAGGAGACGATCCTCGTCTCCGTCATGCTGGCGAACAACGAGACGGGCGTCGTCCTCCCGGTGGAGGAGATAGGGGCCGTCTGCCGGGAGGCGGGGGTGCTCTTCCACTCGGACATGGTCCAGGCCGCGGGCAAGCTCGATATCGATGCGCCCGGGCTGAACGTCGATCTCGCCTCGTTCTCGGGTCACAAGGTCTACGCGCCAAAGGGTGTAGGCGCCCTCTACGTGAGGAAGGGCGTCGAGATCGACAACCTCATCCACGGCGGCCACCAGGAGGGCGGAAGAAGGGCCGGGACGGAGAACATGGTAGGGATCGCGGCCTTCGGCAAAGCCTGCGAGATCATGGCGCGCGACATGACAGGAGAGAACGCGACGATCGAGCGCCTGCGGGGGCGGCTCCTCCGGGGCCTCCTGGAGAAGGTCGGAGACATCCGCCTGAACGGGGACGAAGAGAGGCGCCTTCCCAATACGCTCAACTTGAGCTTTGAGTTCATCGAGGCGGAATCGATGCTCATCGGCCTCGACCTCGCCGGCATCGCCGTCTCGGCGGGCTCGGCCTGCTCGTCGGGCAGCACCGAGCCGTCCCACGTGCTCCTCGGCATGGGCATCGAGCCGGAAGTCTGCCAGAGCGCCCTGAGGATAAGCCTGGGGCGCGAAAACACCGATGAGGACATCGACTACGCTCTGGACGTGATCCCCGCGGTCGCGTCGCGCCTCCGCGAGATGTCGCCCTTTTCCAGGAAGAAGGGCTAAGGCGTGACGTTCTTCGTCTTCACCACCGGGTGCAAGGCCAACCAGTGGGACTCCCACGTGCTCGAAGGCAGGCTGGAAGGCGCCGGCCTGACGCGGGCCGCAGCCGGGCAGGCGGACCTCATAGTCGTCAATGCCTGCTCGCTGACGGCCAGGGCAGAGGTCGATGCGAGGCGGTTCATCCGGAAGGCTAAAGAAGCCAACCCCCGCGCCAGGATCGCCCTTGTCGGCTGCCACGCGCAGGTCTACCCCGGCCGGGACTTCGGTGCAGATCTCGTCCTGGGCCAGGCGGAGAAGTTCGACGCGGGCAGGTATCTGTCGGGGGTGGGCCGCTTCGTCGGGGAGGTGCGCGATACGGCCATCGAGCAGGCATGGGCAACCGGCGGCAGGAAGGACCGGACGCGGTTCTTCTTCAAGATACAGGACGGCTGCAAACGGTTCTGCGCATACTGCATAGTCCCCTACGCCAGGGGGCCTGTCCGCTCCAGGCCCGCCCGCGAGGTCGCGGAAATGATGGAGGCCCTTGAGAGGCAGGGCGTCAAGGAGATCGTCCTTACGGGCATCGACCTCGCCGCTTACCGCGACCCTGCATCGCAACGGGGGCTGAAAGAGCTTCTCACTTTTCTGGATGAGCGCCCGACGCCGCCGAGGATCCGCCTCAGCTCGGTGGACCCCGGCTACATCGACGATGCGTTCATTTCTGTTGTCGCCGCGTCGCGCAAGATAGCGAAAAGCATACACATCCCCGTCCAGAGCGGCTCGGACAGGGTACTCGCCGCGATGGGCAGAGCGTATTCCGCCGCCTCGATACGGGCGCTCGTCGGGAAGCTCAAGGGCAGCATCCCGGACATCGGCATCGGGATGGATGTCATGGCAGGTTTCCCAGGCGAGGACGAGGAGGATTTCAAGGCAACCCTGGGGATGGTCGAGGACCTCGCCGTCTCCTACCTCCACATCTTTCCCTATTCCGACAGGGAGGGGGCAAGGGCGTCCTCCTTCGCGGGCAAGGTGGCGGAAGGGGTGAAGAGAAGGCGCGCGAAGATGCTCAAGCTGGTCGACGCGCGCAAGAGGGAGGCCTTCCTGCGACGCCACATAGGGAGGACCGCGCGCATCATCCCCGAGGGCAAGGTTTACAGAGGCAGGCTGATGAGGGGTTTCTCCGACAATTACCTGCCCGTCTACATGCCCTATGAAAAAACGCTTGAAAATAATCTCGTTGACGTTACAATAAGAGAGATGCAGGACGGGAGACTGATCGGAGGTCCGCAATGTTCGTAGCCGGAGATTTTCTAGTCGCCATCGGGGTGATTATCGACAAGCTGCTCAGCGTCTACATGCTTGTCGTCATCGTCCGCGCGCTGCTTTCCTGGGTGAGGCCCGACCCGCACAACGCCATCGTCAGGTTCATCTGTAACCTGGTCGATCCCGTCACCTACCGCATCTCCCGGATCATACCGACCCGGATAGGCATGGTCGATATCTCGCCGATCATACTTATCGCCCTAATCTGGTTCGCCCAGGCGTTTCTTGCCCGCGTAGTCATCGACTTCGGCGCCAGGCTCCGTTGAATCTCGAAGTAAAGGTGGTGACCGGGGCAGGGAGGCGAGAGATGAGGCTCGACGCCGGCCGCCTCACGGTCAGGCTGACGGCCAGGCCCGTGAAGGGCAGGGCCAACGAGGAGCTGGTAGCCTACGTCGCGGAGACTTTCGGGGTGAAAAAGCGGGAAGTCGCCATCATATCCGGCGAGAAGTACCGGAGAAAGGTGATCTCCATCCCTCTCCCTGAAGAAGAGGTCGATAGGATACTCCGAAATTTCTCTTGACAATCTTTCTCTAAAAGGCAAGAATTAGGAGAAAACGCCATTTTATTGAGTAAAATGGCCCTGTTTTCGAGAAGCCGGCGCCGCACACCCCTCTCAATAAGCCCTCCACTATCGGGCGCCTGGAAGTGACGCGTCGCGAAACATGTAGGGAGGCTTTCGATGTACCGCACGGGTTGATCCGCCGTTTTCAGATTATCTACACGATGCGCATAAGCCCTTTCCCTTAACATGTCCCAAAAGGGGGTTCTAATGGATAATCCGCTCGACCTTTTCCTGAGGGTTTGCAAGGCGGTGCTCAACATCATCGCCAGTGCGGCCCTCACCTTCATGATGTTCCTTACCGTTGCCGATATC
>Ga0326727_10016067_pt1 | contig 15899 bp, 11 predicted proteins | sample MB2enrmetagenome_FD_207643 | JGI IMG/M metagenome (GOLD analysis project Ga0326727, IMG submission 207643) | Lab enriched peat soil microbial communities from McLean, Ithaca, NY, United States - MB29MY | ecosystem: Environmental > Terrestrial > Soil > Wetlands > Peat | place: USA: New York... | reverse complement strand
AAGACCAGTTCAAGGCCATACTGGTCGCGCCGGTTGACGGCATCGGCCCAGGAGTCTTCGATCTTCTGGAACTGGATCACCTCAGGGCTTTCAGTGGAGGTGACGGCGGGCTGGGTTGAGTTTGAAGCCGGAAGAGGAGCGGGGTCCGGGGCCTGAGCGATCGCAACACAGCAGGAGAGAAGGAGAGCAGAAAGACAAGCAGAAAAACGGGTCATGTGCGGCATTTACTCCCACCTAATATGATAACGCGCCGGAATCACGGTTCTTTGACTCGAAAAGCGGGCCGTGGGGAGCAGAGGCGGTTTTCTCAACGCGCTCGAGGAAAAGGCAGGCGTTAAAGCAGCGTCTGCAGGCGGTCAGGGTGATGAAGGGTGACCAGGGAGTCTTCGATGGAGATCCAGCCATCTTTGCGGAACTGGCCGAGGGTGCGGGTGACGGTCTCGCGGGTGGTGCAGGTCATGGAGGCCATCTCCTCGTGAGTGAGCAGGAGCGGGAAACGGAATTCGCCGGCGTCGAGGTGCTCGCCGATCTGATTGGCCAGTTCGAGAAGCAGGCGACCCAGGCGGGCAGCCACGGTCTCAGCGAGGGCGATGCGGCAGGCATCCTGGAGGGCAAAGCGGTACTCCTGGCAGATGCACTGGACGGCGCGCATCTGCGCCTCCTTATGGCTGCGCAGGAAGCTGAGAAACCTTTCCCGTTCGACGGGGCGGAGTTGGGCGGTGGTCAACGACTCGGCCGAAACCTCGTAGAGCCCGTGGGAGAGGACCGCGTACAGGCCGAGCATGGAGCCGGGACCGGCAACCCGGACGATCATATGGCGGTCATCCATGCGGCCGGTGGTGAGCTTGAGGTAGCCACTGCAAATGAGATATAGGCAGCGGGCTTCTTCTCCCTGGTTAAAAAGCGAAGCCTGAGCGGGCAGAGAGATGGTGCTGGTGGCGAGTTCAAGATCGGCCAGGACAGCACTGCCAAGGGAGCAGAACCAGCCGGGGCGGCGATTGGAACAAGCCGCACAACCAGCGGGAACCTGCCTGGTGACGTGCTTTTGGCGCGTCTGTGTTTCCGCCAAAATCTGAGAATCCGCCATGGTCTTGCCCCGCCCGATCCCGATCAACTCCTCGCTTCCGCTTTCTCCCGCGCCCTGCAGATTGCAGCAAGGGCAACAGTTAGGGTGAGAATGCTTCGGGCCCGCGGAAAGGAGGCTTTTCTTCTACAGTGAGTTTGCCGCAGGGGTGAAGACAATTGATGTGACGGGGCTCACGTCTATGCCAACGCGAGCCAGTCGCCGGAGCCGCAGAGCCGTTTTCCTGGAATCGAGGCCATTTGGTATTGCTTGGTGTCGCCGCCGGTTGGGATGCGAACGGCATTGAGGCCGGAGCAGGTGGAAATGGCGAATTGGTTGAAGAGTGACCGAGAAACTTGTTCACTTTTGGGCAGCAGCGGGACGGAGAGAATGGTAATTTGCAAAAGCTGGTCTAACTCTTCCCCGGCGAAACCCGTCCCTAGGAGGCGTAAACGCTGTCGACACAACGAGTTATTTCTGGAAATCCATTGGGTTCTGGTAATTCCACGTGGATTCAGGTAATTTCCGGGCCACATCACGCGGTGGCAGGAGATAGAGGGTGGACGAGTTCAATTTGTCGAATGTGATGAGCATCTTATCGTGTGTGATGGACATCACCGCTCGGACATATGACGGAAAAGTAATCTTCACGGCATGTAGTGATGCTCCGCACAAGCGTAGCTTCCGCAAAAGGGTGGTCCGACGAATCTGATGCCGTGCCGGCGGAACCGAGAGGGAATCGCCAAGTTCGACAACCGCAACGCTGGAACAACTTTTTACGGAGGATGCGATGAGAGCACCCAAGGCGGTATTTTTCATGCATAAAGATAGGCCTGTAACGCGAATGGCGATTGGTGCGGCTCCGGGGAAGAGGCCGGGACTGCGAGCTTGTTTGATGTTGATGCTGGGCGCGAGCATAGCGTGCGCCACTGCGCTGGCTGCTGCGGCGCCGGGGAGCAAGCCGGCCGATACGCAGGCCAAGGCCGCTGCAGCGACGAATGTGGGCGCTGATACCTGCGCTACCTGCCATGAAGAGGTGAGCAAGAAGTTCGCCGATAACCCGCACACCAAAATGGCACTGATGCACGGCAGCAGCGGCGTCACCTGCGAGAACTGTCACGGAGCAGGCAGTGCGCACGTGGATGGCGGCGGGGACACGACCAAGATCTTCAATCCCGCCAAGGCTTCGACCAAAGAGGTGGATGCGAAATGCCTGAGTTGTCACTCGGGTGTACATCCCGACTTCGACCGTTCTCCTCATGCCAAGGCCAACGTGGGTTGCATAAGCTGCCACGACATCCATGGCAGCAGGGAAGAGCCTTTGCTCAAGGCCGCCGAGCCTACGCTCTGCTTCCAGTGCCACACCGACGTGAAGCCGGCGTTCGGCATGCCCTTCCACCACAAGGTGAATGAAGGCCTGGTGAAGTGCAGCGACTGCCATGACGTTCACGGCACCTTCGGGAACAACAACCTGAGGTCTACTGCCGATCAGAACGCGATTTGCACCAAGTGCCACATGGAGAAGCGCGGACCGTGGGTCTATGAGCATGCCGCGGTGAAGGGTGAGGGTTGCCTCGCCTGCCACACGCCGCACGGCTCGCAGAACGCGCGGTTGCTGAACGTGCCGACTATCAACGTTTTGTGCTCCCAGTGCCACAGCATGGTGGCGACGAACTCGATCCATAACTTCACGTGGAGCCAGTCGAGCGACGTAACGCCCTGTATCGACTGCCACACGATGATTCATGGCTCGAATCTCGATCCGGCTTTCCTCCGCTAAAGGCACCTAGCAGCCTCCGCGCAGCGGACGGAAGGCTGCGAGGAGGGCGGAAGAGTTGCAAATAGGCTCCGACACGGCAAAAGAAGTGACGAAGTGAGGCTTTTATGAATACATGTTGCTTGAAACGGCACCTCCATACACAGACGACCCGCATGAGCCTTTTGGCTGTGGGACTGGCCATCGCCTTGCCGATGGCAGCGTGCATCGCCCTGGCCCAGGAGCCTGCGGCGAGCTCCTCGAAGATGACCACGCCCGAAGGCTACTCCGCGCACCACACGGTGGACGTGAACGGCCGCATCTCCGACGCCGTCGGTTCCGGCGCAATGTACGACACCATGGTTAACCTGCAGTCCGGTCCCCGCGTCAGCGGCGAGACCCTCGAACTGCACAAGCTCGACCCCAGCAAGCCCGGGTGGGTGGATGATGCGCGCGCAACCGGTTCCGGCTTTGGCGGCGACCCTTACAATTTTGCCAAGCTCTCGATGAGCAAGGCCAAGGTGTATGAGTTCAACGGTATCTTCCGCCGCGACCGCCAGTACTTTGACTACGATCTGCTGGGCAATCCGAACATACCCCGCGGCCTCACCCTACCGATCGGCCCGTCGACGGCGCCGACCGGTCAACTGGTATGGCGGCAGCCGCAGCACTCCTCGGTGTTGACCAACTCGGTGCGGCGTATGACCGACACCGATTTGACCCTCTATCCTCTGTCGACGTTCAGCGTCCACCTTGCCTACTCGCAGAACATCATGCAGGGTCCGTCGCTGCTGCCGGTGCGCTCGGGCGGCGTGATCAAGTACAACGCCTTGATGGAGCTGTACCAGCGCCACTCGACCGACGAGTACAGCATGGCGCTCGACTGGAAGCCGGTGAAGGGCACCCAGGTGACGTACGAGCAGCGCTTCCACCACTACAAGGAGAACAGCTTCATCACGCTCGATCCCAATGGGTTCCAGGTGCAGGAAGCCGACGGCACACCGGCCTATCTGGGTAACTGGGATTTTTCGAGCAATGGATCGACTTCGACCGGCACGCTGTGGGCGCCGTACAGCACTGCCGCCTGCAGCAGCAACAGCATCGCGAGCGCCACCACGTTTCTCAACCCATCGTCGAACGGCGGCCCGCCGATCATCGATCCGTCCTGCTCGGTGGTCACCGGCTACCTGCGGACGTATCCCATCCGTACCATGATGCCGAGCGAGCTCCTGCGCTTCCAGTCGACCAGTATCAAGAACCTGATCATGAACGGCCAGTTCAGCTACAGCCGCATGAACATGAATATGCCCAGCTTCTCCGACAATGCATGGGGCCTGAGCGCCGGCACCGCCACCACGGGCGCCACCCGCGATGAGTACAACTCGGCGGTTGGCATCGTCAAGCGCGAGGTCTACAACGCCGGGTTTGGCGTGATCTGGGAGGTGGCCAAGAACTTCGACCTGGAGGATCAGGTGACCCTGTCGGCGAACGGACAGCCCGGAAACGTGAATACGTCGGGTTATACCAAGCTGGTCACGGGCTCCGCGGCAGGACAGGAAACCATCAACTACGCGGGCCCGCTCACTTCGAGCGTGACCAACTCCGGCATCGCTACGGGGGAGACCTACGGAATCGTCAACACCTATTTCGGCAACGAGCAGTTGGTGAACAACCTGACGGCCAGTTGGGCGGTGACGCCCAAGGCCAACCTTTCCTTCACCTACCGTTACGGCAATCGCAACATCGGCTTGAACCTGAATGTCACCTCTCCGGCACGGACCATCTTTGCCATCACCGAGCAGGGCGGAATACTGAATGCCGCTTATCGCGTGACCAGCAACTGGGACATCAACGGAACGGTTGAGGCAATGTACGACGACAATGCATTCACCACCATGTCGCCGCGCCAGTTGCGTCACTATCGCGTGCACACCAAGTTCCGCCCCGCGAAATGGGCCACCTTCACGGCTGCATACACTGACATGGAGCGGCACAACAACACTCAAAACACCGGCGTGGCTTCGCCGTATGGTCCGCTGAATCACGTGGACTACAGCCGCACCGGCGGCTTGAGCGGTGTCCTGACGCCCGGCGAACATGTGGCCATCGACTTCGACTATGTCTACAACGACGTATACACGGCTACCAACATTTGCTATACGAACCAGGACAGCGGCTTTCTGACTGGCACCACCAGTCCGTATTTTGCAGGCGCCGCGGTGCTGACCTCCTCGGGCGCTCCCAGCACCTGCGTGACCAGCGCCACCAACAGCACTCCGACCCAATGGTACGGCCGCGCCTTCATGCAGGCTCCGACGCAGCACGGTACGGTCGGCGTGGACGTCAATCCCAACGATAAGGTGAAGTACGGCATCGGTTACCGGATCAGTTCGGTCGCCGGCAGCCAGTTCTTTACCGATGCACGCGCGGTGAATGGTTCGTTGCAGTCGAAGTATCAAACTCCCTATTTGAATGTGGCCTACACCGTGCTCCCCGGCCTGACCTGGAAGGCAGAGTACAACTACTTCGGCTACGGAGAGGGTGGTCCTTCGGGTGCGCAAAACTGTACCCTGACGGCTGTCGCTTCCGTAACAGCAGCAAACATCGTGCCCTGTGCTTCGATGTCGGTTCCGACGGGCATGAACGAGGGAACGGCTGGCGCTACCGCGCCGCGCGACTTCCACGCCAACAACATAACCCTCGGTTTCCATTACGAGTTCTGAGGGGAGATCGATATCATTTACCGGGGCAGACCGGATTCTGAGGTTTTACCGGTCCACCCATTCGTTTGAAGCAGAGCCGGAATCGCCGGGGACATGGGATGATTTATCCGGTACAACCGGCGTAAAGCGTTCTACTTGAAAAGTCCGTACCTGGCCGCAGGCGCGTGCGCGTACACTGGCCGTTGAGATCATTCAGGAGTTTCACCATGAGGAATTCGATTCGATTTGCAGTGGCTCTGGCCGCATTTGTTCTTCTGGCCGGCGCCGTGGGCTTCGCCCAGTCAGGGGAAGCGACTTACAAGGCGAAATGCCAGAGCTGTCATGGGGCCGCCGGCATTCCTAGTCCGGGGATTGCCAAGGCGATGGGCGTGAAGCCGGCGTCCGATCCCTCGGTCAGGAGTTTCTCCGAGGAGAGGATGATCGACGCCACGAAAAACGGCATGGACAAGATGCAGCCGTTCAAAGGCAAGCTGACCGACGCGGAGATCAAGGACGCGGTGGACTACTTCCGCACGTTTATCAAGTAAGACGCGAGCCGGCGCAACCCAGAAAACTGCAAGCGGGTTGCGCCGGTTCGCGTAAGATGGTCTTCGTTGTCCTCTCGAACACCGTCCCAACAGCCGGAAGCTGCGGGCAACTGGGCCGGCACGAGAACAAGTTCACCGGCAGGTGCTGCTCGATACGTACAGGCCGCAACTAACCCAAGGAGTATCACCATGACAAAGACGATTCGTACCCTGTTGGTGCTGACCGCGGCAGTTACATTGGCCGGCACTCTTGCCTTTGCCGACTCCGGCGAAGCAACCTACAAAGCCAAGTGCTCGACTTGTCACGGTTCCGCGGGCACACCCAGCCCCGGGATTGCGAAGATGATGGGCGTGAAGCCAGTCTCGGATCCCTCGGTAAAGTCGATGACCGCGGCCGAGATGATCGCGGTGGTCAAGGACGGCAAGGGAAAGATGAAGCCGGTGGCTGGACTCACCGATGCGCAGATCAAGGATGTAGTCACCTACTTCCGCAGCCTGAAGTAGGCATTACAATCAAAACCGGGATGCAGGACCAGGCCCGCCGTATCCCCGGCGGGCCGTACGTTTGCGTGCGGAGGAATCAAGGTGTCTTCGTTTCAGAAATTCCGTGAAGGCTGGGTGCGTCCGGCGCTTTTCTTCGGCAACAATCCCATCAGCCTTGCCGGCGGTGCCATTACCAGCGCCTCCGGCGTGACCATGATCATCTATTGGTTGGTGGAACTGTTCGGCCGGGCCAACGACAATCCCTATCTTGGCATCATCTTCTTCCTGCTTTTGCCGGGATTGTTCGTAGCCGGTCTGCTGCTGATTCCCGTGGGCGTGTTTTTGCGGCGCAGAAAGCTGCAGAAGGCGGGACTGATTCCCGCCGAGTTTCCTAAGATCGATTTAAACGACAAGATCTTTCGCCATGGCCTGGACATCGTTCTGGTGGCCACGATCGTGAACCTTTTGGTGGTGGCGATGGCGAGCTATCGCGGTGCGGCGTACATGGATTCGCCACAGTTCTGCGGGCAGTCGTGCCACGTGATGCATCCGGAGTACACGGCCTACAAGATTTCAGCGCACTCGCATGTGGCGTGCGTGGAATGCCACATCGGAACAGGCGCCCAAGCTTACTTCAGCGCCAAGGTGAACGGTACCAAACAGCTTCTTGAGGTGTCATTCGATCGCTATCCCACGCCGATACCGTCGCCGGTGACGAGCCTGCGCCCGGCCCGCTTTACCTGCGAGGGTTGCCATACGCCGGCCAGGTTTGTGGGGGAAAAGCTGCTTGTGAAGTCCAGCTTCGCGGACGACGAACAGAACACCGAAGCTCAAACTGTGCTGGTGCTGCACCTGGGCGGAGAGGATTCGCTTTCCCACCTGAGCGGCATTCACGGCGTTCACCTGAACCAGATGGAGTACATTGCGACCGATTCGACTCGCACCACGATCCCCTGGGTGCAGAGGCAGAACGCCGACGGCTCGCAGACCGTGTTTACCTCGTCGGCGCTGAATGGCGCCATGCCCAAGGGCGAACGGCGGACGATGGACTGCATCGATTGCCACAACCGCGCGGCGCACACCTTTGTTACAGCGGATGAAGCGATCAACCGGGCCATGGCCGATGGCGCCATCAGTCCTGACCTTCCCTGGATCCACAAGGAGGGCCTGGAACTGCTGAACGCTACCTACGCGAGCCAGGACGAGGCGCGCGCCAAAATCCCCGCGCAGCTTGCAGGCTTCTACCAGACCCAGCACCCCGAAGTGCTGCCTGCCAAGGCGGCGCTGGTAAAAGCCGCCGGCGAGGAGTTGGCGACGCTCTACTGCCAGAACGTGTTTCCGGAGATGAAGGTGACCTGGGGAACGCATCCCAACCATATTGGTCACATGAGCTATCCGGGCTGCTTCCGCTGCCATGATGGCGACCACGTGTCAAAAGGCGGAAAGACAATTACCCAGGACTGCGCGAATTGCCACAATTTGCTGGCTGTGGAAGAAGCCAAGCCCAAGGTGCTTTCGGACCTGGGACTGTAGGGTGTATCGACATATAGGGCAAGCTGAAGCGGCTAGGAAACCTCCCAAAACCGCTCAACAATAGCCTGCGGAGCGAAGCAACCGCAGATCCTTCGACTTCCTTCGCTCCGCTACGGTCGCTCAGGATGACAGCTCGTTTATTTATCAACTACATCGACGCGCGGTATATGTCGATCTGGCCTAGGGAGTGTGGAAACGGCGGCCAGAAGCCGCCGTTTCATTTTGCGGCTGACATTGTGAGACGGCTTTCATAAATAATCTGCCTTGTGACCACGCCGAAGCGCTATACAATCAGGGCGAAGCACAACCAATGAGCAGCGCCTCCTCGAAAGGTGCAGGGTTCAAAGACAGCTCCGCGCAGGAAGATGGTGTTGCCCCGTCTGCCCGTCCGGACGAGGGCGCAAGCATATAAAGGTTCGAGCGCAAGGAAGAACATGGCACAGAAACGAAGCTTCGCTCTGCCGCTCGCAGTTCTTGTCCTGGCCAGCCTGGGAGCGGCCGCGGCGCAGACGACAGGGCTGGCCGGCGACTGGCGCAGCACCGGATTGGCGAGTGTTCCCGGCAGCAGGCTGCCCGGCAACCTAACCGGCGCAGATCAGCTTGCCGGAACAGACCTGGGAGCAGCGCCGGCGGGGGAGCGGCTGGAGCGGATGCTTTTGTTGCTGAAGCCTTCGGTGGCTCAGCAACAGGCACTGACCACCGAGCTTGCAAACCTACAGAATCCTGCTTCGACCTCCTATCACCAATGGCTTACTCCGGCAGAGTTCGCCGCGACTTACGCAAACTCCTGGAGCGACGTTTCCGCGGTTCAAGCGTGGTTAGAGAGTGGGGGCTTCAGGGTCGCTCCGTTGCCGGCGGGGCGGGGCTGGATTGAGTTTTCAGGCACGGTTGCCCAGGTCGAGCAGGCTTTTCAAACACAAATCCACACTGTGACCACTGCCAGTGGGGCGCGACCGGTGCTGGCCTGCGGCATCTCGATTCCCGGCGCGCTGAGCCCGCTGGTGCAGGGGCTGGTGTCATTGGATGGAGTGCTGGCGACGCCCGCACTGACCACACCGCAGCCGATTTCTTCCAGTGTGGCCGAGCTTGCGGCCCAGAGCTCAGCGGGTTCCGCGGAGGCTCTGACGCCGCGACTTGCGGCGCAGCTTCTACATCTCGATGGGCTCGAGTCGGCGGGCATTAACGGCGCAGGCGAGACGATTGCCATTGCGGCGCGCAGCAATTTGACGAGCGCAGACGTGGACGCATTCCGCGCGGCCTTTGGGCTGCCGGCGATGGCGCTCAAGGTGGTTCCGAACGGGAGCGATCCCGGAATTACCGGCGACCAGGCTGAGGCCACGCTGGCAGCTTCCTGGGCAGGAGCTGCGGTTCCGGGCGCGCAGGTATTGGTGGTTCCCGCGGCTACGACAAACGCTACAGACGGGCTGGACCTGTCGCTGGCGGCGATCGTGGACCAGGCTTTGGCGCATACCGTTGCGGTTGGCTACTCCGCCTGCGAGGCAGGACTGAGCACGGCGCACCAGGCTTACTACTCCGCGGTTTACCGGCAGGCGGCCGCGGAGGGCATAGCGGTGATTGCAGCCGCGGGCGACAGCGGCGCGTCCGCTTGCCACCCGGCGGGCAGCGATGTCCCGGTGAGCAGCGGCTACGGCGTGAATGCGCTGGCTTCAACGCCCTGGAACACGGCTGTCGGAGTCGCGGCCTTTGGCCCAGCCGGAGCAGCGGCGGGGGATACAGCACTGGCGGCATGGTCTCCGGCCAGCGCCGCCGATCCAGCTTATGCAGGCGGAGGCGGCAGCAGCACACTCTACGCCGCGCCCAACTGGCAGCCGGTTCCGGCGCAGCTCTCGGCACGGCCAGGGACGCCGAGCGGCGGAACAGGATCCAATAAGCGACTGTTGCCGGACCTGGTTTTGCCGACGGCCATCGATTCGGGCGTGAATACGGGGCTGGCGTTCTGCCTGAGCAGTGTGACGAGCTCCGGCGGCTGCACAGCGGTGCGCAGCGGAGGCAGCTCGGCGGGGGCAGCACTTTTTGCGGGCATTGCGGCGCTGATTGCCGAAGAAGACGGCGCTCAAGGCAACCTGGCGCCCAGCCTTTATGCGCTTAGCGGCAAGAGCGGCATCTTTACCGATGTGCAACAGGGCAGCGCGCAACTGAAGTGCGTGGCGGGCAGTCCGGGATGCGACGCTACGGGAGAGATCGGCTTCAGCGCCGGCGCCGGCTACGACCTGGCTACCGGACTGGGCGTTCCCGACGCCCATGCACTGGTGAGTGGATTGGCGAACCCTCCGCCGACCGGCACTGCCCCGGTCTTTGCTCCGGCGACCATCAATCCTTCAGCCCCGATCACCATCAGCGCCCAGGTGGTATCTCAGAACGGCGGCGCTACGCCCACGGGAACAATTCTCTTTTTCGACGCCGACACGGGCACGAATCTTTCCTCGACCCCCTCGACCCTGGGCATCAACGGAACGGCTTCAGTGAGCGTTGAAGGAGTGTTTCAAAACGGCGCCAACGAGATTGAGGCATTCTACAGCGGCGATCCGACCTACGCGCCCGGCAGCTCGCCGCCGGTAGACATTACGGTGCAGCCCAGCGCAACCAGTCTCGCGGTTGTGCCTTCAAACTACAGTCCGGGGGCAGGCTCGACGATTACCGTAACGGCTACGCTGACGGTGACAAATCCAGGCAGTAGTCCGCCCACCGGATTGCTGACCCTGACCCTGGATGGAACACCCACGACGACGGCGAATTTGAGTGGCACAACGGCATCCTTCTCGGTGACCATACCTTCGACCGGGAATCATAATTTGCAGGCGATTTATGCGGGCGACGCGAACTACACAACCTCCACCTCGCCGGTGGTGACAATCAATGCGCTAAAGACCGCAACCACGGTGACGGTAACCCCGGCCACTACCACGCCAGCCACGGGCGTTCCGTTTCAGGTGACGGCCACAATCAACACTCTGACCGGCAGTACCGTGCAGGCCACCGGCACAGTGAACTTCACGCTTGACGGAACGTCGGTGGGAACCGTGAGCGTGGTTCCCGGGTCTCCCTCGACCGCCGCTATCGCCATGACCGTGGCCAGTTCGGGAACCCACAATCTGCAGGCCATCTATAGCGGCGACAACAACTACAACACTTCGACGTCGGTATCGGTCCCGGTGGTTGCGGGCAAGGGCGCCACGGTGACTACGCTGACGGCGAATCCGCCGACACCCGTACCCGGAGGCACGGAGAGCTTTACGGCGACCATCGCTCCCACCAACGCCGCGGGCGGCACCACCTATACGATCACCGGCACGGTGAGCTTCTATGACGGCGCCACACTGCTGGGGCAGGTGACGGTGGGGAGCAACCAGGCCGTTCTGAGCGGGGTTACGCTCAAGGGCAACGTCTCCCACAGCATTACGGCGGTCTATTCGGGCGACGGCAACTGGCTGGGGGACACATCGAACGTTGTGATCCTGGCGTCTACCTCGTTGTCAGATACGGTGGTGCTGACATCGAACTATTCGATCGTGCAGAACGGAGTTGCGCTGGTCCTGACAGCCACGGTGATGCCGAGTGCCTTGCCCACGAGCAGCGGGGAGGCAAACCCCACCGGTTCGGTAGTTTTCTACGACGGAACTACCGTGATCGGTATCTCCGCTCTGTCGCCGGTGGCGCAATCCGACTCCTCGATAGCGATGCTCACCACGCAAACACTACCCACCGGACAAGACACGCTGACCGCTTATTACGAGGGCGATCTCTATTACCTGCCGGAAACTTCGAATGCACTTACCGTTACGGTTGAAGACTTCACGATCACTCCGGCGGCCAGCAATCCGGCCACCAATCTGAACATCAACCAGGGCGGAGCGGGATCGGCGTCGTTTGTGATCACGGGGACGGGCGGGTTTAACAATGAAGTGCAGATCGTGTGCGCGGTTCCGGCGCAGGACGACATGACCTGCACTGCGACTCCGCAGCAGGTGGTACCCACCGCAACGGTCACTTTCGTGGTGCAGACCTTTACCACGCCGGCGATTGCGAGAAGCGACGGACCAATGCCGATGTGGCCGCGGGCGGCAGGAGGGGCGGCGCTCGCGGTGCTGGGATTCTTCCTGCTGCCCTTGGGACGCCGGGCGCGCAGAACGCTCCTGAAGGCGGGAGGCGGGCCGGGGCAACGTTTGCTGATCCTGATTCTGCTGCTGGTGGGCCTGGTGGGTACCGGCATCGGCTGCACCAGCAACGCGGCACTCGCTCCCTACGGCACTCCTTTGGGCGTGGCGACGCTCAAGATCACCGGATCGGCTTACGTGGACAACACTGTTGTGAGCCACAGTGTTTATCTGACCGTCGACGTGCTGGCTCCGGGTGCGACCGCTCCGTGAGAGCGGGGCTGGGTTGATACCGCATTTTCAGCAAAACCTGAGTAAGGCTGTCTGCCCGGAAGTGTTAGGCTGGCATGTCGCCCATAAGGAGCCTTTTCCGCATGTCAACTAGCCACCCGTTTCACTTCAATCTTGTCGCGGCGGCCCACGCCACCATGCTCGAGCACGGCTTTCAGCCGGATTTTCCCGCCGGCGCTGCTGCCGAACTGAGCGCAATTCAAGCTCATCCCGAAGCGCCCACCGCGCCCGGTGCTCAGGACCTGCGCAACCTGCTCTGGTCCTCCATCGATAACGACACGTCGAAGGACCTGGACCAGATCGAGTGGGCCGAGCAGTTGGCCGACGGCCGCATCCGCGTGCTGGTGGGCGTGGCGGACGTGGACGCGCGGGTGAACAAGGGAACGGTTATCGACGGACACGCCCGCAGCGAGACGACGTCTGTCTATACGGGCGTCAAGGTCTTTCCCATGCTGCCCGTCGAGCTCTCAGAGGGCATTACCTCGCTGAATGAAAATGAGGACCGGGTGGCGGTGGTTATCGAATTTGCCGTGGACACGGCCGGCACGGCATCCGATGGCAAAGCCTACCGGGCACTGGTGCACAACCGGGCGCAACTGGCGTACAACAGCGTGGGCGCATGGCTTGAGGGACGTGGGCCGGCGCCTGCCAAGGTGGCCGCCAGCGCGGATCTGGCGGCGCAATTGAAGCTGCAGGATGCGGCGGCGCAGCGCATGGTGGGCGGGCGCTTCCAGCATGGGGCTCTCGATCTGGAGACGATCGAAACGCGGCCGGTGATGTTGGCCGATGAGGCGGTCGAGATCGCGAAACTCGAAAAGAACCGTGCCACGTCGCTCATTGAGGAGTTCATGGTGGCGGCCAACGGCGTGGTCGCGCGGACCTTCGAGCAGGCCGGCGTGGCCTCGATCCGCCGCATTGTGCGCACGCCCAAGCGCTGGGACCGCATTGTGGAGGTGGCCGCGAGCCTGGGCACCACGCTGCCCGCGCAGCCCGATTCGAAGGCGCTGAACGATTTCCTGCTGGCGCAGAAAGAGAAGGACCCCGACCACTTTCCCGACCTCTCGCTGACGGTGATCAAGCTGATGGGCCCCGGAGAATACGTGCTGGTAAAGCCCAACGAAGTTTCGCCGGGCCACTTCGGCCTGGCCGTGCAGGATTATACTCACTCCACAGCGCCCAACCGCCGCTTTCCAGACATGGTGATCGAGCGGCTGCTGAAGGCTTGGCTTGCGCATGGGCCGCAGCCTTACACCGACGACGATTTGAATGCAATTGCGCTGCGCTGCACGCTGATGGAGGACAACGCGCGCAAGGTGGAGCGCGAGATGCAAAAGCGGATTGCGGCGGTGGTGCTGCACCCGCGTATCGGGCAGAGCTTCCCGGCCATCGTCACCGGCGTGAACCAGTACGGGACGTTCGTGAGGACGCTCGATCCGCATGTGGATGGAATGGTGGTGAGCGGCGGCAAGGGCCTGGATGTGGGCGACAAGGTGACGGTTAAGCTAATCTCGACCAACCCGGAGAAGGGATTCATCGACTTTGCGGCGTGAGACAGCCGCTCACATCCCGGATGGGGGTTGGAGCAGGCCAATCAGATGGCCTTCAGGATCGGTGAAGCCGGCGATGATACCACCGTCGGGGATGGGATGGGGCCCGAAGGCCTTTTTCCCGCCTTTGCCCTCAATGGTGGCAAGGGCGGCGTTCAGGTCCACAACTGCAACATAAAAAATGACATGGCGGCGGGCTTCCTTGGCGCTGCCGATGCCTCCGCCGATGCCCGAACCGGGCCTCGACCTGGTGTCGACAAGCGAATACCCAACCATGAGCGGCGTGATCTGCCAGTCGAAGACAGCCTTGTAAAAGCTCTCCAGGAGCTTTTGGTCTTTCCCGATGACTTCGAAATGAACGACTGGATTGGGCATCGGCTGTTCTCCTTATGACCGAATCTAAGAGCACTTTACACGGCCAATGGCTGGCCAATCCAGCGAAAAGGTGGCGAAAACAGGGTATGGGCTGCCCTGGCATGGCTACCGAGGCCGGGCGAGGAGATTCCTGTGTCCTCCGGACGCGGAATTGCGTCTAACAAAAGGAATTGTGAAGCGCAGTGAAATTTTCTCCCCGGAGTGCAGTCTCATAACAAAGGCTCCAGCAAGCGTGAATTATCTTGACGGCAGTCCCTGGTCTGGTTTGCCTTTTTTGGCGGAGCGGGCAGACGGACGCCGAATCCACATCTGGTGAATGGATGCTCTCAGGTTCTAGATTTATCGCTGTCACGCTCTTCTCCGGCATGGCCCTTCTTGGGCAGCGCTCTTATCTTTCTTCACAGGAACCGGTCAAGAGTCCGGCGATTGCCGCCGCCCAGGCCCTCCCGGAAGCTCCCGCGCCTCAAGTTGACGTTGCCGCGGCCGAGCCCTCTGGCGAGCAGACCCCCGCCGGACAAGACCAGAGCACGCAGCAACCTGCCCCGGCCTCAACACCGTCTCCAAACCCTGCTGCCCAAGGTCCCGCGGCACAGGGCAGTTCCAGTTCGCAAACGCCGGCGGGACAGCCGGCCGTCCAGGAGAATAAGCACCAAGAGGCCGCCGAGCAGATCAAGCAGGAAGAGCATCAGAGGGTGCTGGGGATTGTTCCCAACTTCAACCTCACCTACCTTGGCGATAACACCGTCAGCATGACCGCGAAGCAAAAGCTGACTCTGGCCTTTCATGCCGCCATTGATCCGGTCGCCTTCGTGATACCGTTCTTTGTAACCGGCTACCACGAGGCACTGGATGAGGATAAGGGGTTTCCGTGGGGCATGAAGGGGCTTGGCGAGCGCTCGGGCGCGGCTTACCTGGATTCCTTCGACGGCAACATGATCGGCAACGGCGTTCTGCCCGCGATCTTTCACCAGGACCCGCGCTACTACCGCATGGGCTATGGTTCAGTCACCCGCCGAGCACTCTATTCGGCTGCTACCAGCTTTATCTGCAAACACGACAACACCGGCAAATGGGAACCCAACTACTCGAACGTTGGGGGCAACATCATCGGAGGCGCGATCTCCAATCTTTATTACCCCAACAGCGATTCCGGGATCGGGCTCACGATCAGCAATGGGTTGATTGTGACAGCCGAGGGCGCGATCGGCTCCGAATTCGATGAGTTCTGGCCGGATGTCTCGCGCAAGCTCCTGCACAGGGACCCGACCCACGGGCTCGACGCCCAGGCTCGCGCGGCCCACGAGGCAAAAAAGAAAGCCAGCCAGAGCCAGCAGTAGGCAGAGTTCGGTGAATCGGCCAAGCGTTCGGCAAGCAGAGAGATATGTCCCGCAAGGGCGATAGCCCCATTCATTTTGCTGGAGTTACGGCACGACTGAAGTCGTCCCCAATACAAAGCCTGTCGATTTGGTATTCATCAAACACTTCC
>Ga0326727_10016066_pt1 | contig 15899 bp, 11 predicted proteins | sample MB2enrmetagenome_FD_207643 | JGI IMG/M metagenome (GOLD analysis project Ga0326727, IMG submission 207643) | Lab enriched peat soil microbial communities from McLean, Ithaca, NY, United States - MB29MY | ecosystem: Environmental > Terrestrial > Soil > Wetlands > Peat | place: USA: New York... | reverse complement strand
CCCCTCGGCGGAGAGCTTCGCCAGGATACTGTCCGACCGGAACCGCAGCTTGCTTCGGGTGATCGCGGAGTCCGCTCCCGAGTCACTGGCGGAGTTGGCCGAGCTGACAAGCCGCAAGAAGTCGAATCTATCCAGAACCTTGAAGACCATGGAACGTTATGGCTTTGTTCGGCTGAGCCGCGGCGCGCGAGGCACGCTCATCGCTCGGGTGCCCTACCAAAGGATCTCGCTCACACTACCATTATCGAAACCGGAGCGTATGGGGAACGAAGCGGCGTAAGCCAAATGACGCCGCCCGCGTCCGCTTCCTCACCGGCCATGTTATTCTAGGAATTCTTTACCGAAGATGGCGCAGACCAGGTCGCTCCCGCGTATTTGTATCGCGTTGGGCCTGCCGGACGTTGCGGCGCTGCTGGACCACGCGCGGCGTGAAGCTGAGGCGGGCGAGACGTTTCTGGAATTCCGCCTGGACTTTCTGGATGAACCCTGGAGGGGCGCCGCGGCCATTCGAGGGTTTCTGGAGCAGTTTCCCGACTCCATCATCCTGGCCACGTGCCGGCGGCACCAGAACCACGGAAGATTCAACGGCAGCGTGGAAGAGCAGTTTGCCGTGCTGGATCGCGCGGTCGACAACGGGGCGCTGGCCGTCGATCTCGAAATCGAAACCGCGGAGGCGGCTCCGGAACGGTTGAATCAGTTTCGCGGACGCGCGCACGTAATCGTTTCGTACCACAATTACGAGTCCACGCCGCCCATGGACACCATCGTGAGCCGGGTTATGCAAGTGCAGGCCGACGCCTATAAGGTGGTGACCACGGCGCGCAAGCCTTCCGATAACATGCGCGTGCTGGCGGCCGCCAAGGCGCTGTCCAAACATCGGCTGGTGGTGCTGGCCATGGGCGAACTCGGGTTTCCCACGCGCGTGCTTTCCCCGGTGTTCGGCGGCGCCTTCACCTACGCCGCGCCCATGTGCGCCGAAGGGACGGCGGCCGGGCAGGTGAGCGCGCGGCACCTGCGCCATCTGTACCGGGTGGAGAAGCTGGGGAAGGCCGCCAAAATCTACGGGGTGATCGCCGACCCGATCCGGCATTCGCTTTCGCCGGCCGTGCATAACCGGGCGTTTCAATCGCGGCGGGTGGACGCGGTGTACCTGCCATTCCTGGTTTCGCCCGCGTACTTGCGCGACTTCTGCACCATGGCCGCCAAGCTCCCTGTGGCGGGTTTCAGCGTCACCATTCCGCACAAGCAGAAGATCATCCGCTACCTGGACGTGGTGGACCCGCTGGCGCGGCGCATCGGCGCGGTCAACACGGTATGGCGCAAGGCCGGCAAGTGGCGCGGCACCAACACCGACGCCGCCGGAGTCACCGGACCGCTTTCCCGGCTGCTGCGACTGGGGAAATCGTCCATCTTGATCGTGGGCAACGGCGGCGCTGCCCGCGGCGCGGCGTACGCGCTGGCCGACGCCGGCGCAAAGATCACGCTGGTGGGCCGCAATACCGAACGCGTGCGCGCGCTGGCGAAGATTTGCGGGGCCGAGGCGCTGGCGCGCGAGCAGCTCGATGCGCGGCGTTTCGACGCGGTGGTGCACGCCACCCCGCTGGGCATGTACCCGCAAGTCGGCGAGTGCTTCTTCAACGGGTCGATACCTGCGGACGTGGTCTTCGACATGGTGTATAACCCCCTCGAGACCGTCCTCATCAAGCGCGCCCGGGAGCAGGGCAAGACCGTGATTCCGGGGCTCGATATGTTTATCGAGCAGGCCGTGCGGCAGTTCGAAATCTGGACCGGCGATTCGGCGCCCCGCCCGGCCATGCAAAAGGCGGCCACCGAAGCTTTGGAGCACGACTACAAGTGAATATCAAGCTCACGCGACGCCAACTGGCAACGGCGCTGACTTCGGCGGCAGCGCTGGCGCAAACACCGTCCGGGCCTCCCGCCACCTCCGAAGACGACCTGAAGGCGGCCAGGGACCGCGTCCAGGCCAACGGCGCGGCGCTGGCCAGGCAGGAAGTCCCTGTGGCTACCGAGCCCGCCTTCCAGTTCAAAGCCTGAGGCGCACGATGGCCGAGATCGGCAACGACGTATTCTTCGCGACCATCACGGAGCTGAATGCGCGTCTGAAGTCGAAGGAGTTTTCCGCCCAGGAACTGGCGCGGGCCTTCAGCAGCCGGCTGGCCCAGCTTGGACCGAGGTACAACGCGCTGGCGCTTCCGCTGCCGCAACAGGCTCTCCGAAAGGCGCGGGAGGTGGATCAGGACATCAAGCGCGATCGCCTGCGCGGCCCGCTCCAAGGCATTCCGTACGGCGTCAAGGACCTGCTGAGCCTGGCCGGCCAGCCCACCACTTGGGGCGCCAAACCCTATGCCGCACAGGTCTTCAACTACAACGCCACGGTGATCGACAAACTGGCAAGCGTGGGCGCGGTGCTGGCGGGCAAGCTTTCCATGGTGGAGCTGGCGGGCGGAGGCGGATACCGGTATGCTTCGGCCTCGCTCACCGGCCCGGGGCTGAATCCGTGGGACCGCACGCGCTGGTCGGGCGGATCTTCCAGCGGGCCGGCCGCCGCGGTGGCCGCCGGGCTGGTGACGTTCGCCATCGGATCGGAAACTTCGGGATCCATCGTGACGCCGGCATCCTACTGCGGCGTGACGGCGCTGCGGCCCACCTACGGGCTGGTGAGCCGCTACGGCGCCATGGCGCTTGCCTGGACCCTGGATAAACTAGGGCCCTTCGCGCGCAGCGCCGAAGACTGCGGGGTGATCCTGCAGGCGATCGCGGGCAGTGACTCGAAGGACCCCGGTTCCGCCGGCAAGAGCTTCTACTACACACCCCAATACACGCGGCCTTTGAAGGATCTCAAAATCGGCTATGCCCCAGCGGATTTCTCGCAGTGGGCCCAGCCGGCGGCGCGTCCGGCCTTCGATGCGGCGCTGGGCGTGTTGCGGCAAACCGGCGTGCGGTTGGTCGAGACCAAGCTGCCCGGGTTCCCGTACGGCGCGGTGCTTTCGACCATCCTCGCCGCCGAGCAAGCCTCTGTTTTCGAGCCGCTCATCGCCAGCGGGAAAGTGGACGAGCTGGCCGACGCCGCGCAGATCGCGGGGCTCAAAGCCAGCCTCGACGTCCCGGCCAAGGATTACCTGAAGGCCATGCGCGTGCGCAGGCTGGTTCAGGAGGCGTTCTCCAGGCTGTTCACCGAAGTGGATGTCTTGCTGGCGCCGGGCCGGCCCGCTCCCGCAACCGCCGTCGATCAGCCGCTGGACCGAGGAGGACCGGGCCCAGGGGGCACCCCCGCGGCGGCGCCGGCGGATCCCGGATTCCGCTCCATCATTCCAGCCGGGAACCTGGCGGGGCTGCCCGCGCTGGTGCTGCCTTGCGGTTTCGCGGAGAACCTGCCACTGGCCCTGCAAGTGGTGGGAGCGCCGTTCTCGGAGAACTTGCTGCTGGCCGTCGGCAAGGAGTTTCAGGCCCGCACGGACTGGCATATGCGGCGGCCGCCGGGGGTCTAGCCCAGCATGGCTGCGAAAGGCGATTCCGCGCGGCGGTGGATCGTTCGCGGTCGCGTGCAAGGGGTCGGGTACCGCTATTTCGCGCAACGCGCGGCGGCCGAGTTGGGCCTTACCGGCTACGCGCGCAACCTGGACGATGGCCGCGTGGAAGTGTACGCCGCCGGCCCCGCGGAGAAGCTCTCGCAACTGGCCGGCCTGCTCTATCGCGGGCCACGCTGGGCCGATGTGCGCGGCGTGGAAGAGCAGGAAGCCGCCGTGCACCAGCATGGCGGCTTTCGCATCGAGACCTGATGTACTGTGGGGCAGGATTGCATCCTGCGGGCGATTGGTAATCGCCCCTCTTCATGTAATATTCGATAGGAGAGATCTCCCATGCTCTGGAATGACATTCGGTTCGCCCTGCGGCTGTTTTCCAAGAGTCCCGGCTTCGTGGCCATGGCGGTGCTCGCGCTGGGATTCGGAATCGGCGCCAATTCGGCGATCTTCAGTTTTCTGAACGCCTTCGTGCTGCGGCCGTTGCCTTCCGTCGAAGACGCGCATCGCGTGGTCACCATCGAATGCCGGCGCCGGGGCGGCACCATGGGCGTTTCCTACGCCGATTTCCTCGACTGGCGGCAACAGGCCCGCGCGTTTTCTCTCATGGCCGCCACCCAGAGCTTTAACCCCGTAGTGACCGGCGTGGGCGAGCCGGAACGAGTGCCGGCCGCGCGTGTTTCCGCCGGCTTCTTCGATCTCTTCACCGCGCGCCCCGCCCTGGGCCGCGTCTTTTCGCCCCAGGATTACGCCCCCGGCGCGCCGCCCGTCGTCGCCATCGGCTACAAATACTGGCAGCGCAGCTTCGCCGGCAAGAGCGGCGTCCTCGGCGCCAGCGTGACCATCGACGGCGTCAGCCACCAGATCGTGGGCATTCTACCCGCCGGGTTTCGCTATTCCTGGGAGGACGACGACTTCTTCGCGCCGTTGCCGCCGGACGCCTCTGGCTCGGCGCGCGGCCGCCGGTCGCTGGATGTGATGGCGCGCCTCAAACCCGGCGTCTCTCTGGCCGCCGCGCAGACGGAAATGGATACCATCGCGCGCCGGCTGGAACTCCAGTATCCGGCCACCAACACCGCCGTCCGCGCCAGCGTCGAAGACCTTATCCGCATGTTGGGCGACGGCCCCGATGAAGGCATCTACATGCTCATGGGAGTAGTCGGGTTCGTTCTTTTGATTGCCTGCGCTAATGTGGCCAACCTGCAACTGGCCCGCGCCGCGGCCCGCGAAGGCGAGATGGCCGTGCGCACCGCTCTCGGCGCCAGCCGCGCGCGACTCATCCGGCTGGTGCTTACGGAGAGCACCGGTGTGGCGCTGCTGGGCGGCGTGTTCGGCATCGCGATGAGCTACGCCGGCGCACGCATCATTGTCGCTTCGCTTCCGGCCGATGTGCAACCGCTGAACCCGAACTTTTTCGACGCGCGGGTGCTGGCCTTCACCGCGGCCGTGGCGGTTCTGACCGGCATTCTCGCCGGCATCGCTCCCGCGCTGCGTGTATCGCGCATCGACATCCATTCGACGCTCAAGGAGGCGCGCCGCGGCGCCGGCGGAGCGGCCTACGGAACTGGGATGCGCGGCGCGTTTGTGATCGCCGAAATCTCGCTGGCCGTGGTTCTGCTGCTGGCCGCCGGCCTGCTCATCCGCAGCTTCAACGCGCTCCAAAGCGTCGACCCGGGCTTCCGCGTGGACGGCCTGCTCACCGCGCAGGTTCAACTGCCGGCAGCTCGATACCCGAAGCCCGAAGCCCGCGCCGCGTTCTTCCGCGATTTGCTGGAGAAGATCGCCGCCATCCCCGGCGTCGAATCCGCCGACGCGTGCTCCAGCCTGCCCATGACCGGTGGCGGCTACACCACCAACTTCGTCGTCGATGGCCGGCCCGCTCCTCCATCCGGCCACGAAAACTTGAGCCACTGGCGCGCGGCCACCGCCGGATACTTCCAGACGCTCGGCATACCGCTCGTCCGCGGCCGCGCCTTCAACGCGCTGGACACCGCCGCCGGTCAGCCCGTGGCCATCGTCAACCGGCGCCTGGCCCGAATGTTCTTCCCCAATGAAGACCCCATCGGCAAGAGGATCAAATGGAGCAATAACCCCAACTCCCCGGCGCCCTGGATGACTATCGTCGGTGTCAGCGGGAATGCCAAAACGTGGAGGCTCGGCTCCCAGCCGCTGCCGGAAATGTTTACGCCTCTCAGCCAGCAGCCGCAGGCATTCCTGTTCCTCGCCATCCGCACCTGGTCGCCCGATCCCTCACCGGTTGCCGGCGCGGTGCGCGCCGCGCTGCGCCAGGTGGACCCCGGCCAGCCCATCACCGAAGTGCGATCCATGCGCGGCATTGTGAGCGAATCGCTCACCGAAGTGAAGTACGTGTCGCGGTTGACCGCCTTGTTCGCGGTCATCGCCATGCTAATGGCCGCCATGGGCATCTATGGCGTCATTGGGTATTCGGTGGCACGGCGAACGCACGAATTCGGCGTCCGCATGGTGCTGGGCGCCGGCACGGCGGATGTGGTTCGCCTGGTGCTCCGTCAGGCGCTATATGTCGTCGCCATCGGCCTGGCCATCGGCATCGCGGGCGCGCTGGCCGTGAGCCGGCTTCTGGCCAGTTGGCTGTACGGCGTGGGCGCGCACGATCCGCTGACGTTCACGCTGGTACCGCTGGCTTTAGGCGCCATCGCGCTGCTGGCGAGTTACATTCCCGCGCGCCGCGCCACGCGCGTGGACCCCGCCGTAGCCCTCCGTTGCGAGTAGCCGCTCCCCCGCTCGCGTTATGGGAAGTTTTCGATCATCATCAGGTGAGCGTCGTTGCTCACGCTCTTGCTGAAGAGGATGGTCTTCCGATCCGGAGACACACTCAAACCTTCACCAACATACCCGCCGATTTTCGCCAGCAACCGGCTGCTATTGCTTGAGAACTGGAAGAACTCCAGTGGATAATACTCACCGCTCCGGGGGCCGATGTAGTAGATGCCTTCAGCCACAGGGAAGAACGATTTCAAATATACGGCAGGCAGCACTTGACGCTCCGCGCCTCCCGACAGCAGTCTCGCGAACAGTGGCTCCGAGTTTCCTCTGCCTTTGGTATAGAAGAGCGTTTCGCCGTCGACGGATTCGTAAGCGGTGTATCCGCCGTTTCTAGTGACCTGCTCCCGCGGTCCTCCGGCAAAAGGGAACCGCCAGATCTCGGAGCGTCCCGTGCGATCCGACCGGAAATAGAGCCATTTCCCGTTGCGCGAGAAGAAGGGCCCGACCTCATTCGAGGGTCCCAAGGTGATTCTTCGAGGTGCGCTCCCGGCCGCATCCATGACATAGACACCCCACTGCCCATCCTGGCGCTGGGAGTTGAATGCGATCCAACGGCCATCGGGCGACCAACTCGGCGATCCCTGGCGGCGTCCGAGACCATTCGTCATCTGGACTGGTTTGGAACCGTCGGCTTGCGCGACCCAGATTTCGTCGCCCTCTCCCGAACGGATGGATTCAAACGCGATTCTGGTTCCATCGGGAGAGAACTGCGGGCCACCTTCGCCGAGCGACGAAACGATGAACGGTTCCATGCCACCGTTCATGTGGTAACGCCAGATATTGCAATCGACGAGTAACCTGTAAAACACAAGGCGGCTGGCCGTAGGAGAAGCCGATGGGCAGTAGGCCATCGGACCGGCAATCTCCAACCGCTGCGGCGGCTGCCGGCTATCAATTCCTGTCCGCCACAGATAAGGCAGACCGGCGGCGGAATGCGAGGCCGAATACATCAGCGAATCTCCGTCGCGGCTCCAGGTCAAGCCAAGAATGGCGACCCCTTGGCGCGTGATCTGGCGCGGGCTGCCCTGAGGAGAATAGCTGGAGCCTAGCTCCTGGACATAGACGTCGCAGGAAAATTGGGCAGTGCAGCCAGCATACGCCAGCCGATGCCCATCAGGGGCGAACGCGGGCGAGCGGTCATATGCAGGAGGTTTCGGATTCGAAATCCGGCGAGGCTCGCCGCCCTCTACCGGCAGCAGGAAGATCCCGCGGTCCTCCTGGGTCAAGCTGGACATCGCCAGCCACTTCCCGTCCGGCGACCAGGACATCTGGTAACCGGTGGCAAGGCCGGTCAGTTTCCGTTCCGCCCCGCCCAGAGCGGACACAGTGTAGATGCCGCCGTCGGAACCCATGCGGCGAAAGGCAATCCGCTTCCCATCCGGGGACCAGGCCGGATAATAGTCGCCAGTCGGGGAGGTGGTGAGCCGCAGCGCATTGGTCTCGCCAAGCAGCTTCACGTAGATGCTGAACTTATCGCCCTTCTCGCCATCCCAACTGAAGGCGATCTGCTTGCCATCCGGGGAGAAGCTCGGATACATCTGCGAGCCGGGATAGGTGGTTACCGGCACAACTGATGGCTGGGGGAGTGGCGTGGCGCCCCTTTTCATGAGCCACAGCCCGGTGCCCAGCAGCGCCAGCACAAGTACGGCCGCGCCCGCCCAAAGCCATGCTCGCCGGCGCGCGGGAGCGATGGCGACCTCAGGCAGGCGCCCGGAATCCGACTCTTCTTTCAGTTCCAGCAAGGCGACTCGCACGTCGGCCATGCTCTGGAACCGTCGCTCCGGATCCTTGCGCAGGCAGCGCGCGATGGTTCTTTCAAGATCGCGGGGCACGCTCGAGGGCAGCGGCCGGGGTTCCTCTTGGACCACGGCCGCCAAGGTGGAAATGTGCGAGTCCTTCTCAAATGCCCGGCGTCCCGTAACCATCTGGTACAGCACCGAGCCGAAGCTGAAGACATCCGAGCGGACATCCGCCGGTTTGCCCTGGGCCTGCTCCGGAGACATGTACGCGGGCGTGCCCAGGATGGCGCCTTCCACCGTCAGAGTGGTGTCGTGCTTCTCCCCCAGTTCCACGCGCCGGGCCAGGCCGAAATCCAGCAGCTTCACCAGTTCGGGGTGCCCGCTTGCGGGCCCGGTCAGCATGATGTTGGCCGGTTTGAGGTCGCGATGGATCACGCCGGCTGCGTGTGCCTTGGCCAGCCCGCTGGCGATTTGCACGGCATAGTTCAGGGTCTTCCCCGGCGGCAAGCCTTTGGCAGGGATGATGTCACCCAAGGACTTCCCCTCGATGAACTCCATGGCGATGAAGTCCACACCGTTGTCTGAGCCGACTTCGTAAATGCCGACAATGTTGGGGTGATTCAGCGCGGAAGCGGCGCGGGCTTCACGGAGCAATCGCGACCGCCGCTCGGGGTCGGAGGCATACTCCGGCGGAAGCACCTTGAGCGCCACCGGTCGGCGGAGTTCGGTGTCGTAGGCGCGGTACACCGCCCCCATGCCGCCTTCGCCGAGCTTCTCCTGAATCTGGTAGTGGGAGACCTGCTGGCCGGCGGTCAGGCGGGCTGCCTCAGGCGACAACCCGCCGCCCGCCTCAGGCTCCCACGCGGGCCGATCGAGCATGCCCTCCTCCGTCGGCTGCGCCAGCAGAGATTCGACCTCCCGCCGCAGGTCTTCATCCCCGGCGCAGGCCACCGCCAGAAATGCCGCCCGTTCCTCCGGCTTCCGTTCCGCCGCCGCGTGGTAGATCTCCTCGACGCGCCGCCAGCGGGCTGGATCCATAAAAACCTGAGCGGATTATAGCATTGCAAAACCCGGAATCACGGCCTCACCGGAAGTTCTCCACCAGCATCAGGTCGTTGACGGGGGAGTCCACCCTGGGATACAGAATCGTGCGGCCGTCCGGAGAGACCGTGAGACCCTGCCCAACGTCGCCGAGATTTCGAGCCACGGTGGTGGACCTCCCGGTGGCCAAATCGTAGAACTGGAGCCGCGTCTCGCCTGCAGGTTGGTCGATATAGTAGATGCCTTTGTCGGACACCGTGAACGCAAGCTGAACGACTCCCTCCAGCACCTTGACGGGCTGGCCGCCGGCAGCCGGAATGCGCCATAAGGGACCCGGCTCGCCCCTGGTCTGCGTGTAATAGACGTAAGCGCCGTCTGGCGACTCGAAAACTGCAAACCCGGTGTTGTGTGTGACCTCGACTGCCTCCCCACCAGCCACAGGGACCTTCCAGATCTGATACTCTCCGGTTCGATTGGAGCTGAAGTAAATCCACTTGCCGTCCCTGGAGAAGCTGGGGGCGTTGTCGTTGGCCGGATGGGGGGCGAGGCGGCGCGGCTTGCCGCCCGCCGCGGAGACTACATAGATCCCGTAGTGGCCTTCGAGATTGCAGTCGAACGTAATCAGTTGGCCGTCCGGCGACCAGCGGGGAGTGCCTGTTCTGCGAGCGCCCATGGTGGCGGCCATTGTAGTGAGCTGGACGGCGTTCGAGCCGTCGGGATCTGCCAGCCAAACCTCATTTGGTCCCGAGCGATCGGATTCAAAAGCGACGCGGCGGCCATCGGGGGAAAACTGGGGGGACATGTCCAGGCTGGTGGAGGCGATGGCCGCGCTGGGCTGAGAAGACGCCGGAGCGCCGGGGGCTGAAATCGAGATGCGCCAGATATTCATGACGTCGGTGCTGCGAACATAGACCAGCCGGGACGGCCTGCCGGGCTGCGGGTGCGAGACCACGGGCATGATCCCGTTCTCGCCCACGAAGGGGACTCGCGCCGGCGGGGAGTCGCCCGGAATTGCGGCCTTCCATAGGCTTCTCCCGGTTGAATAGAGAATCTCCCTGCCGTTGGGCATCCACGCCAGGGAATCGCCGTACGACATCAGTTCACCCACGTTCAAGGTGAGGCGCCTGGGTTCGCCGCCAGCCGTCAAACCTCTTGCCAAGGGAAGGAGGTAAAGCTCATGACCGGGGAAACCAATGACACGCTTGAAGACCAGCCAGCGGCCGTCGGGCGAGACCTCCGGGTTGACATCGCCGGACACATGGGGCGGGGGATTGGTCAACTGCCTCTTCTCCCCGGTTTCGAGTGAAACCACGAACAAGGCGTCGGGCTTCCCCTCGCCCGAGGAATCCGTCACCACCACACAGTCGCTGTCGGGACACCAGGCAAGGAACGTCTGATTCCAGTAGGTCTCACCCAGCCGGATCTCGGCCAGTTTGCGCTCCGGCCCGCCCAGAGGGGGTATCAGCCGTAATTCGCTCTTTGCGGTTTGCAGGATTGTTCCTCCGCGGGGAGATCCCAGCGACTCACTGCGGAGGAAGGCGATCCAGCGGCCATCGGGCGACCATGCCGGGTTGTAGTCGCTGCGCGGGTCGGTGGTCAGCCGCAAGGGCGAGCCGGCGCCGATCTGTTGCACGTAGATGTCGAAATTATCCTGCCTGGGGCCATTCCACGCGAATGCTACGTGGTCGCCGTCGGGAGAAAACGAGGGAGAGCTTTTGAGACCCGGAACCGTGACGAGCTCGACCGCCCGAAGCGGCTCCTCCGGCTGCCCGGGCCACCACATCCGCCACGCGAAAAAACCCGCAACCAGCAGCACTGGCAGCAGGGCCGCCCAAACCCAACGCCGGCGCGGCGGCGCCGCCGCTTTCATCGCCGCCGCGCCCGAATCCGATTCCTCCTTCACTTCTTCCAGCGCGACCTTAAGGTCATCCATGTGCTGGAAGCGCCGCTCGGGGTTCTTGCGCAGGCATCGCGTGATGATCCTTTCCAGCTCCTGCGGAATCTCTTTGCGCACCGAACTCGCCGGCTCCGGCTCGTCCTTGAGGATCGCGGAGAGAACCGAGAGCGCGCTGTCGCCGCGAAAGGCGCGCCGCCCGGTCGCTATTTCGTAGAGTACTGCGCCGAACGAAAAGATGTCGCTGCGCGCATCCACCGGCTTGCCCTCTGCCTGCTCGGGTGACATGTAGGCGGTAGTGCCTATGATCATGCCCTCTGCCGTCTGCGGCCTGGCGGTGCGGGCCGGCTCTTCCTCGCCCAGGGCAGGTTCCTGCATCTTGGCCAGGCCGAAATCCAGTACCTTCACCCCGGGGTGCCCTCTGGGCCCGGTCACCAGCACATTGCCCGGCTTCAGGTCGCGATGCACGATGCCCGCCGCGTGCGCCGCCCCCAGGGCATCGGCTATCTGAATCCCGTACTCGATCGCCTGCTTCACCGGAAGCGGCCCTTTGAGTGGCCTTCCCCGCACGAACTCCATGACGAGGTACGGTGAACCTTCGTGCTCGCCGACTTCATACAGCGTGGCGATGTGGGGATGGTTCAACGCCGCCACCGCGCGCGCCTCACGCTCAAATCGGCGGCTGAACTGGGCCTTGACGAACTTCAAAGCGATGTTGCGTCCCAGGCGGGTATCGCGGGCCTTGTAGACCACGCCCATGCCGCCTTCGCCGAGCTTCTCCTGAATCTGGTAGTGGGAGACTCGCTGGCCGACAGCTAGCCGGGCTGCCTCAGGCTCCCAGGCGGGCCGGTCGAGCATGCCGTCCGCCGTCGGCTGCGCCAGCAACGATTCGACCTCGCGCCGCAGGTCTTCATCCCCGGCGCAGGCCACCGCCAGAAATGCCGCCCGTTCCTCCGGCTTCCGTTCCGCCGCCGCCTGGTAGATCTCCTCGACGCGTCGCCAGCGGGCTGGATCCATGAAAACCTGAGCGGATTATAGCACCGGAAAACCCGCCCCGGCTGGCTCAAGCTCGCTGTGCGCGGCGGCCAGTTGGGCACGCCTCTCGATGCCAACGCGAACCAGGTCTATATCTTCCTGAGCGATTGGAAGCTCGCCCCACAGCATCTGATTGAAGTCCGCGCCGCCCCAATGCGCTTTCATCACGCCGCGGTCGGAATGCCGGGTGCACCCTTCCAATATGTGGATGATTTCATGCACCAGCACGTGTGCCAGCAGGTGCGGGACAAGAGCCGGTTGGTTGGCCTCGATCCGATCGCGGAAGACGCGGATGTGAGTGCCTTCGTAAGGCAACGCATAAGCCAGCGCTCCGGGCTGCAGGGTGGCGGGAGTCTGGCCCGTCAGCGTAATGTGGATTCCGTCCGCTGGGCAAGATTTCGAATCCACCCAAATGAGCGTGACGCCAATTTTCCGCAACATTTTGGAGGCAATGGCCTTCGCTAGGTTGGCACCCCTGAGGTCGCCACCGCCCTGGTAATCCATGTAGGCAGACACGCTGAAATCCGCTGCCGGCCTCGCTTCACCCGCGTCAAGGCGGATACCCACCACCATCGCCACCGCCACCATCCAAGTCCTTTTCATCTCCTTCACCTCCGCCCGCTAAGCGGAAAGGCAAGGAGAAAACTACAAACCGAGGCTATAATTCTTGTGGATGGACCCTCAAACCGCGGAAGTCACGCGCTTACTGCGAGCCTGGGGCGGCGGCGACCACGCCGCGCTCGACCAGTTGACCCCGCTGGTCTACGCCGAACTGCACCGCATGGCCGGCCGCTACATGCAGCGGGAAAACCCTGGGAACACCTTGCAAGCCACCGCCTTGGTCAACGAGGCCTTTCTGCGCCTGGTGGATGTAACCGGCGTACGCTGGCAGGACCGCGCCCATTTCTTCGCCATCTCCGCCCAGATGATGCGGCGCATCCTGGTGGATGCCGCCCGGGCCCGCGGGTCCGGCAAACGGGGAGGCGGGGCGGTGCGCCTCGATATCAACGAATCCATCGACGCCCTCCCGCAACCGGACAGCCGGCTGGTGGATCTGGACGAGGCGCTCGAATCCTTGGCGCAATTCGATGCCCGCAAGGCCAAAGTGGTGGAACTGCGCTTTTTCGGCGGCCTGAGCGTCGAGGACACCGCCGAAGTGCTGAAGATCTCCCCGCAAAGCGTCATGCGCGATTGGAAGCTCGCGCGCGCGTGGCTGATGCGCGAGCTGTCGTAGTAGGAGAAATTGCCACCGCCAATCGCGCCAGCGCCGCCCGGCCCCCGGCCCCTGGCCCCCGGCCCCAGGAATTTCGCACGCCAACTTTATTCCACGTTGAATCAATAGGGTAGGGGCAAATTCGCATTTGGGGAGATTCGCATTTGCGCCAACCGAGGTTTTTAGGTGTATACTTGCAGTTATATGAAGGCAAGCAAGGGACTGGGCACGGTTTCCAAACTGGCCTTGCGGCAGCGCCGCCAAGGTCTGGTCCAGTTGCTTCCGCCGGCCGGCGAAGTGCTGCGCGGCTCGCTGGTGGAGCGCTATGTCACCTGCGGCAATCCGTCGTGCAAGTGTGCCCGCGGCGAACGGCACGGCCCGATGTGGTATCTGACCGTCACCTTGGGGCCGGGTCGCACCACCGGCGGCATCATTTCGGCGGATCAAGTGGAACGGGTTCGGCACTGGATCAAGAACTACCATCGACTGAAAGAGGATTTGGAAAGGATTTCGGAGATTAATCGCGAGATGTTGCGCCGCGACCAGAACGCCCTCCGGGCACGCAAGCGGAAGGGGGCATAGAGAGTGTGCCGGGCGGAGAAGGCACAAGTAGTGGCCTGGTCTATCTTGCATTTATGAGAAGGCAAGATAGCCCCGGCCACCACTTGCCTTCCTTTGCCGGCTACCTCACCAAGGTCTTCGATTTTCGGCGCCTCACCGCCGACTTGCGCGACGCCCGCACCGATCCGGACTTCTCGCCCCAGTCCGTCTTTCTGGCCGTCTTCCATGGTTTTGTCTTCCGGCTCCGCAGTTTCCAGCAACTGCAAGCCGACTTGTCCCAACCCGCCTTCCAGCACTGGATCGGCGCCCCGCGGGCGTTGAGCGATGATGTGCTGCGTTACAGTCTGTGCGGCTTCGACCTGGCCGGGCTCCAACAAATGCTGGTGCGCGTCAACCGCACGCTCAAGCGCAACAAAGCGTTTGACGAAGGCCGCGTTCAAGGTCGCATCGTCGCCGCCCTGGACGGCATCGAAGTTCTTTCCAGCTACAGCCGCCATTGCGATTCTTGCCTGCAGCGGCGCGTGACTTTCACCGATCAAGAGGGCCATGCGGAGGAACGCATTCAGTACTATCACCGCGCCGTCGGCTGCCAAATCATCAGCAGCCCGGTGAAACCGTTCCTGGCCTGGGAATGGCTCCAACCGGGCGAGGGCGAGGATACCGCTGCTTTCCGTTTACTGCGCCGGCTCCCGGAACAGTATGGTAGCCGCTTCTTCGATATCCTGCTGCTGGACTCGCTCTACGCGCAGAAGCCCGCGCTTCAATTAGCCCAACAGATCGGCTGGGACGTCGTGATCACCTTCAAGCAGGAGCGGCGCGACCTCTACCAAAGCGCCATGGGGCTGTTTCAAGCCCGGCCTGCCGATCTGCAGTTTGCACAGCGCCAGGACGGGCGACTGTATCAGGTTCAGCTCTGGCAGACCGAAGGAGTCGCCTTCAGCCAGGATTACCCACAGCCCATGCGGGTGGTCCGCACCGAGGAAGACGTTACCTCGAATCACCGCCGCGGCGATCAGACCGTTACCGAGACTACACAGCACGCCTGGATGTGGATCACCACCTTGGATGCGCGCACCTTTCCGGGCCAGCAGATTTGGTCCTTGGGGCATGCTCGCTGGAAAAACGAAAACAACGGCTGGAACGACCTGACCCAAAACTGGGCGCTCAAACATGGCTTTCTGCATGCCTGCAATCATCGGCCCAAGGTCTTATCGGAATCCGGCAGCAGTCAAGCCGTGCCCAATCACGGGCTGGCCGCGGTGGTGCTGATCCTGTGCCTGGCTTTCGTGCTGTCTTCCGCTTTCGCCATTCTGCACTCCAAGCTGTTCCGCCTGTATCACCCCAGCCTTCTGGAGATTGGCCGCCAACTCTATCGCAGCTTGTGGCAACTCCAACCGCCTATACGCGCGCCCGCGTAGGGGTCCGTTGCGGTTAACACAGTTTGAGACCTAACTTCCATTGGCTGCCCTCCTCCCGCGGCCACGCCATTCTTTTCTCTCCCGACCGCTCGACCACCCAGGAACACCCCTCGGATTGCCAGGAATTCGTCAAAAACTGCGCTCCGAATCTCCTCCGCGCTCCACCTCCTCCCCAAACGACGAAATCCACGTGACTTGCCGGGTCTCCCAATCCGCTATGCGAAGTTCCTGCCCCCGGCCCCCATCCAGTTGAACCCGTCCAGCCGGGCGTGCAACAATACGGGCGTTCACCATGGACCTTAAAAAGCTTATCCGCGAGGTGCCCGACTTCCCTAAACCGGGCATCCTCTTTTACGACATCACTACCTTGCTCAAGGACCCCTCCGGCCTGCGCGCCGTAATCGACGGGCTCAAGCAGCATTATCGCCAGACGCCCGTGGACCTGGTGCTGGGGATCGAGGCACGCGGGTTCATCTTCGCCCCGGCGCTCGCCTATGCGCTGGGCGCGGGCTTTGTGCCGGTGCGCAAGCCCAGGAAACTGCCCGCCGAGGTGGTCAGCGTCACCTATGACCTGGAGTACGGCACCGACACGCTCGAGATGCACAAGGACGCCGTCGGGAACGGCAGCCGGGTGCTGATTGTGGACGACCT
>Ga0326727_10016065_pt1 | contig 15899 bp, 15 predicted proteins | sample MB2enrmetagenome_FD_207643 | JGI IMG/M metagenome (GOLD analysis project Ga0326727, IMG submission 207643) | Lab enriched peat soil microbial communities from McLean, Ithaca, NY, United States - MB29MY | ecosystem: Environmental > Terrestrial > Soil > Wetlands > Peat | place: USA: New York... | reverse complement strand
CGAGCCCCGTTACTCGGGGGGTCTGGGGGGACAGTTGTCCCCCCAGCGGAGGAGTCCAGAGGAGGCGGAGCCTCCTCTGGTCAGCCGGCCAGGTAGGTCTGGGCCAGTTGCAGGTAGGCTTGGCGGTGTTCGAGCGGGATGCCGAGGGCCTCGTCGGTGGCCAAAAAGACGTAGCATTTGGCCGTTTCCGCGCGGATGGCCGCGCGGTTGGCCAGTCTGGCGCGCCAGGTTTGCCCGGCGACGTGTTCGGCGGCGGTTTGGGCCAGGAACCTGGCGCGGGCCGAGGCTGAGTGGTGCGCGGCCACGAGCCGGCGGCCGTGCGCGGCGACGGCGGCCAGGCGTTCGGGGTCGTTCAGGAAGGCTTTGGCGATGGCGGCCGCCCCGGCGGCGTCGCCCCGGGGGTAAGGCGGCAGGATGTTTTCGTTCGGGCTGAAAATGTCGTGCAGTCCGGCGGTAACGTCTTCGGTCAGCACGGCCGCGCCCAGAGCGGCGGCCTCGAAGATGCGGAAGTTGAGTTCTCCGGCGGCGCTTTGGTTGAGCACGATGCGGCTGCGCGCGTAGACCGGCCTGAAGTCGCCGGTCGCCGTGGTCAAGGGGCACAGGGTGTTGAACGCCTGCAGGAAGGATTTGCGTCCCGTGTTGAGCGGTCCGTCCAATGTGCCCACGAAGGAGACCGGGATGTCGCGGGCGAGGTTCGGGTCGATCTGGGTCGTGTCCGGGTCGTAGAACAGCGGCATCCAGGCGACCGGGCGCGGCAGATCCTTGTGTGCGAACAGGGGCAGGGAGTCTTTTTGGGCCACGAAGAAGGTGTCGAAGGCGGCCGAGTAGGGTTTGTGCCAGGGATTGACGTACTGGTCGATGGAGTAGCCGATGGTGGCGACCGGCAGGGTTTCCAGGCCGATGACCGTGGGCGGCCGGCAGATGTCGCACCAAAGCACGGCGTCCGGGGCGAACCCTCTGGCCTTGGCGGTTTCGAAGAGTTCCAGGGCGGTGATCGGGCGGGAGCACTGGAGATCCCGGTCCGTGCCGGGATTGGCCGTTCCCGCGTGCAGGACGTGGTGTCCCAGGCGTTCGAGGTAGGCGTTGAAGTAGCGCCCGTCGAGGCACAGGATGTTCATGGGTGCCCGGGTTCGGGTTGGGCCCTGGCCCAGTGCCACAGGCTCAGGGCGGCCAGGGCGGCGGTTTCCAGCCGCAGGACGTTTGGCCCCAGGGAGAGCGGGGCGAATCCTGCTTTGACCAGGGTTTCGGCCTCGGTCCGCGTCAGGCCGCCTTCGGGTCCGAGGACCAGGATGGCGTCGCCCGGACGGAGCAGGTCGCCGGGCGTCGGCGCGGCCGCGCCGTAAGCCGGTTCGAGAGCGGCGAAGCGGGCGTCGAAGCCCTGAGCGCGAGCGATGAGCGCCTCCAGGCTGGGCGCGGTCTCCAGGCGGGGGACGAAGGCATTGGCGCTTTGTTTGGCTCCGGCCGCGGCCTGGGCCAGCCAGGAGTCTTTGGGCGCCTCCGGCATGTCCCCCTGGCTGCGCGCCGCTTTCCAGAAAATCAGGCCGAAGGCCCCGAGTTCGGCGGCTTTTTCGATCAGATAGCCTCGTCTGGCGGATTTGGAGAAGGCCGGGGCCAAGTGCAGGCGCGTGGCCGGCGGGCTGACCCGGCGTTCCTCGATCAGGCGCAGGCGCAGGCGGTTTTTGTCGACGCGATCGATGCGGCACAGGCCGGTGCGGCCCTCGCCGTCGATCAGGCGCAGATTGTCGCCCGGAGCCAGGCGCAGGACGCGGGCGGCGTGGGCGGCTTCGGGGCCAAGCAGTTCAAGCGGCTCGCGCCAGGCTGCGGCCGGAAGGAAGAAGACGGGCGGTGATTTTTCGGACACGCTGCGGTTATGCCGCGCCCCGGGGAATTTCTCAAGTCCGGGATCGGACCTGATTGCAGCTGAAGAGTCTTTTTAAAGAACGAAATTCGGGCCGACCGGTTTTCGCTGGCGGCGGAAGTTTGCTCGGGCGGTTATTTTTCGCGGCTAGGCTGGGAGCGGGCGGCGGCATCGAGGATGCCGTTGATGAAATTCTTGGAATTTTCGTCCCCGTAGCGTTTGGCGAGTTCCACCGCTTCGTTGATGACCACCCGCGCCGGGGTTTTGGGGCAGTGCGTCAGTTCAAACAGGGCCAGGCGCAAAATGGCCAGTTCCACCCGGCCGATGCGGCCGACGCGCCAGTTGCGGGAATATTCGGCGATCGTGGCGTCGAGGGCGGCGAGGTGCGGGACGGCGCCGCGCACCAATTCCCAGGCGAAGGGGTCGGCGCCGCCGATGATTTCGCCCGAGTCGCCGTGCGGGCTTTGGGCGAAAAGCCTGGACAGGCCGGCTTCGTCGGAGGCCTCGGCGAATCCCAGGCTGTAGAGGATTTGGAAGGCGCGGCGGCGTGAACCCCGGCGCGATGATTTATCTAGACTCAAAGGCGGCTCCTCCTGACGTAGCGAAATACTTGCAACCGGCTTGCCGCGTCATGGGCCGGGGAACGATCGGCCGCGACCGAAGCGGGACGGGTAAACCAACCGGCGGGCGCTGTCAAACGCGTCGGCGCAAATCCGGAGGCGCGGGCGCGTAAGTCCGGCTGTCCCGTCCCGGCCCGGGCAGGATCAGGCGCACCGAGCGCTCGAAAAAGAAAAAGTCCGCCGCCCAGGCGGTCATGGCCACCAAGCGGTTGCGGAAGCCGATCAGCCAGGCGACATGCACGAAGAGCCAGGCCAGCCAAGCGAAAAGGCCGGTCAGCGAGGCCCGGCCGAACCCGGCCACGGCCGATCCCCGGCCCATCACGGCCATGACCCCCTTGTCCTTGAAGCGAAACGGTTCAGCGGGAGCGCCCTTGGCCAGGCGTTCGATGTTGTGCGCCGCGTGGCGGCCTTCCTGGATGGCCGCCGGCGCGGTCATGGGAATGGGGGCGATGCCCGCGACAAACGCCATGTCGCCGACCGCGAAAATCTCCGGATGTCCGGGAACGCATAGCTGCTCGGTGACGGCCAGCCGTCCGCTTGGTCCGAGTTCGAGCCCGAAGTCGGCGGCCACGGCCGGGCCGCGCACCCCGGCCGTCCAGACCGCCGTGCGCGCGGACAAACTTTCGCTGCCGTCAAGATGCACGGTCGTGGGCTCGATCCTTGTCACTCTGGCGGCAAGCCTGATCTCCACGCCCATGAGGCGCAACCTGTCTCCGGCGTAGGCCGCGAGCTTGTCGGCAAAGCCCGGCAGCAGGCGGTCGCCCGCCTCCAAGAGCACCACCTTGGCTCCGCAGGACCCGGCGCAGCCGTAGTCGCGCCCAAGCGGCCCCTTGATGAGTTCACGCAGCGCCCCGGCGTATTCGATTCCGGTCGCGCCGCCGCCGATGATCACGAAGGTGAGCAGTTCGCGCCGGGCGGCTTCGTCATTGGTCAGGGCGGCGCGCTCGAAACAGGTCAAGATGTGGTTTCGCAGTGCCACGCCTTCGTTTAAGGTTTTCAGCCCAAAGGCGTGTTCGCGCGCGCCCGGGGTGTCGAAATAGTTGGTTTCGCTGCCCAGGGCCAGGAGCAGATAGTCGTAGGGGATCTCGCCCACATTGGTGTGAAGGACGCGGCGTCCGGCGTCGAGACCGGCGACTTCGGCCATGGCGAAAGTGATGTTGCCTCGGCCCCGGAACACCCCCCTGGCCGGGTAAGCGATCTGTTCCGGCTCGAGTTCGGCGGCGGCGACCTGGTAGAGCAAGGGCAAAAAGGTGTGGTAGTTGCGCTTGTCGGCCACGGTCACGGCAAAACCCTTGGCGGCCAGATCTTTGGCCGCGAACAGACCGGCGAAACCGGCTCCGGCCACGACCACGCGGGTCCGGGAAAATGCTTTGTCATCCATAAGGCGTCCCTGCGGTTGAGCCCTTGGCCGTCATTTGGGGTTCACGCCGAGCGTGTCCAGGGCATCCCGGATCGGGATGAAAAGATTCAGCTGGGCAAAATTTTTAATACCCATGGTCGAAATGCCCAGGATATTGCCCTTGGAGTCGATAAGCGGCCCGCCGCTGTTGCCATGATTGGTCAGTGCATCGCTTTGGATCCACTCTTGGCCATTGATATTTCTCATTTCAGAGGTGCTGATGATTCCTTTTGAAACCGACCCGGAAAAAGCAAGCCCAAACGGTGAGCCGATGGCGTACACTTCTTCGCCGACAACGACTTTTTCCATCCGGATTTTGAGGGGAGGAATATCCAGGCCGTTGACCATGATGGCGGCGACATCGCGCTTGGCGTCGCGCCTGACCACCTGGCCGGTCAATTTCCTGCCGTCATGGGTTATGATGCGAACCTGGGCCGACTCTCTCACCACATGGTAGTTGGTGACGACCAGCCCGTCCAGGGACACGATGAAACCGGAGCCGGTGCCCTCGGTGCTTTGGACCGTGACGACGCTTTTTTGGGCCTCGGCCAGCGATTTATGATCTTTTCCGGGCGCGGCCTTGGTGAAGGTCAAGGGCACGTCCAGGTTCGGCGTCGGGGCCGAGGCGTCACCCGGGGCGCCGGGAGCTTGCCCCTCCGGATTGAGCGGTGTCTGGCCGGATACGATGTCATAAAACGCCTTATCCTCCAACAGTCCTCCCAGCGCGTTGGAGAAGGCCAAATATAAGGCTTCCTTGGTGTCACCATTCTTGAAATCGCTCGTTGCGTTTCCTTTTGTGGCTTTTTTATAAATTGTTTTCCTGTCCATTGTGCTGTAAATCTGCCACTCTATCTCGATCGATGAATTCGATTTTCCGGATCCTGCTTTGTAATTGTACTGCGTTGGGTAACAAATATTCAAATTCATTTTCGTGATCAAACCGCCCACTGCGATTTCAGCCTGCGGCTCTGTGTCATTGAATACGTCGTTTGGATTGCCGACAACATTGTAATTCAAACGCTTCAAGTCTTCAAAAAATACATTGTTGAATTCATTGTCGGAAAAATTCATTCTGCCGCTTCCACTTGCGATTTTTGTCTTCTCTGCACAAGCCAGGCCAACCCCGATACGGCCGATTTCCGTTCCACGGGGAACCTTGACGATCAGCTTGGCCAAGGCGATTTTCTTTGTTCCCTTGTCGCTGGGGACTTCGATGGGGTTATTGGGGACCGGGGTGGCTTGCTTCGGAAGGCATCCAGAAGAAAATATGAATATGGCGGTGAAAATGATGCGGACCACGACAGCCAGATTCCTATTCGTTTCCACGGTCTTCCTCCCACCGAACTGCTTTGGGCTTGCGACGCCGTCTTGTTGCTACCGGCCACGGGCCGTGGCAATTCCAATAATCGAGGGCGCCGCGAATGTCATCAGTGTCCGAGGGAAATGCTGGCCGTTTTCGGGTTGGGGAGAGCGGTTTGAAATAAGTAGTTAGATAATTCAATGTATTTTGGGTGTACGGCGATTTTGCCTAATCCGGGCAATTGTGATAGGCGGATATTGCATCATCTGGAAATGGTCGGGTCCGTCAGTGGCTGTCATGTCCATGACCAGAGAACACAGAACGTTTGTTTGCGGTAAATTTTGTTTGTATAAACAAGATGTATCACTTTTAGACAGGTATTTACTCAATGCAAGTTGAAGTGAACCAGCCTTGTTTCAGATAGGCGTATGCGTGAATCTCTCCCGCCAATCATGGTCATAATGCTTGCAAATAAAAAGTGTGATAAACAGCTATGATACGAAATGTTTGGAGCGTGATGTGCTCCATCGTGCTGACCGACAAGGAAACCGGTTCGGTCAGCTACATCCGTTGTGTGGAATACGGCGGCTCGCCTGTTATCCCGGCAACCTTCCCCATGCTGGTCGTGGGCACCATGTGGGAAAAAGTCGACAGCGACCGGTCCGAAACTATGGCCGTGCGCATCGTCTTCGTCACGCCCTCGAAAGTCGAAGCCACCGTCTTCCTCGTCGACGATGTGGAAGTCAGCCTGCCGCTGCAAAAAATGAACTTTCACCTGCCCGGCGTCCAGACCGTTGAGTTCGGCCGGCACGAACTGCGCGTCGAATACAAGCAACCCGGCACGGGGTGGCTCACCGCCGCAATCCTGCCGCTCTATATCAACAAGGCGCCCATGCCCCCGCATCTGATCGCGCCCACGGGCCCCATGGCGAACGCCTAGGCCAGGGGCGCCGCCAGGGGGAGGCTCCGCCTCCCCCTGGACCCCCTCCGCTGGGGGCGATTATCGCCCTCAGACCCCCATCGCAAGGGGCCTCGGCCGAGCCCCTTACCGTGGGGGTCCGGGGGCATCATGCCCCCCGGCGGGGTTCGGGGCGGAGCCCAGTGCTCTTCCCCTACAGCGGGGTGCCCGGGGGGTCGGGCTGCACCACGCACAAGAGCATTTTGAATTCCTGGGGGGCGTCCAGGGCGTGCGGCACGCCGGCGGGCATGACCACCGCCTGGCCGGCCTTGGCCGGGACTTTTTTTCCTCCGATGGTCAAAAGCGCCTCGCCGTCCAGCACATACACCAGCGCCTCGCCGCGCGCCGTATGTTCCGACAGCCCCTCGCCCGCCGGAAAGGCGAAGAGCGTGAGCGACAGGGCCTTGTTTTGCACCAGGGTTTTGCTGACCACCTGGCCGGGCAGGTACTCCACCAGGTTGGCCATATCCAGCGCCTGGGCCGGAACGATGTTCTTGAAAATCGTCGCGTTCATGCGGTCTCCTCCCTTCTCCAGAAAAGACTGTCTTCTGATGTCATTGCTTGGAGCACAACGGTTTTCACTTGGTGCTCCCGCCGGTCCCGCACTGCGTGGCTATGACGCCTTCGCTCCCATTTATATTACAACCGAGACTTGACGGCTTGCAACAAAATGCCCGCCAAAAGCCTATGACCGAATGAAGTGGGGTGGACAAAATCCCACCAGACAAAACCTTCATCCGCATGCAATTTTATTCCGTTGTGAAGATCAACAACTTGAAGCTTATATTTTGAGGCTAGACGTCGCATGGTCTCATGATTAACCAATAGAGATCCGTTATCCATTTCAGGGCTGTTCGCTTCCAATGCAAATATAAGAATAACATTTCTTTCAAGGCAGCGATGAATGATTTTTTCAAGATTATCTTCGAATGGTTTTTCAGGCTTGTCATTGTTGGAAAGATTGAGGATCAGGGCGTATGGTTTAAGGTTTAGCAATTCATCAATCCGATTTGATATTTCCAGGGAAGACTCTCCGGAAACAGCTGCATTTATGCATTCAAAGTGAGACGTTGATGGTGTACCATTAATGGACTTTTCGAATATTTTAACGAATGTCTCTTCCTCCTTGGCAGCTCCTGCTCCCCAAGTTTGAGATGAGCCGCAAAAAATAATACGTTTTACGTCATCTTTTGGAGTGGCGCTATAAATTTCTTTGATGGAAGACATGATTTCCTTGGCGGTGGTGATCTTCCATTGCTGTTCGATAGCGCGCAAACGCTTGTTGTCGACGGGATAGCCTGGTGCGGCGAAATACTGGTAGGCAAGACATAATAAAAATATAAATGCTGTGATTGAATTTACCGTAAACATACCGAAGAAAACATGGGAAGTCTCTTTCTTCATGAGGCCGATTCCGGCAATGATGGCCAAGGAATTGGCAAGTATGACAGTCAAAACTATTATAGGCCAAAACCGGTCGACGAAGTAGAAATTCAAGAACGATTCATGAAATTTTTTCCCCGTATCGTCCGTGAAAGATGCGTTTATTATGATCCCGGAATGCAAGCCGTTGCGGAAACCCGGACGAACAGGGTGAGTAAAGTCACCGGACATATGCACAAGCGGTTTGCCATCAATCGAAGCACGAGCTTCGTCGCCGTGGAGTTCAATAACCATGCGCCTGCGGATATTCGGCTGTTCCGGTTCGCGTTGGATGATGCGTTTATTGGAGAATTCTCCTTGCTCTGAGGCAGTGAACGTCATGTCTGGGAAATCGTTATTGGCGGAAATCCTGATGCCTGATCTCAAGCCGTTTGCATGCACGAACAAAATGCACAAATATGCATTGGGTTCGAGGATATATTCAAATTCTATCCTGGTGAACACCGCCGGACGATCATAAACGATTTCCTGGAATCCGCCCCACGCGCCAAGATTGAGTCTGCCTCTGGCCAATGCCTGCGTGTTGGAGATAAATTGAAATGCTCCGTTGACGCTTTTTTCAAGCGTGGTTTTGGTCGATGTCCATTGTCCGTTGCCGCTTAAGGTATTCTTCAGCAGCAATAAATTGGCTGATATGGACAAGATCAATAAAACCATCGCCACCACGGTTACGAATAAATGCGACCAATACTTTTTCATTGGGGTGTCTGCATGGCTTTGGCTTCGTGCAGCCAGCAGCGCGCGCGCCCCCCCTTCTCCAGGAGAAACAGCGGGGGGGCGGCAACCCGGCATTTGTCGAATACTTCGGGGCAGCGCGGGTGGAAATGGCAACCCTGGGGCAGATCGCCCAGGCTCGGCACCGTCCCGGGGATGGCTGTCAGCGCCCGGTGTTCGCCGCCAGGCCGGGGCAGCGAACGCAGCAGGCCCTGGGTGTAGGGGTGCAGCGGGTTTTCGAACAGGGAGAAGACGTCGGCTTGCTCCACGATCCGGCCCGAGTACATGACGGTCACCCGGTCGGCGACGTTCGCCACCACGCCCAGATTGTGGGTGATGAACAGGACGCCCATGCCGCGCATTTCCGTCTCACCCTTGATCAGGTCCAAAATCTGGTTCTGGATGGTCACGTCGAGAGCGGTGGTCGGTTCGTCGGCGATGAGCAGGGCGGGTTCGCAGGACACGGCCATGGCGATCATCACCCGCTGGCGCATGCCGCCGGAAAGCTCGTGGGGGAATGCCCTGGCCGAACGCTCGGGATCGGGGACGCCGGCCTCGGCCAAAAGTTCGACCGCGCGGCGCGCCGCCTCGGCCTTGGAAAGGCCCTTGTGCAGGCGCAGGGCCTCGGCGATCTGCTCCCCGGCGCGAAACACCGGATTGAGCGAGGTCATCGGTTCTTGGAAGATCATGCCGATCTTCGAGCCGCGAATGTTCTCCAGCTCGCGCTCGCCAAGTCCGCGCAGGTCGCGACCCTGAAACAGGACGCCGCGCGCGCTCACCCGCCCCGGACGCGGCACAAGCCCCAGAAGCGACAGGGACAACACGGTTTTGCCGCAGCCGGATTCGCCGACCAGGGCCAGGATCTCGCCGGGGTCAAGGCGCAGGCTGGCGTTGTCCACGGCCTTCGCTTCGCCCTTGTCGGTGTCGAAAGCCACGCTGAGTTCGCTGACGTCGAGAAGGGCTTGGGACATGGACTATTTCCGGGCGCAGTCCGTGGGATCGCCCTGGAGCTTGCGTAGCGCGTGTTCCAGGGCCGGGCCGATGGCCGCGAAATTTTCCCTGACCGCCTTCGGCGAGCCGGGCAGGTTTACGATCAGGCTCTCGCCGAGCGCGCCGCACACTGCCCGGGAGATGGCCGCCATGGGTGTCTTGGCGAGCGAGGCGCTCGTCATGGCCGTCTCAAAGCCGCCAAGGCGTAAGTCGATGACCGCCAAGGTCGCCTCGGGCGTACGGTCCGAGGCTGCCAGTCCGGTGCCGCCGGTGGTCACGATCAGGTCATAGCCTTGGATCAGGGCCAGATCCGTGAGCAGCGCCCGCAAGGCGAGCGCGTCGTCGGGCAGCAAAAATCCCTGGGCATGGCCGATGGGCAAATATTTTTCGGCAATCCGCGCGATCAGCGGGCCGGACTCGTCGCCGCGCATCCCGGCAAAGCCTTTGTCGGACAAGGTGATCCAGGCCAGGGAAAAACCTTGGCGTACGACAGTGAAGGCGTTCGCGCCGCCGGCCAAATAACCGGAAAATAACGCCTCGGCGAAATACGCCCTGGCCGCGGGCTCGCAAGCGCCGCGGGGAAAATACCCTCCGCCGGCTATCCGCAAAAGCGGGACGTCCTTGTCCTTGCACAAGAGCGTCCCGGCCCGAAGCCGGGGCAAGCCGCCCACGGCCGCGATCACCGGCTCCCGCAAGCCCGGCAATTCCACGGACGACAAAAGCAACCGCTGGCCCAATACGACCGGCGCGTCGGCGGGATAAGTCAAAATGACGGTCTCTGCCATGGCGGTCATTTTAGCCCACGGCGCGGTCAAAGTACAGGGAAGGCAGAGAGGAATGCGGGGGAAAACTTTTTTTAAAAGTTTTCCCCCGGCCCCCCCTTAAATTTCATCCGGACCGCGGACTGGCCTTTTGCGGGGGGGGAGCGCGATGCTCACTGGGCCGCTTGCGGCTCTACCGTGGCTTTGCGCAAAACCGAAGCGACAAGGGCGTATCCTTCCGGTGTGTAATGTCCCATCATGCGCAACGGAAAGAGCGAGACGGGATCGGCCTGGGCCTGGAAAACCTTGTCGATGTCGATCATCGGAAACCCAAGCTGGCGGGCGACGCCTAAAATCTGTTCTTTGGACCGTTTCAAATACAGCTTATGGAGCCAGGATACGGGCTGGTACCTGGAAAATTCCGGCAAAAAGACGAAGGTCAGTTGCCCGCCCCAGGACGCGGCCAACTGTTTCGCGGTCGCCATGACCTGGCGGAATTTATCCAGTTCGACATTGGAGAAGGGATTGAAAAACACCGACCGGCCGAACAAAATCAGGTCGTGCAGGGAGGCGATGGAAACGGAGTCTTTGACAATTGGCGAGTTGACCAGTTCCTTCGCCTTGGATCCCAGGGATTCTGTTTGTCCAGGGGCGTGGCCCGGCTGGGTTTTCAGCGTTTCCGCCGTTCTTTCTCGGTATTGTTTGTCGATTTCGGCGAGCAGCAGAGCGTCGGTTTCCGGCTGCCTTTGCATCAGATGCTGGGAAAAATCGGGCTCCAGGTAGTGTTGCAGGATTGGTTCGCGTTGTTCGTTGGCCAGATCCTCCATATCGTTCTCATAATAGAGCCAGAATATTTTCGCCGGCCGCAGGGAGCGGCCGTATTCCGCGAGCGTGGCCAATTCGACGAGCGGGCCGTTGCCCCACATGCCAAGCGTCAGCGACGGCAGCCCGTGTTCGCGCAGTCGCGAGGCGATGTCCTCGCCGGGCTGCACGCAGGCGCCGTTGGCGAAGGAATCTCCGATCACCAAGGCTTCCACGCCGGAATCGTAAAGTCCCTTGGGGTTGTTGAAGCCGTGCTCGTCGCTCGGATACACGCTGAACTTTCCGCTTTCGTTGCACATGACCACGGTTTTGTCCGAAACCCCGCCCAGGGGGAAAAGCGCCGAGCCTTTTGCAATCATGAAGTTCGGGGCGATGTGGGCGACCGCGTCCAGGCCCTGGTCGCGCAGGTCCTGGATGACCTTTGGGATACCTCTGAAGTCGTATTCGATCCCGAGTTGCCTGGCGCGCTCTTCGCGCTGGAAAGAGGTGAAGCGAGACGGCAGGCTCAGGATATGGCAGGCCTCGTCCAGGGCGAACAGGCACAGGACCAGACTGACGACCGCCAACTTGACTCCCGGTGACACCCTCCGGTGCCAAAGCAGTATCGTGGCGAGCGAAAGCCCAAGCAATGCCGAGACAATGATGGTCATTCTCCCACCGCTGATCGGTTCTTTGAGAAGCTGATAGGCAATGGCGACGATCTCGGTGCCGAGCAGGAAGCCCGTAAAACGAAAAAGCCAAATCTCGATATTTTTCATATCTTTGTTCTTTATGACGCCCTGGGCGTCTCGGCATGGGGGATTGGTTTTTAAAATGAAGCAGGGGGATGGATTTCAGGTGATTCCGGAACAAAATGCCTTGTCGGACAAACGTCAGTTCTTTTGATGGATAATTACCGAGGGGGCCGGGGGGCATGATGCCCCCCGGCGGGGTCTGGGGCGGAGCCCCAGGTCTCTAAATTTGCTTCATCACCCGGACCATTTCCAGCGCGGCGGCGGCGGCGTCGGCGCCTTTGTTGCCCGCTTTGGAGCCGGCGCGTTCGATGGCTTGTTCGATGGTGTCGGTGGTCAGCACGCCGAATCCGATCGGCACGCCCGATTCCAGCATGACCTGGGCCAGGCCCTTGGCGCATTCGCCGGCCACGTAGTCGAAGTGCGGCGTCGCGCCCCGGATGACCGCGCCCAGGCAGATCACGGCGTCGTACCGGCCGGAACCGGCCAGTTTCTTGGCCGCCAGCGGCGTTTCATAGGCCCCGGGCAGGCGCACCAGGGTGATGTTTTCCCGGGACGCGCCGTGCCGGACGAGAAAATCCACCGCCCCGCCGACCAGATGGTCGACGATGAAGTCGTTGAACCGGCTGGCGGTGATGGCGAAGGTGAGTCCCGAGGCGTCGAGCTGGCCCTCGATGGTCTTTAAGTGCGGCATCGGCGTTCTCCTGGCGTGGTTTAGGATTGGCGGGGAATGTGCAGCAGGTGGCCCATTTTTTCCTGTTTGGCGAGCAGGTAGCCCTGGTTCGTCTCGCAGGGGTCCATTTCGATCGGCACGCGTTCGACCACTTCCAGACCGTAGCCTTCCAGGCCGATGATTTTCTTGGGGTTGTTGGTCATAAGCCGCATCTTGGACACGCCGAGAGCGACCAGGATCTGCGCGCCCACGCCGTAGTCGCGCAAGTCGGGCTTGAAACCCAGCCTGCGGTTGGCCTCGACCGTGTCCAGGCCTTTGTCCTGCAGGGCGTAGGCCTTGATTTTGTTGGCCAGGCCGATTCCCCGGCCTTCCTGGCGCATGTAAAGTAAAACGCCCTTGCCTTCGCGGTCGATCTTGCGCAGCGCCTGTTGCAATTGGCCGCCGCAGTCGCAGCGTGCCGATCCGAACACGTCGCCGGTCAGGCATTCCGAATGCACCCGCACCAGCGTCGGTTCTCCGGGTTTGATCTCGCCCTTGACCAGGGCCACGTGGGTGCGCTCGTCGTCGCCGGCCTGGAAGGCGATGACCTTGAAATCGCCGTGGCAGGAAGGGAGTTCCGCCTCGGCGACCTTTTGCACCGCGAGGTGGCCGAATTTCATGCGGTATTGGATCAGGCCCTCGATGGAGGCGATTTTCAGATTGTGCTTCTGGGCGAATTCGACCAGATCCGACAGGCGGGCCATGTTGCCGTCCTCGCGCATGACCTCGCAGATCACCGCCGCCGGCTTGAGCCCGGCCATGCGGGCCAGGTCCACCGAGCCCTCGGTTTGGCCCGCGCGTACGAGCACGCCGCCGTTTTTGGCCCGCAGTGGAAAGATATGTCCCGGCGAAACCAGGTCTTCGGGTTTGACGTCGTCGGCCACGGCGGTGAGAATCGTGGTCGCCCGGTCATAGGCGGAAATGCCGGTGGAAATGCCGACCCTGGCCTCGACGGACACGGTGAATCCGGTGCCGAAGGCGGACTGGTTGTCGTTGGTCATCATCGGCAGGCCGAGCTTGTCCACCCATTCCGGGGCCATGGGCAGGCAGATCAGCCCGCGGCCGTGGGTGACCATGAAATTGATGATTTCCGGGGTGACCTTTTCGGCGGCGATGGTCAGGTCGCCCTCGTTCTCGCGGTCTTCGTCGTCGACCAGGATGATCATCCGGCCAGCGCGGATCTCTTCGATGGCTTCTTCGGTGCTGCAAAGTGGCATGGGTACCTCGCCGGGATGAATCAGGGGAAACCTTTGTTTACAAAGGTTTCCCCTGAGCCCCCTTCGAAAAACTTTAATATCAATAGCGTGTTGAGAGGCGATCCGTCGGTGAAAAAACTTGCGAACCAAAGCCCGTGCCGGATCGCGCTCGCGTAAACGAATATGATTGTCATTTTTAGGCGGTTCGTCAAGTGCGTGAAAGCGCTTTGTTCCCGCGGCGACCGCGCCGGAATTGCGCCGATTTCGGCGCTTTTCACCCGCCCCTTGCGCCCTGGGCCTAAATTGGGCAAAGCCATACCATGAACGGGCGCGGACCACTTGCCCGGACAAATCCAGCGAACGCCAAGGTCGCCATGGCAGACCAAAACACCAGTGACAATGCGCTCTGCGGTCTTGAAAGCCGCCTGGACGTGCGCGCCGAAATAGCCGCTATGATCGCCGCCGCCCCAGCCGGTGTCCGGCCCGCGATCTTCGGCCTGATGACCTCCGTCAAAACTGGACTGGACGCCATCGGCAAAAAGTCCATCCCGCACAAAAACCGGGACCGCGTCAAAGACTGGCCAACCCTCCTGACCGCGCTCACCGGAATGCGGCTCTACCTTGATCGCGTCCAATCTTCGCGCATCGACCGGCTGCGCCACGCCCACCCGAACTACGCCGTCCTCGAACACCGCTTCGAACTGCTCAAAAGGGCCTACGAAGACAACACCCTGATGATCGAAATCATCTACGCCCTGATCAATGCCGGCAGCGAGTTCCAAACCCCAAGCGAAGTCCTGGAGCAAAGCGCCGAGATCATGCTCGAAGAACTCGTGGCGGATCTGTTCGTCTGCCGCCTGCGCGACGACGAGGGCAACTGGAAAAACATCGCCGCCAACAGCGCCAGGATGGACCAGACCCCGCTCTTCGTGCTCGATCTGGAGGAAAACTCTCCCAACCATCCGGTCATGCGCGCCGTGGCCAGCCAGACCGTCACCTACGTCCTGTCCAACAACCTGCAAGGCAGCGAACGCGGCGGCGAATCCTACGACTGCGTGCCCTACCAGGAAGGCTACCGCTCGCGGCTGGCCTTCATCCTGCGCGACGCCCGGCGCAAGGCTTTCGGCCTGATCATGCTCTATTCGCGCGCGGAGAACTTTTTTTCGCGCTACGACAGCAAGTTTTTGGCCGATTGCTCGCGCATCGTCTCCCTGACCGTGGGCAGCCGCCTGGAAGTCGGCCGCGACGCCCTGGCCAAGGCCGCCGGCGGCATGGCCCACGTGGGCAATAACGCCCTGGCGCTGCTGCGCAACTGCCTGGAAATCGTCGCCGAGGAAATCGGTCTGTTCGCCGAAGACGCGGCCGTATTCCAGACAATGCAGGTCCCCGAAGAGCCCTACGACCAGGACAAGGCCAGACAGGCGGCCAACCTCGCGCGCGCCGCCCAACGCATCATGAAGGGATTCGACGCCAAACCGATGCGCGACAGCATCAGATGCGCGCTGGACGGGGCCGAACGCCTGCGCGGCGCCATCGCCAACCTGCTCGAAGCGGTCGAACATCCAAAGATCATGCACTATATCCGGGGCGAGGAAGTCCTGGACCTGGACCCGAGGAATAAGTAGGAAAGACAAGGGGAAACTTTTTAAAAAAAGTTGCCCCTTGACCCCTTTCAAAAATTTCAACCCCGCGCTCATTTTTCGCGTAGCGAAAAATGAGCGCGGGGTTAATTCATTGAGATGGGTCCAGGGGGTTTTTGCCCCCTACGGCGTTTAGTTCAGGATCGCCCAGTACAACACGAACAATCCGGCGATCAGAACCGCGAAAATGCTCATGATGACAAGATCCGGGCCGGCGGAGAATTTGGCCGTGCCGGAATCGATGAGCTTGCGCACGGCGTAGTAGCGCCACACGGCCACGGCCATTACCGCCACCCCTGCGATGAACACCGAGAGGGTCAAATACTCGGTGTGCAGGTGTTTCTGGGTGATGCCGGCGAACATCTCGAGCTGCTGCACCCTTTTGAGCAGAAAATCGAAGCGTTCGATCACGAAGCTGAAGGCGAACAGGGCCAAGCTGGTGCGCACCCAGGACAAGAACGTACGTTCATTGGCCAGATGATTGCGTTGCCAGGCCAAAAGCACCAAGGGGTTGCCGAGGTCGCATCCCGTGCTCGGCGTCTTGTCGTCTTTGATGTCTGCCATGTGTTTTTCTCCGGAACTCGTCTGCTCGAATGATTTTTTTCGCTACAAGATCAAGCCGGTCTCTCTTGAGGATGGTTGGGTGACCAACTATCCACTCTCAAAAAAGAAATATTTCGGTGGTATGCCCATCACCCTTTCGAGGGGGTCCGGGGGGGATCATCCCCCCCCGCGGGGTCTGGGGCGGAGCCCCA
>Ga0326727_10016062_pt1 | contig 15901 bp, 13 predicted proteins | sample MB2enrmetagenome_FD_207643 | JGI IMG/M metagenome (GOLD analysis project Ga0326727, IMG submission 207643) | Lab enriched peat soil microbial communities from McLean, Ithaca, NY, United States - MB29MY | ecosystem: Environmental > Terrestrial > Soil > Wetlands > Peat | place: USA: New York... | reverse complement strand
AATCCGCGGTAGTAAACGTCTGTATACGGGGTCAGAAACGGGCTTGAGGAGGTCGCCACCTTCTGCTTGTCTGCAAATGGATTTGTGTTTATGGGGGCTCCCTCGCTGTATCCAATCACATCGATGAAGAAACCGTAGTCGCGAACGGACAGACCGGCCTGGTTGGCGGCGTTCCAGATATAGCCCTCTCCTGCCCCGCCTTCGGCGCTGTCCGGCGCCGCGACGTCGCTGGTTCCGGGCAACAGATTGGGATCGGTGCCAATCAGCGGATCGGCTGCTAGCCGCGCGTCGTGATTCGCAATGCCAACATTCACATACCGGTTGGTGCCATCCATATTGGAGTTGCCTCCGCGGCCCCCATAATTGACCGGAATCTCCTTTTCGATGTTGTCCGTGGTGCGCGCCGAGGTCGACCAGGGCCAGCCGTCGCCGCTCACATCGGAAACATCTCGAAAGTTGTCGAAATCGACAAAGTTGGAGGCAAAGGCGTGGGCATTCGGCGTGGTGGCTTGCCCGAACTGCGTGATGCGGGGATCTCCGTTGCCCACTGCCAGGTCGCCAAGGATCTGGTCGTAGGTGCGGTTCTCCCTGACGATGTAGATGACGTGCTGGATTCTCTTGTGCAGTTCCGCCATGGTGCGTTCCTCCTCCGGCAAGAGAAGGTTCACGAGACGATCGTTCAGGAGAACCTGGTGGGTCAGCATGCCCAGAGCGCTTTTCGACGGGGTAGGAACGATCTGGAAGCCGGCCTTGGTCAACTGCCAGTCGTATTGGTTCGCGGCACCGCAGTTCTGGCCGGTTCCGGCCGCATTCGCCTGGTTCTGGTCGCATTCCTTCGGGTTGGGTCCGGTTGCGCTCTTGCCGTTCACGATGTACAGCAGTTTTCCGTCGGCGCTGACGCTTACCGAGTTGGGGTAGAAACCCGTAGGGATCAGCCCTTCCACGGAACTGTTGCCTGCAACCCGGTCGAGAGCGACCACCGCGACGGCGTTGAGGCCGCCATCGGTAACATAGAGGCTGTTTCCGTCCGGTGAGAGGGCAAGGCTGTTCGGACTCGCTCCCTTGTAGCCCTTCGGGTTGCGGAAGACGCTGGCTGGCGCGGTTACCTCGATCTCCGCGACAACCTTATTGTTGCCGGTGTCGATCATCGCGACCGAATCGCTGTTGTCCTCAGCCACGTAAAGAAGAGACTGGTCCTGGTTGAGAACAAGGCGGTTGGGGTTGCCGGAAACCGCAATGCGCGCCACCAGCGAAGGTGTCCCGCCGATGTCGACCACATCGATCTCCCGGTCGCGAACGCTGGAGACATACGCAAAGCGATTGCCCTTGACCGTCACCCAATATGGATATTCGCCTCCGGGTACGCCGGCGGCAGTGGCCGGGGAAATGACGCCGGGGCGCAGGTCGAGTTCGCCGCTCTTTGCCCAGACCGATGCGCTTTGGGTCAAGACGCTGATGGCATCGTTCTCATAATCGCAGACCACGATATGCGTGCCGTCCTGCGAAACGGCCAGACCGGCCGCCATGGGTGTAGTGAACAGGCCAAGTCCACCGTAGCTGTAGCGGCCGGCCAGCGCCAGGTGGCCCAGCGCGACCGGGGCCTGCACTTCCGACCACACACCTTTCTTCATCCCGAAGACGTGGACGTTGTCCGACCGGCCGCCAGACACATAGAACTGCTGCCCGTTGGGGCTGAAGGCTATACCACTATAGGTATAGGGCAATGGAAGGGCCTGCTTTTGAACCGCAGTGCCGTTCGCGATGTCGAAGACGAAAACAAACTCTGTGGAGTCGGCCGGATTGGTCTGGCCTGCCTCGCTCCCTCTGGTGAAATCCACCAGGTTGTAACCGCTGGTCAGAATCAGGAGGGTCTTCCCATCGGGACTGACGACGGTTGTCACCGCCTGGCCGACCGTGTAGTCGGGGTTGTCGGCAAGGTGGGGGTTGAGCGGCTGAAAGCTGGCGCCTTCGGGAGCCAGGGGAGTAATTTGCTGGCCAGTACTCAGGATTTGCGGCACATCCATGCGCGTGCGCCCGATCCCGATTGGGGCGTGTTGGCCGGCGCTTTCGATTTGCGGTTCGCGGGTGCTCACTTGCGCGGTGGCCGAAGAGACAGCAACCAACGCGCATGCGGCCAGAATGCTAACGGAGAGAATGGGGCTCCTGGAAAATGTCGGCATTGGGGGCTGCCCTCCTGCGAATGTTGCAGGCACGGTCGAGCTTGAAGATGCCTTTCATTAAAGATGACGCTCGATCGCGAAGGGGATGCCTTCGTGTGAGATGGACGCCGGCGGAGGCGTTTGGTTGGCCCCGTTGCTTCCACGGACCAAAGCTCCGTGCCCCCTCCTTTCCGTGTTCTTTGCGGGAAGGATGGAAGTCCAGGACGCACCGTTTCGCGCACGACCAGTAGGAATCCCTTCAGGCCTTCTTTTTCGCGGCGGTGAATGCCTCGGTCTTGAGAATCTTTCCGCCCTCCTGGATCACGTAGAGCCGGTTCACGTCCAGGTCCTTCAACGTGTCCACGGCGCCCGAAGGCCAGCGAATCTCCACCAGGTCAACCTTCTTCGCGTCGCCCAGGCCAAAGTGAATGCGCAGGTCGCTCGCCGAATAATAGCCGTTGCAGGAGCGAACTTCTTCGATCTGGGTCAGCGGAGTCCCGGGCTTCGCCGTCAGCACGGGCGTTCCGGTCTGCGCCACCACTTTAAGCCGCGCGCCGATGCCGGTTCGGTTGGACTTTGTCCCCACGGTGCGAATCTTGATCCAACTGTGGTTCAGGTTCGACTCGCAGTGCAGCAATTGCGGCACGGCATTCACGCAGTTCACCACCGCGTCCAGATTGCCGTCGTTGTCGTAGTCGCCCACGGCAAAGCCCCGCGCCTTTACTGCCGCCGTGATGCCGCTGCCGCCGATCAGGCTGACGTCTTCAAACTGGCCGTTGCGCAGGTTGCGGTAAAGATACTTGCGCTCGGCGTAGGCGGCATCCACCTGGGTGCCGTCCACCTCGGGATAGACGTGGCCGTTGGCGACCAGAATGTCGAGCCAGCCGTCGTTATCGATGTCGATGAAGCTCACGCCCCAACCCAGCAGGCGAGTGTTCATGCCCAGGCCAGCCTGGTAAGTGCGGTCGTCGAAGGAGCCGTCGCCCAGGTTCATAAAGAGCGAGTCGGTATCGCCGGCAAAGTTGGTTTTCACAATGTCCAGCAGACCGTCGCGGTTGTAGTCGCCAATGGAGACGCCCATGCCGGCCTGCGGTTTGCCGTCGGGCGAATAGGCCACGCCCGCCTCGATCGCCTGGTCCTTGAAGGTGCCGTCCTTCTGGTTGACCAGGTACGTAGCGGAGGTGGAATCGTTGGCCACATAAATATTCGGCCAGCCAGTGTTGTCCAGGTCGGCCACCCCGCAACTGAGCGCATACGTGCCCAGCGTGCCCCACATGCCGGCCTTCTCGCTTACGTCGGTAAACGTGCCGTCGCCGTTGTTGTGGTAGAGCAGGTTCTTGCCACCCTCCAGGCCCGGCGGCCCGCACGCCACCTGGATACCCTTGTAGGTGCAGTTGGCGTCCTCGGGCAGGGGTGCGGTCTTCACGTCGAAATCGATGTAGTTGCCGACAAACAGGTCGAGGTGGCCGTCCTTGTCGTAGTCCAGGAAAGAGCAGCCGGAGTTCCAGCGCAACCTGTCCTGCATGAGGCCGGCTTCTTTCGTCACTTCGGTAAACGTGCCGTTGCCGTCGTTGCGGAACAGTGCGTTCTGTCCGTAGTAGCTGACGAACAGGTCGTTCCAGCCGTCGTTGTTATAGTCGCCCACGCAGCAAGCCTGGCCCCAGCCGGAGCGCGCCAGGCCAGCCTTGAGCGTAACGTCGGTAAACGTGCCGTCGCGGTTGTTCTTGAAGAGGCGACAGACCGGCTCGTGTCCCTTGGGAAAGCCTTCGAGCCGCCAGCCGTTGACCAGAAAAATGTCGACCCAGTCGTCCTGGTCGTAGTCGAAGAACGCCGCGCCGCAGCCGGTGGTTTCAAGCAGGTATTTGTTGCGGTGCTCGCCGCCGAAGATCATCTCCACATTGAGCCCGGCCTCTTTGGCCACATCGACGAACTGCACCCCGAGCGGAGTGCCGGTCACAGGCGAAGGCATTCCCTTGGGCGCAGGACGGACGGGCGCTTCGTAAGCCTGGCGGGCGCTTCCTGCGGGCTTCTGCGGCTGGGCTGCTTGCTGGCCGGACAAGCCAAATGCCGGCCTTGCCAGCCTTAGAACATCCTCCAGCGATAAAACCAGTGCGGTCCTCGACAGCGACTTCAAAAATCCACGGCGGGAAAAGGGCAAAACAGGATTCTCCTTCAGGCGCGCCGCTGTTCTTCGCGACTGCACCCTGAAGGCCGAGTATATCCGGTAGGGTGCTGGGGATGCAGCCGAACGGCAAACCAAGGACGCCGAACTGAGGGTAGATTTCTCCGAGCGTTGCCGACGGGAAGGAAGCCTGGCTGCAAGCTGGCCATCGAACGGATGCAGGCAATTACTGGGGAAGGACTTCGATCCCTGTGACCGTCGCATAACCGTCCACAGGGACAAAACTCAGGATCAATTTGCCCTGGGCATTGGGTTCGAGCCCTGTCACCTTGCGAATGACGACGTCTGCCTGACGCGCCTCTTTCGGGAGGTCGAAGTTCTTGAGGAGCACCTTTCCGTTACAGAACACATTGAAGATGTGCGCGACATTGGCTCGGCCGCCGCCGGGGTCTGAAGACTGATTCCAGTCGCCGTGGCGTGCGGCAAAAAGCAGCTGTACGGAGTATTTTCCCGGCGATACGGGGATCGCATAGGAGAAGTTGCCCCATCGCTCCGTTTCGTAGAGTTCGGGATCGTCCGTTCCGCTTACCGGAGCGGTATAGGAGCTCATCTGGCCACCCTCAAAATAGTTATCCGGACTCCACCACTGGCTATCGTTGGAGTAATAGGGCGTCTGGCGGGCCAGGAGCCGGACCGGCCGAATGTGCCCCCTGACGCCGGGCAGAATTTCGATGGCCGAAAGGATGGCCTGCTTGCCGTCGTCGCCGAGAAACTCAAGATAAAGGAACCCATCTGCGGCGGGCGCGATGTCTGGAAAAACCTTGACATCCGCTGTGCGGCTGGCGCCGGCATCGGTCACAATGTCGAAGTGGCTCAGCAGCGTCTTGCCGTTGGCGCGCACCGTCATAATGCGGCTGCCTTCTCCGCCTGAACCATTGGACTCCGGTCCATAGACTGTTTCCGCAAAATGCAGGCGCAACTCGTAGATGCCCTTTTTCAAGGGGATTTTGTAGCTGAATTGCCCTTGGCGGCTGGTGCGATAGAAGCCCGGGTCCAGTGAGCGCCAGATGTGTTCGACGGAGCTCTTCACCGCTGTGCCGCCATCGAACCCTGTATCGGGGCTCCACAATTTGCCGGCATGATCGACGAAGCTGCGGCCGGCGCCGGCCAGGATACGCACCTCTTCCCCAGGGGGCAGACCAACCTGCGATTCCTGCGGCCGAATTGAGGTCTGATTCGACACGATCACCTTTGGCGGCCGCGTCGCCTGACGAAAGGAAAACAAGGCCAAACCCAGAACCAGAAGCAGAAGCGCGCCGACAAGCCACCACATCCACGGAATCGGAGCCCGAGGGCCGCGTTCCAACTGCTCTGCGGGGCCGCCTTCACTTCCGGGCCGGCCAACAACGGGCAAAGCACTCAAAGCAGGAAGGCTTTCGCCAGGCTGGGGCACAACAGCATCGAATTCCGGAACATATTGCCCCACGGGAATGACGATATGGAGCGGATGCGATGCGCCGTCGGTCGCGTAGTACTCCGCCAGGCGCTTGCGCAATCGATTCGCCTCAACCCGCACGATGGAATCGGAATCCTGATCGAAGGAAGATCCTCGGTGGAAGACTTCCACGCCAATGGAGTACTCCTTGATCTGATTGGATTCTCCGGCAAACAGCCTTTCGCACAAGTACGACAACAGATGAGCGAGGGTTGGCGCTCGCGTAAAGTACTTCGACTGAAGCACCGCCTCGAGCTCTGCTCGCTGCGCTTCCACGTCGATCGAGTCCAAGCTCTGCGTCGTCATCTTTTCGCACTCCGGACGATTGTAATAGTAGCCCCGTCCGGCCTCTTGAGGTGCTGTTTAACGGTGTAGGGCGCGGCCTGGAAGCGATGTGTAACGGCGGGTAACCTCCCTGATATTTCGCCTGCGCACTTGTCCCATCCGGATTTTCTTCCAATGTAAATGACCCCGGCATTGAGGTTTGGTTCGCACGGACAAGGGATTTAACCTCCGGGGAACGGGCAGGTAGCAGGTATAGCGTTGTGGGGCGGCGGGCCACGATCTCTACTGGGATCGACGTGGAAAGCAGAGACCGGAAGGCGGAAGGCACGGCAGCCTCCCCTTCCACGAAATGGCAATCCACAGGAGAGGTGCCCCATGAAAGATCTCAGGATGATGATCGTAGCGGCAAGCCTGCTGGTTTGCGTAGCCCAGTACGGAAGGAGTGAACCAGACCCGAACCCACCAACTCCCGACAAGCTCAGCAGTGCCAGAATCGCGGAGGGAAAGGGAGACTTGGCGCGTGCCCACAGCAACTATGAAGTGGCCGCTTCCTACTATTGGATGGCTCTGCACAGCGACCGCCAAAATGCGGAACTCTACAACAAGCTGGGCATCGCCGAACTCCAGTTGCACCAGAGAAGCGCTGCGCACAAGCACTTTGCACAGGCGCTGAAGTACGACCCTCGCAGCTTTTCCGCGCTGAACAACCTGGGCGCCGTGGCGTATCTGGATAAGAAGTACAAGTCCGCCGTCGGCTATTTGAAGCAGGCGCTGGCGCTGGACGAGTCGAGTGCACCCGCTCACCTGAACCTGGCCGAAGCCTGGATGGGCCTGGGTGAAGTTGATCGCGCCATGACTGAATATGCGCGGGCGCTGGAACTTGACGCCGATGTATTGACCAACAGCGAGGAGGGGATTCAAGCACAGATCAGCACGCCGGAACAACGTGCTCGCGTTTCCTACTTGATCGCGAAGGCGTATGCCAAACGTGGCAATATCGAAGGGGCGCTGGAGTACCTGCGCCGGGCCAAAGAGGGCCGCTACGCCGATCTCGCCAAGGTGTATACCGATCAGGAGTTCGCGGCTCTCTGGCCGGATCCCCGGCTGGCTAAAATTGTGAAGCGGTAGACGCTGCTACACCTCAAACACACTGCGCTTCCCCGTGCTCCTGCGCGGGCGAAGCGCAGCAGTCCGCGACTCCCATCCAGAACCTGGGCTTGCATCCACCGATCCCGGTTCCGAACAGATCTGCAACGAACTTCGCGGTCTTCACTGCCTACTCCCCTGCCAACTGCTCCAGCAGTGTGTCGAAGTCTTCCAACCGCGAGTATTCGATAATGACTTTGCCGCGGCCGCGGTGGTCCTCGATCTGGACCTTCAGGCCGAGGGCGCGTTGCAGGCGATCCTGTACTTCGCGGACGTTGGGATCGATGGGGGGCGCAGGCTTGGGGTCCTTTTTGGCGGACTTCTCAGGATGGATGAGGCCCTGAACGTAGTTCTCTGTTTGGCGAACAGAAAGCGAAAGTGCGGCGATCCGCTGCGCTGCTTTCTCGATCTCTTCCGCGTGTTCGAACGCCAGAAGAGTGCGCGCGTGGCCAAAACTCAACTCCCCGGACTCGACGCGCGCCTGCACCGTTGCCGGCAACCGTAACAAACGAAGGAAGTTAGCCACCGTAGCGCGATCCTTGCCGGTGCGCACGGCCATCTGCTCCTGGGTCATGTGAAATTCACGGGAGAGCCGTTCGTAGGCGCGGGCCTGCTCCATGGGGTTCAGGTCGGCGCGCTGCAGGTTTTCGACGATGGTGATTTCCATCGCCTGCTCATCGGAGACCTGGCGCAGAATGGCCGGGACAGTCGTCTTGCCAGCCAATTCCGATGCCCGCCAGCGCCGCTCGCCGGCGATGAGCTGGAAACGGCCGTTGGGGAGCGGGCGCACCAGGATGGGCTGCACCACCCCGTTGGCAGTGATGGACGCAGCCAGCTCGGCCAACTGCTCCTCGTTCATCTGGGAGCGGGTCTGGAAGGGATTGCGGTCGATGTGGTCGAGCGGAATCTCGCGGGGCTTGCCGCCCTCAGGCTCGGCTGCGGATGGAGTGGCAGCGGCTTGAATACGCGGCAGGAGAGAGTCCAGGCCCTTGCCGAGGGCGCGGCGTTTGGTGTCGATGGCGGCTGTGGTCATTGGTCAAATTCCCCTAATCCGGCGTGAGCTGCCGGGCGTTCTCGAACTTGGGTGGTAAAAGGCCCAGGGTGGCTTGTGTGGATGAGCGGCTTCGATCGGATCGGCCGTCAGGAGTATGGCCAGAACCGGACCGAGGGCTGCGGCTGGGCCGGCTTGGCCGCCGCGGCCTTGGCGCGTGAAGGAAGCTTGATGCGATTCCGCGCCATGAACTCTCCGGCCAGCTCGAAGTACGCCTCGGTTCCCCGCGAGCGAGCGTCGTAAAGCGCTACGGGCTTGCCGTGGCTCGGCGCCTCTGCCAGCCGCACATTGCGGGGGATCACGGTGCGGAACAGGCGATCCTTGAAGTACTCGCGCAGGGTCTCGGTCACCTGCTGGGCCAGGTTGGTGCGGTCGTCGTACATGGTGAGCAGAACGCCCTCGATGGTGAGCGTGGGATTGAAGGCTGCGCGCACCCGTTCGAGAGTCGACACCAACTCGGAGATACCCTCCAGGGCGAAGTACTCGGCCTGCATGGGGACGATCAGCGTGTCGGCCGCGGCCAGGACGTTCAGGGTCAGCAGGTCGAGCGCCGGGGGGCAATCCAGAATCACCAGGTCGAAGTTAGGCTGCACGGGTTCGAGGGCGCGGCGGAGACGGAGGGCGCGGTCCTCGGCGGCAGCCAGTTCGATATTGGCGCCGGTGAGGTTTTTTGAGCCGGGCAACAGCGAGAGCAGGTCGATCTCTGTGGGAAGGATGACCTGGTCGGCCGGGGAGTCGCCCATCAGCACATCGTAGATGGAATGGCGGTTGTCGTCGCGCTGGAAACCTAGGCCGGAAGAGGCGTTGGCCTGCGGGTCGCAATCCACCAGGAGAACCTTGAGACCTTCAAGTGCGAGGCAGGCGGCGAGGTTGATCGCTGTGGTGGTCTTGCCAACTCCGCCCTTTTGGTTCACAACGCCGAGAATCTTGCCCATGGCATTCAAGAGTAACGGGAAGGGCGGTTTGAGGATAGCAATTTGGCCTGTGGAGAACCACGCCAAGCTGTGGAAAGCTCCCTTGGGAGGAAGAGGTGAAAGAATGGCAAGCACTTGCAGGTGAAGGATTTCCGGGCGAAGCCGGCGGCGCGGCGGAGAGGGGCGCCAAAAACACGGATCGGTGGAAAACTCACTGGGCTTTTGAGGGGGATTTGGAGTAATTCTTGGGCTGGCCCGAATTGGCCTCTCGCCCAGATTGGGATAGATCTCGGATTGTTCCACGTGGAACATTTCCCGCTTTGAGCCGGCTTCCCAAATTGTTCCACGTGGAACAATGAAGCCGCTCTTACTGGTGCACCACTCCTCGTCTATCCCCCTTTTTCACATACGCGAATCCCCAATCCCTCTCACAGCCACTTCAAACCCTGCCATCGTCCTCTGCGAACTTCCGCATGTCATCCCTCCAGCTTCGGGCTTCGCTTGACTTTGCCCAATCCCGCCCCCGCAATCCTGTGCCGATAGCAGCAATCGCAAATATCTTTGGTTTGCGCCACATGAGAATAGTCGAGATTCCGAGCCTCGTCGTGGAACCAGCCAACAAGGCCATGCGTAACCCTCAACATAATGAGAGCGCTGCAAGACTACAGTTGGCCGTGGGTTCAGGAGCAGGTTGCTCAGACCATCGATATTTGGCATCAAGTTGCCAGGTCCTCAGGTCTGGGAGGGCCTCGATACAGCCTGAAAGAGCAACTGGCGCGGGAGAAGGCCTACGACCACGCATTGCGCGCGGTTGAAAGGGAAGTAAGCGAGCCTCCCCGGAACCAGCTTGAGCGCCTCCAATCGAAGGACCGGATCACCGCGTCTTTTGCTCGATTTTCCGCCACCGCTCTGGGCCTGGAAGATGAAGCCATCAGGCTCCTTACCGATGAATTCCTGCCGATGGGCACCGCGGTTGCTCGATGGGCGAGGCAGTTCGACGCAACCCTGAGCATGACGGACATCGTTCAGGCGTGCAGAAACGCCTGGACCGTCGGCGGTCTGCAACCCCTGCTCGGCGACTCCACGGGAATCACTCCGTCCATCCTGGGATACAGCCTCCTTTATCCCTATAGTGACAACTATCTGGATCGCCCCGATGTAACCCCGAGGGAGAAGCTTGGCTTCAGTGAGCGATTCCGGCTGCGGTTGCGCGGCGAAGAGCTCTTCCCCCTCGACGCCCTGGAGGCCTCTACCTGGACAATGGTCAAGTTGATCGAAGACGAGTATCCCCGTGAAGCCTACCCCCAGGTCTTTGCTTGTTTGCTGGCGATCCATCGAGCGCAGGAGGAGAGCATAGCCCAGCTCAACTGCGATGCCCGCTGCGCCGACCCCGAGATTTTGCGCATAACCTGCGCGAAAGGCGGCTGCTCTGTGCTGGCCGACGCTTGCCTCGCCCATGGCTCCTTGACCGGGAAAGAGAGCCTGTTCTCGTTCCAGTGGGGCGCGCTGCTTCAATTAGGCGACGATCTGCAGGACGTGCGTGAGGACATGCTTCGCGGCTCAGTGACTTTGTTCTCTCGCGCCGCGGCATCGGGCAAGCCGCTGGATGCCCTTCTAACCCAACTCCTGGCCTTCAGCGAATTCGTAGGAGCCCAAATGGACGACCTGCCCAGCGGAACCAGCGAGTTGAAGGACCTGCTCAGGATGAGCTGGCGGTCGCTCATCGTCGGGGCCGTTGCGAAATCTCAGAACTTCTTCTCTTCGGGATTCTTGCAGGATGTGGAGCGCCTCTCTCCCTTTCGCTTCAAATTCCTCCGCAAACGGCAAGAAAGACTAGCCGGCCGGCAAGGTCTCTATCCGGCCCTCTTCGATGCGTTCGTCGAAGCTCCTGAAGACAACCCCGCCGAACTCCCCAGCCCGTACAGCCCAAAAGAACCCGGTTTTCGTGCCGAGCCGGAGCCTGTTGCAGCCTTGACGCTCATGGGGTAAACAGAGCGCGCGCTTGCCGCACGGGCGCACGATGGATCTCAGGATTGTTCGAAGCAGGCGGCTATACCTACACGGAGCCAAGCTCATCGCATCGCACTCCGAGAGCGACCAACCGGTCTGTGCTGCCCGGCAATGCCTCCTGGACGGACCACGAGAATTCGCTCCCGGCAACCGCCTTCAGCTTCTCCACGTCTCCCCCGGTCGTCATCAGCGCCAGCCACCCACCGGGACGAACCAAGCCGGCTGCCGCCTGAACAGCCAGTTCCATCCGATCGACGGCCCGCAGGGTGACGCAATCGAACTTGGTTCCAAGCGTCTCCGCCCGGCCGGAATGGACCTTTGCGGCGAGTCCGAGCACCCGCACTGCCTCGTTCAGAAAAGCTGCCTTCTTGCCCTGCGACTCGGCAAGGGTCACGGCAATCTCCGGGCGGCACAGGGCGATGGGGATTCCGGGGAGCCCCGCACCGGAACCAAAGTCCAGCAGCGTACCAATTCCACCCGGCAAGGCCCTGGCGCAGGCGATCGATTCAATGAAATGGCGGGAAAGAATTCCCTCCTCATCGCGAACAGCCGTCAGATTTACCCGGGCATTCCAGCGAAGAATAAGCGAAAGATACTCCCCGAACCGATCCGCCTGAGCGGAGTCCAGGCACAGCAGACCCTTTTCCGCCAGAAGAGCGTTGAGCCGTTCGCCCGCTGTTTCCACCCTCTCAATCACGCCGGCGCAACCGACTCTTCAATGCGCCGTGGCTGCCAGATCGCGGCGGCCTGCACAAATGCGGCGAAGATGGCGCGCGAAAAAGCGCTGTGGGTGTAGGTTCGCTCCGGGTGCCACTGGACTCCGACGACAAAGTGCTCGTCCGAGCCGAGCTCGACCGCCTCCACCACCATGTCCGCCGGGGAAACCGCGCTTACCAGCAGATTGTCGCCGGGAGAGCGAATCGCCTGATGGTGGCTCGAGTTCACCATGGGCTCGGAGCCATAACCGCGCGGAACCAGGCCGGCCAGCCGCGATCCTGTGGCCACTCGCACTGGGTGGGCCTCGACCACCTCCCGGCCCGGACGGTGATTCACCACGGTCTTCAGGTCCTGCACCAAGGTCCCATTGAGCCACACATTCAAGGTCTGCGTCCCGTGGCAAATGGCCAGGATTGGCTTGTAGAGGCTGAAGGCGTCCTGCAACAGCAGCTCGTCCACAGCCGCGCGGGCGGGATCCGGTTGGCCGCATTCGGGAATCGGATCTTCGCCATATCTTTGCGGGTCTATATCGAACCTGCTCCCTGGCAACAGGATTCCCTGAACCCCGGCCAGCAGCCGCGCGACGCGGTCTTGCCGCTCATGGAGCGGAACGAGAATCGGGGTTGCCCCTGCGGAACGAAGGGCAGCCAAATAAGGCGGCAGCGAGCGCTGATTGTAGCCTGAATCACTACTTGTAGGCTCGGGAATTGCAACGTGAACGCACATGGCAGCACTAGTGTAAGCCCCGGCGCGACGGGCGCGATAGGTACATTAGTTTGACGACCAGAAAGTGAACCGGGTTACCAGCGAATCAGGTCGTCCGGATCGTCGACAAGCACCACATCGTACTTCTCGATCATCGGCATCAGCAGGTTTTCCAGTTCCGACTTCCAGAGTTCCCCTTCGTAGAACTTCGCCTTCATCGGTTCGCGGGAAGCAACGTCAGGAAAGCCCCTCATAAAGAAAAACGTGTCGGGATCCTCGATGGAAAGCAGCGGACCCAGAATCTTCATCCCGATCTCAGCGTGTGCAGGAATGGATTTAGCTCGGAAAATCTCAAGGAATTCGGCCCGCTTGCCGGGCCTGGTCTTGTATGTGCGCATTTCGACGATCATGCCAGTGCTCCCGCCCGCATTTTCACGCGGGAAAGACAAAAGCACAAGAGCGTCGATTGACGAAACCCGGATTCGGTCAGAAACCGACTTTACCGGCGCTCACAAGCCGCTGCCGCCGATTACGCCAGATTGGCCACTTCTTCCGCGCCGTTCAGCTCCGAATGGTCGCGCAAGTCGCTGATGGCAATCCGCAGCCTCTCGGTCAGTGCGTCCGTCTGGCGTATGGTCATGCCCTTGGTTTCGATCGGCTCGCCCACGCTGAAGATGAGCTCTCCCGGATAAAAGTGGCGGGTATGAATCGGTAGCAGGTCGTAAACCCCGTTCAACGCAATCGGCACCAGCGGAACCTGCGCACGAATGGCCAGGTAAGCGGCGCCGGAAAGAAACGGCCGCAGCTCCCCGTCCGATGTTCTGCCGCCTTCAGGGAAAACGAACAGGGGCATGCCGGCGCGCAGAGCTTTTGCCCCCGCGCCCAGGCTGCTGAGCGTCGCCCGCGGATTGACGGTGTCGATCGGAATCTGACCAGACCTGTTCAAGTACCATCCTATGAACGGGATAGGCCACAATTCCTTCTTTGCGAGGATGCGGAACTGTAACGGCAGCGATGCAAACACCACCGGCGTATCCATGTAGGAAGTGTGGTTGGACGCGAAGACGGCCACCTCCTGTTTGTACAAGTTCTCCGCGCCGCGCACGGTGAGCTTCGATCCCGAGGCCCAGACGCAGCCGCGCGCCCACACCCGCGCAATGCGATGCTGCACGTTGCCCTTCTTGTCCACCAGCGAAACCAGCAGTGAAAGCGTACCGCACACTGCCGTGATCACCGCGAAGAGCGGCGTCTGAATCAGGTTGGTGCGCCAGCGATAGATCCAGGGAAGCGGATTGGGACGCCGTCTCACCATTTGACGCCTTCCGCCAGGAGCACAGAGCGCGCCTCGCCCACCAGGTAGACCGAACCGGAAACAACGATCACCCCGCCCCCGGTGCGTTCCCCAGCCCATTCCAGCGCTTGACCCACCGATTCGGCAACCACTGCGGAAGCCCCCGTTCCCGCCGCGGCAGCCTGGAGACTCTGCATTGAAGCCGCGCGGGACGAATGAATAGGCGCGAAGATCACCTGGTCGAACAAGGGAAACAGAATTTGCGCCATCTCGGCAACGGGCTTGTCGCGCAGGCAACTGAAAACCAGCGTCCGCGGCCTGTGTTCGTCCAACCAGTTTCTCAGCCCCGCGCGCAGTGCCCACGCGCCCGCGGCGTTGTGCGCCACATCCAGAATCCATTCTCCGCCGCTTGTCCGGATGCGCTCCAGCCGGCCAGGCCAGCGCGTCTGGCGAATGCCGGCGGCTATCGATGCAGTCGTAATGGGGAGGCCGTGCGCCAACTTCAGCTCGACTGCCGCGGCAATAGCCAGCGCCACGTTCCGCTGCTGGTGGTCGCCCGCGAGCGGTGATTCCACCTCGACCTGCTCGCCCAACGCCTCCACCGAATAGGAACCCGCGGCGCGCCCCCCGAAGGACGGCATGTAGGCCGCCGCGTTGATCGCGTGAACGCCCAGCTCCGCCGCGACCTCGCCCAGAACCTGATTGGCCTCCGGGTGCTGCGGCAGCGTGATCATCGTCCCCCCCGCGCGCAGAATGCCGGCTTTTTCCCGAGTAATGGCGGCAATGGTCGGTCCAAGCCATTCGGTGTGGTCCAGAGAGATATCGGTCACGATCGAGAGCAGCGGCTCCACAACGTTGGTCGCATCCAGCCGGCCTCCCATCCCCACCTCGAGCACCGCCAACTCCACACCCGACTCCGCAAAGTGGAGCAGCGCCTGTGCGGTCAGAATCTCGAAGAAGCTGGGCAGTTGCGGTAGGCGGCCTTCCAGCACCAACTGTTGGGCGCAGTCATGCACGCGAAAGTAGAGCCGGGCAAAGTCTTCGTCTTCAATCTCCGCGCCGTCCAGGCGAATGCGCTCGTTTACCCGCGCCAGGTGCGGCGAGGTGTAAAGCCCGGTTCGCACCCCCGAAGCCGTCAGGATCGAAGCCAAAGTAGCCGCCGTCGAACCCTTTCCGTTGGTCCCGGCAATCAGCACCGAGGGAACCTGGCGGTGCGCGTCGCCCAGCGCCGACAGCAGGACGCGAATCTCGTCGAGCGAGAATTTGCGCCGCGGCTGACCGGACCCCGTATAGAGTTCCGGCACCATGGCATTCAACTGATCGATGGCCGCGCGATAGGACATGAAAGATAAGTATAAAAGGCGCGTCCCGGTCAAGAGTGGGACGCGCCTCAATCCCGAAGCAGCAACTCCAGCGCTTCACGCGCATTCTGCAGGCAGTCCCGCGCCTCGTCTTCCGACAGCAGCCCGTGGTGTACCGCCTTTCTGCCGCTGTCGTTCACAAGGTTGGCGACGCGGGGAAAGTCCGCATCGAACCCGGTCAATTGCAGGTTGTTGTTTACTTCATGCAGCAGGTTGCCCAGCGTGGGGGTGTTGCGATAGCGCGTGCGAACCAGCCTCGCTAACTCCGGCGGCAGCTTTTGCCGCACAGCCTCCTCCAGCACCGAGCGGCACATGACGGCACAGGCCGTGAACAGCCCGAAGAAGTAGCAGCGCGTCGCCTCGTCCAGATATCGGTCGGCCTCCTCTGAGCTGGCCGCCGCCACCACGCACTCGCGCAGATGCGCCGCCCTCAGCACGGCCGGTTCCACCAGCCCGATCAACTCCAGACCAAACGCCGCGCGCAGCAGATCGTTCTGCTGGGCGTCCAGGGCGCGCTGAATCTCCTGCCACGCGGGAGTGACTCCGTTGGCGCCAACCGGCTGAAGCCGGGTCAGCGTAGTCAGACGCTGCCGTGCATGCTGCACAAACCCCTGTCGCATCTCCTGCGCCAGGTTTCGCCATCCC
>Ga0326727_10016061_pt1 | contig 15902 bp, 10 predicted proteins | sample MB2enrmetagenome_FD_207643 | JGI IMG/M metagenome (GOLD analysis project Ga0326727, IMG submission 207643) | Lab enriched peat soil microbial communities from McLean, Ithaca, NY, United States - MB29MY | ecosystem: Environmental > Terrestrial > Soil > Wetlands > Peat | place: USA: New York... | reverse complement strand
TGGCCCCCTGTCTGGGCCGTTGGAGCAGTTGCTGTGGGCGACGGCCGTGATGGCGATGATAAGCGCGGTCGTCGTCGCCGTCTACAAGTACCGCGCGCTCACCGACCCCGACCAACGCCGCCGCTTCCACTGGGTTGCCCTCGGCGGGGTGGTGGGGCTGGCACCGCCGGCCGCGCAGGTTGCGCTGGGCAATTTTCCCGACGTCGCCCGGTGGCTTCTGGGACCCGCCTGGGGCTGGTTCAGCTATGCAGCCGACGCCTGCAGCATTGCGGTCCCGGCAGGTGTCGCCTATGCGGTCGTCAAGCACCAAGTGTTCGATGTCAAGGTCGCGATCCGGCGCGGCATCCAATACCTTGTCGCCCGCCGCGCCCTTCAGGCAATGCTGGCTTTGCCGAGCAGCGCCTTGCTCTATACCCTGGTGACCCAACGTCACCGGACCGTCGCCGAGATTGTGACGAATGGCGGCTCGTATCTGTATTGGATCTTGGCTCTAGGCCTCAGCCTGAAGTTCCGTACACAGCTGATCCGTTGGCTCGACCGGAAGTTCTTCCGTGAACAATACGACAGTGAACAAGTGGTCCTCAGTCTGGTGGACGAGTTGGCCCGGTTCGATTCGGCGGAGGAGATCTCCGGCTTCGTCTGCCGGCAACTGGAGCGCTCTCTTCATCCGAAATCGATGCAGCTCTGGCGGCGCGATGGTGGCATCATGAGGCTGGCCACTACGTCGGATCCGGTGCTCGGGAGCGCGCGGTTTCCGATTAGCGAAACCCTTCTCGATAATCTCAAGCATCTGGGAACCGTGGCCCGTGTGCCTCTGCCGGCCGGAATCGGCGCTTCCGGCACCGAGTCGCGGTGGCTCGCCGAGAGGGGTGTGCGGCTTATCGTACCCGTGGCAGGTGCGGAGCGGGTCGAGGGTGTCCTGATGCTCGGAGAGAAACAATCCGAAGAGCCGTACAGCAGCGGCGATACGCAGCTGGTGCGCGCCGTCGCGCAGGAGACGGCGGTCATACTCGACAACCTCCGCCTGAAGGGGCAGGTGATGGACGAGCAGAGGATCCGGCGCGATGTGCTCGCCAAGTTCGACTGTGGCCTGGTGAGTCTGATGAGGGAGTGTCCGGCCTGCGGCGCGTGTTACGACAGCGGCGCGACGATCTGCGATCGCGACGGCAATGCTCTGACTCTCACCCTGCCGGTGGCCCGCACCATCGATGGCAAGTATCGTCTGGACAAGTTGATCGGCCAGGGAGGAATGGGCGCCGTCTATGAGGCGCACGACTTGCGGTTGGATCGCGAAGTTGCGGTCAAGGTCATGCTCGGCCGAGCCTTCGGGCACGACAGCGCGCTCCGCCGGTTCCGGCGCGAGGCGCAGGCCGTGGCGCGTTTGAACCACCCCAACATCGTCGCGCTCTACGATTTCGGCGAACTCGAAGGCGGCGGGGCGTACCTTGTCATGGAGCGCCTCCACGGCGCCACCTTGCGCGCGGAAATGAAAAGGATGAGCGCTTTTGCGCCCGCTGAAACGGCCGACTGGTTCGAGCAGATGCTGGACGGTCTTGGCGCCGCTCACGAGCAAGGCGTGGTCCACCGGGACTTCAAACCCGAGAATATCGTGGGCTTCCGCCGGGCGTCCGGCTCGATGGCCGTAAAGATCCTGGACTTCGGCCTGGCGAAGATCCGGCCCCGGCCCACCACGGCGTCAGCGGCACATAGCCTAACCGAGCCCGGCGTCGTGCTGGGTACCCTGGCATATATGGCGCCCGAGCAACTCCTGAGTCAAGAAGTGGACTCCCGCGCCGACATTTACGCAGCCGGCGTAATCCTGGCCGAGATGCTGACGTGCCGCAGGCCCTTTGCGGACAGCGCGGGCCTGCGTCCTGATTATCACCTGCCGCCCGGGCTGCCCAACCGCGCGGCGTTGGATGCTGTGCTCCAGCGCTGCCTCGCGATCGCGCCGGACGATCGATTCCCCTTGGCGGCGGAACTGCGCAACGCACTCATCCCGGCGCTTCGTGCTTGCGACAGCGGCAGTGCTTCGATGCCGGGCCATCCGTAGAACAGAAGCTGAGATCAACCGGGCACCTAAGGCTTCACCTCTCTGCGGCAGCCCCCCGGTCGAGTGCGAGCCAAGCGGCGGGATTGCGCCACACGCGGGCTATGGCTTGTGCGCCGGGCTTCGGCTCGGTTGTGTACTTATCGTCGTAGAAATAGAGGGGCACCAGCGCGCGAGAATCGCGCCAGGCTTCCGTGGCGGGCCGCGCGCAAGTGAACGTGCCGCCGCCGTCCTCTTTCCAGCCTCCGCTCAGTTTGCCGTCGCGGTAGGTGCCGGTGATGTGGTACGTGACGCCGTCGGATACTTCGGCGCGCAACGCGCCGTCGCGGTAAGCGCCCTCGGTGAAGTGCTCTCCCAGGACGTCGAGGCGAATGCTCCCGTCGCTCGCGGCGATGGCCAGGGAGAAGTCCGTTTGGTCGTTCGTTGCGCAGTTCCATTCGCCGGCAGCGGATTCGGGCGGCGCCTGCCCGGCCAGCGGCACCGCATAGAACACGCCTGCCACCGGCACCGAGCCCGCGCGGCGGCGGTCCGGTGCAAGGGCGAAGAACGGGACGGCCTCCACCTGGCTCCACGCTCGTGCGGCCGCCACGCCTTCTCGCATCATGTAGCGGCCGTCCCGCAGGCGGTAGACCGGCGCCGGAAGGAACAGGCGCGGGTCGTCGAGCGCCATGCGGTACATGATCTGGTTGTAGTTGTACCGCGGCGTGATCACGGTGTTGCCGGAAAAGGAGTCAGTGTAGGTGCCTTCGAAATAGACTACGCGGCCGCCGTCCTGGTCGAAGAAGGGGTGCGGCGCCGGCCAGTAGAAGGTGCACTTGCCGTGCGCCGCCACTTGCGCGGCATACACGACGGGGCCGGTGGGGGAGTCGGCTTCGGCGTACCAAACCTCACCGGGGTTGCGCTGGAGCGTGGCGATCCAACGCTTGCGGTACTCGTTCCATGCGATAGCGTCGCAATGCACCGGGATGTTTTCGCCGGTCTGCACGTCCGTAAAGTGAGTGGGCGCGGCGGGCTCTCGTGGCGCGGCGCCGCGTTTCCACACCCCGTTCTGGCCTTCGGCCTCGAATATCTCGTACGAGCCGAGGTCCTGCACCGCCTTCCACTCGGCGGGAACCCGCACTGCGCCCCCGGGCCAGAGCCCCTTGAAGTAGAAATAATCGCGGCCATCTGCGCGCACCAAAGAGGCGTTGCCATCGATAGAAAACTTGGGGACTTCGGGGAATTCGACCAGCGGATCGAACTCGCGTTTCTCGTCATTGAACACGGCGAGACCGGCCCGCTCGGGATCGCCGAGTCCGCGCATTGCTTCATAGTAGGAGACCAGCCGTTCGTGGCCCGCGGGGTCATGCAGCACCATGAGGGAATGCATCCAGGTCATGCGCTTTGTCCAAGGGATCATCTGCTTGACGAAGCCTTCCGGACCGGTGAAATAGGAGAGATCCACGCCCAGGGCGGGGTCGAGCCCTCCCTGACCCGGCAGTTCCGACGTGGCGGCGGTTGTTTTGAAGTTGCCGAGCGGTCCGTTGGGTCGGTCGGTATCACCCCACAGCCAGAAGATGTTTCTGCGGTAGATGACAGCGCGGACCGTGTCCTGCCCCATCACCATGCCGTTGACTGCAGGAGCACGGATGGGGACGGGGTAGCCCGTGAGGAGGCTGTCACGATAGATGCCTTGGCCGGTCACGCGGTAGAGCCGTTCCGCAACGTTGAGGCGTTTGATCTTCAGCTCGACTCCGCCCCCGCGCGCGACCTTTAGAGTCCTGCCGCCGCCCGGGAATGTGTAACCTGGGCTCTGTATCGTGAAGTAGAGGTCGCGGTCCATGAGACCGGGCTCGTTCCAGGCCACAATACCGTTGCTGTCGGTCCAGCACGAGATCGCGTTGGTCGTGCGGAATTCCACCAGCGGCACGCCGCGGCCGGTTTGTTCGTCCACAATTCTGATCTGAAAGTAATCGCCGGCTGCGCACGCCGCCGTGCCACAGGCAAACACCAGGAATGGTCGCCACATGCCTGCAACGATACCACCGGCCCGCGGTTAGTACCACCGGAGCAGCCCTTCGCGCTACGCAGCACCCGAGCGTTGGCGCAAGCGGCATAGTTCTCGGCGGATCTGATCACATGTTGGCCCATGACCATGGATGACGCGCCGTCCGGAAACAATCCGCCACGCCGTGTAAACGGCCCAACTGTTGAGGTGGTTCCGGCAAGGGCCGGCGATTGTGGTCGTGAAAGGGCTCGTACACTGGCCCCAAACGGCCTTGGAGGAAGTGAGCCGCGGGCCTTACACCGCCTAAACGGTCCCCAGCTTAAGTTAGCACTTATTGGCCTGGCGACCCGCACGACCTCTTTGCTAGGCGAGTTCCAGCTCGATCTTTTTCGTTGCAGGTTCCAGTTTTACGATGCGGAAGCTGCGAATCTGGCCGGAACGCGGGGCCTCTCGTCGATTGGATCCGCCGCTCTGGCCGCCTTTCCACTTGGATTGCAGCATGGAACTGAGCGACGAGACATCCACTTTCGGATCGGCCGCCTTTTCGGCTTTTTCCGGCGATTCGGCCGCGAGCTTACACGAGCCGGAAATGCCCTCCCCGAGTTCCACGCGCGCGCGGCCGCCGGAAACGTCCATCATGCGGCCGGTGACAACGTCGCCTGGCTTGTGCTCGGCGATGTATTCGTCGAGACCGGTGGGCACCAACTGCTTCATACCCAATCGCAGCCGCCGCTTTTCGGAATCGATCTCCAGCACCTGCGCCTTCACGATCTGGCCCTGCTTGAGGGCGTCCTGGGGATGGTTGAGCCGCTTCTCGGCGCTGATGTCGCCCACGTGGATCATGCCTTCGACACCTTCCGCCAGCTGCACGAACGCGCCGAAAGCGGTCATGCTGACCACCGGACCTTCGACCACCGATCCGGCCGGGAATTTCTGCTTCACTTCGGCCCACGGGTCGCCACTCACTTGCTTGAGCCCGAGGGAAATGCGCCGGTCGCCCTGGTTGATGCCCAGGATGACCACTTCCACCTGCTCGCCCGGCTTGACGATCTCGGAAGCTTTCTTCATCTTCTTCGACCAGGACATTTCGGACACGTGGATCAGGCCTTCCACGCCCTTGTCGAGCTCGACGAAAGCGCCGAATTCAGCCACGCGCGTGACGGTGCCGGTAACGCGATCGCCCACCTTGAACTTCTCGTTCACCAGTTCCCAGGGGTGGGCCTGCAATTGCTTCATGCCCACCGAAATACGCCGCTTGGCGGGGTCGACTTTGAGGACCTTGACGCGCACCTGCTGTCCGGCAGTGAGAGCGTCGGCGGGCTTGTTGACGCGGGACCAGGAAATATCGGCCACATGCAGCAGCGCGTCAACGCCGCCGATGTCGACGAAAGCGCCGAAATCGGTGAGACTGCGGACCGTGCCCTCCACGATCTCGCCTTCCTTGACTTCGGTGTAGCGGCGCTCTTTGGCGGCGCGCTCCTCTTCCTCCAGGACGGCGCGGCGGTCGACCACCACGTCTTCATCCGCGACGTCGAGTTTGATGATGCGGCAGCGGATCTCCTGGCCGATGAGTTTTTCCATCTCGGCCGCGTCTTTGGCGCCGCTGCGGGAAGCGGGCATGAAAGCGCGGACGCCAACGTCCACCGAGACGCCGCCCTTCACGACAGCGCTGACCACACCGGCGATGGCGGCCTTGTCCGTGAAGGCTTTTTCCAGCGACGACCAATCCTTGGGGCGTTCCACCTTGAGGCGCGAGAGCTCGTAATAGCCCTCGGGATCGCGGCCCTTGATCGATACGGGCATCTTGTCGCCGGGCTTGACGGGATCGCCGCCGAAATCGGCAACCGGGATGATGCCTTCGATCTTGTATCCGATGTCCAGGAAAACTTGGTCTCCTGAAATCTGCACTACAGTGCCTTCCAGTCCCCGCCCGCCTTCGTCAGGCTTGTGGGAATGGGACTGTTCGTACTGCGAAAGGATGTCGCCGAAGGACTCGGCGGAGTCGGCGGAGGATGGGGAGCCGGAGCGCGCAGCCGGGTCCTGATCCAGGATGCTTGGGTTGGCCATGAGACGGTATTCTTTATTGTGGCATAATCCCGACTTCTACTGCTTGACACTGCAAGTCCCCCGGGAAAGGGTAGCGCCGGCATCGGGATCGCGACAGACCTGTCACGCGGCGGCCGGCTCGCGCGGCTGGACCTCTTTGCGGATTCGGGCTTCGAATTCATCCTGCGCGACCTGCAACTCATAGTGCTTTTGAAGGTTAAGCCAGAACTCCGGGCTCGTGCCGATATAGCGCGCCAGGCGCAGCGCGGTCTCCCCCGTAATTCCGCGCTCGCCATGAATGATCGCAGTGACACGGTTGGGCGAAACGTGGAGTGCCTTCGCCAGTTGATTCATGGTGAGGCCGAAATCGTCCACGAACTCTTTCAGATGTTCACCGGGATGAAGGGGCGGCAATTTCTTCGGCATGGTTGCTCCTTAGTGGTAGTCCACAATTTCCACGTCGTAGGCGTCTCCTTCGTGCCAACGAAAGCAGACGCGATACTGGTCGTTAATCCTGATGCTGTGTTGCCCGATCCGATCCTTCTTCAGAGCTTCAAGCCGGTTCCCTGGGCGTGCAAGAAGGTCGGGCAGCCCCGCCGCGGCATTCAGGGCGTCCAGCCGGCGCCGCGCGGCGGCCTCAATATTCACAAAGCGGACTACTCGTTCTCTGCGAAGCAGCTTTTCGGTATCGGCACAGCGGAAAGACTGAATCACTACCGGTATCGTAGCACCCGCTTTACGGAAAACGGAAATACGCCGGGCTTGCCTCGCGACCTCCGCCAGTCCAGCGTCGAGTGATGGCTAATGTGGCATAATCCCGACTGGGATATCAGGCGTGTCGGCAAACGTTTTGAATCGTTGGATGAAGGTGGTCCGGCCAAGCGATTTCGTATGGCTGGCGATCTTCGCAACGTTGGTGGCGACGGCGCTACAGTACCCCTACACGTACGCGGACGGGGCAATCGCCGGTCCCTTCGAGTGGGTCCCTTTGATCGCCCTGGGAGTGGCGCAAATTCTCGAAACCAAGATTCCGGCCGAACCTTCCAGGGCCAGCCGCATCTTCTGGATCGCGGTGAAGGCTGTTCTAAGCGTCATCCTGCTGGCATACACAGGCACGGTAGTGAGCCTTTACTGGCCGGTTCTGCTACTGCCTGTCGTGTCGGCCGCCACCGCGTTCGGAACGGCCGGAACGCTGGCATTCACCGCCCTGGCGAGCGCCGCCATTCTAGCATTTCTGCTTCATCCGCATGCCGAGTTTTCCCCGGAATTGCGGTTCCACGTGGCCTATCTCGTGATGTTCGGCAACCTGGTGAACATCCTGGCACAGGACCTGCTTGAGCAATCGGAGCGGCACCGGCGCGCGGCCGAACAATTGGCGGAGGCCAACGAACGCATCCAGCAAGCCGAGCAGGCCGCGCGCCGCTCCGACCGGCTGGCGGCGCTGGGCCAGCTTTCGGCCGGACTGGCCCACGAACTGCGCAATCCCCTCGGGACGATCAAGGCCTCCGCCGAATTATTGCAGCGCAATGTCAGCTCCGAGAACGAAGTAGTGCGTGAAATGGCGGGGTTTATCGGGAGCGAGGTGGACCGCACCAACTCCCTCGTCACTCGTTTTCTGCAATTCGCCCGCCCGCTCAAATTACGCCGCGACAAGGCCGATCTGAGCCAGACGCTCGACCGCGCCATTGCGCAAGTAGAGCGCGAAGCCAAAGGCGCAGCCATTTATAAGAACTACGAACCGGAGATTGCGCCCTTTCCGTTCGATGCCGAATTGATGGAACGCGTGTTTTACAACCTGATTCTCAACGCCGTGCAGGCGTCGCCTCCCGGCGGGGCGGTGAGCGTGAAGACGCGCGCCGGCGCGGACTGTGTGGAGATCGCGGTGATCGACCGCGGCGTGGGAATCGAGCCGGCGCAGCGCGACTCCATTTTCAATCCCTTCTTCACCACCAAACCGGAAGGTGTGGGACTGGGTTTGGCGATTGTTTCCAAGATCGTGGATGAACACGGCGGTAAGATAACAGTGGAGAGCGAGCCGGGTAAGGGCAGCATATTTCACGTGGTGCTGCCGAATATCGCCGTGTCTTCCTCCGCTCCGGCTGGGTCCGAATGAAAAAGCGCATTCTGGTAGTGGAAGACGAAGAAAAACTGCGCCGCGTAATCGAGCTGCAACTGCTATCGGCCGGCTTCGACGTGGACAAGGCGCCCACTGCCGAAGAGGCGCTCAAAATCGTGGATCGCGCCGACCTGGTGCTCACCGATCTCAAGCTGCCGAACATGGACGGGCTGGAGTTTCTCGGCCTCATCCGGCGGCAGAACTCGCTCGTGCCGGTGGTCATGATGACGGCTTACGGCACGGTGGAGACGGCGGTGGAAGCCATGAAAACCGGCGCCACCGACTTTCTGCTGAAGCCGTTCTCGCTCGATCACCTGATGCAGGTGGTCCATAAAGGGCTGGAGATGCGCGCGCTGCGCGATGAAAATCGCCAGCTCAAGGCGGAACTGGGCCGGCGCTACGAGTTCGACAACATTATCGGCCGCAGTCCAGCCATGCAGGAGATCTTCGACACGGTGGAGCGCGTGGCGCCCACCCGCGCCACGGTTCTGCTGGCGGGCGAGAGCGGGGTGGGCAAGGACCTGGTGGCGCGGGCGATCCACTTCCACTCGCCGCGGCGCGATAAGCCCCTGGTCAAAATCAACTGTACCGCCATTCCCGAAAACCTGATGGAGAGCGAACTGTTCGGCTACGAAAAGGGCGCATTTACGGGTGCCAACACCAGCAAGCCGGGCAAATTCGAGCAAGCCGACACGGGCACGGTGTTCCTGGACGAAATCGGCGACGTTCCCGGCCCCATCCAGGTGAAACTGCTGCGCGTGCTGCAGGAGCGCGAGTTCGAACGGCTGGGCAGCAACGTGACGCGGCATATCGACGTGCGGGTGATCGCGGCGACGAACCAGGATCTGCGCGCGGCCCTGGAGCAGGGCACGTTTCGGGAAGACTTGTATTACCGGCTCAACGTGGTGCCATTGAACATCCCGGCGCTGCGCGAGCGCAAGCAGGACATTCCGTTCCTGGCGAATCATTTTGTGAAAAAGCTGGCGCCCGATAGCGGTTGCCGCGTGGAATCGATTACCGACGCCGCCATGGAAAAGCTCGTGTCCTACCATTGGCCGGGCAATGTCCGCGAATTGGAGAACGTGATCGAGCGCAGTCTGGTGATGGCCAAAGGCACCTCGCTGGACGCCTCCGACATCAAGCTGGAGAGCGCGCCGCGAGTCAGGCCGCGCGACGAAACGCATTTCATCCCCGAAGGAATGACCCTCGATACTTACGAGCAGGAGATCATTCGCGAGGCCCTCCGCAGGGCCGACGGTAATAAAAGCCAGGCTGCACGCTTGTTGGGGCTCACGCGCAACGCGCTACGATACCGGCTTACGCAGATGGGTCTGGAGTCTTAGCCGGTCATTTCAGAAATACGCTAACGTATTCTGGCCAGACCGCTCCCTGGCGGTCGCGGCTCAGAACGAGGCCGCATACGGAGCCGCGACCGCAAGGGGAGCGGTGCATGACACACCCGCGGAATACATAACCGCTATTCTGAAACTGCATACTTAGTTTCCGTGACAGAGGCAAACGCGGTCGGCGCTGAGCTTGAGGCTTCCGGCGAGGAATCCGTTGACGGCATCGTCGATGGAGTGCGCTCCATCCAGCACCAGCGGTTCGATTCCGTTGGCCGCGAGCACGTCGGCCGCGCCTTGAGCGATGCCGCCGCACATCACGGCATTGGCCCCTTCCAGCATTTCGACGAACCCGGCGTGATTTCCGCAGGTATCGGTGGGGCGGCTGCGAAACGTGCCGGACACGATGGCGCCATCTTGAATTTCGAGAATCAGGAAGGCGGTGCTGCGCGCCAGGTGGCCGCACACGGAGATGCCATCGGTAGTGGCGATGGCGATTCGGGTCGGAGTCATGAAGCTTTACGGTAACGCATGGCGCGATTGGGCGCTACTATGTAACACACCATGACAGAGGACGTGGACGCGGTTTATACATGGGTAGACGGCGGCGCCCCGGGTTTCCAGGCGACGCGCCGGCGGTACGCCGGTCCGGCCGCGGCTGACCAGGCGAACCGTTATCGCAGCAATGGGGAACTGCGATTCTCCCTGCGTTCGCTGCTGCAGTATGCGCCGTGGGTACGGCGCGTCCATATCTTGACCAACGGGCAAGTGCCTCGATGGCTGGACGGTTCGCATCCGCGCATTCATCTGGTCACACACGCCGAGGTTTTCCCCGAGTCTCACTGCTTGCCGACTTTCAACTCCCATGCCATCGAAATGTGCCTGCACCGTATACCTGGGCTCAGCCGGCGTTTCCTCTATTTCAACGACGATTTCTTCCTGGGCCGCGACGTTCACCCCGCCGATTTTTTCACTGCCGACGGCGGCCAGATGGTCTTTGTAGACGATTTCCCCTTGCCGGGCGACGTGCACCAGGGATCGGCCCGCGAACGGGCCTGCGGCTACACGCAAAATCTTCTCACCGAACGTTGGGGGACGCCGGCGGGGGCGCGGCACCTGCCTTCCCATGCCCCGCAGGCTTACGATCGTGATGTGCTGTTTCGCCTGGAGAGCCTGTTCCAGGATGAGTTTCGCGAGACGCGGGGCCACCGATTCCGCTCCGGCAACGATCTGGCGCTCAACGTTCTCTATGGATACACCCTGCTGGAGGCGGCGGCAGAACGAGGATCGCATCGAATCCGCGTGCTGCCGGACCGGTCCCGGCAGTACCGCTTCTTTTTACTCGAGCGCCGGTATCTCAGGACGTTGCACCACTACGTCAAGATTTTCCGGCAACATCCTTGCTTCCTGTGCATCAATGACGACCTGGGGGACGTGCCGCGGCGCCATCCGCTCCTGCTCAGCTTGCGCGCCTTTCTGCCTCTGTACTACTGGCGGCGAGCGCCATGGGAGCGCTACCGATTCCACCGGAAGCATCAGACTTTTTCGCCGCATCCTCCGTCACAATAAAGAGATGCCTGAGAGCCGCGCGGCCCGATCGATTCGCGAGGCCTTCCAGTCGGGAAGGCCGCTCACCTACGTGCATTCGCCCGAAGAGCACCGCGTCGTCCGCATTCTGGAGGAAGTCAGCCGCGGCGGCATCGACTCCCGGCCCCTCCCGCTGTGGACCTGGAGCATCACCGAAGGCATGTGCCACGACGGAGCGCGGCCCGAAGCCGGCGCCGAAACTGCTCGTGGAGCCTTGGATTTCATCATCGCCTGCGACCGTCCGGGCGTTTTCCACCTCAAGGATTTCCACGAACCGCTGCGCGAATCGGCCGAAGTGCGGCGGCGCCTGCGCGACGTCTACGAGAGCTGCCGCGATAGGCAAAAGTTCGTGGTGATCACCTCTCCGGTGCGATTTCTGCCGGAAGAGATCGAGCGCAGCGTGCTCTTTCTCGAACTGCGCCCGCCCGACCTGTTGGAATTGACGGAATTTCTGCGCGACGAGACGCGGCGCAGCGCGCACGGCGAGGCGCCTCAAGACGTGCTCGAACAGGTGGCGCGGGCGCTCAAAGGTCTCACGCTGGACGAATCCCGCTACGCGCTGCGCCGCGCGCTCGCCGGCGGGCGGCAGTTGGGGCACGATTCGCTCCCGGCGGTGCTCGAAGAGAAGCGTCTGCTGGTGAATCGCAGCGGCGTGATCGAATACGTCGAATCGGGCACCAACCTGGACGATGTGGGCGGCCTGGACGGCCTGAAAAGATGGCTCCTGGAACGGCGCAAGCTGTTTGAGATGCGCGAGAGCATCAGCGCGGAGATCGTGCCCAAAGGACTGCTGATGATGGGGATTCCGGGCTGCGGAAAAAGCCTCTGCGTGAAGGCCATCGCGTGCTGCTTTCAGCTTCCGCTGTATCGCGTGGACATGACGGAGATCTTCTCCGGCCGGCACGGCAAGCCGGAAGGCGTCTTCGTGCAGGCCTGCCACATGATGGAAGAAATGTCGCCGGCGGTGTTGTGGTTCGACGAAATCGAAATGGGCTTGAAAACCACCGAAACGGGCGGGGAACAAGGCCGCATCTTCGGATTTTTCCTCACCTGGATGCAGGAAAAGACGCGCGGACTCTTTGTGGCCGCCACCGCCAACCGCATCGAAACGCTGCCCGCGGAAATGATCCGCAAGGGCCGCTTCGACGAGGTCTTCTTCGTCGACCTGCCGTTGGAAGACGAAATGATCGAGATCTTCCGCATTCATCTGCAGCGGCGCAAAGTGGATGTTTCGAACTTCAACCTGGCCCAACTGACGCAATTCACGGCTGGATGGACGGGCTCGGAGATCGAGCAGTGCGTGGTCTCCGCCATCACGCGGGCGCGCCTGGAGGATCGCGAGGTGCGCGAGTCTGACCTGATCGGCATCGCGGCCAAACAGGTGCCGCTCTCGCGCACCATGAAAGAGCAGATCAGCCGAATCCGCGGATGGGCCTTCGAGCGGGCTCTGCGCGCGTCGCCGCAGAAGAATGGGTGATCGCCGCCCAAGACAATTTCCACCACAGAGGCACCGAGACACGGAGAAAAAGAACAAAAGGCAAAACCCGAGTCCACGGAGGTGGCGGAGGCCACGGAGGCATTCGGTTTTCGGGTCTCGGCGTCCGTCGAAGACTCCTGTAGATTCGCGCCGCTAAAGTTAAAGAGCCGCGACCGCAAGGGAGCGGTCGCGGCGCCGAAAGCTCGCGGTACGTGCAGCGCTCGCGCTATTTCTGGCCTTCGCTCGACGGCGGTACGATACCCTTAATTCGCATGTAGGTCACCAGATTGCCGTAATGCTCCATGGTGTGGGCGGTGTTGAAATCCATGATAGCCAGGCGGGCCAGTTTACGGCCAAAGAACGACACCAGCTCGGCGGCGCTGGCGTCGGTCATATTCGCGAACTGCGAATCGCAATAAGCGAACGCTTCCTTCACGGCGGCCGAGATTTCAGCTTTGGTTTTCGCGGTTTTCTCGATTCCCTTATCGACCTGTTTGCCCTCGGCAGAACTGCAGAATTCGTATTGCCCGTCGGCAATGTGCGCGAACAACTGTCCCACCGTGCGCACCTCGGGAGTGGGCTGGAAGGACCAGAGGTTGTCCGGGATTTTATCCATGGACTTCAGGATGTCGCCCTTGGCGACGCCAAAAAGAGCTTGCGAGGAAGACACGAGTGGACCCTTGGAACTGGTTTGCACACTCGCGCCGGTTTGCGCAGTCGCCGCGAAGGCGAAGAGAAGAACGGCAGCAGCTGTTTTCATAAAAGCTATCATACGAGTTTTGGAGGCTGGGAGGGTGAATACAGTTGTTACAATCGTCTGATATGTGGCGACGGCTCACTTTCCTAATCGTCGCGTGCCTGGCGGCTTCCGCGCAGAAGCGGCCGTTCGACGCGAACGCCATGATGGAGCTGAAGCGAATCAGCGACCCGCAACTTTCTCCCGATGGCAAATGGATGACGTTCACCGTCCAGACCGTCGACGTGGCCGCCAACAAAAAACCCACTCAGATCTGGATTGTGGCCGGGCCCGACGGCTCCGGCGCGGCGCCGCGCCAGATCACGCACGATGGCGAATCCAACCAGCGCGCGCGCTGGTCGCCCGATTCCCGGCGGATCGCATATATATCGGATCGCGGCGGGTCTTCGCAGATCTGGCTCATGGATCCCGATGGAGGGAACGCCAGGCAGGTCACCAATGTCTCCACCGAAGCGGACGGCGAGTTGTTCGCGCCCGATGGGAAGAACCTGCTCTTCTCGAGCGACGTCTATCCCGACTGCGGCGCCGACGATGCCTGCAATCAAAGCCACCTCGATGCCGACAAAGCCAGCAAGGTCCACGCCCGCATCTACACCGAATTGTTGTATCGCCACTGGACGCAATGGCAGACCGCGCGCCGCAGCCATTTGCTGGTGGTGCCCGTGACCGGCGGGCACGCCAGGGATCTCACACCCGGGAAGAACACCGTTCCGCCGTTTTCGCTGGGCGGGCCCGACGATTACGATATTTCGCCCGATGGCCAGGAAGTCTGTTACTCGATGAATGCCGAGGCGGTTCCGGCAAGCAGCACCAATGCGGATCTATACGTGGTCTCCATCAAAGGCGGCGACCCGGTCAGGATTTCTTCCACGCCGGGCGCCGATTCCAGCCCGCAATATTCGCCCGACGGCAAGTACATCGCCTGGCGCGCGCAGTTTCGCGCCGGCTACGAGAGCGATCGCTGGCGCCTGCTGGTGCTGGAGCGCACCACGGGCAAGCTGTTGAATCTCACCGAAACGTTGGACCGTTGGGTCAACAGCTTTACCTGGTCTCCCGATTCGACGCGGCTGTTCTTCACCACCAACGATCGCGGCAGCCAGTCCATCCAGTTGATCTCGGCGGCCGGCGGCGCCGCCCGCCAGGTGGTGGGCGGCTATGCCGAGCTGGACGACATGCAATTGACGCGCGACGGCAAGACTATGGTCTACACGGAGCAGACCGGCATGTCGCCCACCGAGATCTATCGCATCGCCTCGTCGGGCGGCACGCCGGTGGCGATGACCCACTTGAACGATGCGGCGCTGGCGGCGAACCAGATGACGCCGCTGGAGGAGTTCTGGGTCACTTCGCAGGACGGTTCGCGCGTGCAGAGCTTCCTGGTCAAGCCCTACGGCTTCCAGGAGGGCCGCAAATATCCCGTGGTCTTCCTGATTCACGGCGGGCCGCAGGGATTTTGGGGCCATGCGTGGACCTATCGCTGGAATGCGCAAGTCTTCGCCGCCGCGGGATTCGTGGTGGTGATGCCCAATCCGCGCGGGTCGACCGGCTACGGACAAAAGTTTGTCGACGAGATCAACAACGATTGGGGCGGCAAGGCGTTCGACGACATCATGGCGGTCACCGACCATGTGGCCGCCGAAGTTCCTTACGTCGACGCGTCCCAGATGGTGGCGGCGGGGGCGTCCTACGGCGGTTACATGATCGACTGGATGCTGGGCCACACGCAGCGCTACAAAGCGCTGGTGACGCACGATGGCGTCTACGACCTGGTGAGCGAATTCGGCGCCACCGAAGAACTCTGGTTCCCGCTGTGGGAATTCGGCGGGTCGCCGTGGGACAACCCGGACGAATACGAGAAGTGGTCGCCCAGCCATTACGTCAAGGATTTCCACACTCCCACGCTGGTGGTGCACGGCGAGCTGGATTTTCGCGTCCCGTATACCCAGGGGCTGCAGTTATTCACCGCGCTGCAGATGCAGAAGGTTCCCTCCAAGCTGCTGCTCTTCCCCGACGAAGGCCATTGGGTTTTAAAGCCGCAGAACAGCCTGCTTTGGTATAAGACGGTGCTCGACTGGCTGAAGACCTGGGCAATTCAACAAGGCAATCAATGAAAGTAATCATCGGCGTCCTGGTATTGGTTTTGGTCGTGGTGTTGGCCGCGCTATTGGCGATGTCGACCCACACGGAAGTGAATGTCAGCCCGGTGGCGACCATCGGTATCGCGACACCGGTGACGGTGCGCCTGGCCAATCCGCACGGCGAGCGCGCGGTGGATGCCTGGCTGGAACAGGACGGCAAACGCTATCCGTTGTTTGACGAAAAGGGCCCGTCGCACCGGCTGTTCTGGAAACGGCATGAAGCGGCGCGGCGCGTGACGTTCGAGGCGGGCAAGAACAAAGTGCCCGACTTGAAAGAGGGGAAAGCAAAGTTGGTGGTGGAGACCACGTCCAACGACTTTCGTGGCAGCAGCGATTCCGCATCCGCGGATGTGAACGTGGTGCTGACTGCCCCGCGTGTGTTCGCCGACGGCTACCAGCAC
>Ga0326727_10016060_pt1 | contig 15903 bp, 15 predicted proteins | sample MB2enrmetagenome_FD_207643 | JGI IMG/M metagenome (GOLD analysis project Ga0326727, IMG submission 207643) | Lab enriched peat soil microbial communities from McLean, Ithaca, NY, United States - MB29MY | ecosystem: Environmental > Terrestrial > Soil > Wetlands > Peat | place: USA: New York... | reverse complement strand
CATCCCCTTGACCGCATCAACTTGATCAGTTCCTTAGAAGCCGAATGGTAAACGCTGGAGTACATGTACATTCAATGACATACAGAGGACAACAGAGGAGAATTCGGAGTCCTTTCGGCGCGCAATTGGACCAAATTCTGGACCAAGTTTATCACAACCGAATACCTAACCAGCCTGGTTCTGCAAACCTGATCGTGGACAGAACGGATGGCGGATTCGGCGAAAGCAGGTGCGGACTGTGCGCACCTTTCCCAGCAGGACGTGCGTGAGTCTCGGGGACTCGGCACTCCAATCAACATCTCGCTATCAAATCGTCGATGTTCCTGGCAGTGACGAATTGAGCGGGGTTCTCGCCGACGGCCAGCGCGTTGAAGTGCGCCTTCCCGCATTCGATCTTGGCCCACTCCCGATCACGCAAGTCGTCCTTGAAAAGGCCGCTCTTGGTCTCGACGACGAAGTACAACCGCTCCACTCCGTCTTTTTCCACCAGCACCGCCCAGTCCGGGTTGTAGGTGCCGAGAGGCGTCGGAACCTTGAACCAGCCGGGCAGCTTTGCATAGACCTTCACAGCTTCGTTCTTTTCCAATTGCTCGGCAAACGTGCGCTCGACTCCGGAAGAGTCCTAGACCACCTGTTCATAAACAGACTTGTCCGAGTGCAGCAAATTCTTGAGGTACCCCGTCAGTTCCTCAATCTCGAAGAGTTCCTGCGCATAGTACTCCTCGTCGCCGATGCGCTGATACCGAATGCCGTCAACAAGGGCGAGGCGCTTGGTTCGGTTGATTGACTCGTCAGCCAACTCGATGAATTGTTGGGGGTTCTGTTTGAAATCATCGAGGCGGTCACTGGCCGTCAATATGCGCGCGAGACTGCGCCGGGTGAGTTGGGTCTTGTCCTGAAGGTCGGTCAGCAGATCAGGCAATTCGATGTCCGTTTCCTCGATAATGATCGGTGCTCCAACTCTGGTCTCTTCGGACAATACACCCCCGCGCCCAATGGCGAGGTCGGCAATCCGAATCTGCACGCGGGTCTTGGTAATCTGCGGACCCTTCCGAATTGCCTCGGCACAGTCCCTCAGCAGCTTCTCGTTGTCGAACCGCACGCGGTATGTGGTCTTATGCTTGATCCGGTCCCACAGCGCCTTGAACTCTTCGCTTTGGAGAACCGCCTGCCTGGTCTTCACCGGCCTGCGGTCGTCGGCGTTCTTGATGTCCAACCTCCCGGCCAGCTTCCGGAGCATTTCCTTTATCTGTGGAAGCTGCGGTTGAAATTGGTCTGGCAATTGCAGCATCCCATCCTTGAGTGCCTGGCGGAGGGTGCGCGATGCAGCACATAGAAGAGCAGCGGTTCCAGCACATCGGGGGCATCATTCCATCCGCCAAAGTTGAAGGTCTGGAAGCGGCTGAAGGAAAGCGTGTCCTCGGCGTTGTCAAACAGAAACCTGCGTCAGAAGACCGGCTGCTTCGGCAGAGCGTTCCGCAGCAAGGTTAAGCACAGCCAAGTCGTCGGTTCCCTCCTGGACGGAGAGACTTTCCGCGCCATAGATACGCCGCGCGCTTTCGATCTCCTCGGTCATGAGCATTTCTGCTTCTGAGGATTTCCTATTTTTCGATAAGGATTCTGGCCAGCACCTGACGGCAATCGTCGGCCATTCAACAATCGGCCGGTGAATAGCCGGGCAGGAAGCGAACCCTGACGAATGCGCTAGCGGCAGCGTCTTTCAGTTCTTCACAATGGAAATCAGGGTGTCGGTGTTACGGACGCCGGTCTTCATGTTCATCCACGGGCTCTGCAGGGTAATGCTGACTCCATTCAATCTGAACATTGCTCCCTTATCGCCAATGTGGATGACGGCGACGCCCGGCAGTTTGCTATAGAAAGCTACCAGCTTGGCTAAGCTGTCGGCGGAACGGTAGCAGGCCGCCTGCCCGCCCATCTGCGCGACGAGTGCGGAAGTGTCGGCGTCGTATTTCGCCCCGTCATAAACCTTCACTCCCCATTTGTCTTCGGCGGAGGCCAGCATCAGAGTGAAAAGGAGAGTCAGAGTCAACAGAAATGTGCTTCGAACAATACGCATGATTTCCTCTCAATCAAAATTCATTCAACAGCAAGGTGAATTGCCCATTTCCGCCCCCGCGTGCTTACTTGCGGGCAAACTCCACACGGCGGTTTTGCGCCTTGCCTTCGGGCGTGTTGTTGGTGTCTATCGGCTTCGACGAACCAAATCCAGCTGTGGTAAGTCGACTTGCATCGAGTCCAAACTGCGACTCAAGTAAACCCTTGGCCTATTGCTACGGGTACGGCGGCGCTCAGTATAGCCACCACGCTCAATGCAAGTATCATTTTCATGGTCTTTCCTCTCCTGCGGGCAGGCCTAGAAAGGCCGCGCCGTTCGTCCAGTCTTGATCTTCCAATGGGGAGCCGCAAGGCAGCTTCCCCTGAAATCCGCCAGGTCCGCGGCGATCGATCTTCTATTTGCCGGCGGAGCCGCTGAGGATGGGTGTTACATTGGGTCCGTTTTCCAGGCTGATGGTTCCGCTCACGCCGATGGCGCCGCTCAGCGGGCCGACGCTGCCGCTGGCCTGAACCGTGCTCTTCAGGCCTACATCTTCCACCACACCCGAGTCGCTGATGCGCACGCTCACCATGACTTGCGCGGTGACGTTGGCTGTAGCCGAGGTGCCCGGCGGGGACCAGCTCTTGCCGTTGTCACCAAGACTGCCGCCGCCACCCAAATCGATTCCGGGCAGCGATGCGGCTGCGCCCACGCCAAGCGAGAAGGCGGTGGATTTCTTGACGAAGTTGCGCTCGACCTCAACCCGCAGGATCTCTCCGCCGGAAAGCTTGACATGGTCACATCCCAGTTCCATCTTCAAGGCCACAAGGTTGAGCGATTTGGGGGGATTGAAGGGGCAATCCGGTTCCTTCTTCGTGAGGGTTGGATCCTTGACTGTCTGGGGCGGCTTGGGGGGCTCGGGGGGAACGCATTTCAGATCCTTGGAGGCCCCAGCCAGTCCGGTCAGGCCCGTGGCATAGCCGGCATCCTCCTTGTAAAGAGCCAGAACCGCCAGCTCCCGGTTGGCCTGCACGAGTTCATTGAGCGCCGGAACCCAGATCTGGTCGATGATGGGCTGGGAGTAGGCGTAGAGGTCGCGCGAGGAGGCACGGGCATTGTCGGAAAACTGCTTCCAGATCTTGAAGTGCTGGGCGTAGTCCGTATCCATCATTTCCTTGCTCAGTTTGCAATCCTTGTATTCAAGCTCGGCCATCTGTTGTTCTAGGGCGGCGACTCTCGGTTCGTCATTCGCTGCCCGTGCTGCCATCAGTTCTTTGATGAGCTCAAGGTCGATCGGCTGGTCGGCGAGAAGCTGCGACATGGTCTGCTGGTTGGTCGGTTCAATGACGCCGATAGCCGATTGCATGGTTTGATTGAGGCCGCTTTGGGATGCACCTATGGTGAGCATCGCTATCTGCGAGTACTCGAAGAGCTGCTTGTCGAAGACGCGGGGCAGATTGATGGTTCCATCGGGGTCGATCTGTGCGCGGCGACCGATGGCCAAGACGCGGGCCTGCGCGTCCTGCACACGTTGCATAGCGGCCTGCATTTCCTTGTCGGCGTAGGCTGAGGCATGCTGAAAAACCTGCGCCGCAGCCAGTGTGGTCTGAGGATCGGAAGTGGCCGGCAGCTCGGGAAGAGGACTCGAATCGGCGCTGCCGCTGGGTGGAAAGGAGGGCGGCGGTTCGGTGGGGTTCTGCTGCTGCTGTTGTTCCTGTTGCGCCTGCTGCGCGTTGGTATAGCCCGCTGCTACCACGCCCGAATAGCTCTTGCTGAGCGACTTGCGAAACATGTTCATTGCGGTAGCGGTATCGCCGCTGCAACTGGCCAGCATGCCCAGGCCTGCCGGGGGGCCGGAAAGATCGGGGTCAAGGCTGGCCGCATTCTGAAATAGAGTTTTGGCTTCAGCGGCGCGGCCGGAGTTGAAGTAAACCCAGGCCAGGTTGAGGGCGGGCAGCGCCTGCTGCGGAGCCATCTTGTGCGCGTATAGCAGCACCGCCGTGGCGGATTTGGCGTCGGGAATGGTATCGAGCGCGACGCCCAGGTTGCTGGCCACCTGAAGGTCGTCGGGGTTGGCCACGGCAGCCACGGCGCTGGCGTAGACCGATGCTCCGGCCGCTCCGCTGATGTAGAGCACTGCCGCTGATTGGGCGGGGGAAGAGCCGCCGCCGGGCGTGGCGAAGATGCGGTCGAATTCGGCGCGGTGCGTTCCCAGCTTGCGGCCGTAGGTTTCAGCGAGAGACTTGACCAGCGCAACGTACTCAGCTCGCGTGGGCGCGACGGCGGTAATCAGAGAGGCGTGGGCGGGAGGACAAGGGGTGGAGTTTTGCGATCCTGCGGCCTGGACGGCGCTGGCTTTGGCGGTGGCGCCGGCGAAGGGGTTTTTCCCGGCAGCCGCAGCTTCCACGGAGTTACCCCACTCATCCATGCGCTTGCTCTCTGCATCCGTGAGCGATTGGCCGGACTGAGCCTTGTTGAGGATAGCCTGAACATCGGGCGGAACGGTGGGCGCTTGCGCCCACGCGAAAGTAACCGCAAGCAGACTGAGAATCGATGCGCAAATCAGGTACAAGCGCTTGGCAATCATCGCTACCGTCCTTCCGGGATCGTCGCGTGCAATTGATCTCGGGGGGGGTGGGGCATCGGCATATGCCCAACCCTCCCCATCGCCTCGCGATGCTTTGGGATCAACGCCTATTTCGTTGCTATCTCCACCAGCTCGACGCGACGGTTCTTGGCTCTTCCATCGTCGGTCTTGTTGCTGGCGACCGGTGCGTAAGGGCCGTTGCCGAAGGCGATCAGGCGGGCGGCGCTGATGCCGTGCTTGGAGACCAGCGCCGTGATGACCGATTGCGCGCGCGCCTGCGAAAGCCGTACGTTCGAGGCCGCATCGCCCACCATGTCTGTGTGACCGACGATATAGACCTTGAGCGTGGGATTGCCGGTGAGCAGCTTGGCGATCTCGTCGATGGCCGGCTCGGATTCCGGCTTGATGTCGGACTTTGCGGTGTCGAAGTTGATGCCGTAGATGGCCACGCTGCCGGTGTTGGAAATGCTGGAGGCCATGGCGGCGGCATCCAGAGTGACCTCCTGCTGCATGGCTTGCGTTTCAACGATCTGCATGTTATACACAGCCCCATAAGCAACCACGTGAAGCGCCATCCATACCTCTTTGTCGCCTTTTGCGAAGTGGACCGTGGTATAGCGATCGCCTCCGGATCCCTCTTCAAACAAAACCTTTCCGCCTACGGCACGCACCGCGTTCTGGTAATTGCGAATCACCTCCAAAGCGCTCGGCATAGCGCCCTTCGAGGGGTCTCGCTGGGAATTGTAGTCGTACCTGAAGGAGTAATGGTGTCCTTGGACATCCTGTTTCTTCTCGCGGCCGTTTTCCGTTACCCGGAAGGTAAAGGAATCAAAGCGCAACTCCTCATAATCTGTGATGTTGTAATTCTGTGGCCGCGTGAGGCCGGGATAATCTTTCGATCCGGGCTTATCTGTCTGGCCGGAGGCGGTAGAAACGACCGTGAGCGCCGCGAGCGCCACGAGCAGAGAGCGGAAGATGTGTTTCATGATGGCTCCTTGGTAAACCTTGTTTGTTGTTTTGAGATTGACGGGGTCCTTGGGATTCCCGCCGCAATAAACAACAGCGCGGAGAGTTAGTGCGAGGGAGTAGCGGACTTTACCGTTGCGTCGCCGGTGGCCTTGCCTGTCTTCAGGTCGACCGAACCCGATCCTTGTGCCTCGACGTTGATCTCAAAGTGACCGCTCATCCCGGTGGCGCTCCACTCGCCCTGTGCCTGGGTGGTGCAGTTGGCGGGCGGCGTGAACAGCGCGGCGGCAGGCTTCTCGAAGCGCAATTCCTTCACTTCGAGCATCAGCATCGGCTGGCCGCCGGGGAAGGTAACTACCGCCTTGACGGGATAGTTGCCGTTTTCGGCGATCCAGATTACGGACTTGACCTGATTGGCAGTGCTTTCCGAGAGCCTGGCCGCAATGCCGTTGACGTTCTCCCTGGGCAGTGCGCTCTTGTTGAGTTTGGCCAGGTCTTCGGCAGAGGGCGGCGGGGTGGCCACCGGGTCGTACATCGTGGGCATATCCGGCCCGATGTAGGTCATCCAGGAGCAGGAATTCTTGACCAGGTCGAGCGAGTAGACCTTGTGCGCCACGAGATCGAACCAGTGCTGCGCGTGAACAGTCTTGCCCGCCTTCGGTGTCGCGGTTACGTCGATGAACTCCCTGGGGCCGAAGCGGAAGACCTTGGCCTCTACCGCGGAGTTGGTGGACATCGCTTCCAGCGCCATCGCCGTCGAGACGGTGAGGGTGTAGGACTGGGGCACCGCGATCTGGGCCGGAAGAAGCGGAGCGAGGAGGCTGATAACCAGCGCCGAAAACAGGGCGCGGCAATATGGAGTGCGCATGACGTACTCACCGCAGCTTTCTTCGCCCTGATGAACCGCAGGGCGATACGGGGTGATGGTTCATCCGAAGTCGAATCCGGAAGTTGTGAAAATCACACGGAAAGTAAAGACGTTTGCAAGGGACTGCCAGCATCATTTCCAGCAGGCATCCCACCCTAGTCGCATTGAGTGAAATCTCAGCTTCTTCGACTCTGGTGCGCTTCGCTCAGAAGGACAGCGAGGGTGGGGTGCCCGATTGCACCGTCTCTCTGGTTAATGCTTGTGAGTGTTGTTGGAGGGCGGCGGGTTGGAGTGCGAACCCTGCGATCCCCCGGACGTGTGCGAGATCATCGGCTGCGCTCCGCCGTGACCCGGCACCGGCAAGGTCGTCTGCCCGCCGCCCTGACCAGGCGAGTGGTTCGATGAGCCGGAGCCGGACGATGTGGTGCCACCCGTTTTCGGTCCAGTACAGCCACTGGGGCCGCGAATCTGGCCGGATGGACACGCGCCTCCGGGGAGTCCGGGACTGCTGTGGCCGCCTGTAGTCGCCCCCGAGCCGCAGACGCCGTTCACGTACCCGGTCGTGCATGGAACCGGCTTGGTCGGCGCGCCGCTGCCTGAGCTTGCCGTGGAATGCGTCGTGAGTGTGCTTCCGCCGGAGGCGCTGCCGGTGTGCGGCGTGACGCTCATGTTGGTTTGGGTGTGAGAGGTCGATCCGGTCAGGCCGCCGGTGTGGGTGGTCGAGCCGGTGGTTGTACCGGCCTTAGTGCCGGATGTACCGTTCCCGGTTGTCGTTGGCACTGTGCAGCCCACGCCGCCACTGGGCGCCGGTCCGGTACAGTTTGACGGTCTCCCCGGTACTGTCTTGCTTGGCTGTATGGTCGAGGTTGAGCCTGTGCCCGAGCCAGAACCTGTAGTCGAGCCTGTCGTCGTGCCACTCCCATGAGTGGTCGTGGAAGTGGAGGTTCCCGTCGCGCTTCCGGTTCCTGTTGTGTTACCGCCTAAGTTTACTACTGGCGCGACAGTGCTCGAGCCTGTGTGCACGCTCACTCCGGTAGACGAGCCGGAATTCGATCCGGAGCCAGGAGACGTGGAACTGCCAGTACCCGTCTTTGGGCCAGTACAGCCACTGGGGCCGCGAATCTGTCCGGATGGACATGCCCCGCCGGGGAGACCGGGGGTGCTGTGGCCGCCTGTAGTCGCACCCGAGCCACAGACGCCATTTACGTAGCCGGTCGTGCACGGAACGGGCTTGGTAGGCGCGCTGCCGCTCGAATTTGCAGTGACATGTGTTGTTGAGGAAGTTCCGCCGGAGGCGCTGCCGCCGGGATTCTTCGGCCCCGTGACACTTATATTGGTTTGGGTGTGAGAGGTGGAGCCGGTCAGGCCGCCAGTGTGCGTGGTCGAGCCGCTGCCGTTTGTCGCCGTGCCAGTCCCAGTGCCCGTGGTTCCGCCCGTAGAGCTTTGCGGCGGTTTCATCGGCTGTTTGTTACTGGGCAATCCCCCTGACGTCGTCGTCGAACCCATGCCTGTGCCCGTGCCCGAACCCTGCGAGGAGTGAAGGCCGCCCGTGCCGGTGGCGTTATGCGAACCCCCGTTTCCGTTGGAGTTGCCGTCGATCGGCGTGGGAGTCTTGCTGGAGCCGCCTGCGTGATTGGAGCCGTTGCCCTGATTGTTGTCGATGGAAATGGCATGAGCATTGGCGCCGCCGCTGTGCGAGCCGCCGCCTGCACTCGCCGATCCTGATCCAGTTCCGCCAGACGGCGCGCCGAGGCTCCCGTGAGCCGGGTGCCCGCCATTGTTGCTGGCATATGAGGTCTTGTCGTTCTTGGCGAAATTCTCGTGATGCTCCTGGAACGATGTTCTGCCCTGGTGCTGGTCGTGCTCGGCAAGCCGTTCCTCGGCGCCCGGTTCGTGACGGATGCCGCCGGGTCCGCCGCTGAAGGCCACGTGGCTGTCGCGGGCGACGAAGCCTCTATCGACACGCTCGCGATCCTCGAAGGTGTTGTGGATGTAGCGGCCGTCCACATGCATGATGGCGGTGTTGTAGTGGAAGTCGTGGCCGCGCCACTCGCCGCCGGCAAAGCCGACCCCGCCGTAGCCGAAGCCGTAGTTGACGCCGCCGTAGTAGCCGACGTGGCGGCCCCAGTAGCCTTCATGGAAAACATACCGGCCCCTCTCCCAGCCCCAGTAAGGAGGCGTCCACAAGGCGCCCTCATAAGGGGCGGGGACCCAGGCGCCGGGAATCCAGTAGTAGCCGCGCTGAACCTGGTCGTAGGCCCAGTAACCGGGAGTCCACATCGCGCCAGGCTGCGGGCAGTCGGGCTGCTCATAAACGGGCAAGGCCGGCGGCGCAAAGCCCACGCTGATCAGGATGCCCGCATTCGAGGATGCGGGGACGAACACAAGTACCATCGCCAGCAAAAGCCAACGCGCAAAGAGTAGAAATCGCATGGATAAATCCTCCATCTTTCTTTCACAACGAACAGAAATAAATCCTGAACGCTCGAACAGTTTCACCGCTCCACAATGCATAAGCGAAAATGCGCGGCAAACCGGTTCAGGTTTTCTTGAAAATATTTCTGCGCCGACCACCGGGAGGTTGAAGGCCACCTGCCGTGCGCGGGAGAAAAGGAAGGACGGATCGGAGGCGAAGAGGGGCTATTGGGGGGCGGGTTCCGGTTGCCGGCGCCATTCGTCTGCCTTGCCGGGCTTTTCCCAGGCCGCGTAGAGCTGCACAAGCCTGTTGCCGGCTTGCGGAAGGTTGGCATCGACGGAAATGGCAGGGCTGAGCTTCTTGAGCCCCTCGTAGCCAGAAATCAGAAGTGGCTCAGCTTCGGCAAATTTGCCCTGTCCAAGCAAACTCGCGCCAAGGAGACTCTGACGGTCGAAGGTGTCCCAAGTTTCCGCGTTTTGATTCCCTGTACCGCTTATCGCTTCGCGCAGCAGGGATTCAGCCTCGGCGTACTTCCGCTGCGTCAATCGCAGACGCGCCATTGCCGTCAGGCAAGTTCGAGTCGCAAGTTCGCCCGGCTGGAGTCTTTTGCGATCCAGCGCGAGGGCCGCGGTCAGCGTCTGTTCCGCAAGATCGTTCTTGCCTTCATCCTGGTAGAGCACACCCAGATAGGTCGTCGCGGTTGCTACATTGAGATGCTCGGCGCCCTGCACGCGGCGAGTGTCTTCGAGGACTTTGAGGAGTATCGGCTCGGCCTCCTTGAACCTGCCCTCGGCGTCATAGATTAATCCAAGAGCTTTCGCGGAAGTGATCGTCCATTGATTATCCTCGCCATAAAGTCGTTTGAACGTCTCCTGGTTCTTGACTGCAAGCGGCTCGGCTTCGGCGAATCCGCCCAGACTGTACAGAGTCTGAACAAGGCCGTTTTCGTAGATAAGGGTATACATGTTTTCCGGGCCGTTGATGCGCCGGCTGATCTCAAGCAATTGCTTCATCATGGCGGCGGATTCGGCATAGCGCCCCTCAAGACGGTAGATGGCGCCGAGATTGCTCATATCGATCAGGGTGCGGGGATGTTCCGCGCCTAAAACGCGCCGGTCGCCCGCCAGAACCTCGGCTTGCAGCTTCTCCGCCGCATCGATCTCCTTCTTCCAGCGGTAGATCACGACAAGAACGCGACGGGCTTTCAGCGTGTCGGGATGATCGTCGCCATGCAACCGGCGCGCGATCTCCACGGCCTCATTCGCATACCGCTCGGCGGCGTCCAGCTTTCCCTCTTCGCTCGAGACACTTGCCAGAGCGTCAAGGGCCTCAAAGAGCTCCGTCAATTGATTCGGATAGAGGCGCCGCCTTGTTTGCACGATTCGAGTAAACATCGCGTCCGCCTCCGGGAACCGGCCGATGGAGTAGTAAATCGCTCCAAGATCCACGGCAGTATCCAAAGTCGCGTTGTCATTCTCGCCCAGTGTCGTTCTTTGCGCTTTCAACACCTGTTTGAAGAGAGATTCAGCCTGGGGAAACCGCGCCTCGTCTCTATAGGTTTGGGCCAGCCTTCTCATGCTGGCCAGCGTGTCGGCGGCATCTTCTCCCAATAATTGCCGCCGCAGTTCGACCGCGCGCTCGAACTGGCGCTGCGCCTCTGGAAAAAGCCCGAGATCCAAATAGCTCTCTCCGATCGTCTGGCGAACCGAAGCCTCGACGAGCGGCTGCCCGGCAAATTTCCCCTGAACGCGCCCGGCCGCCCGGTCCAGCGCCGTGCGAACCTTCAGGTCCGGGTCGGGATTGCCATTCTCACTGTTCTGATTGGAGGGGCCGGCCTGGGCCAGCAGATCCCTTTCCAGGAATTCATTGATGCTGCGGGTGGTCGCAGCTTCGTCGTTGGCGCGATTTCGGTCTTCGGCAGCGGCTCGTTCAGCTGCGATAGCGGCCTGTTGCGCGGCAATGGCCTTGTCCCGTTCGGCTTGCGCCGTGTGCTGCGCAATTTGCGCGTGGTCCTTTTGCACAAGAGCTTCCTGCGCGGATTGCCGGGCGTGTTTGGCCTCGACGGAAGTGACAATCATGCCGGTCAGCAGCGATACAACGGCGAGGGCGATTGCCGCGCTCTGCACCTTGTAGCGCCAAATGAGTTTCGCAGAGCGCCGCCACCACGGCTGGCGGATGGCGCTCACCGGAAAGCCTTCCAGCCAGGCGCGAATGTCATCGGCAAGCGCCCGCACGGAGGGATAGCGCTCGGCGGGGTTCTTCCGCAATGCCTGCAGGATGACGGCGTCCAGTTCACCGTGCAGTTCCCTGCGGCGGCCGTGCGCCACGCTGCTGGGAAGCCGGGGCTCCAGCTCGCAGATGGCGCGCATCGTCTCAAGTGGATTCGATTCCGGCGTGGCGAATGGATGATGGCCGGTCAGCAGCAAGTAGAGCAGAACACCGAGAGAAAATACGTCGTTGGCGGTGGTCATCCGCTCCCCGCGCACCTGCTCCGGACTGGCGCACTCGGGCGTCAGCAGTCGCGTGGTTGAGCGCTGTGCCTCAACGCCATCATCAATCAACGTGGCAATGCCAAAATCGAGCAGCTTCGGCGTGCCATCGCTCACTGTGACGACGATGTTGGCCGGCTTCAGATCGCGATGGATGACCAGTTGGCGGTGCGCGTATTCGACGGCCGAACAGACCAGAAGAAAGACCTCCAAGCGCTGCCGGACGTTGAGTTCTTCGCGCTCGCACCATACGTCGAGAGGCAGGCCATCCGCATACTCCATCACCAGATACGGTGATCCGTCCTCCAGCATTCCACCGTCAAGAAGGCGGGCGATGCAGGGATGATTCAGCGACGCAAGAATCTGACGCTCTTCGCGGAAGCGGCGAATCTCCCGCTCGGAAAGCAGGCTGGCGCGCAGCAGCTTCACGGCCGCGCGCTGATCGTACTGCTGATCGGCTCGGCGAGCCTCCCAAACCACTCCCATGCCGCCATGGCCGATCTCGCGAACCAGTTGCCAAGCTCCAATGCGGCGACCGGCAAGCGAGGCTGCCGGTTCATCGGCCAAACCAACCGGCGGAAACACCGGCGTGACGCCCTCGAGAAAGTCCGGAGATTCCAGGTACACGGCCAGGAGCGAACGCGCCTCATCGAGAACTTCCTTCGAATCCGGCTGAGCATAGAGATACGCATCTCGCTCAACAGCGGCCAGCCCGGCCGCAGCGGTGAAGATCTCTTTTGCTCGCGCCCAGTCGTTCGGGGTCACGGCTTGCTCCTGCCCTCCAAAAGCCGCCTGCGAATCCATGTCTTGGCGACAACCCATTCCCGCTTGACGGTGCTCTCGGAGACGCCTACCGCGTCGGCGGTCTCCGGAATGCTCAACCCGGTGAAGTAGCGCAATTCAACGATGCGGCCCTGCACGGAATCCAGCACTTCCAGCTCTTCGAGCGCTGCATTCAGTTCGAGAATTTCGACGTCGGGCTGAGTGGTGACGGCATCGGTGTCAATCAATGTGAAGCTGGATATTCCACCGCCCCGCTTCTGGCTCTTCTTCGCGCGCGCATGGTCGATCAAGATCGTTCGCATCAGACGAGAAGCAAATGCGAAAAAGTGCGTGCGGTCCTTGAAGTCCGTGTGCTGCCCCTGAACCAGGCGCAGCCAGGCTTCATGAACCACGGCCGTGCATTGCAAGGTGGAGGAAGGTCCCTCGCGGCCGCAGTGACGCCGTGCGATGCGGCGTAGTTCGGGGTACGCCAGCTCCACCAGCTTGTCAAAGGCCGCAGGCTGCCCCGTCTCCCACGCATGAAGAAGCGCAGTAACGTTGAGCTGGGATTCCTGGCGTGACTCGAACTCGGGACGTTCCAAGAAAATGGACTCCTGTTCTATGTAACTTATACTCCTCCGGTCATGCCAATGCCACGATTCTTGTTGGGCCCGGGAATGCGGCGATCACAAAGATGGGCCTTCTGCGCATTCCGGCAGAATCTCCTGGGCCAGTCACTGAGATTCACTAGCCGGCAGCCTTCGTTTCTGGTGGCCAACTGGGAGCTTGGCTTTGTCCATTGTTCTCTGAGCTCGGCGGGCGCATGGCGCCGCCATTGATCGCATTTGAAGGAGCCATGACCTCGGTCGCGCGGGCTTTGTTCGGTTGAACAGCCAGCCGCCTCTTCAGATTCCGCAGGAGCACAGGAATCGTTTTTGGATGACCCTGCCGGTTGTGGACGAACGCCGTATCCACGGCCCAGTTCACCCCAGCGATTGGCCGGGTGGTTAGTGCGGGATCCAAGACTGTTCCTTCGCGGATCAGAGCAAGGCCGTATCCGGCCTTGACGAGCGTCTGCATTTCGGTCGGATGGGAAGCCCGCGTAAATCTCTGGATCTGTATTCCGCCCTCGCCGAGCCATTCGATAAGTTGTGCATGGGCTTCTGGATGCCGTTGCGGGTGGTAGAGGACCGCAAGGTTGCTCTGTAGATCTGCCGGCCGAAGCGCCATCTTACTTGCAAGAGAATGGTTGGCGGGGAGACAGGCAACGAGCCGGTCGCGGCGGATTGCTTCCGCGCAGAGGCGAGGATCGCTGATTGGCAGCGTCATGATCGCTGCGTCGATTTGACCCACGACGAGTTCCTCTACAAGGTGAACTGCGTCGCCAGTTGTGGGCCGGATAAGGCAGTCGGGAACGATCTCTTTGTGCATCTCGCAGACCATCTGAAACAGCTCCGGATCGACAAAGGGGGCACAGCCCAAGTTAAGCGCGCAGATCTGACCGCGTTCGATGGCAATCAGCGCGGCAATGGCTTCCTCTCGGGCATCGAGCAGCCCTTGGGCGATTGGCTTGAAAGCAACGCCGGTCTTGGTGAGTTGGATGCGGCCATCCTTGGCTTTGCGGAATAGCCGGATCGCAAAGTACTCCTGAAACTGTCTTGCTTGAACGCTGAGATTCGGCTCGGCAGTGCGAAGGTGCTCCGCCGCGGCCTGCAGTCCCATGCACTCAACGATCGCAAGCATATACCTGAAGTGTCGAAACTCAACCGAATTGTTCACAAACCTACGCTCCTGGGGGATGGAGGTCGAGAGTAGCCCGGTCAGGCAAGCCGGGCAAGAACGATGAAACCTGAACCTTGTGAGGCGCTCCTATCCGAAAACGATCTGGTTTTCAACACGGTTTTTACTGGAGATTCATCTCTTGGACGAGGTTTCAACGATTCCGTAACGCTCTGTGAGCCGGGAAAGTGGGGGTGATAGGTGAAACCTATCACCTGATAAATGAAAAGTATTGGACAAGACTTCCGATTGGTTGGAGGCTGGGATGAACGCTGGGCATCGCGTAGCGTCCGGGGTCGCGGTTCGCTTGGACCCCGGCGAAGGCGAGTCCCGAACGATCCCCCCGTGAGGTGAAGAATGTCAATCGCTACGATCAGGAAAGATGGCCTATCTCGCAGACTGATCTTGCCCTCAGAATGCGTATCTCTTAACCGGCCGGGTTTTGAGGATTAAATTCATCCTCGTGGTCGTTGTGGCGGTGGGAATGTGGGAATCGGTTTCATCGATTTCCAAGGTCTTTGGGAAGAGCGGAAAACGGCACTATCGTTTTCCGCTCTTTCCATAGACCGTCATTTCCACGGCCTGCCCATGTCGCCGCGGATCTTCATGCGGCGATCTTCTCCGTTGCCTCCTGCCATCGTTGTTCGTACTCGGCCGGGCTGAGGTAATTCAGCGTCGAGTGCATGCGTGTCTGGTTATACCAGAGCAGCCAGGCGATGGTTTCATCCTTGGCCGCTCGGATGGAGTGGAAGCGCTGGCCGTACAGCCGTTCCACCTTCAGCAAGCCGAACAAGGTCTCCGAGCAGGCGTTGTCCCAGCGGTTGCCCCTGCGGCTCATCGACGGCGTGATGGTGCAGTGTTCAAGCACCTTTCCGAAGTCCTCGCTGGCATACTGACTGCCGCGGTCGCTGGGGAAGATCAGCCCTGCCTGCTTGCCCGGATTGCGCTTCAGCCAGGCCATCTGGAGCGCATCGATCACCAGATCGCGGTGCATGTCGGCCCGCATCGACCAGCCCACCACCTTGCGGCTGAACAGGTCGATTACGACAGCCAGAAACAACCAGCCTTCTTCGGTGGCGATGTAGGTGAAGTCGCCGACCCACGCCTGGTTGGGCGCGGCCACGGTGAAGTTGCGATCCAGCACGTTGGGCGCAATCGGCAAGTTGTGCTTGCTGTCGGTGGTGGTGACGCGAAACTTGCGCTTGCCGCGGGCCTGAATGCCGTGCTACTGCATTAGCCGCTGCACCCGCTGCTTGCCCACCCGCGTGCCCTGCGCCCGCAGTTGCCGCCAGATGCGCGGCCAGCCGTAGGCTCCCCTGTTCTCCGCATAGACCGCGCTGATGTGAACCAACAGCGCTTCGTCGCTGAGGTGCCGGCGCCGGGCAATCTCCACCTGTCGCGCCAGGTGTTCGTGATAGCCAGAGACGCTCACCCGCAGCACCCGCCACTGCACCGAGATCGGCCATACCAGCTTGTGACGTTCGATAAAGGCGTACTTCATCGCTGGCCTTTTGCGAAGTACGCCGTCGCTTTTCCCAGAATGTCGCGCTCCATCGTCACACGCGCCAACTCCGTCCGCAGACGGCTGATCTCCATCTGCTCGGCCGTCACATGCGGCTTGCTGCTGGCCCCCTTCAAGGTGCCAGCGCGATGCTCCCGGACCCAGTTGCCCAATGTCTGCTCAACCACGCCCAGGCTCCGCGCCGCTGCCGCCTGGCTCTGGCCCGACTCAACCAGCCGCGCCGCCTCTTGCTTGAACTCAAGCGTGTATCTGCCCCGCTTCCCATTCCTCATCTTCGCTGCCCCTTCGCATTAGAACAGCTTGGGCTCTGTTGACATCCTCGTGATAAATGGCGACGGTCTCAGCCTGTAGAGGTTGAAGGCGAGGCCGAGCAGCAACGCCTGGCGCGTTTGAGTCACAAGGGATTTTCCTGGCGCTCGGGCAGAGAGTTTGCGTTTCACGGTAGAAAAGACACTTTC
>Ga0326727_10016059_pt1 | contig 15903 bp, 11 predicted proteins | sample MB2enrmetagenome_FD_207643 | JGI IMG/M metagenome (GOLD analysis project Ga0326727, IMG submission 207643) | Lab enriched peat soil microbial communities from McLean, Ithaca, NY, United States - MB29MY | ecosystem: Environmental > Terrestrial > Soil > Wetlands > Peat | place: USA: New York... | reverse complement strand
TGCAACCTGAGCGTCACCGGCGGTGGCCGTCAATCCCGTGGGCGCTGCGGCGACGGCGGCCTTGGGCGTGGACGCAACAGCTGTAGCTGCCGTGGATTCGCCCCCTGAATTCACGGCCGTCACGATGAAGTAGTAGGTCGTTCCATCGGTGAGCGACGAGACCGTCGTGGAGGTCGTGGTGATGCCGCTGATCTTGGTTCCTGTCGATGTGGAGACGCTGCTGCTTGTCCCGTAATAGACGTTGTAGGAGGTTGCGCCGGAAACCGCCGTCCAGCTCAGCGCGACCTGAGCGTCACCGGCAGTGGCAGCCAAGCCCGCGGGCGCAGATGGCGCTTGGGGTGTTTGCGTGACTTGATTATTGGATTTCGATCCTCCTCCGCAGGCTGCGATGAAGGCGAGGAGCAAAAGGCATATCAGAGTTGACAGTCTTTTCATCACGGGACCACTCCTTGCTCTGGTGAGCTCTCATTTGCGGCCGCGTCGACTGGCGCAGTCGTGGGTGAACATCTGACCCTGAGCGGGGACCTTATCTGCCGGATGGCTTACGTGGAGTTCAGCCGCACATCCCTGAGCAGGAGTTGCTCCCTCGAGACTGCAAATCAGGGTGATCGAGAAACGAGGCAAGCTCACAAGAATGTGAGCTGCTCAAACCAGAGATGGATTGAGAGCTGAAAGAGATGTACGGCAGAGGACGCAAAAATGAAGCGGCCACCTTGTTGCACGAGAGTTGCACCTTAAGCTGTGATCCCCGATTTAGAGTTACATCCAATTCGCGGAGTTGCCGCATCGCCCCGAATCGGTCGCCAGGTTTGCTCGATTGCGTCCGCTTCTCACATTCTTGCGTCCGTCTCGTTGATGGAGCGGTTGGGTAGCTTCGGCAGATAGCCGCGTTTCCTGCACCTGTCGAGGCTACAAAGCTGATTGTTTGCAATTGCTTGCGGCTCGTGAAGCTCGAAGCTCGGATTGCAGCTCCGATTGACATGCCGCGGGTTCGGACCGAGCTCTCGAGTTCCGCGATCGCTTGCGCTGAAAGGGAACAGGGTCAGTTGAGTAGAAAACCAGGTATGAGACGGAGCGTCAGGCGCCAGCGGATTGTCTTGCGGCTGAGGTTCGGAGCAAGAGCGGCCGGCCCTCTCGCTGAGGTGAGGGTAATGTTCAACTTGGCGCGGGTGGGCTCAATGCGGGCGTAGGCAAGCACTTGGACTACAGGTGGACTACAGGCTTCGTAACTAATTGATTTTATGGTGCCGGGAGGGGGAATCGAACCCCCATGACCCGAAGGTCGGCGGATTTTGAGTCCCTCTCCCGAGTTTCCTAAGTTCAGCCAACCAGCGTATTTACAGGCTGCGCCGCATATCGCGGAGTTTGTCCGGTGAGGTTCGGTGAGGGCCTGCGACGGCCCATTGGTCACGAATAGGTCACGCTGCCGAGATTCGATCCGGTCCAATAAACACAGCCCGCGCTTAATAAACCCGAGTAGCCCCACGCAGGCAGTATTGATTAGATTCGTCCATGAATAATCCTCTTCAACTTACTCAGGCAGATCGCAATTGCGAACCGCTGCGTGAACTGCATGTTTCCTACCGTTCTGTGTTCGCTCCGATTACAACGGCCCTTAGAGATGCCGCGTGCAACGCGAGATGGCTTTCCAGCAAACTGCGAACCGCCTCTCTAGGGATTCGGAAATCCTCAAGTGCTCTGGTAGCAAAGTCGATTGCAGCAATCGCTCTCTCTTGAGCATCCAGTACACGCGCTGATAATCCAGCCTCATTGATTTCTTCACTCGATAGCAGTTTCACTAGGGCGAGGGTGTCCAGAGGAGTTGCATCCACTGGCAAATCAGCGATTCGAGTGCCAATGGGTTTGAGAGTGATGTCTGGATGAGAAAGGCCGAAATTTTCAATGCGAAGCCGCTCAGATTCGATACGGAGCCGCACACGATCCTGCTTGTAGCTCACAGCGGCCCGCCCGAGTTTCTTCAGCACTTCGAAGGGAACCCGAGCGTATCCCGCCTCAGCAATGGAAGCTTCAAGCTTGGTACTAGTTCCGGTTGAGCACAGTTCGAGTGCATCCGCGAAGGCTCGAAAATCTGCGGTATCAAGGAAATCTTTGCGGCCTACCAGAATGAGCCGAATCGCGCGCTTCAAATCGTTGGTTCGAACAGAAAAGTCCAGCATAGTTTTCTCTTTGTTAAAGCTTTTCCCAGAGGGCTATCAGGGCATTAAGCAGCAGCTTTGCGGCCTTGAGCATCAGCAGAAACCATCCAGGCCACGCAACCAACGCAAAAGCCCAATACACAACTCCACGCCATCCCCGAATCACGGGACTACCGTCATCGTGATACAGATATTTCAGCCCGCATGATTCACGGGCGTTATAGGCGATGATGCTACTTGCTGCAGTACCTAGAAACCAGAGCCAATAAGGCACTCCAAAGATATTCATACGAGCGGCCTCATGTGAAGCACTTGCCGGGTCAACTTGAATCCCAGGGGAGCGGCGCTTCGGAGGCACACCATCTTTGAACGTATGTCTCTGCCGCGCAAGCGCTAACTCCTTCCGCCGCTGACTGTTAAACAGGGCTAATTGGCACGGCCCGCATTATGCACCTCGCGCCAGGGTTGCGGGAGTGTGAAGTTAGTAACTCAGCCTTAGCGTGATTCCATGTGCTCTTGCAATTCCTTGCTTTCCCTCAACAGCTGCCGAAAGTGCGCCATCTCCTGTTTTGCCTCTGCGGAGAATTGGCCGTGCTTCCAGCGCGCCATCCTGGAGCGGGCAAGTCCCGCCGCCGTCCGTGGCCCGGTGGAGAGGCCGCCGTGCATCCGGCAGCGTTTCTTGCCTCGCACCGCCGGGCAGCCGCACGGACTCCCCTTGCGCGTGCGTGCGCCGCATCGTGGGGCGCTGCTGGGATTCCCCGGAGGATTGCCGTTTTTCAAGCAGCCGCGCCGCTTTGCATGGGGTTCATTCGCAGCTTTGTTGTGCATCCCCACCCCCCGCCCCCCGGTTGACCGTCCCGACAATGGCCTGTCCGCCGGCCTGCACAGTGACGTGCTCAACTGTTACCTTTTGCTGACCGCCGCCGCGGTACGTCCGCAAGCACTCCGCCATCGTCGCAAACGCCCGCAGCAGCTTTGTAGCGCGGTTGACGTTGCGCTCCACGCCATCGTTTGTCTGCTCGGGGAGCATCCCGCGCCTCATAAACTCCATGCCTTGGCTGTGCAGGCGATGGAAGCCGGGAAGCGCTGCTCCGCGTGCAAGGCGAAAGCGCCGCGCTACTCGGGCCTGATCTTCCATGATCTTCGCAGGACCGCCGCGCGGAACCTCCGCCGGGCCGGAATCGCGGAGGGCGTAATCATGAAGATCGGCGGCTGGAAAACCCGCTCTGTGTTCGAGCGCTACGCCATCGTCAACCGCACGGACATTGTTGACGCGATGCAGAGACTCCAGCAGACAGAGAAGGCACTGGAAGCCGCGGCCACTGTTGCGATAAGTCACGAAAACGGTCACGCTGCCCAGCAGACCGAAGCGCAAGCGCGCCCCGCGCTGATGCACTAACTAGCTGTAAACCCTTTGCGGCGCGGAGTTTATTCGATGGTGCCGGGAGGGGGAATCGAACCCCCATGACCCGAAGGTCGGCGGATTTTGAGTCCGCTGCGTCTGCCAGTTCCGCCATCCCGGCGAGGGAGGTGGTATCTGCAATTTAGCATATAGGGCGAAGCACACCAAAATCGGCAATCATTCAAATTCCGCCGCTTACCAATTCGAAACCTGCGCTCGCGAAAGCAGAGAGGAGAGAGTTCTTCTACCCAGTGTCGAATATTCCGTTGGGTGCAAGGGACGGAGTGCGCTGCGGCCCGGCCGTGCGATTCCGTTTTCTGCTTTTGTCGGTGATTCAGCGCAGGCGGCAGTGGCGGCTTATCATAGAGTCATGCGTAATAAGCACACTCCGGCAGGGCGCTGGATACCGTGGTTGGCTGGATTCCTGCTTCTGCTGACGGCATCTACCTGGGCCGGCGACGCCGCTGCCTTTGACCTGATCGGTCCGCGGGTTGAGGTCACTGTCACCCGTTCCGGCCGCACTCTGCCGATTGCGGAGGTGCCGAATCTGCTTGCTGGCGACCGCGTGTGGATTCATCCCGTGCTCCCCGATACTCAGAGCGCGCGCTATCTGATGGTGGTCGCGTTCCTGCGCGGAGCCACCAATCCGCCGCCCGACTCATGGTTCATCAGAGCAGAGACCTGGACCCGGGTGGTTCACGAGGAGGGCGTCGTTGTCACCGTTCCTGCCGGAGCGCAGCAGGCTCTTGTCTTTCTGGCTCCGCAGACCGGCGGAGACTTCGCCACTCTGCGCTCGGCGGTGCAGGGCAAGCCGGGAGCATTTGTGCGCGCGGCGCAGGATCTGCAACTCGCCAGCCTGCATCGCGCACGGCTGGAAAAATATCTCGCGGCGATCCGCGAATCCGATCCCAAGCAACTGCACGAGCGCGCGCTCACGCTGGCTCGCAGCCTCAGCATTCGCGTCGATGAACAATGCTTCAGCCATCCTGAGCTGCAGCAGGCCTCCTGCCTGATGCAGAACAGCGATCAGCTTGTGCTCGACGACGGCCATGGAGACTCGGTTGTCACCGCGCTGACGCAGGGAGCGGGCTCCGATCTGCTGGGCGCGATCAGCACGACGAAGGCGGCCGGAGGCGGAGCTTACAGTCCCTACGTCGGCGTCTTTGTCGATCTGGCGCGACTGATGGAGAACCTGCATACGGCGCGATACCAGTACATCTCCGCGCTGGCGCTGCCGCAGGCGGATGAGCTGCATCTTCGTCTGAACTATCCGCCCTCGTTTCACAAGCCGCAATCGGTGATCGTGATCGGGCTTCCGGCGGTGCAACCGGCGGTGCCTCCCACGCTGAAGCCGGTGTCGGCGGAGACGGCGAGCTGCGCGCAGAATCCGAAGCTCGTGCTCGCCGCCGAAGGCGCTCCGCTGGTCTTCTCCTCTGAGCTGGCGCACGACCTGTTCATGCGCCTGGAAGGCAAAGACGGAAAATCCGTCGATGTTCCGGTAGTCGCCAATGCGCTGCAGGGCGGCTTTGTCGCCAGTGCGCCGATGCCGCCGCTCTCTGGGTTACCGCTGACGTTCAACGCCGTCATCCATGGCGAGTGGGGCTTCGATAAGTTCGATGGGCCGACCTACCGGATGGAGCGCACCGCTGCCTCTGTCCTCTGGGCGCTTGCCGAGGAAGATCGCACAACCGTCGTTGCGGGCAAGGATCGCACCGTCCATCTGCATGGCGAAAGCACTGCCTGTCTCCAGGAGATGAGCTTCCGCGACGCCGCCGGTGAAGATCGCAAGAGCGCGTGGAAGGCCTTCGCGAGCGGGCTGGAGGTACAGCTTCCCACCGAACACGCTCCCGCCGGAGAGAGCGCGCTGCTGATCAAGCAGTATGGCCTGGAGAAGCCCTCCGAGCTGCCGCTGCGCGTCTACGAAGAAGCTTGCACACTCGATGGATTCGACGTTCGCGCCGGCGACACCGATGGTGTGCTGCGGGGCAAGTGCGTCGGCAAGGTGGATTGGCTCGAAGCCGACGGCGTTCGTTGGCAGCGCAGCGGCGCTGCCAGCGGCGAGCGGATGACGTTGAGTGCGTTGCAGGCCGAGAAGCTTGCCCTGCATGAGAAGCAGTCGCTTGCTGTCCACGTCCACCTCAAGGATGGGCGCACGCTGGATCTCTCAGCGAGTGTCCTCGCGGCGCGTCCCACGCTGCAATTGGTGAGCAAGAAGATTGAGGCGGCCGACTCGCCGATTCATCTGCGGAGCGAAGATGATCTTCCCGTCGATGGACGCCTTCAGTTTCGCCTGAAGTCGGAGACGCCGTTCAATAAGGGAGAAAAAGTGGAGGTCGCGAGCGTCGACGGCTTCTACCACGCCGAGCTGAGCCTTGAGAACGGCGGCCTGATGCGGCAGAACGCGCATACGGTAGTGGCGAATCTCGAACTCGGCAAAGAGGCTGCAGCTTCGTCGTTCGGCGCGCTGCGCTTTCGTCCGGTCTCGGGCGACGGCGCTGCCGGAGACTGGCAGCCGCTGGCCATGCTGGTTCGCCTGCCTGAGATCGTCGAGCTGCGCTGCCCGGCGGGAAAGAAAGAAGATAACTGCGCGCTGATCGGAAGCAATCTCTTTCTCATCGATTCGATCGCAGCCGGCGAGGACTTTGAGAGTCCCACTGCGGTGAGCGAGAACGCGATGGACGGCAAGATCGATGTCCCGCGTCCGAAGGGAAAGCTGCTCTACCTGAAGCTGCGCGACGACCCTTCGGCCATTCACACGCTGGAGCCGCCGATGCACAAGGACGTGCCGCCAAGCCAGGCCTCGCGCAAGGAGCCGGTACACGCGCGCGAAGACGATCCAGCCCCAAAGCCGGCTTCAGACGCAACGGAAGCAAAAAAGCAGTAGCGCGATTATCTTGCGGCTGCCGAACCTCTCCGGGCCTGGCGCGCCGCGGCCCTCAGCCGCAGCAAATGCTGCACGTAATCGACGAAGACATTGATCGAGGCCTTGCTCTCGCCGCGCTGGCGCGAGCGAAAGACGTATCCCACCTCGGAGATCCTGTTGAAGCGGCCGCGAACCAGCAGCTCGACCAGGATCTTGTATCCCACCGGATTCAGCGTTACGTTCTCGATCGCCGTCCGGCGCACGATGAAAAAGCCGGTCATCGGATCGGAGACGCGTCCGAGCACGCCCGGAAGCAGCACTTTGCCTAACGCCCGCGAGCTGCGCGAGATGAAGAGGCGAATCAGGCTCCAATCGCTGGTGCCGCCGCCCTCGGCCTCGCGACTGCCCACGGCCAGGTCGGCGCCCTCACGCATGGCGGCCAGCAGTCGGCCGGTGACCTGTGGAGGATGCTGCAGGTCGGCATCGATGACACCGAGCAGTTCGCCGCGAGCCATCTGCCATCCGCGCACCACGGCCGTCGCCAGCCCGCGCTCTTCGGTACGGCGCACAGAAACCAGGTGAGGGTCTCTCGTGGCCATCTCAGCGGCAACGCGCCAGGTCCCGTCGGGACTGTCGTCATCGACGATGATGATCTCGTACGAGTCGCCCACCTCGGAGGCGATCGCAGGTTCCAGCAGCTCGATCAACTCGGCGAGGTTGTGGCTCTCATTGCGAGTGGGAACTACCAGCGAAAAGGCCAGTCGCTCACGGCTCTGCGGCGCGGGAGGCACACAGAGCGCTCCAGACGAAAGCTGCGGCTTGCGGTCAGTGCTCGGATGCGATGAATTCGAAGACATGGGCAACTACTTTATTGCAGCACAGCGCGGCACGCTGCGTCTACGGCCATTGCCGCTCAAAGCACCGAGGCGATGATGCACTTCAGGTAATGGGTCTCCGGCACATTCAGCAGCACCGGATGATCCGCCGCCTGCATTCGCTTCTCGATGATGTGCAGATTGCGGCGGGCATCGAGTGTCGCGCTGGCGAGCATCGCCAGAAAGTCGGCTTCGCTGACGTGGAACGAGCACGAGCAGGTGACAAGCACTCCGCCGTTGCGCAGCATCTTCAGCGCCTGCAGATTCAGTTCCTTGTATCCGCGCACTGCGTCTTCGGCGTTCTTCTTCGACTTCGCAAACGCCGGAGGATCGATCACGATCGTCTCGTAGCGGCGGTTCTCGCCCGCGTACCTGCGCATCAGTTCGAAGGCATCGGCCTCCACCCACTCGATTGGCTTCTGTGCGTTGAGCAGGCGGTTCTTCTCCGCCACCTCCAGTGCCTCACCGGAGACATCCACCGCTGTCACCTGCTCGCAGGCGCGGTTCAGATGCAGCGCGAAGCCTCCCTGGTAGGTGCAGATCTCCAGCGCCCGCCCGCGCGCATGGCGCTCGGCGGCGGCGTAGTTTTCACGCTGATCGAGAAAGGCTCCCGTCTTCTGCCCGGCAAATCCATCGTAGTGAAATGCGATTCCGTTGAGATGAAAGACCGTCGAAGTCCGCGCCTTCTTTGTGCGCGAGTACAGCACCTGGTCTTCGCGCGGGTCGAGCCCCTCCAACTCGCGAATGCGCGGCTCGACGCGCTCCATGATCGTCTCGGGCTCGTAGGCGGCCTTTAGCTCTTCCAGCAGAATCGCTCGCGCCGCGGGCGTATCCATCGCCTGCGTCAGCACCTGCAGGCTGAGCAGATCGTTGTACCTGTCGACGATGATGCCCGGCGTGATATCGGCCTCGCTGAAGAGCACGCGGAATGCGTCGGCCTCGCGCACCACGCGCTCGCGATAGGCGATCGCCTGCCGGACGCGGTAGCGCAGCAGTTCGGGATACTTCTCCGGCTCCACGGGATTCGGCGCAATCATGCGCAGCGCAATCTGCGAGCCAGAGCTGTAAAGCGCCGCGCCGTGCGGCCGCCCGCGCTCGTCTTCCACCTGCACCAGCGAGCCGGCAGCGGCCTGCTCTGCGCGCACAATGTCGGAGCGGAAGATCCACGGATGGCCGCCGCGCAGCCGCGAGAGCGCGTGCGTATTGACGATGACGCGCGCCGCAGCCGGCGAAGATTTTCTGGAAGCTTTCATCTGAAACGAAGGTTACGCCTTCGGAAGCTGGTGGCGAAGCTCGTCAAGCACCTCGGGCGGAAGCTGCTCCTTGTACTTCTCCTCGAGGTCGGCCTCGTCCACGAAAAGGTTGCGAGCGCCGCGAATCTCATCGGCGAAGATCGTCTGAAAGATGGCGTTTTTCTCCACGCGCCGCGCAATCGCCTCGCCCGTGACGGCGTCGTAAGCCTTCATCGTCGCATTGCCCTTGTGGTTGATGAACACCGCGAACGCGCCGCTCGATCCCAGCGAAGGCACGAACATCCACTCACGCTCGGCCTGGTGCGCAATGCTGGAGGTATTGGCCGCCACCTTGGTCACGTTGTGCTCGGGAATGTAATACAGAATCCGTCCGCAGGAGTCGCAGTGGACCACCTCCTGCCCGGCGCGCAGGTTCGAAAGCACCTGTGGGCGCAGCATCACCTGGCAGGCGGTGCAGCGATGTTCGATCACCTCGGCCAGCGCGCGTCCGCGCGAGCGCAGGATGCGGTCGTAGTTCGCCAGCAGGGTCTCGTCGATCTCCTTGCGCAGCGCCTGGCTTCGCGCCTGAGTCCGCGCGATGCCCTCGCGGTCGGCCGCGCCTTCTTTTTCCGCCTCGCTCTTTTCGCGCTCCACAACCGCGCTCTCCGCCTTCAGCGCGCTCTCGGCAGCGGCGAGTTGCGCATGCAGGGTGTCGGCGTTCAGCATCGCCTCGATGATCTTCTCTTCATGCGCGGCGATCTCGCCTTCGGCGTGCGCGATTTCGCTGAGCAGCGCCTTGTACTGCTCGTTGTTCTTGACGCTCGAAGACTGGCCGCGGAACTTGTCGATCTGCTCGTTGAGCGACTTGATCTCCTGCTCGTGCCTGCGCTTCTGCGTCTCGCCGTTCTTGATCGCCGCCTTTGCGTCTTCCACGCATTGGCGTGCGCTGGCAAGCTGTGCGTCGATGCGCTTGAGCGTCTCCGGTATTGCCGCAAGCCGCGCCTTCAACTGCGCCAGCTCAAGGTCAACCGCTTGCAGTTCCACGAGATTTTCCAGTTCGGTCGGCATGAGATTCCGCGTCGCTCCGCTGGCGGATGCGCGGAAAAGCGCTCCACCGGTCCGCAAAAATCCGATTCTAACATGCTCCGGATCAAGACGATTCATGGCGCGATGTAGGGAGTTCGCCGGATGGAGCCTGCTCCCGGCGGCGGTTACAGTTACGCCATGCTCATGGAATACGCTCGTCTGCTCGCAGGCCTCTCGATTGCGCTCTTTCATGCGCCGCTGGCGAACTTCCTGCGCCGCCAGGACCGCGCTCTCGCTGACGCCTTCCGCGAGCGCGGCGTGGCAATTCCCGGCGAGCTGCCGGAAAAGGCCGCCCACGATCTCATCTTCCTCTTCGGAATTCTGCTGGCCCTCTTCGGACTCGTGCGCATCTGGCTGACGCTGCTCTAGCGCGCAATCTGTTCTGCCTTGCAAAGCTTCGCGCGGGCGTTTACCTTCCCAATGTGATTCACCTTGCAGCGGAGGAAGTTACTCAATGAAGAGAGCAGCGTTGGCGCTGCTGTGTGCGCTTGCGGCAAGTGCGGCGATGGGACAACAGGCGCCGGCGAAGAAGCAATACACCATCGAGGCCATCTTCGGCCCCGCAAGCCTGGTCTCCATGCCGCCCACCGCATTGCAGTGGAGTCCCGATGGAACGAAGCTCACCTACATCCAGCACGGAGCTGGCGGCGAGCAGGAGTCGCTCGAATACTTCGATCCCGCCAGCGGACGCAGCGCGAAGTTGATCGCCGCCGACAAGCTTGACGCGCTCGTCCCCTCCACCGGCAAGCTGAAGGACGATCGCCAGCGAGAAAATCGCGTCCGCTTCGGCGTCGCCGATTATCAATGGGCTCCGGACTCGAAGAGCCTGCTCTTCAATTCGCTCGGCCAGCTCTGGATCTTCGATCTCGCCTCGGACGCAGGCCGCCAGCTCACCGACGCCGCCGAGCCCTCCAGCGATCCCAAGTTCTCTCCTGATGGAAAGCTGCTCAGCTACCTTCGCGGCCACAATCTCTATGTGCGTCCCATCGCCGGAGGCGCGGAGACGGCGATCACCACCAGCGGCGGTGAGGCTCTGCTCAACGGCGAGGTGGACTGGCTCTACTCCGAAGAGCTCGACGTACGCTCCAATTATTTCTGGTCGCCGGATTCGAAGCAGCTTCTGTATCTGCAGATGAACGAGTCGCCGGTGCCGCAATACCCCATCGTCAACTGGATTCCCACGCATCCGGAGACCGATCCGGAGCGCTATCCGAAGGCGGGCGACCCGAATCCCACCGTCAAGCTGATGCTCGCCTCACTCGATGGTCGCTCGCGCGAGATAGATCTGGGAGTGCAGGGTGACAACTACATCCCGCGCTTCGGATGGGTGCGTCCCGGCCTCGCCTGGGCGATGGTGATGAACCGCCTGCAGAACGTTCAGCAGCTCTACCTCATCGACGCTGCCAGCGGCAAGTCGCGGCCCGTGCTGCGCGAGAGCGATTCCAACTACATCGAGCTGCGCGACTCCGAGTTTCACGATTTCGCCGGACGCGTGCACCAGGAGGTTCTCTTCCTCAACTCATCGCCGGAGTTCCTCTGGCTGAGCTGGCGAGATGGATTTACACATATCTATCTTTACAACTTCGACGGCCAACAGCCGCTCGCGGCCGATGCGAAGTTCGTTCGCCAGCTTGAGCGCGGCAGCTACGAGGTAGGCACCATGCTCGGCGTCGATGAGGCTGCCGGGCTGGTGTATCTTGAGGCCAACAAGGGCGACGACCGGCAGGAGCATCTCTTCGCCGTGTCGCTCGCCGGCGGCGAGCTCGTGCAGATCACTCGTCAGGCGGGCGTGCACTCGGCCAGCCTGACCGAGGATGCGCGGTATTACCTCGACGTCTACAGCTCTCTCACCACGCCTCCAAAGATGGCGATCTGCAAAGTCAAAGGCGACTGCCGTGAGATCTGGGCCTCGCATCGCTGGGATGACTACGACACGCTGACGCCGCAGTTCGTCGACTTCCACGCCGAAGACGGCACGCTGCTGCGCGGTGTGCTGCTGATGCCTCCGACGGGCGCTGCCACGGAGATCAATGGGAAGGTCCCGCTGATTGTCGATCCCTACGGCGGCCCGCACGGACAGGAGGTTCGCGATAGCGCCGAGGCTATGAGCCCCTTCGATCAGCTCCTGGCGCACCATGGCTTTGCCGTTCTCAAGGTCGATAATCGCGGCATGGGCAATCGCGGTCGCGCCTTTGCCATACCAGCGTTTCATCGCCTCGGCGAGGTCGAGCTCGCCGATCAGCTTACTGCGCTCGATCAGGCGCTGCAGCGCTTTCCGCGCCTCGACTCCGCGCGCCTCGGCTGGTGGGGATGGAGCTACGGCGGCACCATGACCGCCTATGCCATGACGCACTCCGATCGATTCAAGGCCGGAATCAGTGTCTCGCCGGTCACCGACTGGCACGACTACGACTCCACCTACACCGAACGCTACATGGGTTTACCGAAAGACAACGCCGCGCAGTACGAGAAGACCAGCGTGGTGAGGTCTGCGGGCAATCTGCACGGACGCCTGCTGCTCGTCCACGGCACCAGCGACGACAACGTCCACGTGCAGAACTCGATCCAGTTCATCCAGGCGATGATCGACTCGGGGAAGGTCTTCGATCTGCAGCTCTATCCCGGCAAGACCCACGGCATCGCCGGCCCGCAGGCGCGCACGCACCTGTTCAACCGCATGTTGTGGCACTGGGAGCAGTATTTGGCGAAGTAAATCGAACTGTCATTTTGAGCGGAGCGCCCCGCAGTTGGGCGCGGATTAAAAAGACCTTTTGTTTCCACCGTAGAAGCCAAACAGAAGGTCACTCGACTTCGCGACTCCGGCGCTTCGCTCGCGATGACAATTCTTTTCACCAGTGCCGTTGCCCAAACTCTATTTCAGCTCCGGGAAATCCTCCTCGCGGTACTCCATCTGTGGACGCTCGCCTGTCTTGACGTTTTCGGCCTCGGCCTTGCGCAGTTGCACGCGGCGAATCTTGCCGGAGATCGTCTTCGGCAGGTCGGCGAACTCGATGCGCCGAACGCGCTTGTACGGCGCCAGCACGCGGCGGATGTGCTGGAAGATCGAGAGCGCCATCTCGCGCGAGGGATCGACGCCCGCGCGCAGAATCAGGAAAGCCTTCGGAATCGCCGTGCGGATTGGATCGGGCGAGGGCACCACCGCGCACTCCACTACGTCGGGATGCTCGACCAGCGCGCTCTCCAGCTCGAAGGGGCTGATGCGGTAATCGCTGGCCTTGAAGACATCATCGGCCCGGCCGACGAAGGTGTAGTAACCCTCGCTATCGCGAGACATCACATCGCGGGTGTGGTAGAAGTCGCCGGTGAGCGGCTGCACGTTGCCGCGCTCGTCCTGATAGCCGGGCATCAGCGCCAGCGGCGCAGGGTTGAGTCGGATGCAGAGCTCGCCCTCTTCGGTGGGATTGCCGTCGATGTCGAGCAGCTCCAGCCGGTAGCCCGGCATCGGACGTCCGACCGAGCCCGCTTTCAGCGGCTGTCCCGGAGAGTTGCCGAGCTGCGCCGTCGTCTCCGTCTGCCCGTAGCCATCGCGAATCGTCAGTCCCCAGGCCTGCTGCACGCGCTCGATCACCTCGGGATTCAGCGGCTCTCCGGCGCTGACCACCTCGCGCAAACTGACCTTGTGTGCGGCAAGATCCTCCTGTGCCAGCATGCGCCACACCGTCGGAGGAGCGCAGAAGGTCGTGACCTTCGCCTCCACCAGCGCCTTCAGCAGATTCGCGGCATGGAAGCGCGGCTGGTTGTAGGCAAAGACCGTCGCCTCGGCGTTCCACGGAGCAAAGACGCAGCTCCACGCATGCTTCGCCCATCCCGGAGAAGAAAGGTTGCAGTGAATGTCGCCGGGCTTCAGTCCGATCCAGTACATCGTCGAAAGATGTCCCGCCGGATAGCTGGCGTGGGTGTGCAGCACCACCTTGGGCTTGCTCGTTGTGCCGGAGGTGAAGTAGAGCTGCAGCGGATCGCCTGCCCGCGTCGGCCCGTCGGGAGTGAAGCTCGTGTGCTGGCGATAGCCATCCTCGAAGCTCTGCCATCCGGCGACCGCGCCGCCTACGGCGATGCGGCTGAGCGCGGTGACGTGCTCGAACTTCGGCGCCAGTTCGGCGGTGGTAATGATGTGGCGGACGTTGCCGCGCAGCACGCGGTCGGTGATGTCGTCGGCCGTTACCAGCGTGGTCGTTGGAACCACGACGGCGCCCAGCTTCATCGCCGCCAGCAGGCTCTCCCAGAGCTGCGGCACGTTGCCCAGCATCAGCAGAATGCGATCGCCACGGCGCACTCCCAGCGAGCGCAGGTAGTTGGCGATCTGCGCCGAGCGTGTTGAGAGCTCGGCAAAGCTCAGCCGTGCCTGGCTGCCGTTCTCGTGCATCACCCACAGCGCGGTCTGCTCGCGCCGCTCGCCCTGCGCGATGGCGTCAAACCAGTCGAGCGCCCAGTTGAACTCGTGCAGCTCCGGCCAGCGGAAGCGCGCGACGGCGGCCGCGTAGTCCTCGCGAGTTTCCAGCAGCAGGTCGCGGGCCGCCTTGAAGCGCTGAAGAACCGAACTGCCAATGATCGGCGACGTTATCATGGTTTTCTCCTGAATCGAGAGTCCCGGAGCCCCACGCTCCGATAGTGATCCGTGCGGCCACGGATTATGGCAGGAGAGAGGAGATTTTTCCAGCAACGTTTTTTCCGCGCTTCAGCCCCACACTTCAGGATGAAGCCGCGCGGCGATGGCGAAGGTAGGTGTAGGCCGAGGCCGCCGCCACCAGCACACCCAGGGCTCCCTGCGCCAGATCGATCTGCGCCCGCTCGCCCGCCAGGTGGATCGCCCATAGCACCGGCACCTGCCAGAGCTCGACGACGCGGGTGTAGAAGGCTCCCACCAGCGCCATTACCGTGTTCATGTAGAAGTAACCGGTGAGGCCGACGGCGGCCACTGCGAGCATCGCCAGCCAGAGCGCGGGCGAGAGCCGCTCCAGCGGCCGCAGCGTGGCGAGCGAGAGCGCCACTCCGCCGAGAGCTCCGCCTACCAGCGCCGGCGCAATCAGCCAGAAGAGATGCTCTGCCTTGCCCTGCGCCCGCTCCCAGACCTTGTAGGTCGCCGCGCGCGAGGCCAGCGCGATCAGCAGATAGCCGATGCCGGCGCGCGCATTCAGCACCGTTCCCGGCTCGCGAACCGCCTCGGCAGCAAAGAGCAGCAGCGCCACGGAGAGCGCCAGCAGCGTGCGCCGCTCATACGCTCGCCGCGGACCACGCACGTAAGCCAGGATCAGCGCATCGAGCAGCAGAACCGCCTGGGTTACGCGTCCGCTCAGCGCGCCGATGGCTCCGAACCATCCGACGAAGGTCAGCCCTCCGGTGGCAACGCGGATCAGCGCCAACCGCGGCGCGCGCGGCAGCCAGCTCTCGCGCTCGGGCCGCACAATGGCCGTCAGCAGCGCCAGCGCCAGCAGAGAGCGATAGACGAGGATCGCCGCCAGCGAGAGATGCGCGCCACGCGCCAGCCACTCGATCGAGACAGTGATGGCAATCTCGGAGGCGACCATGCCGCCAAGCGGATAGCGGCTCCAGAGATTGGACGCAGACTGACTCACACCAGCTATTGTATGGGCACAAAGTATAAGGGGCGCTCTGCAAGCCGAGCGCCCCGAGAGAAGATCTGCAAACGCTTACCGCGTGCTGATCGATTCCTTGACCTTCAGTCCCATCTCCTCGATCGCCATCTGCCGCATGATGTACTTCTGCACCTTGCCGGTGACGGTGGTCGGGAAGCTCTCGACAAACTTGATGTACTTGGGAACCTTGAAGCCGGCGATCTGTTCGCGGCAGAAGGTTTGGATGGCCTCCGGATCGAGGGTGACCCCGTCGTGCGGGATGATCCAGGCCATGACCTCCTCCCCGTATTTCTCGCTCGGGACGCCGATCACCTGCACGTCCTTAATGCCGGGGTAGGTGTAGAGGAACTCCTCGATCTCGCGGGGGTAGATGTTCTCTCCGCCGCGGATGATCATCTCCTTCAGCCGGCCGGTGATCTTGACGTAGCCGTGCTCGTCCATGCTGGCGATGTCGCCGGAGTGCAGCCAGCCATCGGGTTCGATGGCGGCGGCGGTGGCCTCGGGATTGCTGCGGTAGCCGTTCATCACCAGATAGCCGCGGGTGCAGAGCTCGCCGTTCTCACCGCGCGGGACGATCACGCCGCTGTTGGGATCGATGATCTTCACCTCGGTGTTCGGCAGGGCGCGGCCGACGGTGGTGGTCTTGCGCTCGAAGGTGTCCTCGGTGGTGGTCT
>Ga0326727_10016058_pt1 | contig 15904 bp, 11 predicted proteins | sample MB2enrmetagenome_FD_207643 | JGI IMG/M metagenome (GOLD analysis project Ga0326727, IMG submission 207643) | Lab enriched peat soil microbial communities from McLean, Ithaca, NY, United States - MB29MY | ecosystem: Environmental > Terrestrial > Soil > Wetlands > Peat | place: USA: New York... | reverse complement strand
TGAGCATATCGTCGCTGCGCCCCTGGATGCGGGAAAGCCGCCGGGAGGTCCGCCCGCAGGGGCACGGGGTATCGTCATAGGAGGCCAGGTCCTGGGTGCGGTAGCGGAGGAGCGGCATGCCCTGGCGGGTGAGGTTGGTGAAGACCAGTTCTCCCACCTCGCCGGGTCCCACCGGCTTTAGGGTTTCGGGATGCACCACTTCCAGCAGAAAGGCGTCTTCCCAGACGTGCATGCCGCTCTGTTCCGGGCACTCGAAGGCCACCCCCGGGCCGTTCATTTCGGAGAGGCCATAGGAATTATAGGCCTTGAGCCCGTAAGCCGCCTCGATGCGGCGGCGCATGTCCTCCGAATGGGGCTCGGCCCCCACCAAGGCAATCCTGAGGGGCAGGTCCCGGGGGTCCAGGCCCATTTTGGCAAAGGTGTTCAGCAGATACAGGGCAAAGCTGGGGATGAGGTGGATCACGGTGGTGCCGAACTGCTCCATGAGCTGGACCTGCCGGACCCGGTTGCCGGCGCCCGCCGGGATGGTGAGGACCCCCAGACGCTCGGCGCCGTAATGCAATCCCAGCCCCCCGGTGAACAGGCCATAGCCCATCATGTTCTGGAAGACATCCCCCGGCCGTACCCCGGTCATATACAGGCAGCGGGCCACCATGTCGGCCCAGTTCTCGAGATCCCCCCGGGTGTAATAGATCACCGTGGCCTGACCGGTAGTGCCCGAAGAGGCGTGCAACCGCACGATTTCGCGCAAGGGGACGGTGAGCATCTCTTTTCCTCGGGCCCGGAGATCGTCCTTGGTGGTGAAGGGGAGCTGGCGGATATCATTTAGCCGGTGGATTTTTCCGGGGGAAATCCCGGCCTGAGCCAGGCGCTCGCGGTAAAAAGGGCTCCGAGCCGCCCGGCTTATGGTCTCCTGGAGGCGCTGGAGCTGAAGTTCCTGCAACTGCGCCGTTTTCATAGTTTCTATGGCCGCGTCCCAATACATTGCTTCTCCGGCTTACTTGAGGAAGATGGTGGAAATACGTTTAATTCTTTTTACGCAGCCGGGTCCGACCTGTCAAGCCGGGCAAGGATAAAAGAGGGGCATTCGAGGCCTGGGAGAACGAAGAAGGCGTCATTGGCAAACTCTGGAAAGTCTCGGCGCAGGCCCGAAGATGGCTCGAATTATTTATCTCTTAAAAATGTAGTCTTGGTGGGGGTTGGCAGCCAAATAAATAGCCCCAAAGTCTTCTTGGCCGGGTAGGGAGCTGAAGGTGAAGTGGCCCACCTGACCCTGGCTTGACCTGAGGGCCGGTCAGACTCCAGATAAGCGCTATCCTGGCTGATATTTTTGAGGGAGGGCTGACAAACAGATTTGCGGCCTCCTGGTGGATGCCCCGGCATTTAACGGACAAGGTGGTGTTAAGCCTGGGTGATCTGTGCGCCCCGGGAATCCATCGCCGGAAGCTGGAGGAAGCGCAGCCCGCAAGAAATTCCTCTCTTTCCAGCTTACCGGGTAGAAGGACACTGATCCTGGCGGGGGTTCCCTGGACGGCCTCAAAGGGGCCCTGGCTTGCCGGGCAGAATTGCTTATGGCCGCTTAATTATGCGGCTTTTCCAAAATAAGAAGTACTGCCGCCAGGGTTCCAAGTATTCATTCATCAATTTCAAGCGCTTGGCAGTCTCTTCCTCCCGCCGGGCGGTTTGCCAGTATTCAAAAATATTTACCAGGAGTACCATAAAAAGGAAAGTGCCCAGGCCGGCAAGGATTGCCGGACCCAGCCGCTTATTGCTCCTATGCTCCGGCCGCAGGGCCCGATCCACCACCGGTATCACGGCTGGCCCCTTCGCTTCATCCAGGCGGGCCAACTCCACCAGTTTATTATAAAGATTAAATAGCTGTTCTTGAAACTTGACCTCCCGATACAACCGCAAGTACTCCAAGCCCACGGCCGGCACCTTAGAAGTGGTGATCATCGGATTGCAGGTCTTGGGATTTTGTGACTCCTGGGATTCCGCCTCATGGAGCTTCTCTCTTAAACCCTTGAGCTCGGTCTCCAGTTTAATCAGGTCGTAGTTAAACGGCGTCGCCTGCTCCTGTAAAACCTTGAGCTGCACCTCCCTGGAATCAATCGTCGCCCTGAGGGTGGCAATATATTCCAAGATGCTTCTGGTTTGGGCATCAATCTGCAAGACATTGGTGGATTCGCTGAAATTCCGGAGGGTCTCCTCAGAATTTGAAAGGTTCTGCCCGGTTTCACTTCTTTTCTTTTCTAGGTAGGCTAACCGGCCCTCTGCTTCCCGGAATGCCATATTTTGCAAGAATCTCCCGAGTTCGTCCATATAAGCGTTGGCTATTTCCTGGGCTAGTTGGGGGCTTTTCTCCGTAACCTCAATGCTGATCAAGTCATCCTTGCCAGGGGTTATTTTCACCCTGGCAGACAGATTCTTCCGTGCATCCTCCAGGTATTTTTTGCCATAATATTCTCGCAACTTGAAGCGCTCGATAATCTGGTCGGAAATGGTATTCCCTTTCAAAATGCTGACATACAAGGCGGCGGGAGATTTCCCGAGCAGGCTGGAGGCCATTCCCCCCAGGCCGGCAGCACCCCCGGGCCTGGTGGTTTCCATGCCGCCTCCCAGGCCCTGGAGCACCTGAGCGATCATGGTTAGATTTTGCTGGGGTGGCATCAGACGCGCCGTGGCCGTGTATCTGTTTGGCGATAGAAACAAAACCAGATAGGTCACAACCATAACCGCCAGCGAGGTAAAGATTATCAGGCGGCTGTACTTGGCCAGGACAATCAGATAGTCCAAAAAATAGATTTCATCGTCAGGAGAAGCAGATTCTTTCTCGGGCTCGTTCATAAAGGTGTTCCGATGTTAATAGAAAAATAACAAAAAAGGATGATATATTAGAATATCCTTTAGATCTGAGACCAGTTCCAAGTTTTTGGAAACCGTGGTGGTTTCTCCGGGTCTAAGCGCCTCAAAGCTACCCACCTGCAAAGAATATGCCTCATAAGCACACGGCCATTGGGATTGAGGAGATTATTGCCCTGAGAATAACCAATCAAGGCCCGGCGCCAGTTGAGGTACATTTGCTCACCCTGGTCCTCATATAATACTCGTAATAAACCGAATAATTCCGACCTTTGGCCAATTGGCCTAAAATTAACGGTCTCTCCCTTGACCTGTTTGTTATCAAGTTTTTCGAATTCCGGCAAGTTTTAACGCCACCGCCTTAGCTTACCTTCTCTGAAGGCCTACTAAAATCACCCCAGCGGTTAGGGCGATATTCGCGATAATGGTGGTAATATCTTTGATTTCTTTAAGCCAGGAGATGCGCTCCAGCTTCTCCGGCACCACAATTGTGTCCCCCGGGTCGAGAGTCAAGGATTTTATGCCGCCTCCCAGCCAGGAAAAGCCTTTCCGACCTACTGCGGCGCCGTTGACCTTGATCACGTAAATTTGTTTATCGTTGGCAATTTCATTGGTACCCCCGGCCATAGCGACATATTGTTTTACCGTCCTATAAGGGGCATACACCACGGCAGTGGGGGCAAAAACCGCGCCGACCACGTTCACCGTACTTTCCACTTGGGGTATCATCAATTTGTCCCCGTTTTCCAGGGCTACATCATCTGGAGTCCCCCGCAGGCGCTCCGGATCGTTCAGCTGGATTACCACTCTTCCCAAGGGCTCCACTTTTCTCAAGGAGGCGATCAGCATTTGCTGCTGTTTTGCCGCGACCTCTGCCCTTTTGGCCTCTTCCGGTTCCAGGGCGGTCTGGGCTTGAAATGCACTTGTACCCAACACCTGAGCCTCCAAGCGGTCGATGGCTGCGGACAACTGTTTTTTCTGGATTTCTCTAGTAGATTCCCGGAGGAGCACCGCCCCCAGGAGATAAGCCCTGTCGGTGAATCCTCCCGCCCGGGCCAGCAGCGAACTCAGGGTTTCGCCTTTCTTAATGGCATAGGTTCCAGGGCTCTTAACTTCCCCGGTAATTTCCACAGTTTTATAGATATCCCAATCCGGGACGGTCCGGATAAAGAGATAATCGTTGGGCTTAAGGACGATATTGTCCCGGGGGGTGTTATTCAAGGCAGCAAATAGTCGGATCTGGAGGCGAGTCGTTTCGGGACCCTGGGGAGTAATGGTCACCCGGGTAATCTCGGCCTCACTCTTATCGGCCTGTTGTAATAAGCCGCCGGCATAGGCCACCAAATCACTGACGCGCATGTTGTCCCGAAACCCGAATTCTCCCGGGTTCTTGACGGCCCCGGCAATGGCCACCTTTTTCTCCACCAGGCTGGGGACTGGGTAGATTTCCACAAAATCACCATCTTCAATGCGAAAGTCTTGTCCCCGAAATAAGACCTTTCCCAAATCCTCATCAAACAGGACCATGGCCTGGTGGCCTTGGACCCGGAGCACCTGCACTCGACCCATGAAGGCCGTGTCCCCCAATCCTCCGGCCAGGCGCAAAAGATCGGTCAGGTTTTTTTCGTTTTTCAGTTCATAGATCCCCGGCAGCTTCACCGGCCCCCCGAAATCTAAGCCCCTGCTCATGGCCAGTTTAGTCACCGCCTCCGGCAAACTAATGCCAAACTCCTTTTCAAAGTCAAGCTCGTTACTCTGAAGTTCCTGCTGCAGCCAGCTCTTTGGTTTTTCTTTCAGGAGTTTTTCTCTTTGAAGTTTTTCTTTTTCCTCCCTAGTCCCCCCCATTAAAATTTTAAGGTCCTCTTCCTGTTGCCAACTAACCCCCGGACTCAATATCGAAGGCGCTGCCGGCCCAAGGGAGGTTTCTTTTTCTTCAGATTTTTTCTGCAATTGTACCCGGGCTAAGGTTTTTAGCGCCTCCCCCACTTCTTGCATGGATTTGGGAGTGCCGATGGCGACCAGTGGTCCGATGGGCGGGATAAAGACAACGTCCTCAGGCTGCAATCGAATATCTTTGCTCTTGTCACCGCGCAGGAGGAAGTCATACATATCGAAGGTAGTGACCACCTTACCGCCGCGGCGCACTTGGATACTACGCATTGAACCGGATTTATTGGGTCCACCGGAAGCAAACAGGGCACTTACCAGGGTAGAGAGAGAAGAAACCGCATAACTTCCTGGGAATCTTGCCTGGCCCACCACATAAATCTGGATGGTGCGCAGGTTATCCAAGGTGACGTTCATCTGAAAATTGGAATATTGCCGGGCAAATTCCCGTTCCAACGCCTCCCTCAGCTGTCGGTAAGTGAGGCTGCTGACGTGCACCACCCCTACCTTAGGGATTTCAATTTGACCGTTGCGGTCCACCGTGAGGTTATATTCCCCTTGCACACTGCCCCAGATGATGATCTTGACCCGGTCACCGGGCCCGATGACATAGTCCGGGCCCACCGGAACGGCCTCCACCGGCAAAAAAGAAGCCGGCGGCTGGAAAAAGAAACTGTAACCGAACTGTTTCAAGAACATTCGATGTGCCCAGGTTCTCCTTTCAACCTCAGAGATCTCCTCAACCTGACGGGGGGCGGTGGTCAATATCTGGGCTACCGGGGGGGCGGTGGGGGCTTGTCGCGGCAACTCCGGCCTAACTGTTGGCTGAATAGAGGGCTGAGCGGCGGGGGGGCGTCCTGGTCCAATATTCTGTAAATAAAACTCCGCCTGATCCTCGAGTCTTTGGGTCTGACCCCAGACCTGAGTGGCGGGGAATAAAAGCTGAACTACTAATAATAGGCTCACAAGTTGTTTAAATGACATTTTGCCTTCCTGATATTATCAATAGTTATAGGAGGAGTTAATGCTCCATAGGATTACCTCATTATTCCTGCAATGGCCCCTAAAAGGCATGAGGAAGAAGGCGCTCCAGGCGGCAGGTTAGATTATCGCACATCAGCCGTTTAATAATGGCCGCACTCGCCCGATAATTCTGGTCAGTGGGGAAAGGCGGACATTGGCTCAAGTCGACCCGCATGCGGCCGCCGACCTGGGAGTCGGCCACCTCCCACAAGGACTTTCGGTCCGAGGCCTTAAACATAGTCAAGGAGACATAGATGAAGGCGTGGCTGATGGAATTGGGCGGAGCCTGCGCTGCCCTGGGGCCTGCCCAGATGACGTAGTCTGCCCCAGGATTTAGGGAGTCGACCACTTCCTGCAGGCTATAGGAGCGGGTTTGATGATCTTTCGGGGTAGCCTGAGCCGTGGCACAAAACACGGTGGGCGAATAAAAACAGAATAGGAAGGCATCCACCGAAGGGTCTACGGCCTGGGACTGGGTCATGATCTCTTCCACCGTTATGGGACCGGAGAGGGCAGGAAAGATCCTGGAGACCAAAGGTTTATATCCCCGTTTCTTTAAACTCCGGCTAAGGAGAGTTGCCATTACCTCGTCATCGATGTCCTGGACATCCACCGCCCTGGGTTTTATTAAAACGGCTGGCTCCCAGGGGCCGGTAAAAAATGTCGACCCTTTGATGAAATCGGCCCCGAGCTCATTTTGTTTGGGCAATTGCTGGTAAGCTGGCCAGCGTTGGATAAAAACGGTAACTCGCCTGATGCCCCCATAATGTGGATATTGCTCAGTATAACTTCGATTGATAAAAAAAGTGCAAGATGGCAGAAAGAACAATACTCCCGCCAATATGTATAAATTTGAAATTGCCCAGCCTCGACGATACATTTCATATCATAATTTCATGGCTTTTAATCTTTCGTCAATGTGCCTAAATTATTCGGCAGATTAATGCCGGCGGTGGGAGGGGTTCCTAAGGAAGCCTTGTTGATGGTCCGTTGTTCTCCGGAGTATTTCAAAAATTGGGTGCAGACATCATAAACGAAACCCTGGGTCTCCTGGAAGGGAGGTACCTGCTGATACTGGCTCACCCGCTGGGGGCCGGCGTTGTATGCCGCCAGGGCCAGATGTAAGCGGTTGTTAAATTTATCCAACATCATCCGCAGGTACCTGACCCCACCCCAGATATTCTCCCGCGGGTCATAGGGGTCGGACACCATCAACTCGTCCGCCGTGCCTGGCATCAATTGCATCAGGCCCTGGGCTCCTTTGGGGGACTTGGCGGCCGCATTGAAATTCGATTCCACCCTGATGACTGCTTTTACCAGGGGTGCAGGCAAGTTATGGCAGCGGCTGGCCTCCTGGATCAAACCCTCAAGTTCCTGGGGGGATAATCTTCTTTGTGTCAGGGGCGGACGTGGCCGGATTCTCTGGGGGCCGGGGAGCGTCGGCGACGAAGAATTGACTTGGCAATTGGAAAAATAATAATAAATCACCCCATTTTTACACACCCGCAGATAAGGCTCGCAGGGAGCCGGCGGGGCTGAGCCCAGGATACTTAGAGCTGCCACCCCTAAAATTAAAGCAGTAATGTACCCTGTTCTCCGCTTAATCCCTGGATTGTTAGAGGATGAGGACTCCATCGCCATGGCAACCCTTAATAGGCAGATAGTTGTTGACCTACCAGATATATCTCTCTCCCCTCCCAGACATAAGCATTCCCTGTTCTCCTCCCGCACTTCACTATTTGCCGAAAGAGTAGCCGCTGCTGTCTGCTCATTAATTAAACTTGTTAACGAAGAGGCCTACGATTCTGACAGCCACATATCCAAATATACCCGATATAATAATAAATCTTGATACATTTATTAATGTCTCTTCAAAATTGGATTTTTTATTCTTTTTTTTATCGGAATCAATTTGATATAAAATAGAAGTTATTATAATGACTAGTAAATAAATTCCTGACTTATTGAAATATTTACAAACGGTTATTGAAGTTACAACAATAAGACAAAGGCAAAATGGTATGAACTTTATTGATCTCAACATATATGTTTTATCTCCAGCTTTTTAATCCTTGAAATTTTCAGACTTTTAAAAACTTAGTAGTTTTGGTATAATCATTAATCGCCAAGGTCATTTAAATCGGTACGCTTGAAGAGTCGCCAGGGGAACCAAGGCTCTGCCAGAATGCTCATTTTTCGCCAGGCGCCGATAGGCTTTAGATGATAAAATTGGCAATTATAGCCTTGAACTTCATCAAAGTGGGGTAAGCAGTCCGGGGTGCGGGATATAGCTCTCAACCCATCCCCCCCCGCGATTTGGAATGCAAGATACCAAAAGATTAAGAACCTTGTCAAGAACAATCGGATTTTCCACGAACTGCGGATTTTTTGGCTGCTCCCTTGTACCTGGCTATTGGAAAATATTAGAAAAGTAGCCAAAAATTTAACGGCAAAGGCAATTTTTTAAGGTAAAAAGGTATAGTTGCAAAAAGTTATTTCCTGGGTTTTCTTTTGTTGAAGAGACGCCCAGGGCCGCCAGGTGGGAGCGATTGACCTTGCTGTCGTAGGCCTTGTCCCCGGTCAGCTCCCTCGCCTGGGGCTGAGCCAGGGTTGGCAAAACCACGCCGTCGGGCACGTTGCCCGGAGTGGTCAGGACCGGAACGATCAGCTGGGAGTCGGCCTCCTGCACCAGGTGGCTTTGGTAGCCGTAGAATCCCTGTTTTGAGGTCTTGCGGCCAAAGCGGACGTCCGGGTCGGGAGAGTTGCGGTCCACGTAGTGGTCGTCGTCATCGTCGTCCTGATGCTCCTTTTTCAGGCGAAAGAGGTCAAAGAGTATTCATGAGTGCAGATGTCCTTTACCTGGTCGTTGTCCGAAGGAATTATCCTTCCTTCTCACTTAAACTGCGAAAAGATCGCGGCCACGCCGATGGGCACCAGTATCCAGCCGCTGATCTTGTGAAAGTGGTAATACAGCAAGGTCGGATAGGATATCTTGGAAATCTGCCAGAGCCGCGCCAAACCCAGGTCCACCCCGGGCAAAAACTCATCCAGGCTCAAAAAGAAGCGCACCATCCGTTGCCTCCAAATACTGCCGTTTATTAACCAGGTCCAGCCACCCAGGAATGAGGGATCGAAGTTCCGGTGGTCGAAAAACAGGGTGCCCACCAGGACGATAATCAGACCGAGCCAGAAGGTCCGACCCGGCTTGCGGCCGTAGCCCGCCAGGCCGTCCCAGAAGATCAGGGTGGCCAGATGGTCCGGCCGCCACCACTTATTCAACGCTTCCCGGCGCTTGCCCTGGATAAAGACCTCGTCGGCCCGCTCCGTGTAGCCGCCGTGCTTGAGATATTCCTCCAACTGGTTGTAGTTGCGGGTATCCATGCGGCTGTGGTCCACCCAGGTGAGGAGCTTTTCCCAATCGTGAGGACCCTCGCCGGCGCTTAAGTTCTGGTAGGCCAGGCCCTCCATCCAGGCCTGCTCAGGGTTGGCCGGCCAGCTGACGTTAATCATTTTCAGCGAGTAGAAGTTGCTGTCCCGCAGGTCGGCCTGTTGGACAATCTGCAGGTTTTTGAAAATCACCGGCCCCTTCACCTGCAGACGGGCCGCCTGGAGCTTCTCCAGCCTGAGATCACCGATAATCAGGGAATAATCTACCTGGACCCCGTCCAGATTAACCTCCGGGTAAGTGAGGGAGCCGTCTCCGCCTGTCATCATCAGATTTTTGAAACTGCTGCCCACCATGGAAACGCCACCCTGAAAGACGGTTCCGAGGAAATAGGCAAAACTATCCACCTTGACTCCGAAAAATTTCGGTGGCCGCGTGCCATCTTCAAAGCGCGCCTTCTCGACGTGGAGCGTTCCGGCAAAGGAGGCATTGGTGAAGGTCACCGGGCCTTTGAAGACCGAGCCGTTGATGGAAGCCCAGGGGCCCACTTTCAGATTGTCGAAGATGACCCCCTGATCGGAAGATACAAAGCGGGCGCCCTCGGCGGAAAAGGTGCTGCTGACCTCGGCCTCTGCAAGGTTCACCGGCCCCCGGAACTCGGCCTGGTCGAAATCGGCAATCTGCCCCACTTTGGCGCCCGAGAAGCTCACATTCTTATCAGGGCCGGCAAACCTGGCGCCTTGGGCATTGAGTTCGGCGCCCACCCTGGCGCCGGTAAAATCCACGGCGTCTTCAAAGAGGGCGTCCTTCAACGACAGGCTGCCACCCACGGTGATCCCGTTAAAGTTGGCTTCTCCCCCTTTGACTTTGAATTTGGCGCCTGCCAGTATTAATTGCCCGTTGATCTGGGCGCTGCCGAAATTCACCGATCCCCCAAAGTCGGCCCCTCCGAAGTAGGCGTCCAATTCCACCTGCAATTGGTAGAAATTGATCGGCTGCATAAATACGGCATCTTTAAAAGAAAGGGTCTTCTTGAAATGGGCCCCGCTGCCATTAACCAGTCCCTGGAAACGGCAGCCGTGCAGGAAGACGGGATGTTCCACCACCGCGTATTCCAGGCTCAAGATGTCGGGAATGACGGCGTACAATAGATAGATGCCGCTGCGAGGCACCCTGGAGCCGGGAAACTCGTCGGTGAGCAGTGCCTCCATAAACCGGCCCCGGAGGGTGCGGCCCCCTTCATCTGCCCCAAATCGCTCCCGCAAGTCGGCAATCTTGCCAGTATGCACCCGCTCCAAGACCCATTGCTCCGCTGGGGTGAGACCCCCCAGGTCCCTGGGGCCGGATGAGGGCGCCGCCCCCTGTGCCTGCCCGGGGGAAGAGGTGAGCACAGCCACCATTGTCAGTAGGAGGAAGGCAATCTTGGCTATTCTTCGCATTCTAAGCACCCATGTTGCGGTTGGAAGTGCGCCGCCGGTTGCCCGGCAGGTCAGTGGCCTACCACGACTATTCTTTCGCGGATCATAGCAAATGGGCGCTGACTAAGGCAAGGATGATTAATAGCGTCGGGGGCGGGCGGTCCTAATGCTGGCCATGCTCTTGAGACACCTCAGAGGAGCATAGGGTATTTTCTTTTGATGCTCAACTAATTGGCAAGAGTGCGGGAACAAACCGAAATCTGATCGTCCAATCAACCTCGAGTCGGAGGTTATTTCTTTGGTAAGAATATGCGCAAGTATTCGCCGTAGCCCTCCTTCTCGAGATCCTCTTTGGGAATAAAACGCAGGGCTGCAGAGTTCATGCAGTAGCGGAGTCCAGTGGGGGCCGGCCCATCGTTGAAGACGTGCCCCAGGTGGGAGTCAGCGCACTTGCTCCGCACCTCGGTGCGTACTGTAAACAGCCGGCGATCCTCTCGGGTGACGATATTGCCTGGCTCCAGGGGTTTGGTGAAACTGGGCCAGCCGGTGCCGGAGTCGAACTTATCCGTGGAGCTGAACAGCGGCTCCCCGGAGACGATATCCACGTAAATGCCTTCTCTATGGTTGTCGGCGTACTCATTTTTGAACGGCGGTTCCGTCCCCTCTTCCTGGGTGACTTGGTATTGAAGCGGGGTCAGCTTTTTCCGCAGGACCTCATCACTTGGTTTCGCATATTTGGGGTCGCACCCCGGGTTGGCGGCCGCCCTGGAATGCTGATCCTGACCCCAAATTCTCTCCAGGAATTGATCCCGGCCAGAGTTCCAGCGGTAATACTTATAGCGTATCGGATTCTTCCGGGCATAACCCTGGTGGTATTCTTCTGCGGGATAAAAGGTAGTGGCCGGCAGGATCTCCGTGACGATGGGTTCCTTGAAACGGCCGGAAGCGGCCAGGGCTGCCTTCGATTCCTCGGCCAGGCGCTTCTGCTCCTCGTCGTGGTAAAAGATGGCGGAACGGTATTGCGGCCCCCGGTCCACGAATTGCCCGCCAGCATCGGTGGGGTTCACGTGTCGCCAGAAATAGTCCAGCAGCTGCTGGTAGGTAACCACCTGGGGATCGTAGAAGACCTGAATGGCCTCTAAATGGCCTTTCTGAGCGTAATCCTCATAGGTGGGATTTTTCCCCTGTCCGCCGGTATACCCGGGAACGACTTTCTGCACCCCGGGGACCTTCTCAAAATCCGCCTCCGTGCACCAGAAACAGCCACCGGCAAAGGTGGCGACGTCTGCGTCCGAGCTTTTTTCCATGGTGCCTCCCTGTTGTGAAGATTGACTGGCTATCGGGACCAACGGCTGGGCCCCGGTGATGCGGGTCAAAGCAACCAGAAGCAAGGATATTAGAAAAATTTGGTTCATGCTGAAGGCTCCCGTATATATCTAGGTTCTCAACTAAAGTTGCTGGTTGCAATAACGTTGTTACCCGTACCCCTAAAAAAATAATGCAGGAATTGCGGAAATCAAGGGATCATCAACGATTGGAACGATTGGGGATCCCTTGGAAAGTAAGCAAGGAAATGGGAAAGGTCGGACTGATGATAAGGCTGGGCGGAAGAGGCCAAAGATGCGCTGATATTCATCATAGCATCGGTGGCAAAGCACCAAATCTCAATTGGTTCATCGGATCTTGAGTTTTTCGTTTCGATATGCAGATCATGAACTAAACGCTTAGCGTGGATGGTAGTCCGGGTGATTCCGTAGTCTTAACCTACCTCGCAATCGTAGTTCCTGCAAAAGCAAAATCCCCCCTTTTTTCTCGTATCCCCAGATAGGTGCGTGTAGTTTTTCTCCATAAACCCAAACCAGGAGGAAAACTATGGGCAAGCTACACGATCAGATGACCATACCTGCCTTTTTCCTTACCTAGCCACCAACTCCTGGGCCTGGCAATTTATCATTCCCATACCCCTCAGTACCCGAAGGGGTTAAGGCCGTGGGTGCCCCGAGCTCTCGGCCCAGGGCGGCGGCCTGTTCGAGGATGCGAGTCTGCCGCTTTATATTCCCTGGGAATCTGACGCCGGTGGCCCAGAGCCGATAAATCGGGGAAAAGCCATACAGCTTCAGCCAGCGCTCATAGCGGGGAAATAGGTAGTTTAAATCGCCATCATCCGCCCCGGCCTGGAGCAAAATAAATACGGCTTTTTTACCGCTTGGCAACCGGCTGGAAAAGTCCGGGTTAAGGTAAGAATAGGCCCGGTCAAAGAACCATTTCAAGCGCTCCCCGATATCTCCCCAATTAACCGGAGAGGCCAATAACAGCGTGTCAGCCTCCATGATGGCCCCCAGAACTTCCGTGAGCTCATCCTCCAAAATACACCGGTCGCTGGTCGTCTTGCAGGATTCGCACCCCTGACACGCTTTAAAATCCATTTTATTTACCCAGAACTTCCGAACCTCGGCCCCCAGACCCTCGGCCACGTCACACACCTTTTGGGCCAGCACGGCGCAGTTCCCCTCTGGCCGGGGACTTCCCAGCAAGACCACGATTTTCATGGCTGAATCTCCCGAGGTTCCTTAATAATTTTAGCTAACCAGAAGATAACCCGCCTGATGGAATTGACCTGTCCATACAGGGCTCAATCCAGAAAGATTCTGCCTTTCTCTTTTTTGAATATTTAATACCGGGGGGGTTACTAAAAGGTTAATGAAATGGGACAATGCTTTTACTTAAATATCCAGATAAAGGTATAAAAGGACAACCGGGGTAATTTTCCTGCCATTTTCACCGCGCAAAAACCTCATGGTTCCGAGATTCTTGGCACTCCATTGGAACGTGAACCCAAGTCAGCAGGGCTCGATGATGGTGCGCCAGGGGAAAAGCTGAGGCTTACTGGCACAGGCAACCGCCGGGCCTGATAAGAAACCCTGGCCCCCACTTTGATCAGGCGCTTGATCAGCCAATCAATGGAGCGTTTAACCTCTTCACCCCAGACATGGAACTGCGTGACCATTTGCAGGAGGTTGTGAGCCAGAACCCCAGCCGATATTCCGAGAGATCGTTTCTAAGAGAAGGGAAACCCGAACCTGTGGTCCAGGGACTCAGGCCCGTTTGTTATAGCGCGTAGTCTAAAATAGCTTTGAGCAGCGAAGCGCTATGACCCAGTTGGATATAAGCTTCGTCCTTGGTTAAAAAGCGGTTCTCCGCCTCAAGCTGATAGCCTAATTTCATGGAGAGGTTGGCTATCCTCGCGATTTCCTTTACCAGGTCTTCATCAGACTTGATCTTTATGGCATAGATTTTGATCCTCTCCAGGTGGTCAATCACCTCATTCTCGACAATTCCATCCATGGCTTTGTGGTGCTGGCGGTTGAATGAATTATTTAGGGTATTATGGAGCGGCATGGACAGATCCCCAACATAATGAACACAATAGGCGAGGTGATACTCGCCGTACTTTCCCGTTGCCCTGGCGGATTTGTAATCGCGTAGAGAGGCGACAATTGCGCCGTAAAGATGCCCTCTTTCATCAGTTGGATCATCGTACCTTTGTACCTGGTCCAGAATCATTTTAGTTGTAATATCAGTACCAGGCGGATTGTCAGAGTAATGGTTACGAGCCTCTTTATCTCCGGCCTTGACTTTCGCAATATCCGCCCCGGCGGCGTTGTACCAGTTCTCATACCCGGCCACTTTGGCAATGGCTAAATGGGTTTTGTCGTGCCATGCCTGAGAAATGCCTGGAAAACTAAGGAACAGGAAAAAAGTCAGGGCAACTGTTCTGGGAACCCTCTTTTTTGTAACCATGGGGCCAATCGGAATGTGTTTGGGCTACTTCACATTTATCTGCGAAGGGTCTTTGACGATGATCTGGGGAAGTCCCCGAATGCTTCGTATCATCCCTGTTACACAAATTTCCTTCCCGCTGTATAGCCATTCAGGTGGTTTTTCGAATTTTCCTCTGTCTGATCCCCAAATGAGCACAGTAAAAATTTGGTTAGGATAAGGTTTATTGAGGTTCAAAAAGGTGGGCTGTCCCTTGCTTCGAGAAGCAAGATGCGCGCTGGCCACCGTGCCGCATACGGTCTTTTGGTGGCCGATGTAATTGGCAGTATCTTCAGGTGAGATGGTCTCCTGGGCGAAAGCAGAGACCGTCAGGGCAAGAAAAAGGATTAATAAGACATGGATTTTTGAATGGCGAGTCATGTTTTTTCCCTCATTTGGAAAGGGTCAAAGCCAAATCCCCCGAGATTATTCAGCAGCCTTGGACTCCGCCGGTCAAAAAATGGTTTTGGGTGTACCTCTCCCCGATTTTAAGCCAGAATGTTTTCTTTTTTTGTGGAAGGCAAGTTAGCCCATTGTTTTGAGGAAAATCCTGAGATTATGCTACCATGCCATCACTTAGAGGAATCGGCTTCAAGGGGAGAAACTTGAGGAAAATTTTCCTCGGGAAGGAGGCCCCCGAAACCATTTATTGATAAAAGCACCCAATAAGTTGCGGGTTTGCCAAGTTATCTTGCTTTCAAGCGGGTCCCTTTATTCTCAAAATACCCAAATCCCGCGGTCAGGGAAATTAAACCGACATTTATCTGAACTCCCCAGATTTTAAGTTGTCTCGAGATACTAAAGGCATTAAGATGTTGCCATGCGTCAGCCTGCTTCAGCCGCGAGTGAGGACCCTCTTCGGAGAACACTCATTTCCCGCCCCGTAGTGCTCCCCATGACTGGGGCTATAGATCACCGCCACCACCGACTTTTGGGCCGGTGCTTCCCGGGGGAAACCTGATAAAGAACCGGGCTAACAGGATTATCAGGGCAGTTGGAATAAGTGGTCTTGCACCGCGCCAAGATCATGAAGTTTCCGAATCGGTCGCTCTATTCGCCAAGCGCTGGTGAGCAGTAGCTGATGGATTGCGGCAAGCGAGTATGGGTATGAAAGAACATTTCAGCAGGAGGGATGAATGCCCAAATTTGCCGCGAATCTGACCATGCTTTTTAGCAATATCCCATTTCTGGAGCGCTTTGCAGCCGCTCGCTTGGCAGGGTTCACTGCGGTAGAATGTTTATTTCCATATGATTACCCGGCGAAACAAATAAAGGAGCAGCTTTCGACAAACGGGCTCAAGCTGGTGCTTTTCAATCTTCCTTCCGGCAACTGGGGAGCGGGAGAGCGAGGCCTAGCCGCATCTCCTGATAGAGTGGAGGAGTTTAGGGTAGGGGTTCGCAAAGCGATTGCCTATGCCCAGGTGCTTGGCGTGCCACGACTAAACTGCCTTGCCGGCAAAAGAGTTTCCGGCTATAGCGACGAGGAACACCGGAATACGCTCGCCTCCAA
>Ga0326727_10016057_pt1 | contig 15905 bp, 18 predicted proteins | sample MB2enrmetagenome_FD_207643 | JGI IMG/M metagenome (GOLD analysis project Ga0326727, IMG submission 207643) | Lab enriched peat soil microbial communities from McLean, Ithaca, NY, United States - MB29MY | ecosystem: Environmental > Terrestrial > Soil > Wetlands > Peat | place: USA: New York... | reverse complement strand
TTCTCTGAAGATGATGTGGTCAGGCACAAGGTCGTGGCAAAGATTATCAGGGCCTATGATAAGAGCGGCAGATGAACCTCATTGACATCATCAGCGAGCAGGAGGCCTTCGAAGTCGATAACGACCTTATCGGGCACTGGGCGGTGAGAATCCTTGAAATTCTCGGCAGGCAGGACGTGGAGCTGTGTGTGGTGCTCACCGATAACAAGCACATAAAGGAATTGAACAAAGAATACCTGGGCAGGGACAAGCCCACCAACGTCATATCCTTTCCCCAGCAGGAGGGTGAAGGCCCGGAAGGCAGCCACCTTGGGGATATACTCATCTCGGTGGAGAAGGCCGCGCAAGAGGCCCATGATGCCGGCATGGAACTGGTTGATCGCCTCAAGCAGCTTCTCGTCCACGGGGTATGTCACCTCTGCGGGTATGACCATGAAGGGGTCTCCGAAGAGATGGTACGCGAGATGGAGGCCGTTGAAGAGCAGGTGCTTTTCCTTCTCAATGGAGATTCTGAAGAGAGTTAGCCTGCTTTATCATCACGGACGAAGCGAAATAACTTTAATAAATATGGTTGGTTATATGCACTATATGCTGCGGAAAAAGTGCTTGCCATGCCATGAGACCCTCTGCTATAAGGCTCCACTACGGGGCGTAGCGCAGTCTGGCTAGCGCACCTGCCTTGGGAGCAGGGGGTCGGAGGTTCAAATCCTCTCGCCCCGACCATAGCGGGGGCGAAGTGGGCGCCTGTAGCTCAGTTGGATAGAGCAACGGACTTCTAATCCGTAGGTCAGAGGTTCGAATCCTCTCAGGCGTGCCAGAGCATATATGGTGAGTGTAGCTCAGATGGTAGAGCGCAGGATTGTGGCTCCTGTGGCCGAGGGTTCGATCCCCTTCACTCACCCCATTATTGAAGGGAAGCGCCCGTAGCTCAGCAGGATAGAGCGTCGGACTTCGAATCCGCAGGTCGGGCGTTCGAGTCGCCCCGGGCGTGCCAAAATGATATGGGCCATTAGCTCAACTGGTAGAGCAACTGACTCTTAATCAGTAGGTCCCAGGTTCGAGCCCTGGATGGCCCACCAATCAATCCGAGGGGTTATAAGCTCCTCGGATTATTCATTTGTGGCAATAACAGAATATGCACCCACTTAGCACCCACTTTTCAGAATTTATGTTGTTAGGGATTTGCCCCTTAAGTTCGCCTAGTAGACAATAGTTGTTGCATTCTTTAGGATACTTCAATGTTCTTGTATTCTAGGACATTAGGTTTATTATTGAAGAATGACATAAAGGTTAATCACTGGGAGGTTTGGCCATGGGACAATCAGCCATCAGAAGGATCAACTTTATTGAATTCAATGCCAAGATAAACACCTTGGGTTCACTCAATCAGCTATTCCCCAAGTATGGCAGTCTGCTCCTCGCCTCGCTCATGCGCGACAGAGGCTATCAGGTTCGGTACTTCCTCGAGGGAGTAAGCACCATGGAATTCGATGTGATCACCGATGCTGATATACTGTGCCTGACCGTGTTTGCCCCGGCAATGAACAAGGTGAGGGAATTTGCCAAGAAGGTACTTAAGGAAAGGATCGGTCTTCCCATCATCATGGGCGGCCCAATGGTCTGTTACTTTCCGGAAAAGGTTCTTGACTGCTGTACATATGCGGTGCGGTGCGAAGGCGATGAAGTCCTGCCATGTCTTATTGAATGCATGAATACCAGAGGAAATATTGAGGCGATTCCAGGAATCTCATTTCTCCGGGAAGGGCAGATTGTCCATACCCCCGATGGGGCACCCCCGGAGATCCCGACAACAATACCCGATATCACACTCATTGAAGGGTTTGACCGAGTGAAGCCGCGAGTCAGAGGACTCAAAACGGTGGTCAATACGTTGCAGACCACAAGGGGTTGCAGATTCCGGTGCAAATTCTGTCCCACCCACAAGCTGTTCCAAGGTGTCTATCGGAATAGGGATATTGAAAGTGTTATTGCGGATATCAAAAAGAGGCGCAAATATAATGAGCGGTTCTTCGTCGTGGATAATGACTTCTGCAGCGACCGCAAACACACCAAAGCTCTCCTTCAAAGAATCATTGATGAGAACCTTGGCGCCCAGTTCATCATATTCGAGCGGCACGAGATCGGCAGAGATAAGGAAATGCTAGAAATGCTTCACAAGGCTGGGGTAAAGGTGATCATTGTTGGCGTGGAATCACTCCTTGATAAGAGCCTCAAGGCATTCAACAAGAGACAGACGCATGAGGAAGTACTCAAGAGCATCCGCAACATCACGGACTCGGGCATGAATGTCCTGTCCACCTTTGTGTTAGGGTATGATGAAGATACCCCTGAGAACGCCGAGGACATGATTGAATTCGTTACGAAAAACCAGCTCATCCTGAATCTGTTCATACTGCACGATCTGGAGGATAATGAAAATGAGGAGCGTCTGATCCCCCTGAACAGGCGCTTTATGACGTACTATGCAAAAACAGACCCGGGGAACCTCGATTATTGGGATTACATGACGGGCAGCTTCGTCACCTATTTCCCGAAGCGGATGAAACCTAGTAACCTGCAGAGGCTGATCTTTGATATCAACGACCGGACATATTCTCACTGGAACATCTTGAGGGATATATTCTCAAAAGATCTCTTCCGGGCATTTATGGGGATCTCCATGGGATATGGTATGAAGCGGATAAATCGCAACTTGCAGCAATACGTCGAGAAAGGTTACATGAATTATCTGGAACAAATCGAGGAAGGTCTCTATGACAATTGGGGGGAGCTTATCGAAGAGAAACTGGCATCACTCAAGGGACTCCCTCTGCCCCCACCCGTTGAAGGTTATGTCGATACACCCTACTATCGGGTCCATACCACCCTGGCATTGATCCCGGCTCTCGTAAGATTTGCTCTCTCGAGAAGGCGTCAGAAGAGAATAACACCGATATCGGAAGTACCAGCTGAGATCCAGTCTGCATGACAGGAAAATGCAGAAACCTCATGCAAAAAAATGGGATGAATTAAATGAAGTTGATGCGGAACTTGCCTTAGTAAGGGATGTGTCATGCTACCCTATGGCTACCCAATACCTGACGAATATATCACTCATAAGGATCGAAATATTAAAACATGTAGTACTCTTTAATAATATATTCCGTGAGTTAAAAGATCAAGGGCGAGGAGGCACATGTTCTCGCATCCCAAATAATTGGCTCAAACAACCCAACACCCCTCGTCTCGTAATTTTCTAGTTAATTCAAATACAATTATAACCGATAAGTCTAAATAGTCGTTAAAGAAAAAAGGTGTCGGTGAACATCACGAGACCAATACATGCATAAGGGGGCAAGAATAATGAAGGTATTAAAAGTTATTAGCGTGGCATCGGCCATTTGCCTTGCATTCGCAGGGATCTGCCTGGCAGATACTGTATACCCCACGGGCACCGTCACCCCGATAAATACGGTAAGCAGCAGCGCTGTGACGACCCTCGATTTCGACAGCGCTGGGGCTAATGTAGTCATTGACACCATCACCATTAACAATAACTACGAGTGGGCCTTTAATCTCACGCTCGCGTTTACCAATGGCGGTAATTTTTACAGAGTGTCCGCTTCTGGCGATGGTACTACCTGTACGGGTTCTTGTTCTCAGGTACCGATCACCACATTGCAATTAGTACAACACGGCAGTGGTACCTTAGGAACCGGACTGACCCCACCTTCCGGGACCTTCACCTTAACGCCGGGCACCCCGCCCTACTACACCTGGTCTCCAGGCACCACCCAGACCACGGCCACCGTGGGATATCAGGTGGATGTCCTGGCTACCTGGGCACAAGATTCAAGTCGTCTGGAGGGGACCTACAAAGAAACGCTGACTGCAACCCTTACCGTGGGTGATGGAAGCTAGTCAGTAATAATCTTCAGAGAGGGGAGATATACCCCCTCTTTTATGGACTAGCTATATGCACTGCAGATTGAGGTTTTTTTTCATTCTATGCATGGGGATTTTTCCGATAGTCGTGCCATTATCTGAGGCACATGCAAGCTTTTCTGTTTCCCCTCAAATCATCACCCTTGAGCCCATTGGCAGGAAGTCCCAGGAGTGGGTGGCGGTCGTACACTTGGGAGACGAAGATCTGCCCATGGCCGTCGAACTGCGGATTATAAAGAGAGAAATGGATATCACAGGCCATGTATCCTATGCATCTGACGAGACGGATGAGAATTTCGTGATCTATCCTGCCCAGATGATCCTTTATCCGGGTGAAATGCAGATGGTGTACATCCAATGGGCCGGCAGTTCTCATCCAGACAAAGAAGTGGCCTACAGTCTCATTGTCGAGAATGTACCCATTGAGCTGAAGTCGGCAAAGAAGGATGAAGAGAGAAAGGATAAGGCCCGGATAGAACTGAAGACCTTGTTAAGGTATGAAGGCTTGATTTTTGTACGTCCCCCCAAGGTAGCACCCGATGTTGTTGTGGAATCGGCAAATGTCGAGATGGATGAGGCGGGGAAACCCAGGCTTAGTGTGGTGTTATTTAATCGAGGTTCTGCTCGCCAGAAAATCACGAATATGAACCTTACCGTTACCCCTGTTGAAGGGGATCATGCAGCAGTTGATAAAGCCATCACCTATAAGCCGCCATTGCCGAAAGACCAGACAACCCACAGCCTGTATGCCGGATACCGCCGCCGATGCGTCGTGCCATGGCCGGAATCGATCCCGGTGGGGCCTGTGAAGGTAACCGTTACCTTTGAGTAGAGGGCCGTGAAAGAGACGAGAACACATCAAACACGCACAGTACTATGTTGGCGGCATTTTCAGACATGCCGGGATTGCTCGATGCCTTTCCTGCATAGTGCTTATCTGTGTTCTGAGCATCCCTCTTGTTTGGGCATATGATCCAACCGATTCTTCCCTGATGACCAATTCGCCCAATACTGCTGATACACCTTCTCAGACCCCCACACCTGCAGATATCGCCAGCCCCAAGAACCGTGACGAGCTTTTCATGGAGGTTTTCAAAGAGCCGCCCCCCAAAATCCCCCTTGAGATGCCAGTTCCTCTGGTCGTACAAGGAAAGAGCTTCGGCAAGATAAGCATGAGCTTTTCTGATGACCGTACCGATTTCTTTTTCCCAGGCGCACCTGTGCTGAGAGCTCTATCCGATATCCTCAAACCCGACCTCCTGAAGGAACTCGGGAAAAAGATCGATCCCCAGGGGAGACTTTCAAAACGAGTTCTGGAAGAGGCTGGCCTCACAGCAGCTTTCGATAAGAGGAGATTCCTGCTGTTAATCCTGGTGCCCGATGATCTGCAGGGCACACAGATTCATCATATAAACGGGATCAGGATCGACCCAGCAGAGGTTGATGCCCTCCACCCGAATCCGTTCTCGGGTTATGTGAACATGAGCGCCAAGGAGGGTTGGAGCTACCCGCAACAATCAGGCATCAATGATGAGCATCGGGCACCCATGGTGGTGGATTTCGACAGTGCATTAAACTGGCACGGCCTTGTGTTGGAGGGGTCTTCTTCCTACCAGGAATCGTTCGATCATCCCCTGCAGCGTGGCGATGTGAGGCTCGTGTATGATAACCCGAAAGATTTATTGAGGTATAGTGCCGGAGATCTGCAATATCCTGTTGAGGGGTATCAAACTACCATCCCTATGGGGGGCATTAGCGTATCAAGGGATTTTTCTCTTCAGCCCTATATTAATGCCTATCCGGTGAGTCAGTTTGAATTCTACCTGGATACCCCGGCGACAGTGGACGTATGGGTGAATGAGACCCTGACCGGCACCTTGCGTCTGGCTTCCGGTACGCACGATATCAGGGATTTCCCGTTTTCCAACGGGCAAAATGAAGTGAGGATCGTCATTACGGATATCTACGGCAGGATCCAGGTCTTAAGGTTTTCCTTCATACAAGACACATTGCTCTTGGCGTCCGGTTTGTCACAATTCTCGTATAATGTAGGGTTCCTCAGAACGATCAACGACAACTCCTATCGCTATGCAACAGATAAGCCGGCCCTTTCTTTATTTTATCGGAAAGGGTGTAGTGATGTTTTTACCATGGGCGGATACCTGCAGGGTCTCCCCGATCAGGGGCTAGCGGGGTTTGAAGGGATCTATGCGGTGCCCTTGGGGGAATTCACTTTCGATACGGCCCTAAGCACGGTGAAAGATGGGGACCAAGGCCTGGCAAGCAAATTCACCTTTACCCACAAGCCTAATCCCGACCACACCGGCTCGGATGTCAGCTGGCAGCTCGGTATAGAATATCTCGGGCGCGGCTTCACCCTTATTACCGACCCATGCCCGGATGAGGATGCCTCGCTGAACCTGTCGAGTTATGTGATCATTCCCTTGGGTTCCGGTTTTTCATCGGGCATAGGGGTAGGATATACCTTTGCCTGGGGGGATGATGCATCAAACCAATATACGCTCTCCGGGAGTATGAACAAGATCTGGTTTAAAAACCTGAGCAGCAACCTAACCGTGCAGTATAAGCGTGACAAAGATGGGAAAATAAACACGGATGTCTTCTTCGGTTTAATCTGGATGTTCCCGAACCAAAACCAAAGCGTTGCACTCAGCATGGCTTCAGGGGGAAGTCGCAATATGCAGTGGGATTACAATCAGTCCACATCCGTGCCTGAAAAGGTGTATGCCTCTGTTGCTTCGAACCATGAACCGGGACTGGATCAATACAACGCAAAATTGGGGTATGTGGGGAATCGCGGGATAGTTGAGCTTTCGCAAAGTGTTGAAGATCTCCCTTCTCAGGAAAATCGGGGTCATGAAAATCAGACGGACATCACCCTCCAGAGCGCCCTGGTGTATGTGGACGGGAACTTGGCAATATCACGCCCGGTGGACCAGGGGTTCGTCCTGGTGAAAGGCATAAAGAACCTTCAAGACTCGGAGATTGCCATAAATCCTTGCCCTGATGGATATCAGGCTATATCGGGTCAATATGACCCTGCGGTGCTCCCATCACTCACACCATATAATGTGAAGAAGATAGAGGTAGAGCCTTTGGATCCGCCACCGGGCTATCTTGTGGAAAAACCTTTCTTCACCCTGTTCCCTACGTATAAATGCGGGTATGCACTCTACGTGGGCTCGGATTCCATGGTCGTCGTCATCGGCAGTCTCACGAATGGAACAAGTGGAGATCCTTTCGGACATCAATCAATTGAGGTTGTCTCCCTGGATAATAAAAAGGCTCAAGCTCTCCAAACGTTTACCAATCGCAAGGGCCAGTTCCAACTGCTCGGCCTGAAACCGGGAAACTACGAGATCCGGCCGGATGAATCTTCAGGGATGGGGACCGTGACTTTTCAGATCCCTGAGGGGACCGAGGGGATTTACCGTATCGGCTCATTAGCTCTCCCCAAGAAACCTTAGCCGAGTTTCATTTTATTTTCGTAGTAAGGCCTTTTCGAATCCGCTATGATGTTGATAAAACAATAACGAAAGGCCCTTTTAGCCATGCCATATATCTATGAGAGGCTTCGCGACAAACTCCATGAAATGGCATCAAACCGACTTTACAGCAAAATTTGAGATAACTCTCTAGAAGTCATTACAGGAATATATTTACCGAAACCGCTCATGTATAATTCCAACAAAGGAGAGGACACACATGGGAAATGAGCTGTGCTTATCATGATTGAAGTACGTGATCTTGTCAAAAACTTTGGAGAATTCTGCGCCGTCAACCATGTTTCCTTTGAGGTTTCCGCAGGAAGGATCTTCGGTTTTCTCGGGCCGAATGGCGCGGGTAAGACGACTACGATCAAAATGCTTACAACCATATTAAAGCCGACCAGTGGTATCATAAGGGTTGATGGACATGATCCCGTGCATGAGAAACACCAAGTACGGAGCTCGTTTGGGATTGTGTTTCAAGACCCGAGTCTTGATAGTGAATTAACGGCATGGGAAAACCTTGAGCTCCATGGTGTACTCTACGGTGTTTCATCGAATGAACGAAAACAAAGGATTGAAAAGTTGCTCAAGTTCGTCGAGCTGTGGGATCGAAGAAAAGATTTTGTAAAGAACTTCTCTGGCGGCATGAAACGAAGGCTTGAGATCGCCCGTGCGCTCATTCATGTACCAAAGGTCCTTTTTCTTGATGAACCGACACTCGGCCTCGATCCTCAAACACGCAACCATATCTGGAATTACATCCGGCTTTTAAACAAGGAACAGAATATCACGGTCTTCTTTACTACGCATTATATGGAGGAAGCGGAGCGTGTAGCGGATGAAATCGCCGTGATCGATCGTGGAAAGATCATAGCGCAAGATACGCCTGTCACGCTGAAGGAGAAAACCCATACCCGATCTCTTGAAGATGCATTCATTGCCTTAACAGGATATGCGATCCGTGATGAAGAGGTCTCTTCCGTGGATCGAATGAGAACCATTGGAAAGGTTTGGGGGCGGTAATGGATGTAATATGCATACTGGCTTTGAGACAATTAAAACGCTACCTGCGTGCCCGTGCCCGGATTATCGGTTCGCTCGGACAACCTATTTTGTTTCTTGTTGCCTTGGGTTTCGGTTTCGGTCGAACATATGAAAAGGCCGGAGGAGGAAATTATATCCAATTTCTGGCCCCCGGTATCATTGCAATGGGAATTTTGTTTACCGCTGTCTTCTCCGGAATCGAGATCATCTGGGATCGACAGTTCGGATTCTTGAAGGAGACCCTCGTTGCACCCGTGTCACGCCTTCAGATCGTTTTGGGCCGAACTCTCGGCGGAGCAGCGGTTGCACTCATCCAGGGGCTCATTGTTTTTCTGGTTTGTATCGTTGCAGGTTTCCGAATTCATTATATAGCATTCCTGCCGGTAGCCCTCATTTTTATGTTTCTCATTTCCATCCTTTTTACGGCCATGGGCACGGTAGTCGGTTCGATTCTTGAGGACCTGCATGCCTTTCCCCTCATCATGAATTTTCTCGTGATGCCGCTCTTTTTCTTTTCAGGGGCACTTTTCCCGGTTCAGGACGTGCCGAAGGCATTAAAAATCGCTGTTGATATCAACCCGCTCTCTTACGGAGTCGATGGACTGCGTGGAGCCATGAGTCAAGGATTCCTTTTCGGATTAGGGACGGATTTTATCGTCCTGAGCATTCTTACAGCTATCTTGCTCACGGTTGGTAGTTATTTTTTCTCAAGAATTCAGCTCTAGGGAGGTTATCACAGTGAGGAAGACAAGGTATTTAATCGCGATTGGTTTATTCTTCATGGGGGTAACATGCGCACATGCATCCGATTACATGACGCTTGAAGATTCGATCAAGCTGGCCGTTGAGCGCAACCCCGGTATGAAGGCCCAGGACCAGGACGTTCTCGGGAAAGATATGGATGCGCGCTCCCAGTTCTCCCGGATGCTCCCTTCTGTGGATCTCTCCTACGGGTATACACGGATGGAGAATGCCCAAACGATTTTGTTCCCTGCGCCTATAGGTGAAGTCCCCCTGACCTCGCTAACTCTGTACAACGCGGATATTAAGGCCAAGCAAGTGCTCTTTGCCGGGGGGGCCTTGTATAACAGCTACCTCATCGCAAAGAACGATCTGCTCTCAGCTCAGATCGCACGGCAGAGCTATATCAGAGACTTGAAGCTTATGGTCATCGACGCCTACTATGGGGTGATAAGGGCAAGACAGCAGCGGGAGGTGGCAAAGAGCAATGTCGCTTCCGTAAAGTCTCACCTCGATGTCAGTAATGCCTTTTTCAACCAGGGGATGATCCCGAAAAACGATCTGCTTGAATCTCAGGTGCAATACGCACAGAGTGAGCAGCAACTTATCACTGCCGATAATGCAGTGAAGATAGCCGAGTCGAACCTGAATATCCTCGTGCAAAGGAACCTGAGAGAGGATGTGAACATAGACACGGAGATACCCGTGAACAAGCTGGAAATTACCTTTGATCAATCCCTTGCCACGGCCATGGACAACAGACAGGAGATCAAGACTGCAAAACTGCAGGTTGACAACTCCACCAAAGGGATCGACCTCGCGAGGTCACCCTTCATGCCGAGTGTGGCTGCAACCTATGATTACGAGAATCAGAAGGGTGAGAATCCCTCCCTCCGATACAATACCTGGCAGGCTGGGCTGGGGCTCACCTGGAACCTCTTCTCGGGGGGCTCCGACTACTGGAATTACAACAAGTCGCACTATATGAACAGCAAGGCTATTTACCTGCTGGAAAGCCTGAAAGACCAGGTTACCCTCGATGTCAAGAATTCTTACCTCAATATTGAGGAGGCCCAGGCCCGTTTGCAGGTCTCAGAGAAGGCCATCGCCCAGGCAGAAGAATATGTAAGAATAGAAAAAGACCGGTATAACGTCCAGGTGGCGACAACTACCGACGTGCTTACGGCCCAGACCCTATTAGTGCAGGCGCAGAACAACTATATAAATGCACGGGCGGATCACGCCAGGGCGATGGCGGCACTGCGCGCCTCCATGGGTACCCTCTGATCATAGCTCTCTTCCCGGAGTACCGCATTAGTGTATGGGAAGAGGCCGGCCTTGATAGTGCGCTTTGAAGTGTGCTAACCACTCCCGCATGACGAAGAAGCTCGCACTGAAGACCGAGATCTCGAAAGTACTTGCGTGCACGCTCGCAGATCGCGCACGCAGTATCATCGACTCACCATACACCAAACAGATCATCGAGCAACTCCCTCCCCAGGAGTCTTACCTCATCATCAAGGAATCCTGGGGTACCGACAGCCAGATCCTGCTCCAGTATGTACCGCCGGAGGCGGTGTTCCACTTTATCGATCTGGACTGCTGGGAGAGGGATTCTTTTTCAGCGGATTCCTTCATGGAGTGGCTGTGGGAGATCTACAATGCTTCGTTTGAATCCTTTGCACAGGCCCTCGAGACCCTCGACATAGAGATACTCGTGCTCCTTTTCCAGGCCTACATCGAAGTGGTACGCGTACGGCCGACCGACGAGCATATCCCCGACCTCATCGATGAGGGCTTCGAGAGCCTCGACAACATGTACTTCTACCGCATCATCCAGGAAGACGATCGCTCCCATTTCATCAAAGAGATGCTGAGTATCCTCTTTACCAATTATCATGATCTCTACTACTCCATCCTTGAAGGTGTCATGTGTGAGTTGCGATCCAGTATGGAGGAGACCACCTACGAGCGGAGGTCGTTGCGTCTCATGGAGATGGGATTCCCCCTGCCGGACGAAGCCATAAGCGTCTATCAGCATGTGCGGCCCGAAAAGCTCCTGGATCAGGGCATCATCAAAGAAAAGACCCCCATTATCACGAAGCACCTCCACATGCTCCCCGCGGTCTACCTGGAGCAGTTCTCCCAAGGCAGGGGGCTCCTCGTGAGGTCGCTGCAAAAGACCTCACCCGAGACAAAAGAACGCTTCCTCTATGAGATGATCTACCTGGCCAACAAAATCATCATGGCCGACTTCAAGCCCCTCAATGAGATGCAGGAGCTCAAGCACAGTATGGAGAAGGCAAGCTCGCTGGTAACATTGGGATTGAGTGTTGCCATGAAAGAAAAAGGTGTTACGGCAGATGCGGTCTTAAGCTCGATGAATGCCGAGACCCTATTTTCTCTCGGATATAACATGGTCTACGTGCAACAGCGCAGGTTGAAGCTTCTCCTCAATTCCATCGAAGCAACCATGATACCGGAAAGACTGAAAAGCTACACCGAAGGACTTCTGAAGAAGAGGCCGCTCTTTAAAGACAAAGAGTTCTCACTCCTCGAAGAACTCGATGAAGTGACGCATGCCATCGATACGATCGAGACCATGGCAGGAATCATGTCCGCTTTGGAGTGGGAGGACCAGATACCTAACCTGTTCGGAACCAATACGGGGGCAAACTTCGACATGGAAGCCGTCATCCTCACCTCACTTGCGATTAATACCCTTGACCATCGCTCAAAATTCCGACCGTTGATCCGGACAGAGCTTATAACCTTTCTCTCCCGTGCTACGCGTCGAAAGGGCGTTCATCGTATCGCAGCATCCACATTCATGAAAGACCTTGAGAGATACCTTTCTCGGCTCAACAGCAATCCGGATCAAGCCTCCACGGCAGACATCGCATCTTCTCTCATGTTTCGCATGGAGGAGGAGATCGGAGGTCTGAAAGACCTGGATCAACTTGATCAGCGGTTCATCAGTTGCTTTATCGTGAAACTCAAAGACTAAAGAATCCTTCATGCCGATACCGGCAAACCGCTCATTGATGATGGGGGGCTCCGGTACGGCAATGAGGGTGTGTCAATATCTCATATTTTATATGGTAACGATCATCAAAAAATTGTGGGTGATCTCATGAAAAAGGGCATCGCAGTGGTATTTGGAATCTCATCGGCTGTTTTTCTGTACCTTTTCCTTTCCGGCTTTTCTCCATGTGCAATGTCACGATTAGCGCCTACGGGCGAGCCTGGGAAGACGGTCATGACAATATGCACGGTTTGCCATGACACCCAGCGGATCTGCGACGCACTGGGAAAAAAGGACAAGGATGCCTGGAGCATGACCGTAACGAGGATGGTGGGAAAGGGGGCATCACTCGACAAGGAGGGTATACCCCAGGTTGTGGACTTCCTCTCCGGGCTTAAACCCGGTTCAAAACCTGTCTGCAAGTAAGGTATAAACTGGGGCCAGTTCTTTATCCAGGTTCAGATGGAAAAAATTTTTTGCATTCATCCCCCTCAATGAAACCGATCCTCCTTTATTCTTTTCCGTATTGACATTCCTGCAATCAGGATTATCATTGTCTATTGCGAAATATATCATTTCTCTCTGTCGGGATGCGTCATCTGTACTCGTGTTTGTCATGTATTCCCGGTGAACCATGGGAGGATCAATTTACGTCTCATGGTTACAAAAACTCATCCCAAGAGCGGGAGGACGGGCAATGATAAACCGCAGAAGAGATAAAAGAATTCATCTCCCGGCCAAAATGGATGCAACCATTACGTATAGTGATGCACTGAAAAAGGTTGCGGGCGGCCCTATAGGAAACATTAGTACCAATGGAATGTTCATGTTGACAGAAACGGTCCTTGATAAGGATGCCTATGTGACCATGCGACTCAACTGCGAAAACCTCATCGGAAAAACCGTCTACCTCCAGGGACTCGTCGTACGCACCGATGCCCGTGGGATGGCCATCAAGTTCACATACGCCAATGATGATGATATCACTTCGCTCCTGAACTTCTGATGAGGACTGTACCCTCTTAAGGCTCAGAGATACTTCTCCGGGGGTCGCCGCTCCGGGACGTACACGACAGGGATTATCCCCTCATTCCAGTCTCGAGAGACATAGAGGTTACAGTAGCAGCTCCCATACTCCTCTACATCGGGGGCCCTATAAACACAAGGGCAGATGATGTCCCGGTCTTTTTCCTTATCACCCGAGGCCAGTCTGCACGGGCAGCACATATAACCATAGCGTTTCTTATTAATAAGCAATGCCTCCAGCAGGTCAAATACCCGCTCCCTATCCTTGTTGAAAAAATATCCCTTTGGCTCCTGAACCTTTTTCAACATATCAAAGAGTTTTTCCACTTCACTCATAGTCCGAGGGCCTCCTTGATCTCACGGTCCTGGAATCCGATGATGACCTTGTCTCCGCAGAGGATAGTGGGAAACGTCAGGCGTGGATTGTACTTCCTTACCTCATTAAGGACGGCTGCCTTTTCCTCGGCGTCGAGCAAATCCACATCGATGAAGTCATAGCGTACATTCAGATCATTCAGAAATTTTTTCGCTGCCTTACAGTGACTGCAGGTGCTCAGCGTATAGATCTTGATTATCTTGTCCATTATCAATTTCCCCCTATTCTCATTAACATAATGGTTTTATATCACGGATTCAATACCAGTGTTCCTTGACAGGAATACGTTTTCATCAGAGAATGAGTTTCACATAAATGCGGAGGTAGTTCATGGAATCTACGGAAAATGTCGGGACCATTGACAGGCTTGTACGCGCCGGCATGGCGGTCATCATCATCCTTGTTCTGGTCAAGAGCGGCAAGATATCGCTGCTGACGGCCATCTCGCTGGTTGCCGGCGGCATGTTGCTTTCGAGCGCAACATCGGGCGTATGCCCGCTCTATACCCAGTTGGGTATTTGTTCGACAAAGAACGGCTAGGAGAATAACTGCCAGGTTGGCATTCGCAGGAGGACCGTCTGAGGCAAAGGCTTATGCGGCAACTTTGATATAACTGATGAAGTAATCCACACCCGACCACGTGGTGAAGAACAGGGCAATCCACATGAAGAATTCACCCGCAAGCTGAAACTGCAACCCAAAGATCGTATAGTGCACGAGCAGGGGAATAAGAGCAGCGCACTGGAACGCAGTCTTGTATTTGCCGAGCCAGTCCGCTGCGATGATGATGTTCTTCTCCGCAGCAATACTCCGTAAACCCGTTACGGCAATCTCCCGGGCGACGATCACCGCCACCATCCAAGCGGGTACTCTGCCCAACGGAATGAGCATGATCATGACAGTGGCGATGAGAATCTTGTCGGCTAAGGGATCCAGCAGTTTTCCAAGGTCGGATTCTATATGAAACTTCCTTGCAAAGTATCCATCGAGGAAATCGGTGATCATTGCGACCCCAAAGATACTCGCGGCTATGACAGATTGGATCAGGCTGTCATGAATGATGAGAAGTGCAATGACCGGGACCATGAAAATCCGCGAGACGGTCAGAGCATTTGATATGTTCATTCCCCTGCATATCCTCCCCCATATATTCTCGCAAGTACATTCCTAACATAATCAGTGGTCTCTTGGTAGGGTGGAATTCCGCGGTATGAATCCACTGCATTTGGGCCGGCATTGTATGCAGCAAGGGCCAACATGAGGTTGCCGTTGTATTTTCTTAAGAGCCATGAAAGATATTTCGTACCTGCAGTGATGTTCTCAGTAGGATTCCACGGGTCGGTAACACCTAATTCCTGGGCTGTTTCCGGCATGAGCTGCATCAGGCCCATTGCCCCTTTGGACGACCTGGCCATAGGGTCATAGCCGGACTCAACCTCGATGACGCTCTTAATAATAGTGGGGCTCATCCCATTGCCTCGCGCAATAATGCTGATCAGGTTGTCGTACTGCGATCTCGAAATTTTCTTGGAGGAGTATTGGGGGTATTGATATTGTGAATATTGGTATTTTCTCTGTTTCTCTTTGGCGTAGAGCTTCCAGTCGGCCCCCATGGGACAGTTGCTGAAATGCAACGTGCCGTCAGGCCCACGCCTCATGAAGATATCGGCATGCACTGGGCTTGTCCATAAGAAAGCAACGACAAATGAACACAGAAAACCTACTATTCTTCTATTCATATTAGTCTATATCGTCACATAAAATGATTTATTCAAATATTTCATTATTGTACTCATGATATTATACGCAATGCAAGCCTTTCGTTTCAAGTATCTTGTGGCTGAAGGGGCTTAACCCCTCGTTTCCTTGAGAGAAATACCCTCATCCTCGTTCCCTGGTTCACCGAACTGTTCACGGATATGAAGCCGCCGTGCTCCTCAATAATCATATAGACCTTGGAGAGTCCAAGGCCGGCACCTCTCGGCTTGCTGGTATAAAATGGGTTGAAGATGTCCTTGATTTCATCACTCGGAATACCTTTGCCGGAATCAATTACATCTACGATCAAATAATGCGGGTGGAGGCTGACGTTCACCACGAGCGAGCCCTTGCCGTCCATGGATTCGCAGGCATTCATGAAGAGGTGCCAGAAGGCCTCCACGAGAAATACGTGGTCTGCGTAGATCTCTTCCAGGCCGGGCGGTACATTCACCTCGTAGGCGACCCCGCTGAATTT
>Ga0326727_10016056_pt1 | contig 15907 bp, 13 predicted proteins | sample MB2enrmetagenome_FD_207643 | JGI IMG/M metagenome (GOLD analysis project Ga0326727, IMG submission 207643) | Lab enriched peat soil microbial communities from McLean, Ithaca, NY, United States - MB29MY | ecosystem: Environmental > Terrestrial > Soil > Wetlands > Peat | place: USA: New York... | reverse complement strand
TGGGGCCGGGTCTTTATGAGTCGGTCTATGAAACAATCCTGGCCCACGAACTCAGCGAATTAGGACTATCGGTGCAAAGACAAGTTCCGATTGCTCTTCAGTACAAGGGCATCGACTTTGAGGAGGCTTTTCGCGCCGACCTGATAGTCGGCGAAAAAGTAATCATAGAACTGAAATCAGTGGAGCAGATCAGCAAATCTCACAAGAAACAGATCCTTACGTATCTGCGCTTGTCAGGCCTCAAGCTGGGTTATGTTCTTAATTTCGGTGGTTCTCTGATGAAGGATGGCATCGCCAGAGTAGTGAACGGACTGGAAGAGTGACAAATGACTCATGTGGAGATTTTTCGGCGGGACAAAGAAATTATTAGAGATTTCCCTGCGTCCCCACTGCGGCACGGCGTCCCTGCGTGAGGGCCGTTAAATTAATGTAATAGATCGGGAGGAACGAACAATTGGAATCAGAGAAATGTTCCAAATGCGGTCAGGCTAAGCTTACCGACTGCAGATCAGTGATTGAACAATTCGGGAAGGACAGGGGGAATCTGATACCCATCCTTCATGCGCTCCAGGACAACCTGGGGTTTATCGGCGAGGATTCGGCCCAGGAGGTCGCCGCGTGGCTTTCGATACCGGTATCGGAGGTTTACGGAACCGCGACCTTCTATACGCTCTTCGCCATGGAGCCGAAGGGCAAGTACATGGTTCGCCTGTGTGACAGCCCACCATGCCATATCGAGGGGTCGAAGGCAATTCGCCGGGCCATCGAAAGGACCTTGGGCGTTGAATCAGGCGGAACAACCCAGGATGGGTTGTTCACCTTCGAGACCGTGAGCTGCTTCGGCCTATGCGGCGTCGCTCCGGCGATCATGGTGAATGATGATGTCTATGGCAACCTGACACCCGAGGCCATCCCGTCGATACTCGCCCGTTACAGAAAGGATGGTGAATAGGAAATGCCTTTCTACAGATCACATATCCTGGTGTGCAACGGTACACCTTGCGTTCTCAAAGGCAGCCGAGCGGTTCAGACTGCGCTGGAGGATGAGATCGAGCGCGCCGGCCTTCAGAATGAGGTCAAGGTAGTCGAAACCGGCTGCCTCGGCATCTCCGACAAGGGCCCGGTGATGGTTGTCTATCCCGAAGGGATCACCTACTGCCATGTGAGTACTGCCGATGTTGAGGAAATCGTCCGTGAGCACCTGCTCAAGGGAAGAGCCGTCGATCGGCTGGTCTATAAGGACGCGACGTCAGCCAAGGTCGAGGCGGCGAAACCCGCCAGGCATCGCGAGCAGAGAATCGTGCTCCGAAACGTTGGGATCATAGATCCAACTTCCATCGAGGAGTACATCGCCGAGGGTGGCTATGAGGCTCTCGGCAAGGCGCTCACAACTATGACGCCCGCTCAGGTCATCGATGAGATCAAAGCGAGCGGCCTTAGAGGCCGGGGCGGAGCGGCATTTCCGACCGGCGTTAAGTGGGAACTGACCGCGAAGGCCCCCGGAGATGAGAAGTACGTCCTCTGCAATGCAGACGAAGGTGAGCCGGGCAACTTCAAAGACAGGCTCATCCTGGAGGGCGATCCGCACAACGTCGTGGAGTCAATGATAATCGCCGGATACGCCGTTGGCGCTCATAAGGGATACGTTTATATCCGCGGCGAGTATCAGCAATCGGTGAATCACCTGGAAAAGGCCATTGCGGATGCTCGGGAGATGGGCTTCCTCGGAACCGACATCTTCGGCTCTGGATTCGACTACGATATCGAGGTCTTCAAAGGCGCGGGCGCATACATCTGCGGTGAGGAGACGGCGCTGATCGAATCGCTGGAAGGCACGAGGGGTGAGCCGAGGTTCAAGCCTCCGTTCCCACCGACCTCCGGTCTTCACGGCAAACCGACCGTCATCAACAACGTGGAAACGCTGGCAAACGTCGCTCAGATTATTCTGAATGGAGCGGCCTGGTTTAGTGCCATCGGAACGATGAAGAGCAAAGGCACGAAGATATTCTCCCCGTGCGGGGATGTTCTCTATCCCGGCGTTTACGAGGTTCCGTTTGGAGCCACGATGCGCGAGGTCATCTACGAACTCGCCGGCGGCATCAAGAGCGGAAAGAAACTGAAGTCGATCCTGATCGGTGGGCCGAGCGGAGTGTGCGTCGGCGCCGATGCGCTCGACCGTCAATTCGCATTCGAAGACCTGGCACCAGGCGCGGGTGCGTTGATAGTGGCCGACGAGTCAAGGTGCATGGTCGATCTCATGCAGAATGTCGCTGAGTTCTTCAAGCATGAATCCTGCGGTCAGTGTACGCCGTGCCGCGAGGGAACCAAGAGAATTCTCGAGATCATGTCGTGGTGGCAGACCGGCGCCGGCCAGGATGGCGATATCGAACTAATCGATACCCTCGGCGAGACGATGTCGCTGACATGCAAGTGCGGGCTTGGCCAAGCCGCGACAACGGCGTTCAGGACGAGCCTGCCGATGTTCGATTCGGAATACCGGTCGCACATCGCTGAGAAGAACTGCCCGGCGGGCGTGTGCCCCATAGAAACAACTGAGGAGTGTAACGTATGAACAAGGTTACTCTATCCATAAACGGCAAGCAAATCGAGGCCGCCGAGGGTTCGACTATCCTTCAGGCCGCTAAATCGGCCGGGATTTACATCCCGACCATGTGCTATCACGATGATCTGAAGCCTGAGGGCGTCTGCCGCATCTGCTCGGTGGAAGTCGAGGGCCAGAGAACGCTGGTCGCCGCGTGCGTGTATCCCGCCGCTGAGGGAATGGTCGTCAAGACCCACTCGCCGAAGGTGCGCCAGGCAAGGAAAACCATCCTGGAACTGATGCTGGCCAACCACCCTCAAGACTGCCTGACCTGCGCCAAGAGCCAAAAGTGCGAGCTTCAAGCGCTTTCCCAGGAACTCGGCATCAAGGAACTCCCCTTCAGGGGCGAGAGAATGATCTGCGAGCTGGACGACTCCAATCCGTCGATCATCCGAAATGCTGAAAAGTGCATCCTCTGCCGAAGATGCCTGCGGGTGTGCACCGACATCCAGTCGGTCGGCGAGCTTTTCGCCAACAACCGAGGATGGGAGACGGAGATCGCCCCGGCGTACGGAAACAGCCTGGATTGCGTTTTCTGCGGCCAGTGCATCAACCGATGCCCGACCGGCGCGCTCAAGGCGAACGACCCGGCTCCCGAGGTGTGGAAGGCAATCGTCGATTCCGATAAGCATGTGGTGGTTCAGACCGCCCCCGCCGTCCGAGCAGCAATCGGCGAGGAGTTCGGGATGCCGCCCGGCAGCCTCGTCACGGGAAAGATGGTCACGGCTCTGCGGATGCTCGGGTTCGACAAGGTGTTCGACACCGATTTCACCGCTGACCTGACCATCCTTGAAGAGGGCAACGAGCTTCTCCAGCGCCTGAAGACCGGCGGAGTGCTCCCGATGATAACGTCGTGCTCGCCGGGTTGGATCAACTTCATCGAGAAGTTCTACCCTGAGCAGTTGCCGCATCTCTCCACCTGCAAGAGCCCGCAGCAGATGTTCGGCGCGCTGGCAAAGACCTATTACGCGGAGAAAATGGGCATCGATCCGGCAAAGATAGTGGTCGTCTCGATTATGCCATGTTCGGCGAAGAAGTTCGAGTGCGAGCGCCCGGAGATGGCATCCAGCGGCTACCAGGACGTGGATTACGTTCTGACCACGCGAGAGGTCGCGGGGATGATCAAAGAGGCAGGTATCGACTTTGTGAATCTGGACAATAGTGATTTCGACCTTCCGCTTGGAATGTCAACCGGCGCGGCTGTTATCTTCGGCGCATCGGGCGGCGTCATGGAAGCCGCTCTCCGCACCGTTTATGAAGTTGTCACCGGAAACAAGCTGGATGATGTCAACATCAAGGCGGTTCGTGGTCTGGAAGGTTGTCGTGAAGCGGAAATCGATCTCAATGGAACGAAGGTCAAGGCAGCGGTGGCAAACGGTCTGACCAACGCCCGAAAGCTGCTCGATATGATCCGCGAAGGCAAGGCCGACTACCAGTTCATCGAGATCATGGCGTGCCCGGGAGGGTGCCTCGGAGGAGGCGGTCAACCCTTCCCAACCAATCCAGAGATTCGGGCCAAGCGCGCCGAAGCCATCTATCAGCAGGACCGCGAGCTTCCGATCAGGAAGTCGCATGAGAATCCTGTCGTGCTGGAACTCTACAAGGAGTTTCTAATCGAGCCTCTCGGCCACAAATCGCACGAACTTCTGCACACGCACTACACCGCCAAGACAAAGAAGTGTAAGGCACCGAAAGTGGAAGCGAAATAAGGTTGCGAACGGAGCAATGGAGTGCTGAGGTGTTGGAGTAATGATGAACACTTCAGCACTCCGTTTGCATTAGGTGTGGAAATCATGCTTAAATACGCTATGCAACTTCAAGAGGTGTTGGAAAAAGCAGCCAAGATCGGAGACTTGAATCGAGAGGAGATCGCGTGTCTCCTTTCCCTCGAGGCCGAGAATGATATCAACGCCTTGTTCAAGGTCGCGGATGACATCAGGCGAGAGCAGGTCGGCGACGAGGTGCATGTGCGGGGGTTGATCGAATTCTCGAACATATGCGCTCGAAGCTGCCTCTACTGCGGGCTTAGGTCTGAGAATTCATCGGTGCATCGATACCGCATGCCGATTGAGGAGATCATCGATACCGCGCTCAAGGTTGCCGGTCTCGGCATTGGAACGATCGTCCTGCAATCAGGAGAGGATCCCTGGTTCACGGCCGACCGAATCTCGGAGATAGTTCGAGGGATAAAGTCGCGGGCGAATGTGGCGATTACACTCAGCATCGGCGAGCGAGAGTGCGATGAATACCGCATCATGAAAGAGGCAGGCGCAGATCGATTTCTCATTCGCCACGAGACCGCAACCCCCGATCTCTACCATGCCCTGCACCCTGGAAGCAGTTTCGAGCGCCGGGTGGAGTGCCTGCACATGTTGAGAGAGTTGGATTACCAGATCGGCTGCGGATGTATGGTCGGGCTGCCCGGTCAAGGCATCGAGAACCTTGTTGACGATATCATGTTCATTAAGGAACTTCAGCCGGACATGGTCGGAATCGGCCCGTTCATTCCCCACCCCGACACTCCCCTTCACGACTCCCCCATAGGCGACCTGACCCTAACCCTCAAGATGGTCGCGCTGGCCAGGATCGTCACTCGGAACGCCCTGATCCCCGCCACGACCGCCGTCGGGAGCATAGATGAACTTGGGAGAGAGAAGGCGTTGCAGGTTGGGGCAAACGTAATGATGCCGAACTACACACCGATGAAGTATCGAGTCGATTACGAGATTTACCCGAACAAGCGGTGTATCAATGAAGATCCCATGCTCTGCCATGGTTGCATGAAAATGAGAATAGAATCCATTGGACGCAAGGTCGCACAAGGGCCGGGGCATTCGTACAAGCGGGAAGGCGTTAGACGTTAGGCGTTCTATACACCTCCTCCATCTCCCGCTTACTCAGCCGCGCAGTCCTTCAGTCTCCACTTCATTCCCACTAGGCTTTGCCCAGCAGCCAACTCGCGATCATTGCGGCCAGCACGATTGCGGACACGACGACGAATCTCCAATCCTTCACCTTGGCGAAGCTTAAAAGGGCCACAAATACGCGGAAGACCGGCGTCAGAATCAGCGCGAAGATTCCAATGCTTATCCATGCCGTGGGATTTAACGCACGCATTTCGTGAAGTGCGACCGCTACCGGCAGCACATGCGATGCGCTGGAGGTAGGGTGAAGCACAAGCAGAATCACTCCGATAATGATAACGCTAGCGCTGAAGACCATTCCACTCAGCAGAGCGAGCCCAATCGGGCGATCCACATTCTTCGGTTCCTGTGTCATTTCAATTACCTCCATGAACGCTGCGTAGAATCATCTGCACGGCGGTTATCAGCATTACAACCACGAAAATGTAGCTTAGCGCTGCACCCTTGATCCTTCGGATCAGCCTCGTGCCGACCTGCGCCCCCAGAAGCACGCCTAGAACGGTTGGAGCGGTGACAACCGGATTCACCATGCCACGCGAGTAATACAGCAATGCGCCGGTTGCGGCTGTCACTCCGATCATGAAGTTGCTGGTCGCGATCGAGATTCTCAAAGGCACGCGCATGACAAGCCGCATAACCGGGACCTTGATGATCCCTCCACCCACGCCCAGGAGTCCGGAAAGTGCTCCTGCCGCCAGACTCGCCGCCATGCCCGCCGGATAGTTGTGGATAGTGTACGGTGTAAGTCCATTCTCGGCGTGCTTTGCCAGTTCATCATCGTCCGCATTGTGCGGCACCTCGATGTAGGCCTCATCGTTTGACGATCTCTCGGCCCTGGCGCTCAATGTCATGTTATATGCTGTGTAGAGGAGAATGCCCGAGAAGAGAAAGCCGAGGATATTTGAACCGAGATAGACCACGAGCGTTCCACCGATGAGCGCACCGATGGTCGTGGCAATCTCCAGCATCATACCGAGGCGAACGTTGCTGAAGTGCTTGTCCACATAGACAACGGCTGCCGAAGTTGATGTGGCGATCACGGAGATCAGGCTGGTGGCGATGGCTTCCTTGATCGGCACGCGAAAGAATATGGTAAGCACGGGGATGATGATGATTCCCCCGCCAAGACCCAGCAGGGCGCCGAAGACACCGGCGAATATGGCAAAGAAGAACATCAACGCAAAAGAAGCGATACTAAATTCAGTCATTGGTTAATTTTTCCATCTTGGATACTAGATTGCGGATCATGAGCATGAGTGAGAAACGAAGATCGTACATCAAAGCCTCCCAATTATACCGGGAGTCAATCCATCAAAGCAATAAGGAATTCCGTGAAGATTACCGGGGCGTTTCATCAAGACGAGGGCCGGGTAACATCGATGCGTACCCGAAAGTGCCCCCGGTACAATATATTTGCCAGGCTAGACCACGAGCCTGATATTTTGAACCTGGCTGGAAACGGCTCAGGAACTGAATGATCAGGTTGTCCGTAGGGAACCCTAACCTCCGTATGGAAGTAATTCTTTGACGGGGCGGTAAGGAAACCGAAGGGAACGTCGTGATACGATAGCGCCGTCACCTGCCTACGAGATTGCATCAAGAGGCAAGGAGCGTCGTGTAAGTTAAACGGCGACCGGGCTAAAGCCTGGCATTTTTTCTTACCTCGACCTTTCAGGCGACACCACTACTGCGGGGTTATTTTGATTCCAACTTCCTCACTAATTCGTCCGCGATATCTTCAATCGAAAGCTCGCTATACTTTAGCGCTATTTTCGGTGCCAGCAGTGGCATGTGCTTACCGATAACATCTTCGTCGACGCCGTACCAGATAGGTAGCACCCTTCGCCTTTCATCGTTTGCCTCAAGCATAAACAGCGCCGAAAGCTCCCACTGTGGCCACACCTTCTTTACTCTGAAAAAACTCCGCGACAGGACAACCACCCCAAACCTCGTTGAAGCGAGTCCTTGGTTGATCTTTAGAAATAGATTGTCGCCGACCGCAATCGCGCAACGGTCATACCACACCCTGGCTTCCCGTGCCTCCAGTGCTTTCACAAGAGGTTCTACGAAGCCAGCTTTATCCTCTGAGGCGTGGCAGATGAAGAAATCCGACGAATTCATCTCTTGCTCCTCCTTATCAATGCGCAATTGATATTCTGGGTACACGGAGGCAAACTGCCTTTGCAGCTTTTCTCTTACCTCATCCCCTGAATGGCGGACCATCTTCAGGAACTCTAGCTTGCCCTCAATAATTCTCGGCAACGGCGGACCCCCTTCTATCCTATCGGGGTGTTTGTAGAAGTGTTCGAGGTGCCGCGCCTCGGCACACTTCAGCCCATTGACCTTCCAGTCATGGATCATGGCCCTGATCTCCCGCACGAATCTCCTGGGTACATTGACCTTGCTGTTAACCACGAGACCAGTGACAATCTGCCTCGTCGTGCTATCCTGAATGCGCACCTTAGCATGATTGATCTCAAACCCGTTATCTGCGATTACATCAGATACCACTTCCCCCACTACAGCATTGCCGTTGGCATCTGCGTACGCCAGCTCTGGTGGTATGCGCCCGCTCCTCTTGGAGAAGGAAATGTCGTCGGCATAACGGGAATATAAGCACCGGTGTCTCACTGCAAGCCCGAGCAACTGCCCATCCATACGGTGACATATCAGGTTGGAGACGACAGGAGAAGTGGGGGCACCCTGCGGTAGGCGGCCATCGTGGCAGCAAATCTGGGCCAAAATAGTTGCCACTGATGCCGACGCACCAAATGGCGGATGCATAAAGAGGCCACGAACCCTGCCAAAGTTTATGGTGGGGAAGAAATCTTTCAGGTCGATATTGAGAATCGCCCTGCGGCCAGCGTGCAGTGACGCATTTGTGACGATTGATTTCCCCGGCGCAAAACCGTGACATGGGGGCCTTAGAGGAACCTTATCGTATAATATGTCTGAAAGACGCCGCTGAAGCAGTCTCAGGTCCCTACTGGGGGCAAAAATACGCCTTTCTGCACCGTTCTTTTTCCTTATCGTAAATCCGAAGTACCTGTCCTCAGGCGGGCGGACATAAAGTAGGTACCTCAGCTGCTTCGGCGAGCTCGCCAGCATTTGCGCCACGTCGTCGATACATTTGGCGTCGCCGAATATGAGATATTGGGTTGGGATGGACACAAGCAGCCTCTTGCGGGAGTCGGGGGCCGATTTCTCTTATCGCAGACGTTAAGCACTGATAACGTGTAAAGAAACAGTATACACCGCGTGGCCATGACAGCGTATTGGTGATACCTTGTTAAGCAGGCTGCGGAACGACAGCCCGGAGTAATCTCTCTGACCCCCGGCAACCCTCGCAATTATACACCCTACTCCGCTATCTCGGCAACACGCCATCTTTCCCTGTCACCAAATTCCCTGCCTCTCCTCCGAGGGCCTTAGTTTCGAGTGTGAAACAAACAAGCTAGCTCATCTGCACCCGGACGGGTATTCGTATTCATGGCTCGTCACATTGCGACTCGCCGTGCCATTCTTCTTCCACAACTCGTCACTCTTCGATCAAGGGAAGAAAGTTCTTGTCAATGCTCTCATCGGTTTCGTCGATTTTCACTCCATCGAACAGAAACCAGTCCTCCACATGAACCGTGCTCTCACCCGGTTGCAGCCAGCACAGAGGGCCTAGGCTCTCAAGCTCGGTGAAGAGTCCCTCCGTAAAGGTTTCGAAGTTACACCCATCGTCCGGATATGCCTCTCCCTCAACATACGGAAACCTCTTTACGAAAAGAGAGCCTTCACCTAAATACGCTGCCCATTCCTGCTTATTACCCACACCGATTTTCTGCGGCATTGGGCGCGTTCCGTCGCTCTGGAGGCGAATGTACTTGCTGCCGAAGGTCCAGCGAGGGTCACCAAGATCAGTGAATTTCCATAGGATCATCGTCCGAGCAGGTAGAAGATCATCGCTGTGAGGAACAAACGGCTCATTCGGGATGATCACGGTTCCCCCACCCCGCACGATCGTAAGCGCCCAGGGAGCGAGTTCAACAGGCCAAATCCCATGATTGGTCAGTTTGTGAAGAATCGTTACGCGGGAACCTTCGGGATGAAGGATCACTTTCATCTCTTTCTGGATGCCGGTCGGCGGCTCGACCGCCTCCGTCAACTTAACACTGTTATCGTTTATGGTTTCGACCTGCACGGGGATGTCGTCGGGATAGTAGCTCCTGGGCATTGCTTCAGGTGAGTGCCATAGCCGGTGACCACCCCACGGATGCCACTCGCCAAATTCGGTCTTCTCGACACTGTTGGCGCCAAGCTCGGCAAAGACGTTCTCCTTGCCCACGAGACGATACCCGACAATCCTCGGACCGATCTCGGTGGCGATAATGACTTCCGCCGTCCCGTTGCTTATCAGAAGGCAGTTTCGGTGCTGGTTGAAATCAACGCGTTGAATATCGGGCATCGTAATCTCTCCTTGTCTGACCAATTCGTGTTTGAGATATGCGTCGGGGATGAGTTGAGATGATTGGCACATTCCCACAGAATTCATCATTCATCGTCATTGCTGTCCAAGATACTGCCTGGTTTCAGTCTCCGGAATACCCTCACCCCTTCCCTCTCCCGCCAGGGAGCAGGAGAGGGGGATCAGACCGTCGTCCTGAGATCGATTCGGAATGCATCAGGGTTGGGGCTCTGAATGATACCTCGTTGTTAACTCGCAATTAGATTGAGCGTGGAACCAGCACTGTTCTGGACATGTGTTATTCATCATTCATACTTCATACTTCATCATTTCCGAAAAGCGTCCCCGCGTGACGTCCGGGCGCTTGAAGCCGGTATCAAATATTCACGTTCTCTGGGAGCGGCGACATAAACCTCTGCCTGCCGGCGAACGATGCCTGTTCCGTAAACCCAATCTCTTTCAACAAACTGTAGGCATCATCGAAACCCCGAATCAAATTGGCAGGCTTGTGCGCGTCTGCGCTCACCACCACCGGAATGCCTCGTTCCAGGCAGCCCCGCAGAATCGTCGAGGAAGGATACTCTTCCCTTGCAGTGTAGGTCCAGCCGGAGGTGTTAAGCTCGACCGCCATATCCGATGCCGCGATCGCATCCAGCGCCTTCTCGATTTCCGTAGTAGGATCGATGCTCGGGTAGATGCCGAACTTCTTGGTTAGATCCAGGTGACCGGCAAAATCGAACAGCCTCGACTCCGCCATCTCCCTGATGCGAATCCAGTACGTGCGGATGATCTCGTCCCTCTCCGATGTCGCTAGCGGCTCCCAATCTGCGGGCGAGTTGTCGATTGGAAAGCCGTTTACGATATGCACCGAACCGATCACGTAATCAAATGGCTGAGAGCGGAGAACCTCCTGCAAATCGCCAACTGTCTCAGGGATAAAGTCCGCCTCCACGCCGAGGCGAACCGTGAGACCATCCAGCGCATCCCCCGACGCCGCCTGCAGATCGGCCGCGTAGTCGTCCAGCGCATCCGGAGCCATCGACCACCAGAGTTTCTCCCGATTCGGCGTCAGAACATAGTGATCGGAAATCCCGAACTCATCCAGGCCCAGTATGCCTGCCGCACCCACAAAATCGGCGATCGTACCTTCGCCGTCACTCCATTTGGAGTGGCAGTGGTATGATACTCGCATGGCTACTCACCACTTCCGCGCATCTGCAGTGAATCCGGGAGTAACTGGTGAAACTCAATGGGATTGCCGTCCGGATCGTCCATCCACATCTGAATCGCCCCGTCGCCGCCCATCTTAGGTGGCACACCGACCGTTAAGCCGTTCGCGATCACAGCATTATACAGGGCGTCCATGTCCTCGACCCAAAGCGAAACGTGACGGTAACCAGCGGTATGCGCCATCTCGTGCTTTCCAACTGCCCTCGGAAGGAGTTCGATAAACTGCTCGTTCGGCCCAACCTTTAGATAAATGAGACCAAGGGTGCCGTCATCCCGAAACAGGCGAAAATGCTCTTTGATTCCTGGAATCTTCAAATAAAATTCAAGAGCCTGGTCCGGATCGGTAACCGCAATTGCTACGTGTGAAAGTCCTTTTAACATTTTTTACCTCGAATAGTCGTCCTGAATACGAATGATATCGGCCTCGTCGGAGGGATTGGAAGGATCGGAATGCTCCCAAATCTCGGCTACACGGCCCCATGACTCAAACGAGCCACAAAGCCGATGGATTTCGCCACAAGCAAGATGAATAACGTCGCCGGTGAACAGCACTTCCTCCTCAAGATGATCCAAATCAAGCCCATGTACAACCATCACCGGGCCGTCCAGCACCCTCCAGAGTTCTGCTCGGCGGTGATGTTGCTGAAGCGAAAGTCTCTGTGCCGGCGCGACTATCAGCACCTTGGGATCACGGCGACCCGCTGCTCCTCCGGTATCCACTCCCTGCCAGTAGGCATCGAAGAACGGCGCAAGAGATTCCTCATCGAACCTTAGAAACCCGCCCCACGGGCGATTGAAATCCTTATCGCAGACAGCCAGGCCGAACCCGGAAGCCTCCGCCTGCACCCTTCGAAAAACCATGCCTGACTGGGCTTTGTTCGTCAATTTCACCATTTCATTCCCTTCCCAATTCAGTTTGCCGGAGTCCGCGGTCTGTCCTCCGGATTACCCCCACCCCGGCCTCCTGCCAGGGAGCAGGAGAGGGAGCACTGGCGACAAATCGAACATCCAAGATCGGCCGTAGCGAGACAGCCTGCAAGAAAAGTATATCTGTCGAAACAGAGGCGTGTCAATGCTTGCATTCTACCCCAGTTTGTCGCTGTTAATTCTTTCTTGACTTTTTTCCGCCCGACGTGTATCCTTTCACTGTAGGAGATACGGTTGCATGGAAAACGCCTGGTTGTATGACGCCGCGATCAAGACAACCCTACAAGTGGAGCAATATAAATGTATCGCAAATCAATCCTAAGAGCCTCATTGTTCGCCGGTATCCTGATTCTTATTCAATCATCTGCTTTTGCAACCCCACCCCTTCACGACGTTGACAGCGTTCAGAAGATGATCGGTAATGCCGTCTCCGCGGTCAGACCTGCCCTTGTTAGAATACATGTTGTTGGTGTCTATTGCGATCAGGGTCGCGAAGTTAAAGAGGAGGCATTCGGAAGCGGAGCCATTATTTCATCGGATGGTTATGTCATCACTAACCACCATGTGGCAGGCGAAACCAAGCAGATTTCCTGCACGCTTTCCGACCGCACGGAGGTCGATGCCAAACTCGTCGGCACCGATCCGAGCACCGATATCGCAATCATCAAGCTTACCCCCGAAAAGCCCCGGACTTTCCAGTTCGCCAAATTCGGCGATTCATCCCTTCTTAAAGTCGGAGACAGTGTCTTCGCGATGGGATGTCCGCTGGCTTTCTCCCAATCCGTAACCATGGGCGTTATCAGCAACACCGAACTCGTCATGCCTGACAGGATGCATGAAAGACTCACCCAAAGTGGCGAAGACGTCGGATCCATGGTCAAATGGATTGCGCACGACGCAGCGATCTTCCCCGGTAACTCAGGCGGTCCGCTGGTCAACATCGATGGAGAGATTGTCGGCATCAATGAGATAAAAATCGGTCTGAGCGGCGCCATTCCGGGAAATCTCGCTCACTCGGTTGCGGATCAGATCATCAAGAACGGCAAGGTTAAACGAAGCTGGTTCGGATTCTCTACTCAGCCGCTTCTCAAGTCCAGGAATCAGAAGGAAGGCGTGCTCATCAGCGACGTTCTTCCCAATTCTCCTGCTGAAAAGGCCGGCCTTCGCGCCGGGGACATTATCCTATCGGTTAACAATCAGCCTTACAGCGTCCGTTTTTCCGAAGATCAACCCGGTTTCAACCAGCAGATGGGCAACATGCCTATCGATAAGCCTGTTAAGATTCAGATTCTTAGAGGCGAAACCGGGATGTCTCTCACCATGACGCCATCCGAAAGACCCAATGCACAGGAGCAGCCGCACGAGTACAACAAGTGGGGAATTTGCGCCAGCAACCTGACCTTCTTCGCAGCCAAAGAGAAGAAACGTGAAGGGACGAACGGCGTACTGGTGGTCAGTGTGAGGCCGGGAGGCCCGGCCGGCGAGGCAAAACCGGCAATCAAAGACGACGACGTCATTCTCGATGTCGGCGGCAAACCGGTTAATAACCTGGACGATTTCAAGAAAGTTACTGACCAGATTACTGCGGGCAAGACTGAACCCGTGCCGACCATTATCACCTACGAGCGCAACACAGAGCGATACATAACCGTCTGCAAACTTGGAATGACGGAATTGAAGGATCCCGGCATCGAGGTCAGGAAGGCGTGGCTCCCTATTTCCACTCAAGTCCTTACTAGAGATATCGCGGAAGCCATGGGAATATCCGGACGCACGGGAGTTCGTATCCTCCAGGTATATCCTAACAGCACAGCATCCAAGGCAGGTTTGAAGGTCGGCGACCTGATCGTCGCAGTTGACGGCGACTCCATCCAGGCGTCACAACCCGAGGACACCGAAGTGTTGCCTGAGATGATCCGTCAATACAAGATAGGAGCTACGACCAAGTTAACGGTTCTCCGTGCCGGCAAAGAGCTGACTATTCCGATTGAACTTGCCAAATCACCTCGATTGGCAAGGGAGATGAAGCGCTACAAGAACGATCTCTTCGATTTCACCGTGCGAGACATCGCGTTCCAGGACAGAATCGACGAGCAGTGGTCGGAGGAACAATCCGGCGCGTATGTGGATAGCGTCGTTGATGGGGGTTGGGCATCTTTAGGCGACCTCCAGATGACCGACCTTATCATTGCGCTTAACGATAAACCCGTTACCAACGTTGAGACTTTCGAGAAGATGATGAAGGAAGTGGAGGCCAAGAAGCCGAAATCAGTGATCCTTACAGTCAGGCGCGGCATCCACGACGTCTTCGTCGAGATTTGTCCAACATGGTCAACGGATTAAAGAGGGATAATGAAATCTACGTGGAAGCAATTCATCTTTGCTCTCCTGTTTGCCGCATCATTTCTTGGTTTCCGGGCTCCCGCTTACGCTGACGTTACAGGGCAGCAAGCAAGAAGTGTTATGGACAAATGGCAGAACGCCTTGGTTGCCATTGAGTTGACAGTTAAGATTACGGTCGAATCTCACAAGAGCGAGATAAGAATGGAGACACTGGGCACGGTAGTGGATTCGTCAGGTCTCGTCTTGACCACTCGGACTGAGGTTCAGCCCGACGATATCATGAAGGCATATGCCAATGAAAAAGGGGCCGGCAAGCTCAACCTGTCTAGCGAAGTGACTGATCTAAAGGTCAGATTCGCCGATGGGACGGAGATTCCCGGAAAAGTAGTGCTACAAGACAAGGATCTCGACATGGCGTTTATCATGCCCTCAAGGAAGCCGGCAACGCCGATCAAGTCTCTTGACTTGGCTCACTCTGCCAACCCATCGGTTATGGATCCGATAGTGATCTTGGAAAAACTGGGCTCTACAGCAGGACGCAGTACCGCTGTTTCAATGACCCGGATAATGTCAGTAGTGGAGAAGCCCCGCAAGTTTTTCCTCCCAGACGCGTGTGTCGCGTCAGTCGGCTCTCCTGTATTCACACTTGAAGGTGACCTCGTCGGAGTATTACTCGCTAGAGTGGCAACAAATAGCTCATCAGTTCATAGTACATTGTACTATTCAAGTTCGGCGCACATAATCCTGCCCGCCGTGGACATTCAAGAGGCTGTCAAACAGGCGCTTGAGACTACATCTAAGTAACATAAGCTTATTCGGCTAGGGATAAGCGAGAATGGAGAATAAATCATGAGTTTCCTCAGAAAATCAACGATTTCATTGGTTGCGCTGGCAGTCGTATTAGTGATAAGCAAGGCGCCGGCAAAAGCGGACGATCTTGGTCAGACAGGTAGAGCAGCGATAGAGAAGTGGCAAAGCGCCATCGTCAACATTCAGGTTGTGATGAAGCTTTCCATGACGGGTGACGACGCCGAGGCGCGTGAAATGAAGGCCGAGGCGAATGGAACAGTAATCGATCCCTCGGGCCTCATCGTCATGTCGCTCTCCGACGTTCAGCCGGATGAAGAGATCGAAACGATGATGCGCGGGGACAGCAGCGAAAAGGGCAAAGTCTCCACGAATTTGACCGACATCAAGATTCGGCTTTCCACTGGCCAGGAGATCCCGGCGAAAGTAGTCTTGAGAGACAAGGACCTTGATCTGGCTTTCATAGCGCCGAAAGTGAAATCCACGACCAAGTATACGGCGATAGATCTCACCAAATCGGCAAAAGCAAGTGTCCTTGACCAATTCCTGGTTCTGCATAGACTGGGATCGGTCGTTAACAGAACCATCGCGGCCAGTTCTCACCGAATAGTCGCACAGATA
>Ga0326727_10016055_pt1 | contig 15907 bp, 13 predicted proteins | sample MB2enrmetagenome_FD_207643 | JGI IMG/M metagenome (GOLD analysis project Ga0326727, IMG submission 207643) | Lab enriched peat soil microbial communities from McLean, Ithaca, NY, United States - MB29MY | ecosystem: Environmental > Terrestrial > Soil > Wetlands > Peat | place: USA: New York... | reverse complement strand
GGATCGCAAGCAGCAAATCGTTCAGCAGCTCGTCGGACCCATTACCGCGCTTCAGAAGGCTCTTCCAAGTGCAGGGGAAGTTCTGTTTTCCCTTGACAGGCCCTTATCATGGATGTCCCCGTATCTCCCCCGTATCTCCCGATATGAAGTATATGCACTCATTCTAGGGCGACTTTACCGCAGAACGATTTGGCCCGGCACATGCCAATCGGCGAGCTGCCTTGATGGACAGCCAAAGCGCCAGCAGGGTTGCGCCGAGGAGACAAAGACCCATCATTAGCGGCAAGTACCATCCCCGGACGACCACACCAGACGCGCCCCATGGACCGAGTGCAGTGAGCTTAACCCGGTCGCCCCGAAAGTGTTGCACCACCGAGCTGACGCCACTGTTGTGCGCGATCTCGTACACGCGGAATGCCTCCCCGATATCGATCAGAGCGAGGCCGAGAAGAAAGGTGATCGCGATGGCAGATCCCATGAACCTGGCGACGCAGCCGCGGCTCATTCTACTGTACGGACCCGTGACAGGCGACATGTTTCCACTTTCCTGCCTACGTGCAAATGATAGCGCGGCCCGCACTGCGCAGGGCTCTCCATTTTCGCCGCTTACTCCGCGCGGTAGTTGGGCGCTTCCTTGGTGATGATGACGTCGTGCACGTGGCTCTCGCGCAAGCCGGCGGAGGTTACGCGCAGGAAGCGCGCCTTGTTCTGCAACTCGGCCAGGCTGCGCACGCCGCAGTAGCCCATGCCGGCGCGCAGGCCGCCGACGAGCTGGTAGACCAGGTCGGCCAGCGGTCCCTTGGAAGCCACGCGGCCTTCGATGCCCTCGGGCACCAGCTTGGAACCGGGGTCCTGCTCGTAGCGGTTGGCTTGGCCCTGCGACATGGCGCCCAGCGAGCCCATGCCGCGATAGGTCTTGAAAGTGCGGCCCTGGTAGAGAATGGTTTCGCCGGGGCTTTCATCGGTGCCGGCCAGCAGGCTGCCGATCATCACCGTGTCGGCGCCGGCGGCGATCGCCTTGGTCACGTCGCCCGAGTATTTGACGCCGCCATCGGCCACCAGCGGCACTCCGGTGCCGCGCACGGCCCGCGCGCATTCGAGAATCGCCGTGATCTGCGGCACACCGGCGCCCGAAACGACGCGCGTGGTGCAGATGGAGCCGGGCCCAATCCCCACCTTGATGCCGTCCACGCCGAGCGAAACCAGCTCCCGCGCGCCTTCGAACGTGGCCACGTTGCCGGTCAGCAATTGCACGCCGGGCTGCTTGCTCTTGATGGCTTTCACCGCCGCCATCACGCGCGTGGTGTGGCCGTGCGCCGTATCGATGGCCAGCACGTCCACCTTGCGCGCCACCAGTTCCATCGCGCGCTCCAGGAAATCGCCGGTGGCGCCGATCGCCGCGCCCACCCGCAGCCGCCCCTGGCTGTCCTTGGCGGCGTTCGGATATTTCAGTTTCTTCTGGATGTCCTTGACCGTGATCAGGCCCTTGAGGTTGTAGTGATCGTCCACCACCAGCAGCTTTTCCACGCGGTGCTGGTGCAGGATGGCCTCGGCCTGTTCGAGGGTGGTGCCCACCGCTACCGTCACCAGGTTGTCCTTGGTCATCACCTCGGAGATGGGGATGTCGGAGCGCGTCTCGAAGCGCAGGTCGCGATTGGTGAGGATGCCGACCAGCTTGCCGGCTTTGGTCACCGGCACGCCGGAGATGCGGTAACGAGCCATCAGCGCCCGCGCATCGGCGATCGACTGTTCGGGCTCCACCGTGATAGGGTCCACGATCATGCCGCTTTCGCTGCGTTTCACGCGGTCCACCTCTTCGACCTGCCTCTCGATGGGCATGTTGCGGTGGATGATGCCCATGCCGCCCTGCTGCGCCAGCGCGATCGCCAGGTGCGATTCGGTCACCGTATCCATGGCGGCCGAAACGATCGGAATGTTGAGGCCGATCTCGCGCGTCAGTTGGGTGCGCGTGTCGGCTTCGGACGGCAACACTTCGCTGCGGGCCGGTTCGAGCAGAACATCGTCGAAGGTGAGGCCCTCGGTGATTACGTCTTGCATCATAGGGATTTTCCCTATGATAGCGTACGGCGCCAGCGGGGCCAGCGTGGGGCAGGTCCCCGACCTGCCAACCGAGTCTTCACTCGCTGCGACCGCTCCCTCACGGTCGCGGCTCTGAACGCACGTCCCCGCTGGAGTAGCCTACGCCAACGGAGCCGCGACCGTGAGGAAGCGGTCGTCAAAGCTATGGCTTTGCCCTCTACTGGGCGATCGTGATGTTCGCCGGCAGGCTGGGAACGCCGCCAACGGTCACCACCACCGGCTGCGGACCAGCCGCAACGCCGTTGGGGATGGTGAAGTTGAGCTGCAACACTCCCACCGACCAGCTCGGGATACCCTTGTAGGCGAAATTCGTCACCTGGACGCCGCCCACGGTGACCGATACGGGCAGGGTCGGGACAGGAACAGTGCCGGGTGACGGCGGTTCGCCATCGGGCGTGCCGGCATCGACCGGACCCGGGGGCGGGTTGACCTGGCCCACGCCAGTCACATAGATCGCCACTTCGTTGCCGATGCTGGCCGAGCCGGACCCGATCGGGCTGCTGGCGCCGCCGCTGGTGCTGGCATAGGAAAAGATGCCCGGCGCGGCGGAGGAAACGGTGAAATCGTACGTCACGCCGGTCGAGTTCCAGGAACTGTAGACCAGCAACTCTGCCGGACCGGGGGTGAGCTCGTAAGGAAGCTGCAAGTTCACCTGGCCGGGCGAGACGTAGAGCAGGGGCGCGTAGAGGGTTGGTGCGGTCGCGGTCAGGTTGTAGATCAAGGGAGTGACTCCGGCCAGGTATGTCGGCAAGGGACTGACGGTGGCGGCTGCCGCCGACTGCACAAAATCGCCAAGCCCCGTGCCGTACACGCTGATGAGCATGCCCGGAGCGAATGTCTGCTGTGCGCTGGCCGCGTTGCTGATGCCGCCGATCGCCAGCAGGGTGTTGGGCTGGGGGCCTGCGAACGGAACGGTCATGGTGGTGCTCCACGTGGCGCCGCCCACACCCGCGAACGAAAAACCGAAGACCACGTTGACCGGCCCGCCGGACACGTCCAGACCCCGCAGGCTGTAGGTCCCCGAAATCGAACCGTTCGCGACAATTGCCGTAGCAGTGCCGAATACCTGCGACGGTGTGAAGCTGCTGCCGTTGATGGTGAGCCCGGTGAGCGTCGCGGGGAAACCGGCTTCCTCGGTCAATGTCAGGGTAAATGTCCACAGGTTGGTGGCCGTTTCGTACACCGGATTCTGGTCGATGGAAGCAACGACTACGGCCTGCGTAGCCAGCGCCGTGTTCCACGCGTGGGCCAGGTTGTACGCATCCACCGAGCCCAGCCCGCTGGCCGAATCATAGCCCGGACCGGCGGCGTAGCCCAAAGTGCCATTGGTGCAGTTGGGCGTGCCGATGGCGCAGGGCACGATATTATTGCCGACCGTGATATCGTGAAACGCGCTGCTCTGGGATTGCGCCAGCCGGTAAAGGGTCGGGTTGATATTGCCCAGGCCGGCCTGTTTGATGGCGCCGCTCGATACCAGGTACTGATTGAGCAGCGCCACGACGCCGGCCATGCTCGGCGCGGCGCAGGAGGTGCCGCCGATCGCCGTCGCCGGCGTGTTCGAGCCGACGTCCAGGTAGTCGCTGGTGTAAATGTAGAAAGGATCGTGATAGGAGGAGGCCGGAAACGAAAGGTCGGGCACGTGCCGCATTCCGTCGTTCGGCGCGATGCCGTTCTGCCACGGGGGCTCGGTGAAGTAAACACTGGCGCCACCGCCGCCTGCTGCCAGACCGCTCTCGCTGGCGACCGAAGCTGCCGTGTCGTTCCACACCATTTCGGGAATGTAGCCGGTGGCCGAGCCGTTGACCCAATACTGGCCGGTGTTGTTTCCTTCGTTGAATTCCGAGCCGCCCATCGAAGTGACTTCGGGAATAGAGCCAGGCGCATCCACCGCCAGTCCGGCTTCGGCCGCGGCCACGGTATATCCCAGGTCGCAATCCGCGGCGCCCGTGTCGCCCGCGGCGGCCAGCATGGTTATGCCCTCTGCGTTGGCCTGCTGCGCCGTGGAGCGAAATGAATCCAGATCGACCAACTCGGATTGTTCGCAGAAGCCGTAGCTCAGGCTCAGCACCGGGGCGAGGTCTTGATCGATGGCATATTGGGTCGACGCGAACACGCCGTTCGCCGCATACACGAACACAATCGTGGCGCCCTTCGCCACCCCCCCCGACCATTCGACGTCCAGGTCGGACTCCGCCTGATCTCCCGGCGAATATCCGGGATTCCCGCCGCCGAGCGCGCCGGGCACCAGCACCAGATCCAGGTTCGCCGCCCCCAAGCCGAAGGTGTTGCGAAAATCGGTGATGTCCGTTGTCCGAATCTCCGATTGCCCCATGATGGCGATCTTCTGGCCGGCGCCGGTAATGCCGGGGCTGGAGTTGTAGAGCTTGGCCACGTCGTAGATAGCGGCGAAATCGGTAGGCCCGACTACAGTGCCGAAGCCGCGCAGGTTGAATTGCGGCTGCGCTATCTTATACCGCGGTTTCAGTTTGAAATCGTTGAGCCCGCGAATCCCGGATACTATCCCAGCCAGCGCGGCCGGGATGGAAGGGTTGGTGGCGTTGGCATAGTTCGTCACTCCGTTCGCGGTGTAGCGGCGAATCTGGGTGTGGAACGCGTTGGCGGCCTGTTGCGCGGTGCCGCTGAACGCGACGAGATTGCGGGCGCGCGCGACATAGTCCACCGAAAAGCCCTGCGATTCCAGCCACGCCGTGATCTTCGCCAGATCGCCGGTGCTGACCCCGAAACGGTCGGCATACTGTTCCGGCGTGAGCCATTGGCGATAATTCGGCGATGTCGAATCCTGCTGCGCCAAGAGCAGTTGGTTCAAGTCCGTCTGCTGCGCCGCCGAGGGTTTCAACATCAGGGTTATCCCGGGGAGCGGAAAACCGGCTTCCACCGGCCCGGCGTCATTCTGAGCGGTGGCCTGCCGGGGCACCCTCCCGGTCAACGCCACGGACTGGCTGCTATCGATGCGCGTGGTGATGCGGTCCGGCTGCGCCAATAGCGCGGGCGATGCCGCTCCCAGGATCGCCCAAAGGGCAAGACAACATTGTGGCTTAATCATACACAGTACTCGTTGGTTAACAGTTTAAGGACGGCCCTCGGGGACGCAGACAACCAATTAGACGCGGCTTGATGCCCGGCCGGTTACCGCAAACTGCACACTGCATTATGGCAGGATCGTGACGGTAGCCGGGAAACTCGAGGCGGAGCCGACCGTCACCACCACCGGTTGGGGACCCACGGGAACATTGGCGGGGATGGTGAAGTTGATCTGCGTCACTCCCACCGACCAGCTTGGAATGCCGATAAATGCAAACGGCTGCGCAACCGCGATGCCGCCCACTGTAATCGACACCGGCTGCTGCGGCATCGGTGTCCCGCTGCCCGATGGCGTCCAGCCGGTCACCACCGACGGGCTGGGCATGCCGTCGCCGGTAATGAACATCACCACGATATCTCCCGCGTGGGCGGTGCTGGACGGATTCACGCTGCCATCGGGCAACATGAAGATGCCTGGAGCCGCGGCCGAAACCGTGAAGTTGTAATTAGCGCCGCCCCAGGGTCCGCCGAGCGAGAGCGTGGCCGGGCCGGGAGCGATGTTGTACGGGATCTGCAGGTTCACCTGAGTGGGCGAAACGTAGTAAAGCGGCGCTTCCACACCAGCAGGGGAGTTGCTGGCATTGACGACCGACGCTTCGAACCCGGCCATCATGGCCGGCAGCGGAGTGGCGCTGGCCGCCTGCGCGAAATCGCCCATCCCCGCGCCGTACACGCTCAGGATCATGCCTGGAGCGTAGGCCTGCTGGCCGCTGGCGGCGTTGCTGATGCCGCCGATGGTCATCTGGGTTTGCGGGCCTTCAAATGGAACCGTCAGCGTAGTGCTCCATTGGGCGCCGCTCGCGTCCACGCCCGAAAAGCCGAAGACCACATTGGAGGGATCGGGAAGAGTAGGGAAGCCGTACGACGCAAAAATCGAGCCGTCTGGCGGGATGGACGCGCCGCCGAACAGGCTGGCAATCTGCGAAGAATAGTCGGCGCCGTTGATGGTGAACTGTTGCAGGGTGGCCCCGATGCCGGCTTCCTCAGTCAGCCGCAACTGAAACTGCCAGCTATTGCCGCTCGCATCCGGGGTGGTTTGGAACACCGGGTCCTGGTTAATGGAAGCCACCACGGACGCATTGACCGGCGCCGCACTGCTCCAATATTTAACGAAGTTGTACACATCGAGCGACCCCAGTCCGGTCGCCGAATCGTATCCCGGCCCCGCCGGCCATCCCAGCGATCCATTGACGCAATCGGGCGAGCCAACCGCACAGGGAACCTTGTTGTCGCCGGTGGCAATATCGTTGAATGCCATCGGCGCAGTTTGTGCCAAGCGGTAAAGAGCCGGGTTGATGTTTCCCAGGCCTGGCTGTTTCAAATACTGGTTCAGCAGCGCCACCACGCCGGCCATCATCGGCGCCGCGCAGGATGTGCCGCCCACCAGCGCCGCGGCGCCGCTGGTATAAATGAACGCAGGATCGTGGGTGTTGGAAGCGGGAAACGCCAAGTCGGGCAGATGCCGCCATCCATCATTCGGCACGCCGGGACCGGTCTGCCAGGCAGGTTGCGCAAAGTAAATGCTGGCCCCTCCGCCGGTGGCATCGAAGCTGCCGACCAGTGCAGTGTCGTTCCATGCGATTTCCGGTATGTAGGTCTCCGCCGAGCCATCGCTGCCCCAATAGAGTTCGCTGTTCTTGCCTTCGTTGAACTCGGACCCGCCCATGGCGGTAACTTCCGGAATCGAAGCCGGCTCGGCGACACCCAACCCGCTCTGCGCGATCACCGGGTAAGGGGTGTCCAGAAACTCGCACCCGGCGGCGCCGATATCGCCGGTGGCGACCAGCATGGTAATGCCCTCGGCGTTGGCCTGCTGCACGGTGGCGCGCCAATTCGTCAAGGCGAGCAGGTTGAACAATTCGCAGTCGTAGCCGAAGCTGAAGCTCAGAACGGGCGCCGATTTCTGATCGATCGCATACGTTGCCGCATCCCACGCGTCCGGCGCATAAACGTAAACGATGGTGGCTTTGGGCGCCACCGCCCCCGACCACTCGATGTCCAGATCCGCTTCCACCTCATCCCTGGCGTCCCCGAAACTCGCCGGATTAGGGGGCACCAGCACCGTCTCGAGATTCGCCGGGCCCAGGCTGAACTTGTTGCGGAACAAAGTAATGTCGCCGGTCGAAATGGCGGTTTGGCCGGCTACCGCGATTTTTTGTCCGGCGCCGTCGATGCCCTGGTTGTACAGCGGCGTCACGTCGTAAATTGCGGCGAAATCCGCGGGAGCCAGAATGTACCTGCCAGGGCCGTCACTGAGCTGGGGCAGCGCGTCCCGGACCAGCGGCTGGGGATAAAAATCGTCGAGGCCGCGCACCCCGGCCACCAGCCCGGCGAGCGCCTCAGGGATGGAAGGATCGCTCACGCTGGCATAGTGCATCTGCCCACCCACTCTGTAGCGGTGAATCTCGGTATGAAACGCGCTCTGAACCTGCTGCGCGGTACCGCTGAAAGGTACGTAAGCGCGGCTGCGCGCCGTGTAATCGAGCGTGAAGCCTTGCGCCCGCAGCCATCCCTGGATTTGCGCCAAGTCGCTCGGGCTCGCGCCGAAGCGATCGGCGAACTGCTCGGGCGTCAGCCATTGGTGAAAAAGCGGCGACGCAGGATTCTGCTGTGCCAGGAGCAATTGATCCAGGTCCGCCTGCTGCGCTGACGAGCGCGCCAGCGTGAGCGTGATGCCGGCCAGGGGAAAACCGCTCTCCACCCGGCCCACGTCGTTGCTCGCGTTAGCCAGCCGGTGCGTGGGGCCGCTCGCCAGCACCGTGCGGCTGTCATCGATGGACGAGGTGATGCGATTCGGCTGCGCCACGGCGGGGGAAGCCAGGCCGATCAGCATGCAGCAGGTAAGAAAACAACTGCGCATAAGTTAATATTATCGTCTGTGCAGCGAATGCAATCGGAGCGCGGCTCGGTTTGCGGCTTGGCTTCACCATACCATCAACTCGGCCGGGGCGCCGGTTTCGCAGCCGATCGCATGGGCGGCGGAGGCCTGATTCAGGGAAACCTCCACGTACCCGGAGCTGCCCACGATCAGAAACAGCTCGCCCGCTCCGCACTCGGCATAGTTGCGCGCCACCACGCTGACCTGCTGCGGGCCGATTGAGAGGCTGACATGCCGCGTCTCCAGATCCGGAAAATCGCTGGCATGGAAATTGGTAACGAGGTTGCCGAAGCGGTCGATGTGCAGAATCTGTCCGCACCAGGTGCGCTTGCCGGTGCGCTGCGGCTTGAGAAAGCCGGGCCGCAGGTAGTCGTCGATCCGCTTGCCGAGGCGCGGCGCCTTCAGACCCGCCGCCAGGTGCGCCGCCACCGGGGCAAAGATATCGCGGCCATGAAAGGTGCGGCTGACCGGCTGGCGGAAATAGCGCTGGTTCGAAATGGCGCGCGCCTTGTGAGGCTCGGCTGCATAGACCATGGCCAGCACGCCGTTATCCGGCGCAACGAAATACTGCCCGGCGGCTTCCACCAGAATCGGCCGCCGGGCGGTGCCCACGCCCGGATCCACCACCGCCAGGTGCACGGTCTTGGGAGGGAACGAGGAGTAAGCCTGGGCCAGCAGGTAGGCGCCTTCGGAAATCTGAAAGGGCGTCACTTCGTGGCTGATATCGACGATTTGCGCCGGCGGGCAGATACCCAGGATGACGCCCTTCATGGCGCTGACATAGTGATCCCGGAGGCCGAAATCCGTGGTAAGGGTAACGATCGGTTTCCGCATTGCTAAAATGGGACCAAGTGCAGCACTCGTATTTCGACCACAACGCCACCACTCCCGTCGCGCCCGAAGTTCTGGAGACGCTGGTCTCGTGTCTCGATCAAGTGTATGGTAACGCGTCGAGCATCCACCATTTTGGGCAGGCGGCCAAGCGCCGGCTGGAGGCGGCGCGACGCCAGGTGGCGGCGCTGATCCACGCCGATGCGAGCGAAGTGGTGTTTACCAGCGGCGGCACCGAAGCCGATAACCTGGCCGTGCTGGGCGCCGTGCACGCGGCACCTTGTCCAACCCAGGGCACGGCGAAGCACGTCATCACCAGCGCCATCGAGCATCCGGCGGTGCTGAGCGCGTGCGCGCAGTTGGAACGGGAAGGCGTCGCGGTGACGAGGGTGAGAGTTGGCTCGGCGGGCGTGGTGAATCCGGATGATGTGCGCGCCGCGCTGCGACCCGGGACCGCGCTGATTTCGGTAATGCACGCGAACAACGAGCTGGGCACCATCCAGCCGATCGTGGAGATCGGCCGCATCGCCCGCGAGGCCGCGGTTCCGCTGCACGTGGACGGAGTGCAGGCGCTGGGCAAAATCCCGGTGGACGTTACCGCGCTGGGCGCCGACCTGTACAGCATGAGCGGCCACAAGCTGTACGCGCCCAAGGGGGTGGGCGCGCTCTACGTGCGTAAGGGGATGCGCCTCGAGCCGCTCGCGTTCGGCGGGCACCAGGAGCGCGACCGGCGGCCGGGCACGGAAAACGTGCCGGGCGCGGTGGCATTCGGCGCCGCAACCGACCTCGTCCGGAGCAACCTGGCGGCGGAGTCCGACCGGCTCGCCGGGCTGCGCGACCGCTTCGAAAACGCGGTGCTGGGCCGCATCTCCGGCACCCAAGTCAACGGCGCGCGCTGGAGCCGCACGCCCAATACCAGCAACCTCTGTTTCGATGGCGTGGATGGGGAAGCGCTGGTAATTGCGCTCGATCTGCGCGGCTTTGCCGTTTCCACCGGCGCGGCCTGCTCGAGCGGAGCCATCGCGCCATCGCACGTGCTGACCGCCATTGGCCTCAGCGCGGAGCGCGCCCGCGCCAGCATGCGTTTTTCGCTGGGCCGCGCTAACACCGCGTCCGAAGTGGATGGTCTGGTGGAGGCGCTGGAAGCCTCGGTGGCGCACCTGCGCCGCATTTCGGTCCATGCCTGAGCCTGAATCCAATAACGGCTCGCCGCCGATTGCGGTGGCGATGTCGGGCGGCGTGGACAGCTCCACGGTGGCCGCGCTGCTGGTCCGCCAGGGGAAGAGGGTGGTGGGGCTGACCATGCAGCTCTGGAATCAGCGGCGGTTGCCCGAACTGGCTCCCGACGGTCCAACCGGCCGCTGCTGCTCGATCGAGGATGTCTACGATGCGCGCCGCGTAGCGGAGCAGATCGGCATCCCCTACTACGTGGTCAATTTCGAGGAGCAGTTCGAGGAGCACGTGGTGAAGCCGTTCGTGGCCGAGTACCTGGCCGGCCGCACGCCCATCCCCTGCACGCTGTGCAACAACTACATCAAGTTCGACCGCTTCCTCGAGATGGCCGATGCGGTGGGGGCCTGGCAGGTGGCCACCGGGCACTATGCGCGCGTCCGCTACGATGAGGCCAGCGGCCGGTACCAGTTGCTGCGCGCGGTGGATCCGGCCAAGGATCAAACCTATTTTCTGTTCGGCCTCACCCAGCCGCAGCTCGCGCGCACTTTGTTTCCGCTGGGCGAGATGGCCAAGCCCGCGGTGCGCGAGCTGGCGCGGACCTTCAACCTAGCGGTGGCTGAAAAGAGCGACAGCCAGGAAATCTGTTTCGTTCCCAACGGCGATTACGCGGCATTCCTGAGCGCGTACATGAAGGAGACCGGCGTGGAGGAGCCGCGCACGCACGGCCAGATCGTGACGAGCGATGGCCGCGAACTGGGCGAGCACCAGGGCGTGCATCATTTCACGGTGGGCCAGCGGCGCGGCCTGGGAATCGCGACCGGCGAACCGCTGTACGTGATTCACACCGATCCGGCAACGCAACGCGTCACGGTGGGAGGCAACGACGAACTGTTGTGCGGGAGTTTCTTCGCGCGCGAGGTGAATTGGGTTTCGATTGCCGCGCCCGAGAGGCCGGTGAGTGCGTCGGTCAAGATTCGCAACAAGCACCAGGCCGCGACGGCGACGCTCCATCCGGCGGTAGAGACGGGACGGGTGGAAGTAGTGTTCGCCGAGCCGCAGCGCGCCGTCACTCCCGGACAGGGCGCCGTCTTCTATGACGGCGATCTGGTGTTGGGCGGCGGCTGGATCGAGTAGCGGTGCGCAAGAGTGGCAGGCGGGAGCGCTTTCGCCCGCCAACCGCTCAACCGGCGAGCTCCGGCACTTTCACCCACGCGCGCTTGCGCCAGGATTCCAGGCCAAGCTCGGCTAACTGGACGCCCTTGGCGCCCTCGAGCAGGCTCCATCGGAACGGATCGTCCTTCACCACGTGGCGCAGGAACAATTCCCATTGGCGCTTGAAGGCGTTGTCGAACGCGTCCTGCTCGGGCACTTTCTGCCAGCCCTCGAAAAAATCGAGCGGGCTTTCGATATCGGGATTCCAGACCGGCCGCGGCGTAGCGCCATAGGGTTGAATCCAGCAGTGGCGCAAGCCGGCGACCGCGCTCGCGAGCGTGCCATCCACCTGCAGCGTCAGCAGGTCGTCGCGCCGCACCCGCACGCACCAGGAGGAATTGAAGTGGGCGACGATGCCGCCGGCCAGTTCGAATGTCGCATAGGCGGCATCGTCGGCGGTCGCCGCATAGGGCTGGCCGGCTTCGTTCCAGCGCCGCGGGATGTGCGTCGCGCCCAGGCACGAGACCGCCTCCACGCGGCCAAAAAGATTGTCGAGCACATAGCGCCAGTGGCACAGCATATCCACGACGATGCCGCCGCCCTCTTCCTTGCGGTAGTTCCAGGAAGGCCGCTGCGCCGGCACGTTGTCGCCTTCGAACACCCAGTAGCCGAACTCGCCGCGCACGGAAAGGATGCGGCCGAAGAAGCCCTGCCGCCGAAGACTCGCGAGCTTGAGCAGGCCGGGCAGCCACAGCTTGTCCTGCACAACGCCATGCTTGATCCGGGCGCGCTCGGCGAGCCGGTAAAGATCGAGCGCGGTTTCGACCGAATCCGCCACCGGCTTCTCGCAGTAGACGTGCTTGCCCGCGGCAATCGCCTGGCGCACCGCGGCCGCGCGCCGGCCGGTGGTCTGCGCGTCGAAATAAATCGAGTAAGCGGGATCGGCCAGCGCAGCATCGAGATCCGTCGACCACGGCATGCCGCCGCACTCCGCGGAGATGGCTTCCAGCTTGGCCGGATTGCGGCCGAGCAGCAGCGGGCGCGGCATGATGCTCTCGCGCTCGTTGAGGATCACGCCGCCCTGCTGCATAATGGCGTAGATGGAACGGCGCAGGTGCTGGTTCAAGCCCATGCGTCCGGTGACGCCGTTCATGATGATGCCCACCGTGTGCTGCGTGCGGTCGCTCATAGGATTGGCTATTTGGCGTCCGATTGGGGCACGGTGTACTGCGGCCATGACCCGGCCGGCAGCGGCGGCGCGTCCACGCCGGCGTGCGGCAGGGTGCCATCCAGTTCCTGCCGCCAGTGCGCCACCTCGCCGGCCGGCCCGTAGCAGTAAATCATGCGCATGGGATCGGCGCTGGTATTGGTGAGCTGATGAAACACGCCCGGCGGAATGTAGACTGCCTGGCCGGTGCGGATTGCCATCCGTTCTTCGCCGAGGCACATCTCGCCGGCTCCCTTCACGATGAAGTAAATCTCCTCCTGCTCCTGGTTGTGCCAGGGCACCTGGCCGCCGTTGGGTTCGAGCGTGACGTACCCGAACGAAAAGCTGGCGGCCTGGATAGGGCTGGCGCCGCCCACCAGGTTCCGCGTGTAGCGCCCGGCCGGGAACGTTCGCCCGGCGATAGCTGCAAGATCGGCGATCATCATGACTCTCGGAAAAGGCCTCCCACGAAATAGGCTACAACGGCCAGTGGCATAAGGATGCGGCGCCGAACTGGAGCGCTCCTGGATTTCGCTAGGATTCTTCACCGGTCGTCGCCGACGATCCGGTCGATCTCAATCCTTTTCCGTGACCGAGATCACCGAGATGTCGGATGCCCCCGCTCGCTTCGCCCGCTGCACGAAGGATTTATCGAAGGAGACGAATTGGCTGCCGGGCGGTCTGCTGCCGAGGTGCATCGCGCCGGCGAATTCGACGCCATGCGTCACCAGCGCCAGCGCGGCGGCGACCGATGCTTCATCCTCCGCCTTCACGTTCTTGAGACCCAGCAACTTGGTGAATGCCTCGCGGATCGCGCTGTCGTCGAACCCATACAGGCTTCGCAAAACCCAGCCCGTTTCGAGCAAGACCGTCTTCGCGATCCAGATTGGCTGGCTCGCGAACAGGCGCCGCGCGGCCGCCGACTGTTTTGGCTCGTCGCCTGTCAGCAGCCGCACCAAGACGTTAGTATCGACCGCGATCACGCCGCCGCCTCACTTCCCGGCCGATGCCGGCGCTCATCTGCGCGGGCGTTTTCGGCCGCGTCTTGGACCGCAGGCATCCGGCCACCTCCGCGAGATCGCTCTCCGGGAAGCGCTCAGCCGGCCGGAGCACAATCCCGTCGCCGGTCTCTTCGACCGTAAACTCCATGCCCGGCCTCCAAGCCCGGGCATCCCGAATACCTTTAGGCAGAATGACCTGCCCTTTGGTGGAAAGCCGCGTGATCTCCATGGGTAAGACTCCAGTAAGATTATGGCATACGGGAGGATGGTTCGGGCTGCCCGGCCGCCGTTTTGGGGATCCTGGTGAGAATGCGTCAAACGTGCATTTGGTCGAGCGATTCATTGAAGTTTTGTGTTGCGATTTATATGCGTCTTCGTTTAGAATATACTAAACGATGGATGAACTTAACGATGCTCGCGAGCGAATGATCGAGAGTTTGAGCCGTATCAGCGAGTTTTGGGGATATCCGCGCGCCATGGGCGGGCTCTATGCGGCGGTGTACCTTTCGCCGGGCCCGATCTCGCTTGACGATCTGGTGCCGATCGTGGGCGTAACCAAGGGCGCCATCAGCACGAATATCCGGGCTCTCGAGCAGTTGGGCATGGTGCACCGGCACCTGCGCGCCGGCGATCGCAAAGACTACTACGAGGCGGATACGGATTTCTGGAAGATCGCGAAGACCGTCCTTGAGCGCCGCCAAAAACCGGAATTCGACAAGGCGTTGAATTCAGTGAGCGCGACCCTCCAGCAGATTCGGTCGCGATCTCGATCGCAACCCGACCCCGGTCTGGCCCGGTTTTACGAGCAGAGGCTGGAAACGATGGAACGTTTCTTCCATACCCTGGATGGAATCGTGGCCACGGTTCTTCAAATGGAAAGGCTGCGAGCGGATGGGCTGAAGGCCCTTTTCCCAGCTCGCGCAAAACGCAAGAAAGGACGCGTAGACCTGCCATGAACGCCGTAACAGGAGCTTTCGGTTATACGGGCAAGTACATTGCCCGCAGGCTACTGAACTCGGGAGAAGAGGTGATGACCCTTACCGGAAACCCCAACCGGGAGAATGAATTCGGGCCCGCGGTGAAGGCGTTTCCGTTCAACTTCGATAATCCCGAGGTCATGGCGGCGTCGCTAACAGGCGCACGTGTCCTCTACAACACGTACTGGGTCCGCTTCGATCGAGGACACACAACCCACGACCGAGCGCTAAAGAACACGACGGCGCTGATCCGAGCGGCACGGATGGCCGGCGTTCAACGCATCGTTCATATCAGCATCACCAATCCAGCCGTGAGTGCAGACCTGCCGTACTTCAGAGGCAAAGCGCTCCTGGAGGAGGAGGTTCGGCGGTCGAAGATCAGCTATGCGATCGTGCGGCCCACCGTGATCTTCGGCGCGGAGGACATCCTGATCAACAACATCGCGTACCTGTTGCGAAAACTCCCAGTCTTCATCGTCCCGGGCGATGGCGAATACCGCCTCCAGCCAATTTACGCCGAAGACGTCGCGCAGATCGCGGTCGAAGCGGGTGGCCTATCGGAGAACATGACCGTCGACGCGGTAGGCCCCGAGACCTTCGGGTTCGGGCAGTTGGTGCGCCTCGTTCGAGATACCGTCGGGAGTAGGGCGCGCATCGTGAACGGTCCGCCCTGGCTAGCTCTTCTCGCGGCCCGCGTCTTGGGACTGGCGTTGGCGGACGTAACACTCACGCGGGATGAACTCAGGGGCTTGATGGCTGACCTCCTGGTTTCGAATTCCGCGCCGACCGGCCGCACCCGGCTCAGTAACTGGCTGTCTGAGAACGCCGCCAGTCTTGGCAGACGATATGCCTCCGAAGTCAAGCGACACTACGCGGTCGCTCTCAATCCTTGACCGGGACTACGGAGATATAGCCTACTCCGGTGCCCTCCGCGCCCTTACCGCAGCTCTTCCATCACTTCTTCGAGCACCGCCCGCGAGGGGCGGACACGCGATTCGGGCAGGGTGGCGATCGGCTCGGACGGAAGGTTCAGCAGGTCGAGGAACGTGGGCTTGCCGGTGTTGACGTAGAGCACGCCGGTGAGCACTTCGCCCTTGGCCTCGGCGTCCTCGATGGCGGCCAGCGCGGCGAGGCGGTTGGTGGGATCGAACTCGCGGCCCAGCTTGCGGATGCGCAGGTGCGAGCCGTCGTGCAGCCGAACGTCCATCGTTTCACCCTCGGGAATTTCCACCGCGATATCCGCGTACGCGGGCACGTAATCCAGTTCGTTCAGCACCAGGTCGTGCTCTTTCATGTACGCGTAACTCTTGGTGGATCCCAGGTGATCGTTGAAGGTCACGCAGGGAGAAACCACGTCGATCACCGAGAGGCCGCGATGCGAAATGGCGGTCTTCAGGATGGCCTGCAACTGCTTCTTGTCGCCGCTGAAGGAGCGCGCCACGAAGGTGGCGCCCCACTTCAGGGCCAGCGCGCAGCAGTCGAACGG
>Ga0326727_10016054_pt1 | contig 15908 bp, 15 predicted proteins | sample MB2enrmetagenome_FD_207643 | JGI IMG/M metagenome (GOLD analysis project Ga0326727, IMG submission 207643) | Lab enriched peat soil microbial communities from McLean, Ithaca, NY, United States - MB29MY | ecosystem: Environmental > Terrestrial > Soil > Wetlands > Peat | place: USA: New York... | reverse complement strand
CGTCGTGCTCACGTAATGTCAAATTACTTATCGGAACCCAGTTCGATTGTGAGGCAGCCCAAACCCAGCCGCACGGCTTCCGCTCCGCCGTGGCCTATGACGCCGCGACCAAGACCTGGATCACCGTCGGCCCCAACGGAACCGACATCTCGACGGACGACGGGAAGAACTGGCGCGCGCTGCATCCTGATCCAGCGATGCATGAAGCGCCCGACGCCGACCGCGACTGGAATGCGCTGTCGCTGCCCTTCGTCGTCGGGCCGCACGGCCGCATCGGCAAATTGAATCCTCACGCGCTTGATGCGGGTGAGACCAGTAAGTGAATGCGCCGGGGGCGTTCATGTCAAAGGAATCAGCAATTGAAACGCTCGGTTTCGCCGCCAGCGATAGCGGGCAAAATCGCTGTCGAGGGTGAGAATCTCTCCCGTATCCAACTCATCGGCGAGATGAATCAGACAAGCGTCGGCAAAATCGGCCGGAACGTCGCGGTACTTGCGCAAGATGGCACGGATCGAGGCCGCGGCGCGATTCAGTTGCAATGGAATTTGAAAGATTCCCTGCTCGACGTTGGCCAGAACCGTTTCCGGCGCTCCGGGAATTCCGCGCAGCAGATAACAGCTCTCGGCGATGACCGCTTCGCATGTGGCGAGAGGCTGCTCCAGGCTTTCGAGAACGCGAACGCAGCGCGCGTGATAGCGCTCGCTGCGGTCGAGTAGCGCGACGATGACTCCGGTGTCGAGAAGGACCGGCTTCACCGTCCAAAGCCTTGCATGTGCCGCTTGTTGGAGCCAAGGTCGAGAAGACCGGAATGAAATGTTCCCACCCCTATGACTCGCCTGCGCGGGGAAGCGCTGTGATGGCGACCCATCAGGCGCAGGCTCTCGCGCACGACCCGGGAGGGGCTCCATCCCAAACGACGCACGAGCACATCCAATGCCTGCTGGGCTTCGGGATCCAGACGCGCTTGAACGACCGCTTTCATGATTCGTATTGTACTACAAATCTATTGTTGTAGTACATAAGCCGTCGGCCTTCAAAACAGCTCCGGGATGGCGTGGAACGCGATGCGCGTGGGGGCGGCTTTGTAAGCCGTGAGCATGGCGGCGGGGGCGAGCGTGCTCATGCCGTACTTGTCGTTGATCTGGTCCATGGTGGCGTTGAGGCGCGTGCGGCTCTGCTCTTCTTCGAGCCCGTCGAAGAGCGCAAGCGTGTGCAGGCGGTCGGGAACGAGGTTGTTCAGTTGCACGCCGATGAAATACGGGTGTTCGTACTGCGCACCGTTGGGCCGAGACTCCCACAGGCGGCGCAGCGCGGCGATCAGCGTTTGATTGTCCTGGCACTCGCTCAGCTTGAGCTCACCACGCCAGCCGCGCGCGGGCACGCCGAATCGGCTCACCGGCGTGTTCTCGCTGCGCGGCACCGCAAAGCCGATAGCGAGGCCGATGTGGCTGGCCCACAGGCCGTGCGAGCGCAGGCGCATCGCCGCCTTGTGCAGCAGCTTGTGCGCGACAGCCCAGGCTTTTTCCGCGGTGCGCATCTCCGGCGCCAGCACATGCGAGTGGCTGATCGATTTCTGGTGCTCGAGTTCGGAGCGATCGAAGTCTTCGCCTTGCAGCCAGTGAAAAAGGCGTTCGCCCCATACGGATCCCCAAATTTCGCCGGCCTGCTCGCGGTCGAGCGCCAGCAAATCGTCCATGGTGTAAATGCCCTTTTCATTCAGCCGCTTCTCAGTGCGCGCGCCAATGCCGGGCAGATCGCGAAGCGTGAGCCGCCGCAGCGCCTCGGGCAGAATGTCCAGCGGCAGCGCCACCAGGCCGTCGGGTTTTTCCATGTCGCTGGCTACCTTGGCGAGGTAGCGATTGGTGGCTAGGCCGACGGAGCTGCGCAGCATCTCGCCCACGCGCTCGCGGATGGTCGCCTTCACGCGCATCCCCAGCTCCATCGCCTTGAGCAGCGGCCGCTCTCGGCCCATGAGGCGGCAGGCCATCTCGTCGATGGAGCAGACCGCGGTCACCGGGACGCAGCTTTCGACGGCTTCAACGACACGGTGGTGGTATTCGGTATAGATTTCGTGGCGGCCTTCGACCAGCACGATCTCCGGGCACATGCGTTTTGCGTCGGCGACGATGGTGCCGGTGCGAACGCCAAAGGCCTTGGCCTCGTAACTTGCTGCAATGCAGCAGGTTGTGTCGGCCATCATGGGCACCACGCCTACAGGGCGGCCACGAAGCTCGGGCCTGACCTGCTGCTCAACAGAGGCAAAGTAGGAGTTCAGGTCCACGAAGAGCCAATTGAGCAGGGGCCCCGGAGCAGGATCCGTCCCTGAGCCGGCGTCCGAAGGGCTTTCCGGCTCCCGGCGAGCGTCCTTGGCCGCAAACCGAAGATTCAAAAATTCTTCCGGCCATTCCTCGGGAATGGGCGCTGACGCCGGATTGGAAGCGGATGCCATTTTCGACCTATTTTCGTCTTTTATTCTCTTTTTTGCAACCAATCTCTTTTCACAGGGCGCACAAATGCCACAAAAGCTGTAGTGGATAACCCGAAAGGGTGCATTTTCGTCACATAATGAGAATGGGTAGGATCGTTGTTGAATTCAACCCGTGGTGGAGGGCCGGATCGTCTCCGGAGAGGTGACCGAAGATGCAGACCTTGGCTCATTGGATTGCGGTGAATGGAAGCGTTCTTGCCGTGCTGGTCACGGTGGGAGTAGCCGTGCTCCTCGTCGCCTGCCTGGAGTGCACCCACTGCCCCAAGCAAAAAAAGGATGAGCTCTTCCAACGCCACGAACTCTAGGAACGCTTAGTTCCCGCTTGCTGCCGGGGCCTCCGGCTTTAGATACCCCTCAAACTGCGCCAGAATCCGGGTGAACAGGAATGTCTGCGCGTCAGGTCCCGAGATAGAGTGCGTCTTGCGCGGGAAGATTTCGAGGTCGTAGGGAATCCCATTCTCAATGAGTCTTTGCACAAACTGCACGGTGTTCTCGAGGTGCACGTTGTCGTCGCCGGTTCCTTGCGCCAGCAGCAACCGGCCTTTCAAAGCTGCGGCCGAGTTGACAACGGAGAAATCGCGATAGGCGGCGGGATTCTCGCCGGGCAGGCCCAGATAGCGCTCAGTGTAGATGGAGTCGTAATCGCGCCAATCGGTGACCGGGGCCACGGCTACGCCGGCGCGGAAGCGGTCAGAGTGTGTCATGGCGTAGAGCGTGAACGTGCCGCCCCAGCTCCAGCCCCACCACCCCAGGCGTCTGGGATCAAGTTGCGGATGCTTTTCGAGTGCCGCATCGATTACGGTCAACTGGTCCTCGAGCTGCACGGAGCCGAAGTTGCGATACGCCACCTGCGCGAAGGCGCGCCCGCGACTGCCCGTGCCGCGATTGTCGGCGTGGAGCACGGCAAAGCCGTGTTGCGCCAGCAACTCGTCGAAGAGCAGGGTGCCGCTCCACTTGTTGACCACGGTCTGGTCGTGGGGACCTCCATAGGGATTCACGATGAGCGGCGCGGTAGCCGGATTGGTGGCGCCCGCAGGCAGCAGAAGCGTGGCGTAGAGCGTGGTTCCGTCGTGGGCCTTTACCTCGAACTGCTCCGGCGCGCGCAGGTGGTAGGAATCGAGCGCGCGCGTTTCCCAGAACACGCGGCACAGGCCCGGCGCAGCGGGGGCGCCAGCGGAACCGGAACTTTCTGGAGCCTGGCAAATACGCATCGCCGGCGGTTCGATGCGCGTGGAGAACTTGTCGGTAAACGCCGCGCCATCGGGGGAAAAGGTGGCTTGATGAAACCCCGCGCCAGCGCTCAATTGCCTGCGATCTCCATCAAAGTTCACCTGCCAAATCTGCTGCTCCAGCGGGTTGCCTTCGTTCGACGCGTAATCCATCACCTTGCGCGCGGTGTCGACGTAGTACACATCGCCGACCTCGAAATCACCCCTGGTTAGCTGTCTCTCCAGCTTCGCATCGGCCGCAAGGGGTTTCTCCTTGTCGTAGCTGTAGAGATCAATGTGGTTGTGCCCGTCACTCCAGCTCGTCAGCACGATGAATCCATCGCCCACAGCAACGTCGTAGTTCTCGTCGAGGAACTTATCGTCGCTGATCTCCAGCAACTGGCGTGCATCGCCGTAATCGGCGCCGGCGAAGAAGATCGCACGGTGCTTGTGATCGCGGCTCAGGGTCTCAACCCACACGGTCTTGCGGTCGACCCAGCCGAAGCGCGGCACGTAATCATCGCCGCCGTGCAACGGAATCTGCATCCACACAGTTTTGCCGCCGTGCGCCGGCGTCACGCCCAGGTGCACTTCGGGATTCGGATCCCCCGGCTGCGGGTAACGCTGCCAATCCACCAGCGCGTGGCTGGGAACCCAGTCGGTAAGCGGGTATTGCGGCACCTGGGATTCGTTCATCTGCAAATAAGCGAGGTTCTTTGAGTCCGGCGACCAGAAGTAGTTGCTACGCACGTCGAGCTCCTCCTCGTAGACCCAGTCCACCTCGCCGTTGAGCATGAACTGGCCGTTGACGGCAGAAGGATTGGGCGCCGGAGTGAGAGCCTGAGCAGGCATGTCCGGCTCGTGCAGCCGGATCACCTCCAGGCCGTGGTTGCGGATAAACGAGACGGATGAGCCGTCGGGAGAAAACTTCGGGTCGTCGCCGGAAGCCGAGCCCGTGGATCCAACTTGCACTCCGGTGCCGCTGCGCAGATCGTACAGCCAAAGCGCGCCATTCGAGTCGAAGAGCAGGTGCTTCGAGTCCGGCGCCCACTGGTAGCTGGCCATGTTGTAGCGCTCGCGATGGTCACGGTCGCGCTCCGACATGCCGCTCTCGTCCAGCGGCACCATCTTGGCCGCGCTCACCAGCACATGCGCCTTGCCTGTCGCGGGATCCACATCCATCAGTTGTCCGCCGTCCAGATAGGTCAGGTGCTTTCCGTCCGGCGACCATGCGAGCTCTTCGGGCAGCGCACCAATCAGCGGCCCGTGCGCAAAGATCGCTTCGACGGTGAGGGGCTTTTCCGGCGCTTGCGCGGCCACGGCAAAGGCGGCGAGAAACAAGGCAACGACAACGGGCAACAGAACTGCATGTGCGCGCGTCAAATGGCGATTCCTCCTGTGCGGGAATTCTGGAGGGGAGCCCGATTGGGCAAATTCAGGCAGCGATGAATAGATGTGCGGGCTTCCAAGAAAAGTGTAAATCACGCGATGCGGCGTGTTGCACTTCGTAGACGGACGTGTACGTTGGGCGGCGCGGTTCTACAATTGGTTTACTCAGAAGCCGCCGCCTTGGTGATGGGATCGGCGGCAAATCGCCTGGAGAAGCGGACATATGCACTGGGCAACTCCTGAAGAACGGCGCGCTCTTGGCCAGGTACGGCGCAAGCAGGTGGGCCGCCACCAGCACGACGTGTTGCATCCCAAGGCCAGGCCAGCCACCGCCCTCGAACTGGTGGCGCGATCGATGCGCGGCCGTGTGCCGGAGCTCATCGCCCTCAAGTACCAACTCATGGCCGAGTCGCCGTTCGGCTACTTTCGTGGCGCGGTGCCGGTGATGGCCGCGGACCTGGCGCAGCTCCCCTCCACGGGCATCGTCAGCCAGCTTTGCGGCGACGCGCATGTGCGCAACCTGGGCGCCTTCGCTGGGCCAGACGGGCGCCTCGTCTTCGACATCAACGACTTCGACGAGACCATCCGCGGCCCCTTCGAGTGGGACCTGAAGCGCATGGCGGCCTCGCTGGTGCTGTCCGGGCGCGCCGCGGGGCACAAAGACAACTCCGCTGGCAAAGCCGCCGAGGCCTGCATCGAACGCTACGCCGCGCAGATGCGCGCGTTTGCCCGCATGCCGCAACTGGAAGTGAACCGGTTTCAGGTGCACCGCATCGACCTGGCCAAACCGGTGCATGATGCTCTCTCCAAGGCAGAGCGTGCTACGCCGCAGCACACGCTTCAGCAGCTCACCACGCCTGTTTCGTCCCGGCCCGGCGCTCGGCGCCGGTTCAAGGAATTGAAGCCCATGCTGACGCGCATCACCGGCGCCCGCGCCGCCGCTGTGCTGGCCTCACTGGGGCCGTATCGGGAGATGCTGGAGCCGCAGCGGCAACACCTGCTCGACTTCTACCGGCCCGTCGATGTGGCCTTCAAGGTGGTTGGCACCGGCTCAGTGGGCCTGCGCGACTACAGCATCTATATGGAGGGCAACGGCCCCGGCGACCCGCTGTTCCTGCAGATCAAGGAGGAGGTTGCATCGGCCTACGCGCACTATCTGCCCGACGCCCGGCCCGCCGCGCACAACGGCCAGCGCACAGCCGAAGGGCAGCGCTTCATGCAGATCCAGACCGATCCGTTTCTCGGCTGGACGCATATCGGAAGCCGCCAATATCTTGTCCGCCAGCTCAGCGACCACAAGGGGTCGATCGCGATCGAGGATCTGGCCGGCGCCAATCTCAAGGCATACGCCGAGGTCTGCGGTGAACTGCTCGCCCGCAGCCACGCGCGCTCGGGAGACGCGCAAACGATCGCCGGCTATATCGGCACCGGTGACGCATTCGCTGAAGCGATTGCGGCCTTCGGCGTCGCGTACGCCGACCAAACGGAGAAGGATTGGGAGCAGTTGAAGCGGTCGGGGAGAGCGAAGAAGAAACCGTAAAACAGGTGCGGGCTTCCGCTAGCGCCGGTAGACGTCGTACCCGCGCAGGTGCGCGGCCAGCGTGAATTCGGCCATCAGCGCCTGCATCGTGGCCACGCGATCGGGCGTGGGATCTTCCTTTGTCTGCAAGTCGCGCTTCACAATCAGCCAGCGGATATTGTGCGAGCGCACCAGCGACGCAATCTCAGCGGGCGAATAGGGATCGATGGTCGGGTCGAAGAACGGAACCGGAAAGCGCGGCACGCGGCCGGTGACAAAGTAGAACGGCTCCTCGCCGGGAATCAGAACGATCCCGTCGTCAAACGGAATGTTGGCCTGGGCGTAGCGTAGCAATTCGTCGATTTCCGGCAAGTACGGCCCCGGTGTGGCCAAACCGGCAAGCCGCGGAAAGGCGGAGTGTACTGGCAGCCCGTCAGGCAAGTTTGCGTATGAGAGCCGTTCCTCGCTGGCCGTGTAGAACCCTCCACACACGAGCAGTGTGACGGAGGTGAGTGCGGCGAGCGCGGGCACAAACCATCGCGAGACGGTCTTGCGTGGCGGGAAACCCTCGAGAAACGCGAGCATCTCCGCCACGAGCAGCGCGAGCAACGGCCAGATCCCGTACGTCGAACCCCAAAGCTGCTGCGACATGAAGGCGCCGTGGATGGCGGCGAGTAGAATCAGCGGCGAAAACGCGCGCAGAGATGGTTCACTCCGCAGGCGGAAGAGGTTCGCGATCGCCAGCGCCGCGGCGAGAACAAGCAGCAGCGGCCAAAGCGCCAACAGGCTGTCGCCGCGCGTATCGGCGTCGTCGTAAATGAACAGCGAAGCGAGCGTGAAGAGAAACGGCGCGGCGAGCAGGAAGAAGGCCGCGATGCGCGCCCAGCGGAGTTTAGATCCCATCCTTCGCGCGATGAAGCTGCACGAAGCATGGGGCGCCCACACGAGCGCGAGGGCAGTCAAAATGCATGGCAGCGTCCACAGCAGCGATGGATCGCGATAGACGCCGAGCATCAGGCCGAATCCGGGCAGGCGCCGCTGGCCGGCGTACTCAATCGTCCAGTGAACGTAGTTGCCGATGCCCGCGGTCCAGTGCAGCGTGAGCACGGCAATCACGAGCGTGGCGCACGCGCCGGCAAGAACGAAAAGCAGTGTTCGAGTCTCTGGCGGCCCGTCCGTGGTTTGCGCGCGCCGGAGCCGCTTCATCGCGAGCACAAGCAGGACGGCGCCGAGGGCCGCCACCAGAAACGGCAGCCCCATATTTTGCTTGAAGAAGAGAGGCACACACAGCGCCGCACCGGCAACAAACCCGAAAACCGCGCTGGTCCTGGCATCGAGCCGCCGAAACATCCAAAACGCAACCAGAATCCAGAACCCGCAATCGCAGTCGTACTCGGGATTGGGCACGATGCAGTAGATGCCCAGGACAGTGAGCGGAGCGGCGAGGAGCAGCGCGAGCGTCCACGCGGCCGCTACTCGCCCGCGCAGGATCCCGAGCGCGATCCTCCACGTGAGAACCGTGCTTGAGCCCCCGATCAACGCGACGTAGAGGACGTGGTGAAAGAAGACGCGGCCCGTGAGGCGAATGATTGCGGCCTGAACGAGAAATGTGAGCGGCGCGTGCGCCAGGGGAAAGTCGCGGTACGGCATCTGGCTGAGGGCTATGCGCGTTGCAGTGTTGAGGATGTAGCTCAGGTCGAACAGGACCGCGACGTGAGCATTCTGCCAAAGGACGACGCCCGCCGTGGCCGCGAAGAGGGCGACTCCTGCCATCCAATCGCGCAGAGCCCAGTGCGGTTTCGACAGATCGGACTCCGGCGGCTCAGCCCCTGTCTTCACCATCCGCGACGATAGTAGCAGGCGCAATAGGGCGTCGAGCAGATCGCCATCAGGAACGCGACGAACCAGCCGACCACAGTCCAGCCAAGGAAGAGGTTCAGCAGCAGAATTCCCGTGGCATTGTGGGTGTGCCGTGCCGCCGCGATAATGGCCGGGAGAAAGTAAAGTCCGACGCCGAAGATCAGGAAGTGCATAGAAGCCCCCGCATTTGTTCTGAAGAAAGCTACGGAAAGTCTACCGCCGAAGTTCAGCAGGTGGATAAGATTCCGATTGCGCGTTGATTTGGGGCACGCGTATACTCCCGCAGTCCCCCGAAAGTCCCCCAAAACGTCCCCCAAACACAATCCTTAAGGAGGAGTCATGGGTAAGATCAATGTCGGGCGGTTGATCCTCGGCGGCATCGTTGCCGGCATCGTGGGAGATCTCCTGGATTTTCCAGTAGATGACGTGTGGTTGGCGCCACAGTGGACCGCCGGAATGAAGGCACTTGGGCACCCGGAATTCCCCTCAAGCGGGCTCATCTGGTTCAACCTGCTTGGGCTTGTCATTGGGCTCGTCGCAATCTGGATTTACGCCGGGATCCGGCCACGCTTCGGCGCGGGCGTCAAGACGGCAATCTACGCCGGGGTCGCGGTGTGGATTCTTGGCTTCCTGGTGCCGAACGTCAGTTTCATGTACGTTCAGGGCCTTTTTTCGGAACACCTCACACTGGCCACAACGGCAGGAGCATTGGTGGAGTGTGTCGTCGGGACGATTGCGGGAGCTGCGCTGTACAAGGAAGGCTAGGAGCCTTCAGAAGCTGAGCTGGCAGTTGCCTGGGAAACTCCTCGCTTGAGCCCTCCCGGGAGGGGCGCGTCTGCGAAGCCGGCTGTCGACCGTTCGCGCTGCATGAGTGAATGGCAGGGTATTTGTGTATCTCTAGACGTAAGTGCCGCGCGATGATTGCGATTGCCAGCTTCCACCTCGTCGCCACTCTACAATGAATCGGTATGCCGACCGCCGTCCGCTCGCGCGCAAAGATCAACCTGGGCCTTTTCCTCGGGTCCCCGCGTCCGGACGGATTCCATGCGCTCGCCACCGTGTATCAAACGCTGGAAATCCATGATTTGGTGACGGTTACGGCCCGACGTGCCGCGGCGACTTCCTTGCGGATCAGCTCCAACGATCCCCGTGTGCCCACGGACGGTCGAAATACCGCGTGGAGAATTGTGATCCTGGCGCTCGAAGCCCTCGGGGTGACGGCCGAGGTGGACATTCATATTGATAAGCGGCTCCCGGTGCAGGGCGGGCTGGGAGCCGGTTCGGGCAACGCTGTCGCTGCGCTGATTGGGCTGGAGAAGGAGTTGGGATTGTCAAGCCAGCCCGCCGCGGCAGACGAGTCAGCAGGGCAAGCTGGCGGGAATTCACGGAGTTTGCTGACGCGGCGGTTGGAGATTGCCGCCCGGGTCGGCTCCGATGTTCCGTTATTTCTTATTGGCGGAACGGTGCTGGGCTTGGATCGCGGGCAGGAGGTCTATCCGCTGCCCGACATCGATCCGGTCTGGTGCGTGGTCGCCTTACCGGAGACCGGCGTCTCCACGCCTCAAGCCTTTCGCGACTGGGACGCGCTGTGCGCGGCGGAAGGTTTGACCGCCGAGGCCGGCGCAGCTAGACTAGAGAAGTTGAGCCGTGCCTACGCCAGCGCCTTTCGGGGAGAGATTCCCGCAGGCGGGCCTGAAGCAGGCTCCTCCGGTGTCTTCTCCGAGGGAGAAGACCTGGCCGGACCGCAAGAGACGACACACGGGTCTGGGCTTGTCCGCACCGGGATCATGAGCTGGATCGAGAACGACTTCGAGCGCGTGCTCTTTCCCCAGCATCCATCCCTTGCTGAGATCAAGCGTCTTCTTGCGGCTCCGGGCACACCGGAGGCAGCCCTTTTTGCCTCTCTGTCGGGGTCCGGTTCAGCACTCTACGGGTTGTATATGACCCGCGGAGATGCGGAAGCGGCCGTCGACCGGATGGGAAGCCGAGTGCAAGGGTTAGGCGTGCAATGCACCATCACTCGCACGCTGCCGCGAGCCGCCTATTGGGATCAAATGTTCGAAGAAGCTGATTGACAGTTCACCGTTGGGCAAGCGAGACTCACCCTCGGCTGTCAGTCGTGCTGGGCGATCGTTCAATGGCAGGACAATGCCCTTTGGAGGCATTTATCCAGGTTCGAATCCTGGTCGCCCAGCCAAAAGAAAGCAGCTTTTAGCTGTTAGCTATCAGCTTTTAGCTTCGTCGCCTGGAAACTGGGGATATCACTTCCCCAACGAAAAGGGAGAGGCTAACGGCTAAGAGCTAAAGGCTAATAGCTCGAGGCAGAACGCAGCCATAGCCAACCAGCATGGAGGTGCTCTTCAGATGGAGACGGGAACGTTGACGGAGACATTGGAGGAAAACAAGCCGGGCGAGTCGGGCACGGAAAAGCAAACGGGCCCGGTGAAGCCGGAAGGCGGCAAGGACGCGCCGAAGAGCGGGTCCGGGGGCGGGGCCGGGGAAAACGCCAAGGGCAAAGATGCGAAGCTGACCCCCTCGGCGGAACGCAAGAAGGCCTCGAAGCTCAGCGAGGACAAGCGCTTCAAGCTCTTCAGCGGCACGGCGAATCCCAAGCTGGCCGAAGCCATCGGCAAGCACATCGGCGTTCCGGTGGGCGAGGCCAAGCTGCAGCGCTTTGCCGACGGCGAGGTTTTCTTCCAACTGCTGGAGAATGTCCGCGGCGTGGATGTTTTTGTGGTGCAACCCACGTGTTATCCGGTGGACCAGCACCTGGTGGAGCTTTTGGTGATGATCGATGCGCTCAAGCGGGCCTCGGCGGCCCGAATCACGGTGGTCGTGCCCTACTACGGCTATGCCCGCCAGGATCGCAAGGACCGCCCGCGCGTGGCCATCAGCGCCAAGCTCATCGCCGACCTGTTGACGACCGCAGGCGCCAATCGAGCGCTGTTTGTCGATCTGCACGCTGCCCAAATCCAGGGCTTCTTCAATATTCCCGTTGACCACCTCTACGCGAGCCCGGTGCTGGTGAGTTACTTCCGCGAACTGAACCTGCCCAACCTGATGGTCGTCTCGCCCGATCCCGGCGGAGTGGAGCGGGCTCGGTTCTTCGCGCAGAAGATGGTCGCGCCGCTGGCCATCGTGGACAAGCGCCGCACCGACATGAACGTCGCCGAAGTGATGCACGTGGTCGGCGACGTAAAGGGCAAAACCTGCCTGATCATCGACGACATTATCGATACGGCCGGTACTCTGGTGAAGACCGCCGACGCACTCCTCAGCGCCGGAGCTACGGGGGTGTATGCCTGCGCCACCCACGCCGTGCTTTCGGGGCCGGCCATCGACCGCATCGCCAACTCACGGCTGGAGCAGCTCGTGGTAACCGACACCATCCCGCTACGCGATGCAGCGCATAAGTTAACCGTGCCGGTGAACGATCCGGCGCAGAAGTTGCCCAAGCTGAAGGTGCTCACGGTCGCCGGCCTACTGGGCGCAGCCATCGAGAGCATCCACATGGAGACGAGCGTAAGCTCGCTATTTAACTGAACCCAGCTTCTAGCTGCTAGCTTCTAGCACCTAGCTCGTACGGTTCGAGAATTGACCTTCGCGTGTGAGCGAAGCGATGAACGAATAAGGCGGTGAATCAGTTGATTCGCTGCGCGTCAGCAACATGCTGCGCGAGGCTGCATTTCACAAAGGGAGCGGAGCAACTCAGCTCGCGGCGGAAAGAGCTAGCTAAAAGCTAGTGGCTAGAAGCTAGAAGCTGCTTTTCCGTGCCCGATTTTTGAAGAAACGAGAAAAACGCAAAATGCCAGAAGTTGTCGTAGCCAAGCCCCGCGAGGGCAAATTCAATAAGAATGCCGCGCGCCGCGTGCGCGCCGCAGGCAAGATTCCGGCTGTGCTGTACGGTCCTGGACGCGATCCGGTGGCTGTCGAGGTGGACCCCAAGCAGATTTCGCGGATCCTTTACTCCGAGACCGGTCACAATACGATCTTCGATGTCGAAGTCGCGGGCCAGCCGCCGGCCAAAGCCATGATCGTGGACTGGCAGCGCGAGCCGCTCAAGGACCGGCTGATTCACATTGATCTGAAGCGCATTGTGCTGGACAAGGTTCTCCGTGTGCGGGTGCGCGTCAAGCTGCTGGGCATACCGGTGGGCGTCAAGACGGAGGGAGGGATTCTGGACCAGGTGTTGCGCGAGGTTGAGGTGGAATGCCTGCCTGCCGACATTCCCAGCCACATCGATGTGGATGTAAGCGAGTTGGGGATGCACCACGTGTTGCGCGTGAACGGCCTGCCCCACTCCGAGAAGATCAAGTACTTGACCCCGGAAGATGCGACCGTAGCTCACGTCGTACACATCCGCGAAGAAGTTGTGGCGGCGCCGGAGACGGTGGAAGCAGCTGTGGCAGCGCCAGGCGAGGCTGCTGCGCCGGGCGAGGGTGCTGCTCCGGCCGAGCCGGAGGTGATCAAGAAGGGCAAGCCCGAGGCTGAGGCTGCTGCGGGAAAGAAGCCCGAGGCGAAGAAGTAAGCCTTGCCTGAAGTAAGCGAGACCGTTTTTCGGCGCAGCCCTTTCCTGATTGTGGGGTTGGGCAATCCCGGCCTCGAATATCTGTGGACCCCGCACAACGCGGGATTCATGGCCATCGACCGCATCGCTCAGCAGGAGGGCGTTTCGGTCCAAAACCGGCGCTGCCGGGCCACCACTGCGACCTGCCGTATCGCAGGCCGTCCCGTGATTCTGGCCAAGCCGGAGACGTTTATGAACCTGAGCGGGGTTGCAGTGACCGCTCTGGTGGAAGAGTTTGAAGCGGACCCAGGTAAGGATCTGCTCGTGATCTATGACGAGCTGGACCTGGTGCTGGGGACCTTCAAGGTAAGGGAGCGCGGTTCGCCTGCCGGGCACAACGGAGCCCGCAGCGTGACCGATGCCCTGGGCACGGAAGAGTGGTTGCGCTTGCGTATTGGTGTGAGCCCCGATTTGCCTCCGGAGGCGATTGCGGCCGGAGAGGGAAAACGGCTGGGCATCGATTACCTGCTCGCGCCCATGCGCAAGGCGGATCTGGCGGTGCTGGATGAGGTGCTGGACCGTGTGGCGACAGCCGCACGGCGCATCCTCGAACAGGGACCGGCTGCCGCGATGAACGAGTTCAACCGGAAGGACAGGGAACAAGGGAACGAGGGAACAAGGGAGCAAGAAAACTGAGAACCGCGAACTGTTTCCTGTCTGCTGTGCGCCGTCTACGATCCACGGTCCACGATTCGCCTTTCACGATTCACGGTTCACGATTCAAGAAGAGGATTACCAATGCAGCGTTTATATGAAGTGATGTTCATTGTCCGCCCCGATGTGGAGGACGAGGAAGTTGACAAACTGATTGCCGGCTTTACGGCTACGGTCACGGCCGGTGGAGGCGTGGTGAAGAGCGTCGACAAGTCGTATGGCCGTCGCAAGCTGGCCTATGTGGTGCGCAAGTTCGCCGACGGTAACTACATTCTGCTCACCATTGAGGCCAACGGCGCTGTCATTCTGGAGCTGGAGCGCCGTCTGCGCGTCACCGAGCCGGTGATCAAGTTCATCACCGTGCGCATGGACGAAGAGGAGAAGCGTCTGGCGAAATTGAAGGCGCTGCGCGGCACACGGCGCAAGGTGAGCAGCGAAAGCGCGGCTCCGGCCGCGGACGCAGCAGAGCCGGCCGAGGCTGCGCAGGCCAGCGCGTAGACTGCCTGCACGACATTGCCACCGCCGGTCATCTTGATCTTCGGCGGCGGCCGAAACCAAGCGTTCCGCAGCGCGGGTCTGGCGCGCCGGAACAAAGAAATGGAATGAGGAAACACAATGGCTGAAGAGACTCAAGCAAAAGCGCCCGCTACCGCGGACGCAGCACCGCAAAGCTCGCCGGGGCCGGGCGCCGGCCCCCGTGGCGCAGGCCGCGGCTCGGGCGGGCCCGGCGGCCGCGGCAAGTTTTTCCGCCGCAAGAAAGTGTGCAAGTTCTGCACGGAAAAGATCGACGCGATTCCTTACCGCGATGTGCGGCTATTGCAGCAGTTTGTGGCCGAGCGCGGCAAGATCGTTCCGCGGCGGCTCACCGGCGTTTGCACCAAGCACCAGCGCCGCCTGACTCGCGCCATCAAGCAGGCCCGGAACATTGCCCTGCTACCCTTTGCCATGAAGCACTGATCGCGACGCGAAGGGTCGATTGAGATTCTTGCGCGGCGCTGTTCAACCGCCGGAGCGCTTGCCGGAAAATGGAGAGCGCCCCCGGTGCCGCGACCTTGAGATTTGGAGAGTTTCCCATGGAAGTGATTTTGAAAGAAGATGTAGCCGATTTGGGCTTTCGCGGAGAAGTGGTCAAGGTGGCCGATGGGTACGCCCGCAACTACCTGCTGCCGCGCAAACTGGCCATGCAGGCCACCGCGGCCAACAAGGCTGTGATCGCGCAGATGAAAGCTGCCGCCGCGCGCCGTTCGGCTTCAGAAAAGGCGCAAGCTGAGGAGTTGGTAACCAAGCTCGAGCCCCTCGTGCTCAGCTTTACGCGCAAGGCCGGTGAAGCGGGGCATCTGTTCGGCTCGGTTACCTCGGCCGACATCGCCGCGGAGCTGGCGGCGCAAGGTCACGAGGTCGATCGCCGCAAAATTCAGCTGGGCGACCCGATCAAAAGCGTCGGCGACTTCAAGGTGGCCATCCGGCTGCACCGCGAAGTGACCGCGCGCGTGACAGTAAAGGTCGAGGCCGAAGCGACAGAGGAAGAGAAGGCCAAAGTCGCGGCGACTGGTGCCGCGGAGCCTTCTGCGGCGGAAGAAGTTGCCGAGCCCGCCGCGGAAGAGGCGGCTGCGGAAGAGGCGAAGGCCGAGTAAAGCAAGCCTTGCTCGCGCCGCCTTTCGCGGATGCGATTCGTGGATGAAGCGGGGATGCGAAGTTTATCTTCGCTCGATTTGCTCTTGAACCGTTACGACGGAAACAGCGTGCCGGAGGCGGCGCGAATGGGCGCAAGGCGGTTGCGGCGGCGGCCCGGTTGCTGCACCGCAGAACCCAAGAGCCCGGCAATCTCGCGCAACTCCGCGCGGGCGTGCCCGATGGCTGCGGTGACCGCGTCAAGCTGTTTGCTCTGGCCAAGCGCGAGCGGCAAGTTGGTCTGCGGATCGAGGTTGGAGCTGGGGCTGCGCTTGTTTGGCCGGCGCTGCTCCTGCTCAAGAACTGCGCGTGCGCCGGCGAGCGTGTACCCTTCGGCATGAACCAGGCGCTTAACCTCGAGCGCCAGCTCCACATCACGGCGGCGGTAGAGTCGCTGGCCGGTTCCGCTCTTGTTCGGCTTCAGTTGCGGAAACTGCGATTCCCAAAAACGCAGAACATACGTTTCCACGCCGCAGAGCTCGGCGACATCTCCAATCTTGAAGTAAAGGCGATCCGGGATGAGGGGTGGCTCGTAGGCGCGCTTGCGGTTGA
>Ga0326727_10016053_pt1 | contig 15909 bp, 7 predicted proteins | sample MB2enrmetagenome_FD_207643 | JGI IMG/M metagenome (GOLD analysis project Ga0326727, IMG submission 207643) | Lab enriched peat soil microbial communities from McLean, Ithaca, NY, United States - MB29MY | ecosystem: Environmental > Terrestrial > Soil > Wetlands > Peat | place: USA: New York... | reverse complement strand
GTCGTTCGGGACCGTGATTCCCAGCAGACCGCGCTTCAGATCCTTGCCTTGCTTCAAGCGAGGCAACACCGCGAGCACATCCTCCAACGGAATGGCGAAGCCGATGCCGCTGTCGTACCACTCGACGCCGGCCGTCTCTCCTTCCGACTGAGGCGAGGCGGGGACCAGAATGCCTTGAACGCGCCCGGTCAGGTCGATGAGCGGTCCGCCGTAATTGGTCGGCGACACCTTGGCGTCAGTTTGCAACGCCTTGCCCCAGATTCGTCCCAGGGCGCTGATGATGCCGACGCTAACCGAGGGTGGTTGATCGACGTTTGAAGAGAGCGTACGCCCAAGAGCGATCGCTGTTTGTCCGATCTTCATCTCCGATTTTGGCACGGCGACCGCCGCGGGCAGCTGCCCGGTCACACCCTTGAGTTGCAAAAGCGTGAGCATGCGCGTATGGTCGGTGGCGACCGCTGTGGCGACGTAGCGATCCTTGTGGCCGGGGATGCTGACGAATATGGCGGAGGGCTTATTGGCGAAATTGAAAGCGCTCGAGATCACGTAGCCATCCGGCGACACGATAACGCCGCTGGTCGGGCCGAACCCCTTGCGAATGACCGCGCCACGCGGACCGGCGCTGATGATGTCGGTGCCGCCCGACGTTTCGATCTGCACCACAATGGGTGCGGTTTTCTTGACCGCATCGTGGACGGCACGTTCTTGCAGCTCGTCGATGTCGTCGGCATGTACCGCGGGGATTGCAAGGGCGAATAACGCGAGGCACGCGCGGATCAGGCGGGAGAAGTGCCACTGCATGATGCATTCCTCTGAGAAAGCGGCCTCGTGGCTTTTGAGAGTATCCGGGGACCTACGAGTGTCTCTTGGAAGTCCTTGGAGACCTACAGGGTTGGCACGCCCTGAGTTACTCCGAAGGGAGTGCCAACCAGTCCTGTGGCAGCCACCTCGTAGCCTCCGGTAATCACTGCTTCTTGCGTGGTGGTTCGCCGAGCGTGATGGGCATCGTGGTCAGTTTGTCGCCGCGGCGAATTTCCAGCTTGATCTCCATTCCCGGACGGTAGCGATCCATTACTTCCTTGAAGGTCTGGATGCTGCCCACGGGTAGTCCGTCGACGTAGACGATCAAGTCGTCCGGCTTCAGGCCGGCTTTTGCCGCCGGCGAGTTAGGCAGAATCTCTTCGATGTACGGCGGCGTATGCTCGACCGGGTTGGCAACCAATACGATGCCGCTGAAGCCACCGCCTTTGCCCTTGTCGCGATTCGACTTGGGCGGTTGATACAGTTCCTTCTTCTGCACGAGGTCGACGATGCTGACGGTGACAGTCTGACCGTTGCCCAGAGGAACGTCGACCTTGGCGTTGATCGGGATGGCGTAATTGACCCAGGTCTGGGTCAGCTCGTTACGGAGCTCCTTGCCAATAAGCCCGAGCAGTTCGCCTTTGCGGCTGGTCACGACGCCGCCCGCGGCGCCGGGGTTGTTCGTGATGGCGTCGACAACGAAGACATTGCCCGTATACGCAGCGTCGAAGATGCCCATCTTGCCGTAGAGTTTCGAGTACGACGCGATTACTCCGCGCTGCACGGACAACGGATCGTCACGCGTGGCAATCTGGTAGAGGTTGCTGAAGGCAAGCACGCCGCTGCCCGTCTCGGGCAACGGCCGTTTGGCAGCTTCAACCACGTCGAAATACGACAGATCCTCCACCTTTTCCTTGTCGTTACCAATCTTGAGCAGCGCGACGTCGAGTTCCGGTTCCATCGCAACCACGCGCGCGTGGTAACGCGTACCATCGGCGAGATGGACGCGTAGATCGGGCGTCTCGAGGATGTGGCTCTGAATCGTGAGGATGTAACCGTCGGGTGATACGACCACGCCGGTGCCATACGATGCCAGGCCGCGAATGCCGCCGGAGCCGAACAGCTTCACGAGCTTGCCGTTCACAAGCTCGCTGACCGCGGCGAACGATTCGTCGGCACGCGACGGCGCGGCGCAGGCAAGGGCAACGAGCAAAACCCCGGTCAGATGTATGCGCTTCATGATCTCACTCCCGGCACCGGTGAGCCTACTTGGCCGTGCCCGTCTTCCATTCGTTCACTTCCAGCATGGCGTACTGCTTGTCCGCGTAGCGAACCTCGATCTTGAACGGCAGCAAACGGCCGTCAACCTTGCGATAGTCCGAGAAATAAACCTCGCAGGGGTCCTCATCTCGATCAGGTGTCAGCTCGAGGCCGAGCAGCGTCTGGTCCTTCGTACTGAAATACCACTTGCACGGAACACCCGTCGCCTCGGTGCGAATTACCTCCGCATCGACGCGGAGCTTGGAGAAGTCGGGCGTACCTTTATCGGGCGGCGCCAGGTAGAAGGGCTCGGTGCCGCCATGGTTGAACTCGGTAAAGCCGCCTTTTTCGCCGAAGGCAAGGAATTGGCGGTAATTGTACATCGCCAACAAGAGCCCGCCGCTGCCGGGCGGGTCTTTGAGTGCGTTGGAACTCTGGCTGACGTCCAGCGGCTCCAATTCGTAGGGCAGCCCGTCGATGATGCTCTGAATAACCGGGCTCTTTTCGTCCTTGGCGCCCTTATCGCGGACGGTGATGACTGTCGCCGCTCTCTTTCCTTTCACCGTGCCGCCGGCTTTGAACGACCAATCGCCGTTGAAGGCCGAAAAATCTCCCGCTTGCTTCTTGAACGCTGCCAGGAGGCGATTGCGCTCCATCTTGTTGAAGTAGTAATTGGCGTATCCGGGCTTCGCTTCGAAGAACTTGAGTGCCGGCGATGGCTTGGTCGGCTTTTTCGGCTGTTGCTGCGGCGGACGAGGTTGTGGCGGGCCGGGCTGCGGCGGCTGTCCGTCCGCGCCGGGCAATTCTTGCCGCTGTACACCCATCAGGCGCACGAGGATCTCGCGTTTTTCCGTTACTTTGTCGTTCTCGCGGCGATAGACCAGCGGTACGCGCCAGCCTTTGGGATAGAGGCCGAGCACATTCTTGAATTGGTTGACGTTGCTCATCGGTCGGCCGGCGAACGAGACGAGCTGATCGCCGATGTCGAGGCCGCGGCGGCGGGCGTCGCTGTCGATGATGTTCGTCACGACCATCTTCGGCAGAGCGTCTTCCTCGGCCTCGGTCTGGAAGAGAGCGCCGAGCGATGCATGATCGGTTTCGATGCCGGCTTTCAATTGACCGAGGAAATTCTTGATCTGATTGATCGAGATCGAATAGCCGACGCCGACGTTGACCCGGCCGCGTTTTTCCAGCGAGATGCGCCCGTTGATACCGATTAATTCGCCATCCATGTTGAACAGCGGCCCGCCCGAGTTCCCGGGATTGATCGACGTATCGACCTGGATGCAGTCGGTGTATTCGAGCAGCGTACCGGCCGGGTATTGGTAGCGATGCACGCCGCTGATCAGGCCGTAGGTGACGGTAGGCGTGAAGTCGGTTGCCAGGAGGAACGGGTTGCCCATCGCCAACGACCAATCGCCGGCGCGGACCTTGTCGCTGTCGCCCATGGCCGCGAACGGGAACTTCGAACCGTCCTTTTTGGGCAGCAATTTGATGAGCGCCACGTCGCCGACCTTGTCGAGGCCGACAAGAACGGCGTCGTAGAGAACGCCGTCCGACAGGCCGCACTGCATGACCGAACCGGGACCCTCGACGACATGGAAGTTTGTTAGAGCATAACCGTCGTCGTTGATGAGGACGCCGGAGCCGCCTCCCTGGCCGCCGGGTGCGAAGATCGCGACGACGGCCGGTCGGACTTTTTCGATGACGGCGATGCGTTTCGCTTCAGCTTCGCGCAGTTTCGGATCGAGATCGCCGGCCAGCAACGATGGCTTGGCAACTGCAACAATCACCAGCAAACCGGCTAGCGCGGCGAGGGTGAGATAGCGCATCGGTGTCCTTTCAGATTCTGCCGGCGTGACGGAGATGTCCCGGGAACTGCGTCCGGCACGGAGAGATCGTGCAGAGATTGGGCGACGCCCGGGGGGCAGCGTGCAAAGTCCCCGGGCGTTGAGTGCGGCCGGCAGCAAGCCGAGTCAAGCTCCCTCATTTGCTCACTTTCGCGTCGGCAAGGTCGAGATGCAGGCCGAGATCGAGCTTCAACCCGTCGCCGCCGGGGGCGACGCGAATTTTCAGTTTTTGCACATCCTTGATATTCAGGACGATCTCGCGGTGGCGAACTTTGTCACGTCGGTCGAAGGAGAACTCTTTGAGAAGCTTGCCGTCGCCCTCGATCCGCAAGATGGTGGCGCCGGGCAAGCCACCGATGAGATCGTCAATGCCCGCCACAGCTTTGAATTCGCGGTAGTCGCCCTTCAGGTCGTACTCCAGCTCGGTCGTCGCATGCAGGGCCAGGCCACGTGCGTAGATGACGTTATCAAGACGGAGCTGGCCGTCTTCAAGATTGCGTTCTCGCTTGTAGTGGAATGGATTGTTGTCGACGAACGATTCCGTTACTTGAGAGGGCTCGAAATCGGAGAGCCAGGCCAACTTGCCGCCGCTGTAGTCGAGCCGGACAACCGTCGGCATCGTCAGCTCAAAAACCGCGCCGCACGAGGTCGTGATACTCAGTCCGGACGAGGTCGAGACCGCCTTGCTCGCCACAAAAGTATCACCGAGCGTGTCAGTGATTTTGCAGACGAGCGGTCCGGCGTTCACATCGACGCCGCGCTCGAAAATCAAGCCGGCGACGCCGCTGAGCGACACCGCTCGACTATTGCCAGACGTGCTTGTGAAAGCGATGACCTCACCGGAGTCCTGGCCATCGCCGAGCGTCCCTTCGAGAGCGTTGAGGAATCCGTCCCTGCGAACAGCTAATACGTCGCGGCGTTTTTTCTTCGCCTTGCGATCACTGATCCGGTCGCTCCACTCTTTGCGAGTCTTTTCGACTTGCGCTTCGGTGATGAGGTTACTCACCGTTGCGAGAGGGAAGCTGAATTCCTTCCCGGTCAGCAGCTTGGCGGAGACGTCTCTTCCCTTGATTGTGTATTTCTCACAGTGCAAGAGGGTGCCGTCGGTGAGTTCGATGTCGATGAAATGCTCAGCCGACGCTTTACCTGCGGGATTGCAATCGACGTGCAAGATTTGCGCGAGCGGCGTGGCAACGCGAACGCCGTTGCGCAGGATCGTTACCTCTTTGGCAGTGATGCTCGCAATGTCGCCACTAATCGTCTCGCCCTGCAGCGTTCGAAGCTCCGCCGCGTTGAGAGGGGCTGCAGCAATCAAAGCGGCGATGAATACGCGTGTCGCGTACATGCGCCGGACCTCTATGACGAACGGCCGGCGTCAGCCGGCCGTTCGCAACTTGCATGTTAACTGCGATTCGTCATTTACTGGCTAGGAGCGAAAAGTCTGACAACTCGGGCTGCATGTTCATTTCTCCCTCACCGTGTGGGGGAGCGTCGGGGTGGGGGTGAGGCGCAGCCAGCGATTAGATCGCCTTACCCCCCACCCTAACCCTGCTCCACAATGGGGAGGGATCTATCCAATTCCCCCCACAACGGGGGAGGTGACAGATCAAGGTGTCCGATCCGCGGTGGCCGACAGCTTCTTGAAGTACGCTTCGATTGCTTCGCGGTAGCGCGGGTCGAGGTCTCGCGTCAGGCCAACCATTGCCTTGGCTCGTTCCTTCTCGGGGAGCTTGCCCCAGACCTCGGACAGTTCCTTGAAGCGCTTCGGATCGACCTGGCCGGGGCCACTGCGGCCGCCAAGCTGGCTGTCGTTCAGCGGGCTGCTCGGCATCATGCTGTTCTGGCCGTCCTTCTGGCCACCGTTGGGGCAGCTGCCACCGTTGCACTGGCAGCAACCCTTGCACTGATTCTCCATCTGCTTGATCATCTCGTCGAGGCGGGCCAGCACGTCCTTCTGCATTTTGCGAGTCTTCGGACCGCCGCGGGACATATCGAGACGGCGCTGGATGTTATCCATCTTGCGGGCAATCCAACCGAGGTCCTTGTCCTGCCAGGTCATCATGTCGAACTGCATCAGGGCCGCCACCATGCGATAACGTTCCGGTGCATCGGCAACGTCGTCAAGGAGGCGCGAGATAGAACCGCTCGCTTCGTCCTTGAGCATCAGGGAGTGCTCGGCAACGGCCTTGGTGAAGTAGAAAGCGCCCGGATCGACCACGTCTTCGGCCTTCACGGCTTTCAGGGCCTCGAGGCCTTCTTCGTAGACCTTGCGGTTGGACAACGCTTTGGCATAAGCCAGAGCCAGGTTGGCGCGGAAGAACGCGGACTGTTTGCCGTCCTTCAGGATTTCGGGCAATGCGGTGGGAGCCGGCGTATCGGCATCGCGGGCGGCGGCCAACAGCTTGGCGGCGCCGACATTGCCAAGCGTCAACGTATCGGTGACCTTATCGAGAACCGGCCGGTCTCCGTCCCAAGCCTGGCTAAACGCCTTGAGCAAGCTCTCGTCGACTTTGCCGGACGACTTGAGCCATTCCTCCGCCTGAGCGCGAACCGCCTCTGGCGCGGGTGAGCGCAAAGTGCCGAAGGAAGCAATCTCGCGGGCTGCCCGCCGATCACTATCGGCGGCAAAGAGAGTTGCAGAACCCGAGAACACCACGAGGGTGAGGGCCGCGAACCAACGTGTCAGCCGCACGATTGTCTCCCTTCGAACAAGGAGGGGAAAAGGTAGGGTCTCAAGCGGGGCAGGCTGGAGAGATTCATGCCCCCACACTATTGAACCATTAACGGGTAGTTTCCCGCAATCACGAATTACCTCTACAACCTCTATTCCAGATTCTACTCTGCAATTGCTCGAGCAAGGGTCCGCAGTGAAAAACTATCCTCGCTCGAACTTCCAGACTATCTACCGAATCGGACAGCCTGGCAAACCTGTCAATTCGCCTTGTTCTTGCCCTTGGCGATGTCATTCGTGACTTTTTCGATTTTGAGCTGGCGGTCGCCCAATTCGTGCAGCTCGCGCTGAATCATTTCGTATTGTTCGCGAGCCTTCGTGTCGGGAGCGGTCGTGGGAGGCGGCGCTTGCTCACCCTCGTATTGCTTGCCGTAGACCTCGGTCCGGCTGTTGACCCGCAACTGCATTGAGCGAATCATTTTTAATTCGGCGAGCATGTCGATCAACCGCGGATCGGGCGGCGGCCCTCCCTGACTCGGCTTCGGCGGCGGATTCTTGTTATCCTTGCGGGCCTTCTTCAAAGCCTCGATCATCTCCTGCAGCGTGGCAATGATGTCGTTCTCAATCGTCTGGGTGACGACGCCGGTGTCAGTCCGGCGCAACCGCGCCGCCACTGTCGTCATATCACCCCGGACCTGCAAGAAGACTTCGGCGAACGCGACGGCTGACCCTTCCTCCTGAATGATGGCGATGGCTTTACTTGCCTCGCGGATGATCTCCTCTTCCTTATCCGACAGCACGTTCGAATTCTGCTGTTGCTCGCGCGTCGGTTGATTCTTTTCGATCGTCTTGTCGAGATTTACGGTGCTGTCGCGCACGGCGATCTGCATCGCCAGCATGCGCTCGCAGCGCGCCTGCAATGCGGCCAGCAAACGTTCGATTTCTTCCTCACGCAGCTGCTTGAGCAACTCCTCGAGTCGCTTTTGCGCTTCTTTCAGCTTCTTGAGCGCTTCGTCCTGTTTGGCGACAGCGTCCTGATTCTTCTTTTCGTCGAGCTTCTTTTCGGCATCCTCCTGATGCTTGTTGGCCTCCTGAATTTGCTTCTTGACCGGGTTGCTCTCCGGAGGCGGCTGCGGATTATTGGCTTGCTGCGCGTCTTTCTTCTCCCCCGGTTGGCCCTCCTTGGGAGGTCCGGGCTGGCCGTTCTTCTTGTCGCCGGGCTTTCCGCTCTTGCCGTCCGATTTCTTGCCGTCCTTCTTCGCTACTAGATCCTTCGTGTCCTCGGTCACTTTCTTCTGGAGCTTCTGCAGCTCCGCAGAGTTCTTTCGACCCATTTCAGTTTGGGCGCGGGCCTTTTCCTGCTTGAGGATGACCTCCTTGAGTTGCTCGAGCATGCGCGTAAGACGTTCCCGTTCCTTACGGCGCTGAGCGTCCTGATCGTCGCGCAGCAGCAACTCGATCAACATGCGCAGGTCTTTGCGGAGATCTTCGTTCTTGTCGAGGATCGGGCCGAGCTGATCGAGATCTTTGAATGCCTCGGAATCCTTGAGAGCGGCGACGAGGGTCGTGAACTTGGTATCGGTTCCCTGCTCGCTGGCGCGGGCGAGGACTTCTTCCAATACTTGGGCCTTTTGCTTGTCCTCGGGCTTGGAGCTGCTTTCCAGGCGTTGCTTCAGACGCAGCAGCGATTGCTTGAATTCTTCGAATTGGCGACGCAGGCGTTCCTGCTGATTGCGAGCTTCCTCGATCCGGGCTTTCGGATCGACGTCGTCGGCGTCCTTGACCTTGTTCTTGTTCTCGACCGGTGGGACCACCGGCCGGGGGTCGGCGGCGCGGACGGATAGTGCGAAGGTCGCGGCCGTCACGCACAGAGCAAGAACCAGGCGGCGCTTCATAGCACGGTTTCCTCACCAACAGCTGCAGCGTTCCAATTCGCAACCGCTGTAATACAGACGAGCGGCAAGTCAGATGCCAACCATTTATTCTGGAAGAAGCCTACGTCATTGTACGCGAAGCGCCGCGTGGACCCCGTCAACCGCTAGACTTTTGACCAGCAACCCCTCTTCACCAGGCCGCAGCGTCACGGCTGCTTCTCGTCCTTCTTCTTTTCCGGCACCTTCGGCTTGTCAACGCCTTCCAGCAGGTCGTTCTCTAATTTGTTTCTCATCTTCGTGAACCATTCCGACTGGATGCGCTCCGTGTCTTCGATGTCACGGAGTTGCTTGACCAGTTCGTTGATCTCGATGAGACCCTTCATCGAGCCAAGCACCTGTTGCAGGGCAACGATCAGCTGACGCACCTCCGTCCGGGCCTTGTTACCCTCGGCCAGCGCGGCTGCCTTGCGCGGCTCGAGCGGGATGGCAGCGTTGTCGAGCGCGGTACGATAGGCCATCACCGCGTCGCGGGTTCGCTGGAACTGTACGTCGGCGATGTCGCCAAGGGGCACGGCGATCTGGTTCTGCACGCGGTCGATCATCTTTTCGTCGACGCGATTGATTTTCAGTTCCTTCAAGATTTCCGTGTAGCGCACCGCCACCGACTTGGAGTCGACCTGGCCCTTCTCGAGTACGCGATCGGTCTGCTCGGTGCGGACACTCATCGGACCGAGGTCCTGCTCCTTGATGCTGGCGCTATTCAGATCGAGGGTCGTCTGCACCAGGCGCGTCTCGCATTCGACGAGGTCGTTCACCACCTTTTGTAGCTCTTCGTACAGCTTCTCTTCGTCCTTGGCGATTTCGGCGAGTAGCTCGGTTTCGGAGACGACGATAAAGGTGAACTTCTCCTTGCTCGGGCCGACGTGGGGCTTGGGCCGACCGTCCTTTTCAGACTCGCTGTCCACGTCGGTGTCGACCGCCTCGAGCCAGAGCTGCACTCGGTAGCGATACTGGGTTGTCCCCTCGGGCGCCTTCAGGTTCGCCTTCCAGAGCGGGAAATCCCAGCCGGGTTCATCGTCGGCGTGTTCCCATTCGTCCGGCTGAATCTTGAAGACTTTCAGCAGATCGTTGTAGGGCAGCTTTTGAGGGTGCGCCAGCTTGTCGGCTGAGAACGCGTAAGCGCGGGCTTGCTCCGCAATTTGCCGTTCAAAACGCGGCAGCGATTCGTAATGCACTTTGCGTGAAGATTCGGCTGGCTTACGCGCCACGGCCCGCGCCGCAAAGGCCAGCGAAGCCGCCGCCGGGATTTGATCCGGGCCGCCAATGCCGGAGGGCAGGGGCCAGAGCGTCGAAAGCGACACTGTACCTGATTCGGACGAAGGCCCGGTTTCTATCCGATCCACGGTGTACGCGTAACGGACGTCCGCCAGTCCATTCTCGTCTCTTACGTCGCCGGCCATCGGCACGCGGGCGACAGGCGTCACCATGTAGCCTTCCCTGGCTTTGCGAATGACCTTCACTTCGACATTACAATCAGGCGGAAAGTCGTCCTTGGGGCGCAACACGACCGACCGCGAGCCGACGACACCGTCCGTGTCGTGCATTTCGAAGACGACCTGTTGCTCCTGTCGGACGTCCGGAAAGATCGCTTTGAAGCCGGCACCGCCGATCATCTCGACGGTTCCCTTTACGATGCCGCCCGCCTTCCGCGGAAGTAGCTTCACGCTTTGCAGGTTCTTGTTTGCCTGCGCCTCGAGCGTGACGTCGGTGCCAGCCGGTATTTCGATGCGCGAAACGTCGTTGCCGGAGCGGTCGAGCACATCGCGCGGCTCGAACGATTGCTTTCGGCCACGGAGTGCGCCGAGCTTGCCCGCCTCGACGCGGTAGTACAGATACGCCGGTCGTTGCTCGTAGCTTTCGAGCTTATATAGGGCAGGTGGCGCCACGACGGTCAACGACCGCGGTGCGGTGTAGTAATCCTCGCCCTGGACCGTGAACGAAAACGACCAGGGCAGTTCACCGGCCTCTTTCAGCTCGCCAAACTGACCGCTGAATTCGTTGTCGGCGACGCGCTCGAGTGTGGTTCGGCCGCTGGTCGTGTTTCCACGCGTCAAAAGGTAGACGGCGGGAGGGATTCTGAGCCTTCGGAAGGTGCGCCGCAGACTGGCGTCGTCCGCCTTGGCTTCGACCTGCGCCAGGGCATCGCGTAACTGTTTTTGCGCATCGGCCGATAGGGTATCGTGTGTCTGCGGACGATCGAGTTGCAATTCGATCTCGTCGATTGTCGGCCCGACGGCGCGATCGCGCGCATCCCAGTCGGCTGGCAATGCATCTGGTGCGACGGCGGCCGGCAACAGATCCGGCAGATCGAACCAAGTCAGCGCCCGCCAACCTTCATCGGGAGCGCGGCGAAATGCAGCGACTCGATGATGAACCGCCTCAGTCGATTCGCCTTTCATGGTCAACCAGGCGGCGTAAGCATCCGCAGCCTTGCGAGTCGGCGCGCCGGCTATGACGTACTTGAGAGCCCGCACGCGAATTGTCGGAGGCTGGGTATCGCGACCGATAACCAGCCCCTCTCCAGGCTTCAAGCCGATGAATTCCAACTGTGCCTGCCGCGGCCAGATGATGTTTTGCAGCAGGATATTCCGCTCGAACCAGATACCGGCGACCTGGTTGAGGCCGCTGTACCCTCCGAGGGCGGATCGGTCGTCGGTCGCGTGATCGACAATGGCAAACGTGCCGCCGACGATGAGGTAGAGGCCGAGGCTGATGAAGCCGACTAGAGAGGCTCGACGCCGCAAGCGCCTCCAGTCGAAAACCTGATTCAGCGGCACCTTCTCGACACGCTCGGCTGCTTCGTGAACGGTTTGCTCGACCATGGCCGGCGAATAGCCCTGAGCGGCAGCGCGGCGGAGATCCGATAACTCGACGGCCGTGATGAGTCGATCGCCGAGCAGACCCGGAAAGCGTCGCTCGAGCACCAGCGCCAGCGCGGGATCGCCGAACTCGCGGAAGAGGCGGTTCAGCACTGTCAAGGCGAGTGTCGCCAACAGAGCGGCGACGATGATGCCCAGCACGACGGCCCGGAAACCCCACGGGGTGGACTGTACCCAGTCGAATGTGAACGCGCGAAAAAGACCGTAGTCGACGAACAATCCGACCCAGAACCAAAGCGCCAGGAACAGAGCCAGAACCGCAGCGCCCTCGAGGCCGACATAGCGGCGGATCGTTCCACGCAGTCGGTCGAGCGGGCTGCGTACACGCCGCCGCGCCTCGTCGCGATCGTGAGTGGACAACGGTGTCACAGTCGCCATGCTTACTCCGCCTTGCAGTGTCTCTGATGCCCGACTCGATCCGTCTTTCCCGAACACTTTACGCCAATCGCAGCAATTTGCGCGTCAACCATTCCACGCACAACAGGCCGACGGCCGCACAAAGCACCCACGACAACTTGACCGGCTCACCGGAAGAGTCCGTCCACCAGGGCAGCGTGAAACCGTCATCCCATTCATCGACGACCGCTCCACGGCTGCGACGAATGGCGTTGTTCGTGGTGATACACGACGGGATCAGGTCGGCGTTGTTCAGGTCGAAATAGAGTCGCAAATTACTCTCAGCGACGCGCTCTTCAGAGGGTACGGTCGAACGCGTGTCGTGATCGTCGAATTTCGGCCGCTGGAGCCGCTGCTTGAGGACCGCCTTCGCGTTGTCGTCCGTCATCCGCTCGAGCACAGACAGCGCCGGGCTGGCCAGCCGCCAGAGAGTTTCGAAATCCGGACGGATGTTGTCCATCTCGGGATTCGCTTCCTTGATCGTGAAGCGCCAGGTCTCCGTATCTCCCGTGTCGGGCACTTTTACTTCCAAGCCGTACTCGCCGGGCACCTTCGGCTGGACGCGGGCGACGAACATTCCTTCGTGACCCTGGCCCGGTTTGGGGTGCATTTCGACTTCGTTCGGAAAATCCTTTTCACCGACGCCAACCGGAGTCTTGAAGACCACCCTCGGCGGGCGGGCGTTGCGGGGCAGCGGATCGCCACCCTTGGCGCTGATCTTCGCCTCGATTTCGACCGGGCGATTGGCCGTGAACGTGCGCGCCATATTGATCTGGATCCGCTTGGCGAGCCGGCCCTGGTTTTTGGCGCCGGCATAGCGTGTCAACTTCGTCCAGAAGCGCTCGTGAAACGCCTCGCGATACTGACGGAGCCGCCAAGTTTCGCCGGCGCTGATCCAGATAACGCGTCGGCCGCTGTTTGGATCGCTCAGCACCAGGAAGGGCTGTTGGGTAACGCCATCCTTCATTTTCGCTTGCGGATCGCCGAAGCGAGCGACGACCTGAGCGCCGGGTTTTACCGATTCGGCGGGGTAGTAGTTGTACATGCCGCGAACCGCTTGCGCCTTCTTATCCGTGTTTTGTCCATAGAAGAACTCATGCCAGTCGCTGAGGAAGGGCGGCGGACCTTTTTCGCCGCCTTCGTCGAGCTTCAAGAACTCCATGTCCGGAGTGGCGCCGTCGAAGATTAGCGGCCAGGCCACGTCGGTGCCGCGATCCATTTCGTCGATGCGGATGTCTTTGAGCGTAATCGGATACAGATCGAGCACGGGCTTGAGCTTCTCACGGTTGGCGCCCGGACGAGCAAGCTGCAACGTATTAATCGGGCCACCGATGAGGATGAGACCGCCCCCGTTGTCTACCCATTTCTCGAGAAGCTTGAGCTGCTCGTCGGTGAGCTGGTTCCAGTCCGGGTCGAAGGCGACGATAACGTCGTACTCCGCGAGGTCGAACAACTTCTCCTCCGGCTTGTCGGTGCCGGCGTCGAGGCGGTCGGGGAAGATCGGCAGCAAATGATCGGGCGGAACGTCCTGGACAACTCCCGTCCGCCGGTCGGTTCGGCCGGGCGGAAGCTGCAGATGAATCGTTAGCTCGGCGCGCTTCTTGTCGCTTTCGCGGACCAAAAGCGTGCGGATGAACTGATAATCGCGCGTCGGCGCGCTGGCGAAGAGCAAGACGCGCAACGGCCGTTTGATGATGCGCAGGTCGGCAGCGTCGCTGAGGTGCTCCTTCTGTCCGAACACTTCGCGTTTGTCCTTCGGCACGCGCGCCCGAAAGCGCAGCTCTCCCTCTTTCGTCTCGCCGATCTCATATTTCTTGCCGGCCGTCAGTGTCGCGCCGGCCGCTTTCGCCAGGCTTGCCGCCGACACAAGGAATTCGACCTCCGCCCGCGGAGGCGTGCTTCGGTCGAACTTGGCCGCCGCATCCGGGCGCAGCGTTATTTTGGTACCGAGATTGATTTCCTCGCGCTTCTTGTCGGGTTTTGAAGCATCCTGCGCTTCCACCAGCGTGATGGGAAGTGCTTCTTCCTTTCCGCCGCGGGCTTTCTTTGTGCTGGTGACGTCCAGAGCGATTTCGAACTCCTTGTCGGCCAAGCCTTCGCCGTAGACTTCGGCTACCGCGTGGAAAGCGTCATCCGGCTGCACCTGGCCCGGCGCGCGCAACTCGACGATCTCGACGCGAACTTGCGGCCGTTCTTCGCCGACGCCGACGACGAACACGGGAATCTTGGCCGATGTCAGGCGCTGTTGCAGGTCTTCCATGCTCTGGCCGGAGCTGACACTGCTTCGGCCGTCGGTAAAAATGACGACGCCTTGCACGATGCTGTTGACCTCGCGGTTCAGCAGTGCAGCCACCGAGTCCAGCAGATTGGTGCCGGTGAAGAAGCCGGCGTCGGCCAGCTTGCGATTGCTGTCGACGAGCTTCTCGAGTCGCTTCTTGTCGGCGTCACTCCAGTCGTCTGGCGCCTGCACAACGGCCGACGGCTTCAGCCATGACTGCCAGAATTCCGATTGCAGAGGCCGAGCAGGCACGGGAGTCGCTGCGGCAACTTTCAAAAGACTCAGACGGTCCTGGCGTTCCGATTCGAGGCGATAGGCTCGATCGGCCAGGCGGACGAATCCGTATGCCACAAGACCACAGACGATTAAGCGGGCCCCGGTGTACAACGATGTCCGCTGCAAACCGATCCGATGGTTCTGGTTGATGAACATCCAAACGATGTAGACCAGCCCGGCAAACACCACGACCGCCATACACGCGTACCAAAGTTGTGGCGGCAGCGGCGGCGCCTCGACCGGCATGCGCTGAGGCTTTGGAGCTTCGCCTTGGTCCTCGCGCTCTTCCTTGGTCCAGTTGGCGCCGTCGGCGAAAAACCACACGTTCGGGTCGACTTTGGTCGCGAAACGGCTGGCGGTGATCGGATTTCGCTTTTCGAGGCCGGCGATGAATCCCTTCTTTTCATCTGCCAGGAAGCGCAGTACCTTGTCTTGCCGCGTCGGCAGCTTTTCGAAAGGCGTGTTTTCGTCGGGGATATCGTCAACAACGGCAGTGACGCTACCGGAGACGTCGAACAATACGAGTACCTTCGAGCGAACCTCAGTCTCTTCGTAAGTCTGCAGAGCCGGCAGCAGGAATACTCCGGCAAGGATGACATAAACCGCCGAGCGCAACAGGCCGAGGAACATCGCCCACCACGGGCCGACGCCGCGGCTATCGCGCGCGTACATCAGCCCGACGTACACAAACGCGGCGGCCAGAACTAGACACAGGACGGTAATCCAGAAGATGCCCGGCGGCAGGTCGTAGCCGAACAACCGCACCGGATCTTCCAACCGGCGATAGACCTGCTCGGTGAACTGCGTAGGAGTGTTCTCGTTCATGGTGCGACTTTCCGACGTACTCCGATCGATCTCTACGCTGCTTCGGCCGCCGTTGCTGGACCGGCCGCGGCCGGCGGTGCAGCCTCATTTCCCTTCAGATGGAAGCTCAGATGCACTGCCATCGCCTGCTCGCAGACCAACACGCCCAGGAAGAACAAATAAAGCCAGGGCGATTCCGAGGCGTCGGGCTGGCGATTGCGGAAGCGTTCGAAGCTGTCGCTCGGTGAGCGGAGCGTAATCCTTCCGGATCTCGAATCATTGTTGGCCCGAACGCGCTCGAGTTTCTCCTTGGAGGCACGCTTCAGATTGCTCTCTCGGGCTGCGTCGATGTTGAAGGCGTAGGCAGTCGTGTCCGGCAGCCCGTCGGTACCGGGAGCAAGTTGTGTGAACTCGAACGTATAAACACCGGGTTTTTTCGAATTATTGAAGCGGAAAGTCAACGAATTGTCTTTCAAATCGAGCGGAAACGTGCCGAGTGCAACCGGTCCCGGACGCTGCGCCCGTTCGTCGCGTGCATCCGGATCTGGCTGCGCTTCGAAGGTGGCCTTCACCTCGGGCTTGTATCGCGATGCGTCGAAAGTTCGGACCACCGATTCGCCGGTGACGCGATTGAGGTCGTCACCCTCGCTGATTAGATAACGCTGCAAGTCCATCAAGAACATCGGGTAGGTCCATGAGGCCTGGCTGCCGCCGCCCCAGTCATTCCAGTTGGTCGCCGTGCCCGCGGTTGTCAGGCAAG
>Ga0326727_10016052_pt1 | contig 15911 bp, 12 predicted proteins | sample MB2enrmetagenome_FD_207643 | JGI IMG/M metagenome (GOLD analysis project Ga0326727, IMG submission 207643) | Lab enriched peat soil microbial communities from McLean, Ithaca, NY, United States - MB29MY | ecosystem: Environmental > Terrestrial > Soil > Wetlands > Peat | place: USA: New York... | reverse complement strand
GCCGCCGCTCTGCTTATTTTTCTCTGCCATTCCGCCCACGCCGGATTGTTCGGCAAGAACAATCAGCCCATCCCCCAGTGGGGCCTCGACGCCGCCAAGACTCCCACTCCCGCCTACGCCAAAGATGCAGCCTCCATTGTTCTCTTCGATGAGTTTCTTGAATCCGTCGACGCCCAGGGCCGCGCTGTCGAAACCAGACACAAAGCCTTTCGTATCCTCAAGCTGCAAGGCCGTAAAGAGGCATTTTGTGGCGTCGCATACGATGCGGATTTGAAGATTAACCATTTCCGTGAGTGGACCATCGCTGCCGACCAGAAGCAGTACCAGGCTCAGGACACGGACTTCGTCGATGTAGGCGACCTCAATTCTCCCACCATGCTCTCCGCGCGCAAAGTCCGCGCCGTGAATCCTCCCGCCGCCGACGTCGGCGCCACCATCATCTGCGAATCGGAGGAGTTGCTCGAACCCTATCGCCAGGAGAAGGACTGGCATTTTCAGGATGATGTCCCCGTAGTTTTTCAGGCTCTCGAAGTGGACCTGCCCCCCAGCCGCCCCTACTCAGCGGCATGGCACAAATACACGCCCGTCAAGCCCGTCGAGGTCGCTCCCAACCACTGGCGCTGGGAGATAAAAGATATGCCCGCCCTCAGCCTGCGCGAGGTGAAGTCTCATCCGGATTGGTCGGCTCTCGCCGCGCGCATGTCCGTCCAGTGGGGCGATGCCTCCGTTGAAGGCAAAGACAACCAGTGGCGTGCTATTGGATTATGGCAAGAACAATTGGAGGAGCATCGCCACGACCCATCCCCGGAGATCATCGCCCAAACCCAGAGCCTCATCGCCGGAGCGCCCGACTTCTTCACCAAGCTCAGCCGCATCACTGAGTACATCCAGAAGAACATCCAATATTTCATTGTGGAGCGCGGCATCGGCGGCTGGCAACCGCATTATGCTGCCGATATTTATCGCAACCGTTATGGCGACTGCAAGGACAAGACCACTCTTCTCATCTCCATGCTGCAGGTCGCAGACATCCACTCCCACTCTCTTTCCGTGGACACCAGTCGCGGCTTCGTTGATCCAGACGCTCCTTCCCGATATAGCAATCACATGATTACTGCCATCGAGCTTCCCGCCGATGTGCAGGACCCGCGACTCAAGGCCATCGTCAAAACCAACGACGGCAAGCGCTACCTTATCTTCGATCCCACCGACGAACGCACTCCCGTAGGCAATCTGCGCTCCAACCTCCAGGGCAGCTTCGGTTATCTTGCCGCCGGTGCCGCCAGCCAAATCCTCGCCCTCCCGGTACTTGATCCCGGCGCTAATGGCACCGACGTGAAAGGCTCTTTCACCCTCTTGGCCGATGGCACGCTGACTGGCTCTGTCGATACCTCCCACATCGGGCCTGAGGGAGCCTATCTGCGACGTATCCTCAAAAAGACCGACGAAAAAGAGCGCCGCGAAGGCGCTGAGAAAGCTATCGCCGAATCCCTTCCCGGCGTCACCCTCGACACTTTTTCAATCGTTGAGCCCGCCGCCCTCGACAAGCCCCTCGAACTCCACTACAAAGTGACGGCGCGCTCATACTCTCATCAGGCCGGCCCGCTCCTACTCGTCCGTCCCCGCGTTGTCGGCTCCCTTGCTCTACCTTTTGACGACAAGCCGCGCGTCTACCCCATCGACCTCGATGCTACCGGCCGCTGGCGCGACTCCTTCGACATCGTCATCCCTTCCGGCTACGTCGTCGATGAGATGCCCAATCCCGTCTCGCTCGATCTCGACTTCGCCAGCTACCACTCTTCCGTCTCCGCCAAAGGCAATCTCCTCCACTACGAGCGCGAATACGTCGTCCGCCAGGTCGAGATTCCTCCCGCCAGAGCCGCCGACTTCCGACACCTTGAATCCGTCATCCTCTCCGACGAAAAGAACGCCGCCATCCTCAAAAAGCAATAGCCGCTCCGTACGTCGTAAATCGTGAATACCGGTGCCCACCTTCGCGGGCTGTCCCACTTTCGGCGCTGTCATCCTGAGCGACCATAGCGAAGCGGAGGGAGTCGAAGGACCTGCGTTTCGTTCTTTTGCGCCTAAGGTGGGATATCTATAACTACAGTTCTTTATAGTCTTTTACAGTATTTCCACGGGTCCCCACATCACCACCCTCCATGACAAAACTAGGTTCACTCCATCTTTTTACTTCGCGCATCGCAACAAGCTGGGCCTATACTTCCTCTAGAGCAGGCTTTTCACCGCGGCTGCTCGTCTTGCCATGGCCATGCAGCTTCCCCAGAATCGCGCCCTCGATTCACCCGAGATCCCCGACCGCCTGTACTTCAAGATTGGCGATGTAGCCCGCATCTGCGGCGTCGAAACCTATGTCCTGCGTTTTTGGGAGACCCAGTTTCCCCAGCTCAAACCCAACAAGAGCGGAACCGGCCAGCGCCTATACCGCCGCCATGATGTTGAACTGGCCTTGAAGATCAAGCACCTGGTTCACGCCGAGGGCTACACCCTCTCCGGCGCGCGTCAGGCATTGGAGCAGGCCCACACCCGCAAGAATCCCCCGCCTCAGTCCAAAGTTGATTCAATCTCCCGGTTGCCCCTGCCGGCCGCTATCCCTGCCCAGTCTCGGGATGAAGCCGCCGCCACCATCGCCCATGCCCGCGCCGAACTCCGCGAGATCGCTGGCCTGCTCGCCTCGCCTGATCCGCAGCAGTCCCCGCAGCTGCCACGCCGCCGCGCGCGTCTGGCTACCATGCCCTCCAAATCAGACACCCTCTTCCCGCTCTAAACTTTCTTTACGTGTCTAGTTTTTCCGCTAACTTGCTACTTCCGCGCAGCGGAAGCTAACTCGCTACTTTCTCTCAAAATTCAGCGATGCTGAGTTGATGCAGTAGCGCAATCCCGTCGGTCGCGGCCCATCCGGAAAAACATGCCCCAAATGTCCTCCGCACCGCGCGCATGTCACCTCCACGCGACGCATCCCCAGGCTCAAGTCTTCATGCTCCGCCACCGCCTTCGAATCCGCCGGCAACAGAAAGCTCGGCCATCCGCATCCCGAGTCGAACTTCGCCCCGTTCAAAAACAGCAGAGCCCCGCAGCCCGCGCAGTGGTAGTTCCCGCTCTCCTGATTCTCCGTGAGCGCCCCGCTGAACGGCCGCTCCGTCCCCTTCTCGCGCAGCACACGGTACTGCTCCGCCGTCAGCCGCGCCCTCCACTCCGCCTCCGTCCGCACCACCTTCTCTGGGCTCTCACTCATCGTGAACCTCACTCTGATTGGATGCTCGCAATCGGATGGATGAACTAGCCTTCACACCTCCGCCACCAGATCGATCTCCACCAGCACGTCCTTCGGCAGCCGCGCGGCCTCCACCGTGGTCCGCGCCGGTGGCGCCACGCCATGCGCGCCCAGGTACGCTCCATAAACCGCGTTCATGGCCGCGAAATCCTTCATGTCCTTCAGAAAAACGGTCGCCTTGACGGCCTTAGCCAGGCTCGTCCCCGCCTCTTCCAAAATGGCCTTGAGGTTTTCCATCGTGCGCGTAGTCTGCTCGGTGATCCCGCCCGCTACCACCTGCTGGGTCACCGGGTCCACGCCGGCCTGCCCGGCTGTGAAGATGAGATTCCCCGCGCGCACCGCCTGCGAGTACGGCCCAATCGCCGCGGGAGCTTTGTCGGTTTTAAAAACGTGTTTGTTCATGCCTCAATTGTAGCGGCAGCGCCGCCGCTTCTCTCACTGCCACACCGCCAGCAGGACGCCGCTTCCCACCACCGCCGCCAGCCAGTAGCCAGCATTGATCGCCAGCAGCTTGTACGAGCGCTGCTCAAAGATCGTCTCCGACAGAAGCGGCATGGCAATGAATCCCAGCCAGCAGATAAAGCCCACGAATAAGCCCCCGTGTATGTGCGCCGCCCCGGACCATATCACCACATGCGCCAGCATAAACGCCAGCACCAGCCCGCCGAAGAACGACGTGATCATTCCAACAACCGCTGCCTTGGGACGCGACCCCGCTTTATGGCCGGTCAGCGCCATCCACGGCTTGGCGAAGAATAGTGAGTACCACAGCGCGCCCAGTATCCACTGATACAGCGCGGCAACCAGAACGGCTAGGGGATTGAACTGAATATGCATCCGGTTTCCTCCATCGCGGCCATGGGTCGCGTTTTTTGATATTGCCTTCCCCGGAAAATCCCTGTCAAGCAGAATCGCGCCGCCGCCTCGCTCCTTTTCCCTTGCCCTTATGCCCCCTGGTACTGCACACTGGGAGGCGCAATGATTTCCCCCTTCGCGTTGGATCTCTCCGCCGGGCTCGGCGCAACGGCAGGGCTCGGTCTGGCTGCCGGCGGCTTCGCCTATGCCTCCCTCTGGCCCGCCTCGCGGCTCTTCGGCCCCGCGCTCATCGCCCCGCCGCATCCCGGCGAGCTCGCCCTCACCTTCGACGACGGTCCCAACCCCCTCTGGACCCCCCGCCTCCTCGATCTCCTCGCCCGTCGCGACGTGCGCGCCACCTTCTTTCTCGTCGGCAGCTATGCCCAGTCCCATCCCTCTCTCGTCCAACAGATCGCCGCCGCCGGCCACTGCATCGGCAACCACTCCTGGTCCCATCGCAACCTGGCTCTGGCCCCCTCCTCCACGATTGAAGACCAGCTCTCCCGCGCCAGCCAAATCCTCGCCGAAATCACCGGCGAGCCTCCGCGCTTCTTCCGTCCGCCCTATGGAGCCCGCCGCCCCGCCACCCTGCGCATCGCCCGCCGCCTCGGCCTCACTCCCGTCCTCTGGAACGCCATGACCTCCGACTGGAAAAACCCCTCCGCCGACGCCATTGCCCTCCGCCTGACCCATAAAATAGACAGCCTCTACCGCCAGGGCCTTGCCGCCAACATCGTCCTCCATGACGGCGGCCTCTCCGCCGACCGCGCCCCCTCCATCGCTGCCGCCGCCCAACTCATCGCCCGCTACCAGCCCACCCACCAGTTCGTCACCCTCAACGCCTGGGCCTAGATGTTATTTCGGAGGGAGCAGGGGTCTTCAGACCCCTGAAAATGCGGCTCTGTCCTGTGGGCTTAAGCCCTGGAGAAAATTCTGGGTGCCCCACCCTCGCCGCTGTCATCCTGAGCGAACGGGGCCCCAGGCGTACTCTTCAGCCTGGGGGTGGTGAGTCGAAGGAACTGCGTTTGCTTTTCGTGTTTTGTGTCACGGCACGACTTCACAGCTTGTGGAAAAATTCATTTGCAGTTGCGAGAAGCGTCAGGGCATGACTTTAGTCGTGCCGTAAGCGCAACAAAATATGTGTTGGGCTTTAGCCCCTGCGGAGGGATGCGTCGTTCCGGCGGTAGGCCGGAATTTCAACCCCCGCAAAAATCGTTGCTTTGTTTTTAGAAATCATCCCACGCGACGAAGTCGCGATTAAATCCCTACCCTATCTCCCAAAACGCTGTCATCCTGAGCGAGCGCAGCGAGTCGAAGGACCTGCGGTTGTCTTTGTTTTGAAAGGGCACGGCTTCAGCCGTGCCGATACCCCCTCCCCAAGTTTTTAGAAATCAATCCACGCGACGAAGTCGCGATTAAATCCCTACCCTATCTCCCAAAACGCTGTCATCCTGAGCGAGCGCAGCTAGCGAAGGACCTGCGTTTGCTATTCGTGTTTTGTATCAGGGCACGTCTTCACAGCTTGTGGAAAAATTCATTTGGAGTTGCGAGAAGCGTCAGGGCACGGCTTCAGCCGTGCCAATATCCATCCCCTAGTTTTTAGAAATCAGCCCACGCGACGAAGTCGCGATTAAACCCAGGCTTTGAAGGGTACGGGCTTTAGCCCGTACATCATCCCCATCCACAAGTTTTTAGAAATCAATCCACGCGACGAAGTCGCGATCTACTTATCCGACGCTTAGGCGCAGGACCTGACCCTTCCGGAACGACTGGTGCAAGTGGCGGCATTATGAGGTGTTCATATAACCCAAAGAGATGTTCCACGCGCTCGCGGTCACTGGCGAAGGCCGTCTTTCTGTAGAGCTTATCAACTGCAAGATCAAGTTCATGATGGGCGTGAGAGAGCGATGGCGACATGGTGTCCACATCGTAGAGATCGGCTAGGGATGCCGCTTTGAATTCCGCGCGCGCGTTGAGCACACTCTGGGCTAGGTTTGCAATCCTCGCGCGTTGTTTTTCATCGGCTTCTGGCCACGGAAAGGGGTTATACACAACCCCAATGGAATATCTATAACGGCTTTCAAGCCGTCCGCCAATATGTCGCAGCCATGACATATGCATCCGCGAGGTCAAAATGCCGAAGTGCCAGAGAGACGCACCGACAACAACACGAACCAAATTGCTTGGAATTATAGGCGGCTTCAGCCACCCAATAGGCACATACTCGCGTCTCTCGGAACTAACCTCTGGAATCACGAGGAACGGACCATCCGGTATTACCGTAACGTGAAATCGTGTTGGTGTTGCGGCCAGCGTACGAGTTCCTGGGCTTGTGCTCTTCAGCCTAAATTTACGCACCGCCGCGATGCGCGCCTTGACCAGCGGCATTTCCCTTAACTCGGCGGGGTCTGCCTCATCGAGGGCAAGAATCCAGCGCTTTTCGTCATAGAGAAATTCCGTTGCGCCGACAAACGGGCGCATATATTGTCTTGCTCCTGGTTCTTGGTGAAGAAAATCCGTTCGTTCATCGGTGTTGAAGATATACTGCCCGTCGTCGATTGGTTTTGAGCCGATAATCATGGGTGGCACATCGCATAGAGGATTGTTCTCCTCGCTAACCACCAGATGCCGATCCGTGAGGTTTGCGCCGTCAAAGAGGTAGGGTGTCAGCGTTGCGTGCAGGCTCTCCACCGGATCTCCATGAACGTCGTCATAAGTGAATAGGCGCTTTATTGGCGGTTCATCGGCCCGCCGCGTCAATCCTACGATGACCACGTGAACGTGGGCCATGCCGCGCGCGTCGCTGCCCCAGGCAAAGGTCCGGTGCGCAAACGAAATCTCAAGGCCGCAGCGTTCAAACAGAATCGGCCATAACTGTGCCACCTGCTCGCCCTGCGTAATGGAGTTCGTGGCGACAAACCCGATCCTCGCAATTGATCCCTGAATGTAGTGTCCGGCGGTAATAAACCACGCTGTCACATAATCCAGTGTCCCGCCGCTGCCGCCTAGGGATGCGATACTCCTGACCTGGGCGCGTTGCTTGTCGCTTTGATATTTGGAGCCGCCAAAAGGTGGGTTACCAAAGACGTATGAGCACTGGCTCGCTGGCAGAACTGTTTCCCAATTGATCTCCAGTGCATCTTGATTGTGAATATGCGGAGAGGTCTTGAGCGGAATGCGCGCGTAGCTGTCACCAAACTCAAGCGAGAGCCGGTTATTCATGATGTGGTCCATCATCCAAAGGGCCACCTCCGCAATGCGAGCGGGAAATTCTCCGATTTCAATCCCGAAGAACTGATCCACGTTGATATGGGAGAGATTGGTCACGTCGAGGTTGCGGGCTCCGGCTTTCAACTGCTCCGCGAAGATTTCCTTGAGCAGGTTGATTTCCAGGCTGCGAAGCTCGCGGTAGGAGATGATGAGAAAGTTTCCGCAACCGCAGGCAGGATCAAAGAACTTCAATCCTTCAAGCTTTTCATGAAAACGCTTGAGTGCCGCCGTCCGCCCCGCGTCGCGGCGCTGACAAAGCCGCTCAAACTCTTCTTGAAGGTCGTCGAGGAAGAGAGGCTTGATCACCTTCAGAATGTTCTTTTCGGTGGTGTAATGCGCTCCAGCTTGGCGGCGTTCATCCGCGTGCATAACGGACTGAAAGAGAGAACCAAAGATGGCCGGTGAAATGGCGTCCCAGGCAAACTCACACACATCCAGCAAGAGGAGCCGCATCCCTGCATCGAAGGCCGGAATGGGTAGACGCTCTGAAAACAGCTCGCCGTTCACCCAGGGAAACTGTTGCAAAGCTTCGTCAAGATTACGCTGACGGCGTTCTGTCGGGGTATTCAAAACCTCGAAGAGTTGAATCAGCCACTGCCCAACATCGCTGCCATCTTCCTGGGTTCGCTCCGCAATCAAGTCATTGAAGATGTCGCGCGGCTCGAAGATGCCGGTATCGTCAGCGAATAGGCAGAAGAGCAGACGTACAAGAAAGCGTTCAAGGTCATGCCCAACGTACCCTGAGTCTTTCAGAGCGTCGTGTAGACGCCCCATTCGTTCGGAGGCTTCAATGTTAACCGGGTCCTGGTCGCGGAAGGTGCGCTTCTGCACGCCAAGTATGAAGGTGAAGGTTTCAATCTTCTTGGGCAGGTCGATGAGCTTGAACTTTATCGGCTTACTATCTTCGTCCAGGTCGTACAACTCAAAGTTCTGAAAGTCGCTGACGAGAATATAGCGGGGAAGTTCGTGTTCTTTCAATCCGGGGAAGTAATCCAACGCTTGTTGTTTAGCACGTTCGAGATTCCGTCCGGCACTCTTTTGCTCAACTAGTAGAACGCCCTTCCAAAAGAGGTCGATAAAGCCGCGGCGGTCACCCAACAGCTTGACTGGCTCTTCGTATGTCGCTACGCGACGCCGGCTGACGCCGAAGATTTGGAAGAACTCGTTATAGAAGGTCTGAGTTTCGCCCTTTTCATAGCGCGCGTGCTTCCATTCATTGGCGAATCGTGCGGCGCGAGCGCGGATTTCATTCCAGCTTAGATGCATCATTTATCTCTTCGGGCTTGCGAAAAAAGTCTCTCCGCTTGATCCCTGACTTCTGTTCATTTACCGCTGTCGTCATTCCCCCGCCAATTGCTCCAGCAGCCCATCGAAATCCTCCAGCCGCGCATATTCGATGATGACTTTGCCGTGGCCGTTGTGGTCTTCGATGTGAACCCTCAACCCCAGCGCTCTCTGCAACTGCTCCTGCACCGCGCGAATATTTGGATCGATTTCCCGCTCTTCTTTCTCGTCTTTTTTCGCGCCCTTCTCGGGGTGCGTAATCCCTTGTATGTAAGCCTCTGTTTGGCGAACAGAAAGCGAATGTTTGACGATACGCTGCGCCACCGTTTCCATCTCCTCCGCGTGCTCAAAAGCCAGCAGCGATCGCGCATGACCAAAGCTCAGTTCGCCGGACTCCACCCGCGCCTGCACCGACATCGGTAACCTCAACAAACGCAAGAAGTTAGCAACCGTTGCCCGGTCCTTGCCGGTGCGCACCGCCATCTGCTCCTGCGTCATGTGAAAATCCCGCGAAAGCCGCTCAAAAGCTCGCGCCTGCTCCATCGGATTCAGGTCCATCCTTTGCAGATTTTCGACGATGGTGATCTCCATCGCTTGCTCGTCGGAGACCCGCCGCAGAATCGCCGGAATGGTCTTCTTGCCGGCCATCTCCGAAGCCTTCCACCGCCGCTCGCCCGCGATCAGTTGAAAGCGTCCGTTGGCCAGCGGACGCACCAACACCGGCTGCACTACTCCGTTGGCGGTGATCGACGCCGCCAACTCGCCCAGTTGCTCCTCGTTCAAATGCGAGCGCGTCTGAAACGGGTTGCGATCAATCTGATCGACGGGAATCTCGAGCGGCTTGCCCCCCTCACTTTCCGCAGCGGCGGGAGCGGCAGGAATGCGCGGCAACAGGGAGTCCAGGCCCTTGCCCAGGGCGCGGCGTTTTAGGTCGGTAACGGTTGCGTTCATGGTTCAAAAACCTCTTTCCGGAAGAGTGGCCGGGGGTTGAATTTGCATGGGAATGGGGAAGTCTGCGGCCTGCCTGCAAGCAGCAATCAGGAAGAAGGCAAGACACTCACCTCATCCTGCGGCGCGGCGGAGATGAGGCTCGTCTTCCGCGGTGTCTCGATTCCGTTGCGCGCCAGGAACTCCCCTGCCATCTCGAAGTAAGCCTCGGTGCCGCGGGAACGGGGATCGTAAAGAGCCACCGGCTTGCCGTGGCTGGGCGCCTCGGCCAGCCGCACATTGCGCGGAATCACGGTGTGGTAGAGGCGGTCCTTGAAGTACTCGCGCAGCGTGTCCGTCACCTGCTGCGCCAGGTTCGTGCGGTCGTCATACATGGTCATCAAAACGCCCTCGATGGTCAGCGAGGGATTGTACGCGGCGCGCACCCGTTCCAGCGTCGAGATCAGCTCCGAGATTCCTTCCAGAGCAAAGTACTCGGCCTGCATGGGAACAATCAGCGTGTCGGCCGCGGCCAGGACGTTGACGGTGAGCAAATCAAGTGCCGGCGGGCAGTCTAGAATCACCAGATCGTATTCGCTCTGAATAGGCACCAGCGCGCGGCGCAAACGCAGTGCTCGATCATCGGCAGTGGCCAGCTCGATATTGGCGCCGGTCAGGTTCTTCGAGCCGGGCAGCAGCGACAGCAGATCGATCTCCGTGGGCAGTATCACCTGCTCAGCCGGGGCGTCGCCCATCAGCACATCGTAGATGGAACGGCGGTTGTCGTCGCGCTGGAATCCCATCCCCGAGGAGCAGTTTGCCTGGGGGTCGCAGTCCACCAGGAGAACCTTGATGCCCTGGAGAGCAAGGCAGGCGGCCAAGTTAATGGCCGTGGTCGTCTTGCCAACTCCGCCTTTTTGGTTGACGAGGCCGAGAATCTTTCCCATGGCAATCCAGAGTAAAGCAAGCGCCGTTTGCTGGTAGCCGTCGGAGCTGTGGAGAACCGAGCCAACTTGTGGAAAGCCCACTCAATAGACAAAGGCGAAACTCTGGCAAACTCCTGTAGGCGAAGGGGTTTGATACGAAATGCACGGCGACCTCCGGGCCTGCGGTAAAAACATCGTTCGGTGGAAAACTTCCGTGATTTTGGGCAAATTGTGGGCGGACAAAACGTGATTGTTTGGTGAGCCCCATTTTGAGACCCCTGCCCATTCTGGGCCAGGCTGATTATGTTCCACGTGGAACATTTCCCGCATTGGGCAGCCTTCCCAAAATTGTTCCACGTGGAACATAGGTGCGTTGCAGATTAATTGCAGGCCGCCTTCGCCTCTTTTTCGGTTGAGGTTTCCCCCTCGCTCTCGGCCTCGCTCGGCAGCAAGGAACAAAAGAGACGACAAAGGAAGAGGCAAGAGTTGAAAGCGGTGGTACACTCGCGGATTATGGCGAAGGAGCAAGAAGTTGCGTCGGGTGAGCGCCTGGCGGCGGAGGGCGGGATTGCGTCCGATGAGAGCGCAGTCGCGGAGCCGGAGATTGAGGCCAACGAAGGCCTGGCAGAAGAACACGAGAACGAGCCTGACGCGAGCACCGCGGCGGAAGGCGACAGCGGCGAAGCGGGTTGCCCGGTTAGGATGGGCTGGCGGGACGATGCCTCAAGATGTGGACGCAGACTTCACGTTGCGCCAGATAGGGTAGACGAGAGGCCCGTATGCCTGATGCACTCGAAGGATCCAAATAAACAGTCTGGGCCGCTCTTTGGTGCTTTCTGGCGGGAGTTTGAGAAGATTCTGGAAGACGCGGACGTGGGTGAGGCTAATTTTGAGCGCTTTGTTTTTCCTAAACTCGATCTCAGTAAAAGGAAATTCAATTCGGTCTGCCGATTTGGTGAAGCAATCTTCACGCAAGACGCAAACTTCTTCGCGGTGACATTCGCACAGAGAACAGGCTTCGGTGGCGCAACCTTCATGCATGAAGCAAACTTTCTGGGAACTACTTTCACACATGATGCATACTTCACCAACGCTATCTTCACGCAGACAGCCTTTTTTTGGCGAACACAATTTCATGGTATTGCCAGTTGGGTAAATTGCCGATTTCTTGATCAAGCAGTGTTTCGCCGTACTACATTTGATCCTACGGATGAAGAAAAGCCCAGTGCTGTTTTTGAGACGGCAAAGTTCTCCAAGCCCGGCGAGGTTGTTTTTGATGATGTCGATCTGAGCCAAGCACTCTTTCACGATTGCGACGTGAGTGAGGTCTGGTTTACCTCATCCGTGAGATGGGGAAAACGAGAAGGTAATCGCGGCTTAGCGGTCTTTGAAGAGACGATTCCTCTCGACCAAAGGCACATGGACAGATTGAAGAGTGATGGGCAGCGCGACTATCGAGCTGTAGCGCAGATCTATCAGCAGTTGAAGAAGAACTACGACTCACGCCTGGATTACTGGACCGCTAATGAGTTTCATTTTGGCGAGATGGAGATGAAGCGGCTGGCTGGCCCGACGACAGGGCCGCTTCTGTGGCTGCGACGGTGGTGGCAGCGCAATCTGAGTTTTGTGGCTCTCTACCGGTGGGCGAGCGACTATGGGAATAGCTATCGGAAGCCGGCGCTGTGGCTGCTTTTTTTCATCCTTTTTTTGTTTCCAGCTTTGTTTCCTCTTCACGGAGTTGGGTTGAAGCGGCAAGGAGCTACACAAGCAGAGACCTACACCTCGACTTGGAATCTTCAAAAGGGCTATGGAGAGAATCTGGGGATGGAGGCGCGGCTATTTGGCAAGAGCGCAATCACTTCCGTGGATACGGCTACCTTTCAGAGAAACGCGGAGTACGCGCCGGCCTATCCGTGGGGGCGGGTTCTGGCGATCGTTGAGACATTGCTGACTTCTTCGTTGTTTGCACTGTTTCTGTTGGCGATTCGACGATAGGGCGAAGATGGTGTGCGACTCCCAGGTACGAAAACCCGGACCTGGTGCACAGGAACCTGGCCAGATTTATGGGCGGATGTGGGCAATCCGCCCGCTCATCGCGATAGTGCCGCGATGAACGGGGCACAGCTTCTCATGACTCATCGTGATTCTTCGGGGTTGATGAACGGGGCACAGCTTCTCATGACTCATCGTGATTCTTCGGGGTTGATGAACGGGGCACAGCTTCTCATGGCTCATAAACCATCGCCTCCCTCCGTTGGAACGGTTTCTTCTATCATTCGTAAAGACTTCTATGAGTACAAACTCAAACGCGGCGGAGGCCGCACAGGAAAATCGCGGGCATTCTCGCTTCACTTCCGGGATGGCGATAGTCATGTATGTTGCGCTGGCGCGCATGGCGCTCTACTGCGTGGCCGCACCAAACTACGGATATTTTCGCGATGAGCTTTATCACCTGGCATGCGGGGAACATCCGGCGTGGGGATACGTGGACCAGCCACCGATGATTGGATGGATTGCGTGGCTCTTGCAGCACACCATTGGGACATCCTTGTGGGCTTTGCGGCTGCTGCCGGCGCTGGCCGGGGCGGGGACGATCGTTCTGGCGGGAGTGCTGGCGCGGCAGTTGGGAGGGCGGCGGTGGGCGATGTTTTTGGCCTCGCTGGCGGCGCTGATGGCGCCTGTCTTGCTGGCCTTCTCACACATTTTTACGATGAACGCCTTCGACCCGTTGCTATGGACGGGGATCGCCTGCCTCATCGTGCAAATCGCCAAGACGGGCCGCGAGCCGCTGTGGCTTTTTGTGGGCGCGTTGGCGGGAATCACGATTCTGAATAAGTATGGAATCATTTTCTGGCTGGCGGGGCTGGCTGTTGGCTTGTGCCTGACGCCGCTCAGGGAGAGCCTGCGACATCGCTGGTTCTGGCTGGGCGGCGCGCTGTCGGCGGCGATTGCGTTGCCTAACTTTTTGTGGCAATGGAAACACCAGTTTCCATTTCTTGAGTTGATGCGCAATATCCGCGCGCATGGCCGGGACATTGCGCTGGCTCCGCTGCCGTTTTTACATGCCCAGGCCGAGATGCTGGGCTACGTCGCCGCGCTTCTCGCGCCCGCCGCGCTGCTGTTTTTCTTCTCGAAACGGGGCCGGCCGTTTCGGGCGCTGGGATGGGCGTACCTGGTTTTTCTGGCGGTGATGATGGCGATGCAGGGCAAGATGTATTATCTGGCGCCGGTGTACCCGATGCTGTTTGCGGCGGGGGCGGTGTGGGTGGAAGGCGCCACCGAAGGCAGGCTGTGGGCGTGGACTAAGCCCGCGCTGGCGTTGGGCATTGCCGCAATCGGCGGCGTTTATTTGCCAACTTTGTTGCCGGTTTTGAGCGTGCCCAACTTCCTGGCTTACGAGCACACGCTGGGCATCGAACAGCAGAAGTTCGAGCACCAGCCGGAAGGAGTTCTGCCGCAGCTTTATGCAGACATGTTCGGCTGGGAGGAGGTGGCGCAGCAGGTGGGGGCGTATTACAGGACGCTTTCGCCCGAGGAGCAACGGAAGACGGCCATTTTTGCGAACAACTTTGGGGACGCCGGGGCGATTGATTTCTTTGGGCCGCGATACGGGCTGCCGAAGGCGATTGGCAATCACCAGAGCTATTGGATCTGGGGGCCGCGCGAGTACACCGGCGAGAGCATCATCGTGCTGGGCGAGGGACATGAACGGAATATGCAGGAGCATTGCGCCAGCTACTCGATTATTGGGAATACGAAGCACCCGCTCTCGCGGCCTGACGAATGGAAGCCGATCTACCACTGCCGCGGATACGAGTGGAACCTGCAAGAGATCTGGCCGCGGATGAAGCACTGGGATTGAGGGGCCGGGGGCGGCGGGTTTCGATCTAAACTGATTCCGGCGCGCGAAGGAGCAAGATGGAAATACCAAATGCATTTATAGGAAAAACGACGAGACCGACGGAGGCGGAGGTAGCCGCGGCGCTGGGCTCAACCGCCGCGTTGTGGAAGCAGCTGGTGAGTTGGATGGAGGAGCAGGGGGTTGGCGAGAGTGAGTGGAGTTCGTCTGGAGTCAAGTACGGCTGGTCGCTGCGGCTCAAAGTGAAAAAGAGAAACATCGTCTATCTGAGCCCGTGCGAGGGGTGCTTTCGCGCGTCGTTTGCGCTGGGCGACAAGGCGGTTGCGGCGGCGCGGAAAGGCGATCTTTCCAAGAGCACGCTGAAAATCATCGATGAAGCGCCGCGGTATGCGGAAGGAACCGGCGTGCGCTTGATGGTGAAGGCGGCGAAGGATTTGGGTGCGATCAAGAAGCTGGCGTTTATCAAGATGGCGAATTGATGGCGCGCTTGCCGAGGGCGAGCAGGCGGTCGTCGCTGCCGGGAAACAGAGGCGCCGCAGACCAGGAGAACTCGGCTCCGGCGGATGATTTGAGTGCGGGAAGTGCGGCGGTGGTGGTCATGAGCGCGAGCCAGCCTCCGGGGCGGACCAGATGGGCAGCTGACTGAACAGCGAGCTGCATTTTGTCGACGGCGCGCAAGGTGACGCAATCGAAGACGGCGTGAAGGTCTTCGGCGCGGCCGGAGTGGACGTTGGCGGAGATTTTCAAGACGCGTAGCGCCTCGCGCAGAAATGCGGCCTTCTTGCCCTGCGACTCGGCCAGGGTGACCAAGATTTCAGGGCGGCAGATGGCGATGGGGATTCCGGGAAAGCCAGCGCCGGAACCGAAGTCGAGCAGAGTGGAGATGCCGGCGGGGAGAGCGCGGGCGCAGGCGATGGATTCGACAAAATGGCGGGAGAGGATGCCGTCCTCGTCGCGAATGGCGGACAGGTTGATGCGGGCGTTCCAGCGAAGAAAGAGCGAAAGCAGGCTCTCGAAGCGGCTGGCCTGAAGGGGGTCAAGCGGAACTTGGCCGGCTTCGGCGAGAAGTGCATTAAGGCGCACGCCTACAGCCTCCTCGCTCACACTGGCACTTTCGAGTCTTCAATACGGCGCGGTTGCCAGACTACGGCGGCCTGCACGAAGGCCGCGAAGAGGGCGCGGGAGAAGGCGCTTTGGGTGTATGTCCGCTCGGGATGCCACTGGACGCCGAGAACAAAATGCTGGGGCGAGTCCAACTCGACGGCTTCGACAACGCCATCGTCCGGGGAGACGGCGCTGACCAGCAAGCCGTCGCCGACAACTTTGATTGCCTGGTGGTGCGAGGAGTTGACCTGTGGGTCGGAGGAATTATCTCGAGGGACAAGGCCGGCCAGCCGTGAGCTGGGGGCAATGCAGACAGGATGAGCCTCGGCAACATCGCGGCCCGGGCGGTGATTGACGGATGTGTTGAGATCCTGGAGCAGCGAGCCATTGA
>Ga0326727_10016050_pt1 | contig 15912 bp, 11 predicted proteins | sample MB2enrmetagenome_FD_207643 | JGI IMG/M metagenome (GOLD analysis project Ga0326727, IMG submission 207643) | Lab enriched peat soil microbial communities from McLean, Ithaca, NY, United States - MB29MY | ecosystem: Environmental > Terrestrial > Soil > Wetlands > Peat | place: USA: New York... | reverse complement strand
GTCGAGGCGCTGAAGGCGGCGCTGCTGACCGAGCGGGCTGCGCGGCGGGACCTTGAAGCCCGCGCCGCGGCGGCCGAGGCGATGATCGCGCATCTGAAGTTGCTGGTCGCCAGGCACAAGCGCGATCAGTTCGGCGCTTCCGCCGAGCGTGGCGGCAAGCTGCTCGACCAGTTGGAAATGCAATTGGAGGAGCTGGAAACCGCCGCGGCCGAGGACGAAGCTGGCGGTGCCCAGGCAAACCCTGACGCGACGACAGTGCGCTCGTTCACGCGTGCCAGGCCGGTGCGCGGGCCGCTGCCTGCGCATCTGCCGCGCGAGCGGGTGGTGTTGCCCAGCCCGACCGCGTGCCCGTGCTGCGGCGGCAGGCTGGCCAAGCTCGGCGAGACGATCACCGAGACGCTGGAGGTGATCCCCCGCACCTATAAGGTGATCCAGACGGTGCGGGAGAAATTCTCCTGCCGTGCCTGCGAGGCGATTACCCAGCCGCCCGCGCCGTTCCACCCGATCGCGCGCGGCCGTGCCGGGGCGAACCTTCTGGCGGCGGTCGTTTACGGCAAGTTCGGCGAGCACCAACCGCTCAACCGCCAGAGCGAGGGCTTTGCCCGCGAGGGCATCGAGCTCAGCGTCTCCACGCTGGCGGACTGGGTGGGCGCGTGCGCGGCGGCGCTGTCGCCGCTGGTCGCGCTGATCCGCGCGCATGTGATGGCGGGCGAGCGACTGCACGGCGACGACACCACGGTGCCGGTGCTGGCCAGCCCGAAGACCGTCACCGGGCGTCTCTGGGCCTACGTGCGCGACGATCGGCCGTTCGGCGGCAACGCGGCCCCGGCGGTGATCTTCGCCTACTCGCGCGACCGCGGCGGGACGCATCCGTGTCGCCACCTGGCAGGGTATGCAGGGATCCTGCAGGCCGACGCCTATGCCGGGTTCAACGACCTCTACGATCCGGCGCGCAAGCCCGGCCCGATCACGGAAGCGGCGTGCTGGGCGCACGGGCGGCGCAAGCTGTTCGTGCTCGCCGACATCGCGAAGGCTCCGCTCGCGGTCGAGGCGGTGCGGCGCATCGACGCGATCTTCGCCGTTGAGCGCGACCTCAATGGCCTGCCCGCGGCGGAGCGCCTGGCCGCGCGACGGGTTCGTGTGGCGCCACTCGTCGCCTCGCTCGAAGGCTGGATGCGCGCGGAGCGCGGCAGGCTGTCGCGCCACGCCGACGTGGCGAAGGCGATGGATTACATGCTCAAGCGCTGGACGGCCTTCACCCGCTTCCTGGAAGATGGACGCATCTGCCTGACCAATAACGCCGCCGAGCGCGAACTGCGCAAAGTGGCGCTCGGGCGCCGTGCCTGGCTGTTCGCCGGGTCCGACCGCGGCGGCGAGCGGGCGGCTTCGATGTACTCACTGATCGCAACCGCGAAGCTGAACGGCATCGACCCGCGCGCCTGGCTGGCTGACGTGCTGGCGCGCATCGCCGACCACCCGGTCTCGCGCCTGCACGAGTTGCTGCCCTGGCACTGGTCCAGCCGGAGCGAGGATCGTAGCCTGGCGGCATGACCGCCGCCGCGATCGCGCACCTGCGCATCAAGCTCGACGATGTCGAACCCGCCGTCCTGCGCCGCGTGCAGGTGCCGGTGACGATCCGCCTCGACCGCCTGCACCTCGTGCTGCAAGCGGCATTCGGCTGGACCAACAGCCACCTCTACGAGATCCGCGCCCGCGACGTCGGCTGGGGCACGCCCGATCCTGACTTCGGCGACGGGCCGCTCGACGCCAGCAAGGCCCGGCTGATCGACGTGCTGGAGGATGTCGGCGCCCGGTCGCTGAAATACCTCTACGACTTCGGCGACGGCTGGGAACACTCGGTCCGCATCGAGCGCGTCACCGACGCGGTGCCGGGGATGACCTATCCGTGCCTGGTCGAGGTAACCGGGCGCTGCCCGCCGGAGGATGTCGGCGGCCCCTGGGGCTACCGCGAGTTCCTTGACGCCACCGCCGATCCAGACCACGAGGAGCACGCCGAGAGGCTCGAATGGATCGGCGGCTCCTTCGACCCCGCTGCCGTCGACATCCAGGGCCTCTCCAAGGCCGTCGAAGCCCTGGCGAAAAAATGGGCGCGCAAGCCCTCAGCTCCTCGGAAGCGGACGAACCGATCCCGCGGTCCTCGCCGGATGGTTACGGTCGTCCAATGCCTGGGCGAGGCTCTTCTTGTGCGAGAGAAGCGCTTCGGTCGCCTGGCTAATGAGTCCAGCCCCGCCAGCGCGTTGGGGTCGAAGTCGAAGATGTTGAAGTAGTCAGCCGCATCGAATGAAGCCTTCAGGAAGTCGGGTCCGAAGAAGCCTCTTGGCGTCACACGCCACTCGGCGTCGCTCATCGAATCCGATTCTTGGCTGCTCGCCATGTCCGCGAGCAACGGTTCACAGGCGCTTTTGATGACCGGAAGCGAGGCGGCGAACTTTGCTTCTTCCAACGACCCGGGCACCTCCAGAAAAAGTTTCGCCGCAAGCTCGAAGGCAGCCTCCTTTTCAGAGCTTTGCGCGGGTACGGCATAGACGCCAGCGCCCGCCTCGCTGCCGGCGGCCGGTTTGCCGCCGGGAGGCGCGACCATGTCGATGTCCGAGTAATACGCGCCGTCGCCGGGAACGCGGGTGCCGATCTCCAGCACGGGCGCGTCGGCATCGGAGCGGTTTTGCAGGCAGTGGCCGTCCGGATCACCCGCCCTGAACCCAGCGCCGGCACCCGCTCGCAGCAGCTCGGGGCCTGCATCGGTGACCAGCGTCACTTCCCCGCTCAGCACGAAAACGAATTCGTCGGATGCTGTTTGCCAAAGACGCTGGCTGGACCAGGGGCCCGAAGGCAGCCGCAGCAGGTTGACGCCGAACTGGGTTAGCCCGGCGGCGTCGCCCAGTTTCGTGCGCCCGCGAGAAAAACAAAGGCCGTCGAAGGGCAACGGATATAGCGTGCCGATAACCGGCGTGAGGGTAGCCATATCGATCGCCTTGCTCATTGTGTTGCTCCCGCAGACACCTGAGCATGGTAGCCTAAGTCGGCGAGCGTCCACGGTGAAGCGGTGCCTCGTAGTCCCGGCCAACCACATTATAGCGACCGTCAATTGGGCTCCCGGCATTCCGTGGTGGGCGCTGCTCCGGGCCGGCCTGGTTGGCGAAGCCGCTCGGCGGCGGAAGTGAGCGCCAATGCGTCCGCAATAAGGTCACGTTCGACGGCACCGCAGGTCGCGTCGCCCGATACCGGCAGCGGAGGGGTGGTGCTGGCAGTGGGTGGATGAGAGATAAAGTCACTCCTGGGCTCGAAGACCGCCAACTCGCGGAAGCCGTCACTCGATCCGCAGGTGTCCATCGCACTGATATCGCAGAACGACCATTTGCCCGCCAAGCCGCGCCTGTCTGTTGGCATCCTCCGTTGTTTGGAGGCTGATTCCGGTGCATACTCCATTTTGGCGGCCCGGTGAAGGTGAGGCACATCTCTGTAGGTGGGAGGTCCGCTCCCGTCGGCGGTCGGTGCAGCAAAGAGGAAACCACCATGGATGTCGTTGTGCCAAATGTGCGCGCAATAAACCTGCTCGAGCGGGAAACCATGCGGCGCGTCGCCTGGCGGTTGATGCCGATGCTGATGATGGGCTATTTTTGCGCCTGGCTCGACCGGGTCAACGTAAGTTTCGCAGCGCTGACAATGAACAAGGCGTTGGGCTTCTCGGCGCCGGTGTTCGGGTTCGGCGCCGGTCTGTTCTTCCTCCTCTATGTCGTGTTTGAGGTGCCGAGCAACCTAATTCTGAACAAGGTTGGCGCGCGCCTCTGGATGGCCCGTATCCTGTTCACCTGGGGCATCATTGCCGGCCTGACCGCTTTCGTTTGGAACGACTGGAGCTTTTACGTCGTACGCGTCCTGCTGGGCGTGGCCGAGGCGGGGTTCTTCCCCGGAATCGTGCTCTACATGACGTGGTGGTTTCCGTCCGCCTATCGTGCGCGGATGATGGCAATCTTCCTTTTGTCCAGCACCGGTTCCCTGGCCATCGGGCCGGTCATATCGGCCCAGTTGCTGTACATGGATGGCATCCTCGGCCTGCAGGGCTGGCAATGGCTGTTCCTGATCGAAGCGCTGCCGCCGATCATCGTGTCCTACGTGTTCCTGCGTTGGCTGACCGACCGGCCAGGCGAGGCGGCCTGGCTCACGCCGCAACAGTCCGCGTGGCTGGAGCAACGCCTGGCAGCGGAGCAGGCGCAGCGCGAGAGTATTCGTCACTTCAGTCTGGCGGAGGCGATGTACAATCCGCGGGTCTTGTGGCTGTCGCTGGTCTATCTATTAATGCAAGTGGCCGCCTACGGCGCAAATATGTTCCTTCCTCAGATCGTTAGCTCGTTCGGCGTCTCCACCGAGATGACCGGGCTGATCACTGCGATCCCGTATACCTTCGGGATCGTCTCGCTGCTGGTGGTCGGCTGGCACTCGGACCGCACGGGCGAGCGGGTCAAGCACGCGGCAGTGGCCTATTTGGTACAGGCCGCGGGCCTCGCCGCATGCATCCTGATCGGCGCCGGCCAGCCGGTGATCATGATGGTGGCGTTGATCATCTCCACGATGGGTCAGTCTTGCATCAGCCCGTGCTTCTGGGCGCTGCCCACCGCCATGTTATCCGGCGCCGCGGCGGCCGGGGGCCTCGCGTTGATCAACTCGATCGGCAACCTCGGCGGTTTCCTGGGGCCGTACATATTCGGGCTGGTCAAGGATGCCAGCGGCAGCTTCACCATCGCGTTGCTGGTGATCGCGTTGGCGCCGGTGCTGAACGCGATCATTGTCTTGTCGCTGGGCCATGACCGCCGGCTGGAGTCGTTTCCGTCACCGCAGGCGTCGAGACACTGATGGATGGACCCTCACGCAACCGGATCAATATCGGCGAAACCAGACAATGGGGCTGAAATGCAACACAAGATCAAATCGGTGGACGTCCACCTGGTGTCCCTGCCGCTGCCGGACGACCTTGCGGATTCCACGAAGAAGATGGGACAGGCAGGCCTTACCATCGTTCGCATCACCACTGACCAGGGCCTTGAAGGCCACGGCATCACCAACAACAACATTGGCGGCGGGCAGGCGGCCAGGAGCCTGATCGAACGCGGCTTCGCCCCGGAGCTCATCGGGCGCGACCCGCTCGCGAGCGGGGCCATCTGGCATGATCTCTTCCTCAACGTCCGCGGCTTCGGACGGAAGGGGTTGGCGTTCTGCGCGATCAGCGCCGTCGATATCGCGCTGTGGGACCTGAAGGGAAAGATCTTCGGCCTGCCGCTCTACCGGCTGTTGGGTGGCAGCGATCCCCGGGTGGCGGTCTATGGCAGCGGCGGCTGGACCTCGCACTCCGACGACGCGCTGGTCGAGGAGGCACGCAACTGGGTCCGCCAGGGCTACCACATCATCAAGATCAAGGTCGGTGTGGAGGGCGGCCGCAATCCCGCGCGGGACATCCGTCGCGTGCGCAAGGTACGCGAGGCGATCGGGCCGGACGTGAAACTACTGATCGATGCCAACAACTGCTGGGATGCGGCAACGGCCGTGCAGTTCGCGAACAATGTCCGTGACTGCACCATCTTCTTCTTCGAAGAGCCGGTCCCGGCGGACGACATCCCGGGGCTGGCCCGGTTCAAGCGGGGCACGGACATCCCGCTGGCGACGGGCGAGCATGAATACACCAAGTTCGGCGTGCGCGACCTGGTGATTGCCGAAGCCGTGGATGTCGTCCAGGCCGATGTCATGCGCGCGGGCGGAATCACGGAAATGCTCAAGATCGCCGCGATCACCGAAGCCTGGAATCTGAAATTCGCACCTCATTGCGTCGAATACGTGCACATGCATCTGGTCGCCGCGGTGCCGAATGCACTGTTCGTGGAGCGCCTGAACATCCTCGAGGACATCGACGCGCACGTCTTCCGCAATGCGCCGCTGCCCGTGGACGGCTACCTGCAGATTCCCGACCTGCCCGGCCTCGGTCTTGAACTGAACATGGACTTCATCAAGGATCACGACGAGCGGGCCTGAAGGCGGCCGACGGGCGACGCAAGCCTGGCGCGTGATCGCTGGCGGAAGCGATCACGCGCCAGGCCGTCTGTAGCCCCAGAAGCCCGCAATCTCCGCGCTTGCAAAGACCCCTACGTCCAGCACGAGCAGCCCGGAGGAGGGGGGCGCGACCGGAAAGCTGTGCGTCATGCCGTCGATGGTCCACACCAGGCGGAGTACCAAGACGTCCAACTGGCGTGAAGGAATTGCGCAGCATCGTCGGGCGCGGCGGGGCGCAGGGTCTTGCCAAGCCACCGCGCGGGGTCGAATCTTGCTGCCCGCTCCCGTTCGCACTCCATGAGGTTAAGCATGAGCCAGGCCAATGCCGCAGCCGCCGGCACCTTCACCATCGGTGGCGATCTCGTCGTCAACCGCCTGGGCTTCGGCGCCATGCGCATCACCGGCACCGGCATCTGGGGCAATCCGGCGGACCCCGAGGAGGCAAGGCGCACGCTCAGGCGTCTGCCTGCGCTCGGCGTCAACTTCATCGACACCGCCGACAGCTACGGCCCATTCGTCAGCGAGGACCTGATTCGCGAGACGCTGTTCCCGTACACCGGCCTGCTCATCGCCACCAAGGGCGGCCAGGTCCGGCACGGGCCGAACATCTGGCGCCCACTCGGGCGGGACGACTACCTGCGCCAGTGCGTGCTGATGAGCCTGCGTCGGCTCGGCGTGGAGCGCATTGATCTCTGGCAGTTGCACAAGCTGGACCCCCGCACGCCGCGCGAGGAGACGTACGGCGTTATTGGGGAGATGCGCCGCGAGGGGCTGATTCGGCACGTCGGCCTGAGCAACGTCACCGTCGACGACATCGCGGCGGGGGCGCCCCACTTCCCGGTCGTAACGGTGCAGAATCGATACAACGTCACCGATCGCACGCATGAAGCGGTGGTAGACTATTGCGTCGGCCACGGCATCTGCTTCATCCCCTACTCGCCGCTGGAGCGGGGCGTGCTGGCGCAGAGCGGTTCCGTGCTCGTCGACATCGCGAAAAAGTTGGGGGCGACGCCGAGCCAGGTGGCGATCGCCTGGGTGCTGCGGCGCGCGCCGGTGATGCTGCCGATCCCCGGCACCAGTAAGGTGGCGCAGGTGGAAGAGAACGTCGCCGCGGCCGCACTGGTCCTGAGCGACGCCGACTGCGCCGCGCTCGATGCCATTGGTAAGAAGGGCCGCTGATTCTGCCGTTGAGCTAGAGCGCGATCGCCCGCGTCGGAATCGTCCGAGGGCCTGCTGGATCAAGGCTCTTTCCGAGGTCTGCGGCGCCGGCACAGCGCGCCAGCCATCGGCACTGTGCACGTTCCCAGGATGCAGAGCGCATCGCTCAAGATCGCCGCGCTACAGTGTAGGACAGTCGCTGTCCACTCGCGTTGGTCCGGTCCTGGTAAGCAATAAAATAGCCGAGAATGAGCAGCGGCATCAGCCGCCAGACCACCTGCTTGACGGTTTCTCGCTCGATCGGTTCAATTTCAGACCAGTCTGGCGCTTTGGCATCCATGGTGCATTCCCTCCTCGTGGTGCACCGGTGGTCGGCCGTTGCCAGAACGGATAATGCGCCACTATCAATTCAGAGGCAATCAAAGCGTCCGATCCCGTCGGGCACTTTCCGACCGTTCAACGGCATCCCTCCGTTCGAGCGCACCACGAACTCGGCTCGCCGTCGCCGTTGCGTTGGGCTGCCGAACGCGGGAAGATGATCGTACCGTGGCACGCAACCAGGCGCGGTGCCCAGCCGGCTTCGGGCTGGCGGGAGTGCGCCGTCGCAGCGGGACGATCGTCATGCTTGCCGAGCGTCGGAACATGGGCGAACCGGTGGTGCCTGAAACGGCCACGGGCAGGTCGAAGGAGCATAATCCATGATGACAGAGCCAATCATGCCGGCGACCAGCATGTTCGCTGGCATTCAAGCGATCCTCTACGCCCTGTTCGATCGCTCCGAGCAACTGGATCGGGCCGCCATGCGCCGGCAGGCCGAAATCTGCATTGCCGCCGGCGTCCACGGCATCGGCGCGCTCGGCCTAGCGACCGAAGTGGCCAAGCTGACGGAGGTGGAACGGCGGACCGTGATGGACTGGCTGGCCGAGGACAACGCCGGGCGGGTGCCGCTGTACTTTACTATCTTCGGTGCCTCGGTCGCCGAGCAGGTGGCGCAGATCCGTCACGCCGAGGAGGCGGGCACGGATTGGATAATCCTGCAGCCACCTCCGGTCGGAAGTTATGGCGCAGCCGAATACATCAACTTCTTCGGCCGGGTCGCGGCGGAAACCGCGCTGCCCGTCGGCATCCAGAACGCGCCCGGTTTTCTTGGGCGCGGCCTGACGGCGGACGAGATAGGGCAATTGGTGACGCAGCATCCGAACATCTGTGTTCTGAAAGCTGAAGGACCAGCGGTCGACATCGAGCGGGTAATCGCGGCGACAGGTCGGCGCGTTCCAGTTCTGAATGGTCTAGGGGGCCTGGAGTTGATCGATAACCTGCGGGCTGGCTGCTCCGGGCTCATCCTGGCGCAGGATATCATCGATTACGCAGTGCTCGCGCACGAACACTTCCGTGCGGGGCGGGAGGCAGAGGCAGAGGCGGTCTACGCACAGTTGCTGCCCGCCGCGACGTTTGCCATGAAGTCTGTCGAGAGCATGGTCAGCTACGGCAAGCGCGTCTTCGGCTTGCGGGCTGGCATCACGATTTATGACCGCTCTCCATCGTTGCGTCCCACACCATTCGGGTTGGAGATGGCCAGGAGGCATGCCGAACGTCTCAAGCCACTACCTGAACCGGCACGATGACCGGTGAACCGCGCCGGGTTGACCGGAGACTGGTTGGCTGGAGAGATGCCGCCAGGGCGATCACCCCTGTCTGAGCATCAGCTTCCAGATGGCCGAGGTGATAGTCCCGCGCGGTCTGTTCCAGGCCATCCTGGGCGCCATTGTGGCGCTCCGTTCGTTGCCGCCGGCCCGATGCTGGCGAGCTTTCCGGGCCTGGCTCGCCCGATTGCCGGAAGGAGACGCACGTCGCGATGCAGACTGGCGGGCCGGCATATTCCTCGGCGCGGCGCTCTTGAAGCGCTCAACGGTCGCTGACAACTCCACCGTCGCGTCCCCGTTGCAGCCAGTAACGTTCTGGCAGTAGGTTGCCTGCCAGGAGGAGTGATGAGGCCGCCGATCTGGAATGCTGGTCTATGTCGACCACGTGCTGCAGGCTGACCAGGGGGCGGACCTCGACCTACTGGTGGGCTGCGGCGGCCACATCACTTTCAAGGAGAGCCACTGACCGTCACCCGAACACAGCGAGCATCGGCATGACACCTTCCAAGGCATTGCCGCGCGGCATCGTCGCCTCGTCGATGACGCCGTTCGACGCCGACGGCCGCCTCGACCGCCGCGCCATCGCGCCGCATATCGACTGGCTGATCGGCGAAGGGGTCACCGGACTGTCGCCGCTGGGCAGTTCCGGCGAGTTCTTCGCCATGGAGTCGGCCGACCGCAAGGCGGTCGTCGAGGCCGTCGTCGAGGCCAACCGCGGCCGCGTGCCGATCATGGCCGGCACTCACCACTACAGCACCGCCATCACGCTCGACCTGTCGCGTCACGCCGAACGGGCCGGGGTCGACATGCTGCTGATGGTGCAGCCCTACTACGCCGGCCCCACGACCTCGGCAGTGATGGACCACTACCGGCGCGTCGCCGACGCGGTCGCGATCCCGATCGTCGTTTACCACAACGCCGGCGCCACCGGCATCGATCTCGGCAACGACGAGCTGTGCACGCTGTGGCAGGAAGGCGCCATCGCCGGCATCAAATACGCCACCTACGCGCCCGCCCGCCTGGTCGAACTGATGCAGGCCACCGAGGGCAGGCTGCCAATCTATGCCGGCTTCGACTTCCTGGCCTTTGAGGCGCTGTGCCACGGCGCCTACGGCTGGATCTCCGGCATTCCCAGCATCGTGCCGCGCGCCGCCGACAGGCTCTACCAGACGATCGCCCGTGACAGCGACCTGCCATCCGCGCGCGCGCAATGGCGGCTGCTGGCGCCGCTGTCGCGGTTCATCTTCGAAACCCGGGTCAATCCGATAAACGGCGCGCACTGGCTCGGGGTGATGAAAGCGGCGCTGGCGATGATCGGCCCGTCGGTGGGCGATCCGCTGCCGCCCAGTAGTAAAATCAACGCGGCCCAGGCCGAGACACTGGCCGGGTTGCTGCGCGCGCTCGGCTACACCGTCCGCGAATCCGGCCGCTAAGGCAGTGGGGCGTGGTCCAGCGACGCTACACCAGTAGCAGCGAAATCGTGGAGGAACGCGGGATGGACGGCCAGAGACCCGCAATTGGAGGTGATGGCGAACTCTAGGGTTCGGATGCTGAAGTTCGGTCTGTGGTGTGGGCGAGTGCCATCGGTACAGTGATCGAGTGGTAGGACTTCGCGCTTTACGGTGCCGTTTCGGCTCTGGTTATTAGCCGCCTATTCTTTCCGAATGTTGGTTCGCTCGTCGGAACTCTGGCCGCATTCGCGACCTTTGCGGTCGGATTTTTCGCGCGCCCATTCGGTGGCTTCGTGGTCGGCCACTATGGCGATAAAGTCGGTCGCCGTCCGGCTCTGATCCTGACCGCGGTGCTGATGGGCGGCAGCACGGTCTTAATGGGCCTGTTACCCGCCTACAGCACGCTTGGCATCTGGGCGCCGATTCTGTTGGTCCTCGCTAGGCTCGGCCAGGGTTTTGGCGCCGGCGCGGAACTCGCGGGAGCCATCTGCTTCATCGCCGGCATTCACACTGATGCGCGCTGGCCTCGACGACGCCACGTTCCTGTCCTGGGGTTGGCGGGTCCGGTTCTGGCCAGTGTCGTCATCCTCGGCGTCGCAATCTAGCATTCGGGGACGGGCTGCTGGGCGCCCGCCTGCCGCTCGATTCGATGCGCGCCGGCGGATACGTTCGTGTCGTCGTGGTGAACTCCGAGGGGCGCCGCGCCTGGAGCAATCCACTTTGGCTTTGAAGGCCAGGGGCGCTGCCCCTGGACCCCGCAAAGGGCCGAGAGGCCCTTTGATCCCAATCTTTTGGGCGCTTCGCGCCAAATCCTGGGGTCCAGGGGCCTCTCGGCCCGTCGCGCGAAGGCGCGCGCCGGACCTGGTGGGTCCCGGGCGAAGCCCGGGCGGAGCGCGAGGCAGCGCCTCGCTACTACGCGTTCGACCTTGCCGCCTCGTCCAGCGCTTCCGCCAGCGCGACGAGCGCGCTGTCAAGCTCCGCGCGGCTGATGATCAGCGGCGGCGCGAGCGTCAGCACGCTGCCCTGCGTGACCTTGAAGCTGAGGCCGCGCGCCAGCGCCGCGTAGAGCGCGGCCTCCGCCGCCGCGATCGCCGGCGATCCGTCGGCCCGCACCAGCTCGACGCCGATCAGCAGGCCGAGGCCACGGATGTCGCCGACCAGTGGCCGGCTTGCCGCCATGTCGCGCAGGCGCTCAAGCGCGTACGCACCGAGAGCGGCCGCCCGCTCCACGAGGCCTTCGTCGCGGATCACCTCCAGCGTCGCCAGCCCGGCGGCCGCGAGGATCGGGTTCTTCTCGTGCGTGTAATGGCCGATGGCCAGGTCCTCGGCGACATCGAGATCGCCCCGCGCCAGCACCGCCGCCAGCGGCAGCATGCCGCCTCCGAGTGCCTTGCCCAGCACCAGGATGTCGGGCGTCACCCCCGCATGCTCGCAGGCGAACAGGCGGCCGGTCTTGCCAAGCCCGGTCGGGATCTCATCGAAAATCAGCAGCGCCTTGCTGCGATCGCAGGCGTCGCGCAGGGCCGGCCAGAAGCCCGGCGGGGGGATGTAGGGCACCGCCCGCACCGGCTCGGCCACCACGGCCCCGATGGCGCGGTCCCGATCCAGCGTGAAGGTGGCGGCACTGGCGCAGGCCATGCGGCAGGCCGCAAGATCAGGCGCGCCACTTAGCGAACGGAACCCGTACGGGCAGCGGAAGCAGGCGAACGGCGCGACATGCTCGCCACCGGAAAGCAGCGGCCCGAGCCGCGCATCGCGGAACAGCGCCTCGCCGCCGACGCCGGCCGCGCCGAAGCCGGCGCCATGGAACGAATCCCAGAACGACAGCGTCCGGTGCCGGCCGGTGGCCACCCGCGCCAGCTTGAGCGCGATCTCGATCGCCTCCGAGCCGCCCGGCGCAAACAGCACCCGCGTCAGCCCGGGCGGTGCCAGCGACACCAGCCGCTCCGCCAGCGCCACTGCCGGCTCGCAGGTGAAGCGGCGCGGCGCAAACGGCAGATCCTCCATCTGCCGCGCGATCGCCGCCTTCACCCGCGGGTGGCCATGGCCGAGATGGTGCACGCTGTTGCCGTGGAAATCCATAAACCGGCGGCCATCGGCATCCTCGATCCAGATGCCCTCGGCACGGCGGACCGCCGACAGGCAGGGAGTGGAAAGCGACTGCCGCAGGAAGGCCCGCTCGTCGCGTTCAACCAGTCCGCGTGCCGCCGGCCCGATGCCAGCGCGCCACGCCATGCGCGAGGGACCCAGGTTGGCGTCGCCCTCGGAGAGATCAACGCCGCCGGTCACGGTTTCTCACCCCGCCCGAGCCGCTGATCGATCTCGTCGAGCATCGGCCCGATATCGGCGATCGTGTCGATGACGGAGTGCGCGGCGGCGTCCAGGATTGCGGCCTGCCGCAATAGCGCCGGGTATGGCGGTCTGTCATCCGGATCTGTCCCCTCTCGTCCGCTATGTGCGCCGGACGCCACCTTGCAGCATCACCGCTCTCAGTGGGTAGCGCTGAAATCGTCCGTGCCGAAGATCCACGGCTCGATCCGGTCGGCCTTGGGCGGGGCGCCGGACCGCACGCCCATCTCGGCCAGCGTTTCGCCGACGGCTTCCACCACGCCATGCATTTCCGGCTCGCCCAGGTGACCGATGCAACCGATGCGGAAGCTGTCGGCGATGGTGAGCTTGCCTGGATAGATGACGTAACCGCGGCGACGCAGACCGTCATAGAAGCGGTCGAATGCGAAGGCCGGGTCTGCCGGCATGCGGAAGGTGGCGATGATCGGCGCCTGCAGCGCCGGCGGCAGCAGCGACTCGAAGCCATGTGCAGCCATGCCTTGCAACAGGATCTCCATGTTGCGCCGATAGCGTGCGCCGCGCCCGGCAACACCGCCCTCCGCAGCATGCGCATCGAGCGCCTGATCGAACGCGGCGACCACATGCGTCGGCGGCGTGAAGCGCCATTGCGCGTTCTGCTCGAAGCCCTGCCACTGCGCGAACAGGTCGAGGCTGAGCGAGTGGGCGTTGCCCGCCGCCGCCTCCAGGCTGGAGCGGCGGACGATGACGAAGCCCATGCCCGGGACGCCTTCCAGACACTTGTTCGCACTCGCCATGATCGCGTCACAGGCGATCTGCCTGAGATCGAGCGGCAAGGCGCCGAACGCGCTCATCGCGTCGATCAGCAGCCTGCGCCCGTAGCGCGCTGAGACCGCGCCGATCGCTGCAACCGGGTTGAGGATGCCGGAGGTGGTTTCGCAATGCACCACGGCAACGTGGCTAATTGCCGGGTCGGCAGCCAGCGCGCGATCCAGAGCCTCGGGCGAGACCGCCGTGTCCTCGGCGGTTTCGATGCTGGTGCAGGCTCGCCCGATCACGCCGGCGATCGCAACCATGCGCCGGCCGTAGGCACCGTTGACCAGCACCAGCAGCTTGCCCGCCCGCGGCACCAGGGTACCCATCGCCGCCTCCACGGCGAACGTGCCGGACCCCTGCATCGGCACGCACACATGCGTCCCTTCGCCGCCGGCCAGCGCGACCAGGCGCTCGCGCACTCGCCGGTTCATGGCGATGAACGCCTGATCGCGTGAGCCCCAATCGTGTAGCATCGCCTGCTTGACCGCCATCGAGGTCGTCAGCGGTCCAGGGGTGAGCAGCCAGGGGTCGGCCATCGACGGAACTCCCCACGCGGCGCCGGTCGCCACGCCATCGCACCACGATATCGACGGCGCGCGTGACAGTCTCATGACAGGGTGATGACGTTTACGCTTCGATCCGTGCGGGTCATAAAACCTTCACGCCGTGGGCGGGAGCGATCGGGGATAACCACCGGCGCAACCGGAAAGAAGCTCGCTCGTCGCATGCTGGTCCTTGACCGCCTGGCCAAGCAGTTTGGTCGCACTCGGGCCCTCAAAGACGTGTCGTTGGTCATTCCTCGCGGGCAATTCGTCGGCGTCATCGGCCGATCGGGGGCCGGCAAATCGACGCTGTTGCGCACGATCAACCGGTTGGATGAACCGAGTTCGGGGCGGGTCGCCTGGGGCAACGACGACGTAACCGCCTTGCACGGCCGCGGGCTGCGCGACTGGCGGCGGCGCTGCGCCATGATCTTCCAGCAGTTCAACCTGGTGGGCCGGCTCGACGTGCTGGACAACGTGCTGATGGGCCGGCTCGCGCACACCCCGTCCTGGCGCGCGATGGCCAAGCTGTGGAGCCGCGACGATCGCGCCATCGCGCTCGCCGCTCTTGCACAGATGGATATCGCCGTGTTGGCCCCGCAGCGCGCCGAAACATTGTCCGGCGGCCAGCAGCAGCGCGTCGCGATCTGCCGCGCCCTCGTGCAGGAGCCTGAGATCGTGTTGGCGGACGAGCCCGTCGCTTCACTCGACCCGCGCAACGCGCGCATCGTCATGGATGCGCTGAGCCGCATCAACCGGCATTTCGGGCTTACCGTGCTGTGCAACCTGCACTCGCTGGAGCTTGCGCGCAGCTATAGCGACCGCCTCATCGGCATGGCTGCCGGCGCGGTGGTGTTCGACGACGTTCCGGCGGCGCTGACCGACGCGGTGGCCCGCGACCTCTACGGGCTGGAGGCGAATGAGGTGCTGGAGCGCGAAGACGCCCCGGCTCCCGCCTACGCCGCCGCCGCCATTGCATGATCCCAACGTACAACAACCGAGGTGATTCCATGATCGATCGCCGCACGTTCCTCGCGGGCGCCGTGGCCGGTGCCGCCGCGACTGCCACCGCCGCCAGGGCCCAGTCCTGGAAGGCGAAGTATCCCGAACTGGTGTTCGCCGCGGTGCCGGCGGAGAATGCCTCCACGGTGATGGACAACTACGGTCCGTTCATGGCCTACCTTGGCCGGGAAATCGGCACCAAGGTGACGCTGCGCATCGCCAACGACTACGCGGCCGTCATCGAGGGCCAGCGCGCCGGCAACGTGCACATCGGCTACTACGGTGCGGCCTCGTTCGCCCGCGCCCGGCTGATCGGCGTGAAGACCGACGCCTTCTGCGTCGATGTCAATGCCGACGGCTCCATCGGCTATTACTCGGTGTTCTACGTCCGGGCGAACAGCCCGTATCAGACGCTCGACGACCTGAAGGGCAAGGCGCTCGGCCTGGTCGACCCGAACTCGACGTCCGGCTACAATGTGCCGCTTTTCGAGCTGAACAAGCGCGGCATTCCGGCGGCCGACAAATATTTCTCCAAGGTGGTGATCACCGGTAGCCACGAGAACGCCGTGATGGCTCTGGCCCAGGGTACGGTGGAGGTCGCCGCCAATGAGTGGACCTCGCCAAGCGACAACGACGTCGTCAATCTCGCCAGCCGGGGAATGCTGAAGGACGCTTCCGGCAAGGCGCTGACCTACGCCGATGTCCGGATCATCCTGAAGTCCGACGTGATCGTGAATGGTCCCTACGCCTACCTGTCCAATATGCCGGACGATCTGAAGGCGACCATCCGCCAGGCGTTCCTGGATGCCTCGACGAAAGACAAGGCGGCGTACGCGAAGCTCAACGCCGGCCAGAAGTTGCGCTACCAGCCGATCGACAATGCGGCCTACGACTCCACCATCAAGCTCATCCAGTTCGTCGACCAACTGAAGA
>Ga0326727_10016049_pt1 | contig 15912 bp, 21 predicted proteins | sample MB2enrmetagenome_FD_207643 | JGI IMG/M metagenome (GOLD analysis project Ga0326727, IMG submission 207643) | Lab enriched peat soil microbial communities from McLean, Ithaca, NY, United States - MB29MY | ecosystem: Environmental > Terrestrial > Soil > Wetlands > Peat | place: USA: New York... | reverse complement strand
AAAACGCCCGCACCGTTGAGCAAACAACCGTCTGCATCGGCAGGCTCATCGACCAAATTACCCCCACCGAATGCGTCAACTATTTTAGAGAAGCAGGTTATTCAACTTGAAGCTATCACGCTCTAGTTTCCGGTCAGCTTGGCTTCCAGCTTGCGGTAGGCCACCTCTGCCTCCTCCGCCAGGCAGCGCACATCGTCGCGCCCGAAGAAGCGTTGCGAGCGCAGTTCCGCGATCACGAAGGGAAGGGCCTGGGTCCACACGGCGCGCCCCAGCGACGCCATCTTCGCTTCGGTTTGCGCGCACACGAGCGGCCCGCCGATGAATTCCAAACCGAACTTGCTGCCGGCACTCCAACACCGGCGCACACGGTAGCTGGAGCCGCTCGCCATCTGCAGGACCATTTCCTCCGGCAGGACGAACACCGAGCCGAGATCCACCATCACGCCATTGGCGGCCTCATCCAGTACCAGGCAATTATAAACGCTCTCGTTGTAAGTACTGCCGAGCAGGAGCTTCGCGCTCTTGATCACCGGCATGCGCGGAACCGCGCGCCGTTCAATTTGTACTGCATTTGCCAGGGCAGCGCCGCCCTTCTCCCGCCCGCTATATTCATATTCAAGCATGTCCGACCGCCTCACAGTGAATAGCGCGAATCATGGCCCGGAATGTTTAACAGCTTACCAACAGCACTCCGCTTGCATTGATCCACATCAATGCCCGGCGCGGCGGAAAGCGCCTAACCGGTCCGGCAGTCCCGCTTCCTTCCCGATTTGGACCACACTCATGGCATTTCTTGATCTCGACGCTTTTCTGCAAGCGCCAATGGCGACCGAACCCTTCCAGTACACGGTCGTGCAGGGCTTCATCCGCCCGGAGCTGGCGCAGGCCGCGCGCGCCGATTTCCCCGAAATTGACTATGCCGGGCTGCTGCCGGTGGAGGCGACGAAGCCCGGACCGAATTTCCAGGCGCTGCTCAGAGAGCTGACCGGCCCGACCGTCACCGCCGCCTTCTCGGAGAAATTCGGCGTGGACCTCACCGGCCGCCCGACCATGGTCACGCTGCGCGGCCGCTGCAGCGAGCGCGACGGGCACATCCACACCGACAGCGAGGCCAAGCTCGTCACCGCCCTGCTCTATTTCAACGATGGATGGGAGGCACGGGGCGGCCGGCTGCGCCTGCTGCGCGGGCCGGATGACCTCAACGACATGATCGCGGAAGTCCCGCCCGAGCTCGGCACGCTCGTGGCGTTCAAGCGGTCGGACAAATCCTTCCACGGCCATGAGCGTTACATCGGCGTGCGCCGCTATGTGATGATCAACTGGATGACCTCCGGCTTGGCGGCACAGCGCGAGCTGATGCGCCACAAGATCTCGGCGCAGGCCAAGAAGGTGCTGCATTATGCTTGATGCCACAGCCGCCGCCGCGCATTTCCTCGGCAGCCTGGCCAAGGCGCACGAGGAACCAGCCCCCTACCGCCACTGGCTGCTGGAGAACATGCTCCCCGACACCATGGTGCGGGACATCGTCGCCCTGCCCGTCGCCCCGCCCGCCATCGAGGACACACAGGGCCGGCGCGAGACGCATAATTCCACACGCTGGTTCTTCGGCGTGGAGCAGCAGGCGCAGTTTCCCGTCTGCCGCGAGCTTGCCGAGGCCCTGCAAAGCCACGAGGTGGTGGCAACGCTGGAGCGGACCAGCACGGTGAACCTGAAGGGCAGCTCGCTGCGCATCGAGTACTGCCTGGACACGGACGGATTCTGGCTGGAGCCGCATACCGATATCGGCGCCAAGTTGTTCACCATGCTCATCTACCTCACCGACTCCGCGCCGGGCGAGAACTGGGGCACGGACATCTTCGCCTCCCCCGCCGAGCATGTCGGCGCGGCACCCTTCATCCGCAATCACGGGCTGATCTTCATCCCCGGCGCCGATACCTGGCACGGCTTCGTCAAGCGCAGAATCACCGGGGTCCGGCGCTCGCTGATCGTGAATTACGTGACGCCGGAATGGCGGTCGCGGCACGAGCTGGCCTTCCCGGAAACGCCGGTGGGGTAAGCCGTCACCGGCACAAATTAACCACCTTCCGGTTAATTACGAAACATGCAGGTGTGGCTTGACCTCATGCCACCCCTCCCAGATCATCCCCAGCGCCACATAGAGTACGATTCCGATGCCGACCCAGGCCAGCCACGGCCAGCGTTGCATCACCCGCGCCACGAAATTTGCCGCCAGCCCCATCAGCCCAACGGAGATGGCAAGCCCCGCCCCCAGCAGCACCGGATGCTCGCGGGCCACGCCTGCCACGCCCAGCACGTTGTCCAGGCTCATGGAGATGTCGGCGACGACGATGCGCCAGATCGCCCCGCCCATGCTCTGCGGTGGGGTGCCAGCCTCGCCGCCATTCTCTTGATGCCTCAGCTCGCGCGCGGTTTTCCACGCCACCCAGAGCAGCAGCACGCCGCCCGCCAGTGTTAGACCGATGATCGCCAGCAGCTTCACCGCCACCAGGGCGAAGAGGATTCGAATGACCGTGGCGCCCACGATGCCGGCTAAAATCGCCCGCCGCCGCTGCATCGGGTCCAGCCGCGCCACCGCCAACCCGATGACAATGGCGTTGTCTCCCGCCAGCACCAAGTCGATGAGAAGAATCTGCGCCAGAATAACCAGCAGCGGCAAAATATCCATGCCGCGGGATAGGCTCGCGCGTGCCAGCCTTGTCAATGCCGGGGCGCGGGTCTAGGGCGACCCTGAAATTTGTCGCCGCAGGAGCCTTTGCCATGATCCCCCGCTATTCCCGCCCCCAGGCCGCCGCCATCTGGACCCAGGAGAACAAGTACAAGATCTGGTTCGAGATCGAGGCCCTGGCCTGCGAGGCGATGGCGAATCTCGGCGCCATTCCCGCGGACGCGGCCCGCACCATCCGCGAGAAGGGCGACGCCGCCATGGCCGTGTTCACCGAGGCCGACACGGCGGAGATCGACGCCATCGAGGCCGAGACACGCCACGACGTCATCGCCTTTCTCACCTGGCTGGCCAAACGCGTGGGCGAGGATAGCCGCTTCGTCCACCAGGGCCTCACCTCGTCGGACGTGCTGGATACCTGCTTCGCCGTGCAGCTCACCCAGGCGGCGGACCTGCTGCTGGCGGATATTGAGCTTGTGCTGGCGGCGCTGAAGAAGCGCGCCATCGAGCATAAGCGCACCCTCACCATCGGCCGCAGCCACGGCATCCATGCCGAGCCCACCAGCTTCGGCCTGAAGCTCGCCGGGCATTACGCCGAGTTCGCCCGCAACAAGCAGCGCCTGCTCGCCGCCCGCGCCGAAATCGCCACCTGCGCCATCTCGGGTGCTGTCGGCACCTTCGCGCATGTCGATCCGCGCGTGGAGGAATACGTGGCGGAGAAGCTGGGGCTCGCCGCCGAGCCCGTCTCCACCCAGGTTATCCCGCGCGACCGTCACGCCGCCTTCTTCGCCACGCTGGGCGTTATCGCCTCGGGCATCGAGCGTCTGGCCACCGAGGTGCGCCACCTGCAGCGCTCCGAGGTGCGCGAGGCGGAGGAGTTCTTCCACGCCGGGCAGAAGGGCAGCTCCGCCATGCCGCATAAGCGCAACCCGGTACTCTCCGAAAACCTTTGCGGGCTCGCCCGCCTCGTCCGCGCCGCCGTCATCCCGGCCATGGAAAACGTGGCGCTGTGGCATGAGCGCGACATCTCGCACTCTTCCGTGGAGCGCGGCATCGGCCCGGATGCGACCGTGACGCTGGACTTCGCCCTGGTGCGACTGGCCGGAATGATGGACAAGCTGACCATCTACCCCGAGCAGATGGCCGCCAACCTGGAAAGCCTCGGCGGCGTGGTGCATTCCGGCGAGGTGCTGCTGGCCCTGACCAAGGCCGGCATCCTGCGCGAGGACGCCTATAAGATCGTGCAGCGCAACGCCATGGCCACCTGGACCAAGCTGGGCACGGCCGACGCCAAGACCTTCCGCGAGAACCTGCTGGCCGACCCGGAAGTGGCGGGCCGCGTTTCCGAATCCGCGATCGACGCCGCCATGTCCGCCGAGATGCACCACGCGCATGTGGATACCATCTTTAAGCGCGTGTTCGGGTAACGGGCGGATGTACGCCACCCCCCTGCTGGGCGGGCTCTGGCCGGCGTTGGTGTTCGGCGGACTGTTCGGCGCGATGATGCTGGCCCTGGTCATCGGCGGCATCGTTGGCATACTTCGCTGCGCCCCGCCGCGCGCGCCCAAGCCCAAACCAGCGGAAACCGCCCCGCCCGAGGCCCGGCTCCAGCCGGTTTGACCCGGCGCGAAACCGGCCTAATTTCCGCGCATGGACATCATCAAGGATCACATGCTCGTCGACCCCGCCCTGAAGGCGGAGATCGTGGCCCGCTGCGTCGCCGGAAATTTTGGCGACGAGCCGAGCCATGCCGTGCACGCGCTGGGCAGCGTCACCCTGCCTGACGGCACGCGGCGGCGCGTGCATCTGCGCCATGCCGCCGATGCCGTGCTGCTGGACGACCACGGGCAGGTCGCACTGATCACGCGCATCCATAATCCCGGACGCGGCAAGCTCGCCGTACCGGGCGGGTTTATCGACGAGGTGGACGGCAAGGTGGAATCCTCCCGCACAGCGGCGCTACGCGAGGCAATGGAGGAGACCGGCATCAGCCCCGATGTGCTGGCACAGGCGGAGGTAAGCCAGATCGGCCACCGCATCTTCGACCGCCCCTTCGACGTCCGCTGCGCCTGGAACAACCTGCCGGGCACGGACATCCGCATCGGCGAATTCTTTACCGTCTCCACGCTCGGCTTCCGGGTGAGGCTGAAGGGCGACCTGCGTGAGATCCAGTTGCAGGCGGGTGACGACGCCGGCGCGGTGCAGGTGTTCGAAATCGCCGCGCTCCGGCGCGAGCAATTCGCGGTGCCGGATCATCTGGACCTGATCCTGGCCGCCGCGCGAGGATAAGCCCGATGTGCTCGATCATCCTGCGCATCACACCCGAGGGCGTGTTCATCGCCGCAAACCGGGACGAGATGGCCTCGCGCCCCTGGGAGCCGCCAGCCGAATACTGGCCCGGCATCTGCGGCGGGCGGGACACGCTGGCTGGCGGCACATGGCTCGCTGTGAATCAGGATGGTGTCATGGCCTCGGTGCTAAACCGCACCGGCACGCTGGGCCCGGCGCCCGGCAAGCGCAGCCGGGGCGAATTGCCGCTTATTGCTCTGCGTGAGGCCAGCGCCGATGCCGCCGCGGCTGCCATCACGCGCCTCGATGCCGGGCTGTACCGGGACTTCAACATGGTGCTGGCCGATGCCCGCGTCGCGTATTTCGTCCGGGGCCTTGGCACTGGGCAGCCGGAAGCCACGGCCCTGCCCGCGGAGGTGAGCATGATCATCTCCGGCGAGCCGAATGACACCACCCTGCCCCGCATCGCCCGGCATCTGCCGCGCTTTGCCGCCGCGCCCTTTGCGGAATGGGGAACGCTGCTCGCCGATGCCTCCGGCGAGCGCGCCGAGCAGCTCAACATTCCGACGGCCGAGAATCACGGCTTCGGCACGGTCTGCGCCACGCTGCTCGCCCTGCGCCGCCAAGGCGCGCCCGTGCATTTGTTCGCCGGCGGGCCGCCGGATACCGCCGCTTTCACGCCGGTTTGCGGCGGATAACAATTTACGTGGGAACGGCGCGGCTCAGAAAATCTTGTCGATGATATCTTCCCCAAGGCCGAACCCCGCGCCCATCTCCAGCGCCCGGCCGAAACCGGAATTGAGGAACGCGCCGAAAATCCCGCCCTGCTGCGGCGGCTGGGCATATCCGTAGCCCGGCTGCTGCGGATAGCCTTGTTGAGGGTAGCCCTGGGGCGGCATGGGCTGGTTGCCCCATGGCCCCTGCTGCTGCGGCACGGCCTGCGCCGCAACCATGTTGTGGATGGATTGCAGTAAGTTCGCGACTTGGCTCTGCTCGGCCCGGATGGCAAGCGCGATGCTCCGCAGGTCGAGCAGCCATTCCCGCGCGTCCATGTTGCCGGCCTGTGCTGCGGCCTGCATCTTCTGCGCCAGAGCCTGCAGTTCGCCCACTGTCTGCTGCGCCTGGGATTGCAACTGGCCGTACTGGTTGTCGATCGTCTGGATGTCCATGTTGACCCTCCTTTTCAATGCAAGTGGTACGGAGCGTTTGCGGCGGAAATTCGGCGTTGCGGTTGCGCGCCGCCTATTTCCGCTTCGCCGCGTATTCCGCGCAAGCCTCGCCGAAAGCGTTGAACAGACGCTCGCGGTCGGGGAAATGCGTGACCTCCCACTCGGGGTGCCATTGCACGGCCATAGCGAACGCTTTCGCGCCCTCAACGCGCACCGCCTCGATGGTGCCATCGGGCGCCATCCCCTCCACCACCAGGCCGGAGGCGAGCTGGTCGATCGCCTGGCCGTGCAGCGAGTTCACCTGGATCTCCGCCGCGCCGATCAGATGCGCCAACTCGCCGGTGAGCGACACGGGATGCTTGATGTCGAAGCGTTGCTCTCCCTCGGGCGAGCGGTGGTCCATGCGGCCCGCAACGTTGTGCACTTCCTGATACAGAGTGCCGCCGAGCGCCACATTCAGCTCCTGCATGCCACGGCAGATGCACAGGATCGGCATGCCCATATCAAGCGCTGCGCGGATCATCGGCAGCGTGGTGGCGTCACGCTCGGGGTCGTGCGCGTCGGGCGTGGCGTCGAAATCCGCGCCATAGCGCATCGGCGCCACGTTGGAGGGCGAACCGTTGAACATGATGCCGTCGATGCGCTCCAGCAGCGGCAGCATGGTCTCGCCCTCGGGCGGGATGAGGATGGGCATGGCGTTGGAAGCCACCGTGAGAGCCGCGCCGTAACGCGCCGGGGTGGCGTGCTGGATGTAGCCGGACACGAACTTGGTGCAGGCCGGAATACCGATGAGATTGGGTCTGGACATATTTTTATTCACTCCGCAGGGGCGAAGCTTAAGCTAGGGCGCCCTAGCGCGGCAAGCAGCGCCAGCGTGGCGCAACCCAGCATCGCAAAAGCCATGGGGCGGGCCGTGCCGTCGGCCAGAACGCCAACGGCGAGGCCGGAAATGGCGCCGCCGGTAAACTGCATGGTGCCGAGCAAGGCGGAAGCGCTGCCGGCGTGCGCCTGATGGCGAGATAGCGCGCCGACCATCGCGCAGGGGGTGAGCAGGCCGAAACCGATCTCGGCTGCCAGCAACCCGGCCGCGATATGCAGCGCGCCCAGCGGGTGCAGCGCCAGCGCGACCAGATACAGCGTGGCGGCAAGCAGCGCGGCAACACTGAAGCTGATCACCGGGGCGATGCCGAAGCGGTTCACCAGCGCCGGGTTGAGCTGGCTGTACCCGATATAGGCGATGGAATTGACGCCGAAGAGCGCCGCGTAACCCGCGCTGCTCCAGCCATACTCGCCGATGAATATCTGCGGCGTGGCGGAGAGATAGGCGAACAGGCAGGCCGAGGTGGCGGCGCCGATGCCCGCATGGGTAAGAAAAGCGCGCTCGCGGAAGATCCACCCGTAACGGCGCAGGGCCGCCATGGCGCCGATAATGGTGCGGCGCTCGCGCGGCAGCGTATCCGGCAGGAACACCCAGGTGAGCGCCACCGCCGCCACGCCATAGACAGCGCAGACCGCAAAGATCATGCGCCAGGAGAACCAGCCAACCATAACGGCGCCCAGCATCGGCGCGGTGATGGGCGCCACGCCCATCACCAGCATGAGCTTGGAGAACAGCTTCGCTGCCTGGGGGCCGTCGGCAAGGTCACGCACCATGGCGCGGGGAATGACCGTGCCCGCCGAAGCGCCGAGCGCGCTAAGAAAGCGAAACACCACCAGCGAGGCCACGTTCCAGCTCAGCCAGCAGCCAATGGAGGCAAGGGTGTAGAGCACCAGCCCGGCGAGCAGCGGCACGCGCCGGCCCAGCCGGTCGGAGAGCGCGCCCTGGGTCATCTGCCCGATGGCCAGCCCAATGAAATACGCGGCGAGCGAATGTTGCGGCGCCGCCGTGCTGTGGAATTCCCGCGCGATCTCGGGGAAGGCCGGCAGATACATATCGGTGGAAACCGGCCCAACGGCGATAATAAACCCCAGCAGGAGCGGCAGTTTGGCTGTAACGCGGCGGACCATTCGCAAGCTCTTTACCCGTCCGGAGCGAGCCGGTCCAAGCGCTAAAACTGCAACAGAGATTTACCGAAGCCAGCGCAGGACGGAGCAACGGCCAGCCTATGTGATTAACAATCTTTTATCTATATTTTTGTTTCAAAAACCATAAAAGAAATGCACAGCTTACAAATATAGCATTTTATCACAAATAGGTCTATTTTTGATGTAGCCGCTCACAATTAGAAACATTTAATCACCAAATCGTGTCGCTGTAACTGTAAAATACATCTAAAATTTCGTCGCGAAGTCTTGCATAGCGAGATCAAGCACGACAAATTTCATTACACTGCGTTCATGCAACCGTCCCCAACAGGAAGTGGTGTTTCAGTGCCGGATTCAATGAACAACTCATTCGACGCCCCTCGGTCACATTCCGGCGTGTTCGCCCAGTCCCATTCGGCCTGGGATTTGACTGCGCCCGGGGACGTCGCCGCGGTGGAGGCGATCAGCGCCGGACTCGGCGCGACGGGCGGCTTCTACGCCGGCACCGTCATTGCCACGCCGCATGGGGCCGCGCCGGTTGAGGCACTGCGCCAAGGCAGCCTCGTGACCACGCAGAGCGGCGCCCAGCCAGTGCTCTGGGTTGGGCACAAGAATATCTCCCCGCGCTTTGCCGACCCGCTGCGCGACCTGCCAGTGCGCATCTCCGCCGGAGCCTTGGGCGGCGGGTTGCCGCAGCGCGACCTGCTGCTCGCCCCCGGCCATGCCCTATTGCTCGGCGGCATGTTGGTCCCGGCCCGCACGCTGGTGAATGGAAGCTCAATCCGTCAGGAAGCGGCGCTGCCGGAGAGCTTCACCTATTACCATCTGGAGCTTGCGGGGCATGATTTGCTCACGGCCGAGGGCGTCTCCGCGGAGAGCTTCGTCGATATCGCCGGCCAGGGCTTTTTCCATAACTGGACAGAACGCGCCCCGAGCCAGCCGGTGGAGGAACTGCCCTTTCCTCGCGCCCGCACCCGGCGGGATGTGCCCACCGCGCTGCGTGAGAAACTCGGCCTCGCCTAGGGGCTCGCAGCTCGCCAATCCGGTTTAACTTCCGGCGCTATTGTTGTAGGCGTGTTGCATGACACGCTCAATCGAACTCAGCCGCAAGACCTCCGAAACCGATATCTTCGTGTGGCTCAACCTGGACGGCACCGGCAAGACCGATATCGATACCGGGATCGGCTATTTCGACCATATGCTGAGCGCCTTCGCCCGGCACGGCCTGTTCGACCTGACCGTGAAGGCCAAGGGCGACCTGCATATCGACGCGCATCACACGGTCGAGGATGTCGGCATCGTGCTTGGGCAGACGCTGGAGCACGCCCTGGGCGAGAAACGCGGCATCCAGCGCTTTGGCCATGCGGTGGTGCCGATGGACGAGGCGCTGGTGGAAGCTGCGCTGGATCTCTCCGGGCGCGCCTTCGTCGCCTGGGGGGTGAGTTTCGAGCGGCCGATGCTGGGGCAGATGGATACCCAGCTTTTTGAGGAATTCTTCCGCGCCCTGGCCGGCAACGGGCTGTTCAACCTGCATGTCATCCAGCGCGCCGGGCACAACGCGCACCATGTGGCGGAGGCGTCGTTCAAGGCCGTGGGCCGGGCGTTGCGCGCCGCCGTGGCCATCGAGCCGCGCATGGCCGGGGAGATTCCCTCGACCAAGGGTGTGATCTAGCTCCATGCTCGTTACCGTCATCGATTACCAAAGCGGAAACCTCGCCTCCGCGGCGCGGGGGCTTGCCCTCGCGGCTTCGCTGCGCGGCATCGCCGCCGATGTGATCATCACCGCCGACCCGGATCTGGTGACCAAGGCCGACCGGATCGTGCTGCCCGGCCAGGGCGCGTTCGCCGACTGCGCCCATGGCCTGGCCAGCGTGGACGGGCTGGAGGAGGCGATGTTCAAGCGCGTGGCGCAGGGCGCGCCATTCTTCGGCATCTGTGTGGGCATGCAGCTGATGGCCGAGCGCGGGCTGGAGCATGGCGTTACCCAAGGCTTCGGCTGGGTCCAGGGCGAGATTGCGAAGATGGAGGTAGGCAATGCCCGCCTGCCGCATATGGGCTGGAACGAGCTGCGCTTCACGCCCGGCTCGCATCCGCTGCTGGAGGGGCTGGTGCCGGGCGATCACGCCTATTTCGTGCATTCCTTCGCCTTGCGGGGCGGGCGCGCGGACCAGATCATCGCCACCACCGATTACGAGGGCGACGTCGCCGCCATGGTCGCCACCGGCAACATGGCGGGCACACAGTTCCACTCCGAGAAAAGCCAGCAGGTGGGTCTGCAGATTTTAGGGAATTTCCTCGTCTGGGAGCCCTGAGGCCAGCGTAAAACAAAAACGAAGGGTGGAAGCAAAACAATGATCAAACGGACGATACTGGGAGTGAGCTTGTTGGCGGCGCTCGCCTATGCCGGGATCTGCGGCTACCTGCTGCTCAACCAGAACCGCCTGCTCTATGTCGGCACGGCGCTGGCGCCGCATGACGCCCCGGTAAACCTGCCACCGCTGACAGACGAGACTGGCAAGCCCATCGGCTGGGTCGCGGAACCCGCGGGCATGCCGCTCGGCACAGTGCTGTTCTTCCACGGCAACAACCAGCAGGCCTGGGAGGCCGCGCGCGATTACGCCCCCTTCTTCACCGCGCATGGCTACCGCGCCGTGTTCCCGGAGTATCCGGGCTACGACATGCGGGCTGGCGAGACGCCGCGCCACGACAATGTGCTGGCCGAGGCGCGCGCCCTCGCGGTGCGGATGCGCCAGACCTATCCCGGTGCGCCGCTCATCATCGCCGGCAACTCGCTGGGCGCTGGCATTGCCGCGCAGGCCGCCGCCGCGGGCAGTCCGGCGCGCGTGCTGCTCTTCGTGCCCTGGAACCGGATGAGCGCCGTCGCCGCCGATCGCTACCCCTATGTGCCGGTGCGGCTGCTACTCGACGCGGACGGTACGGATTACGACTCCTGCGCCGCGCTGAACCCCCTGCGGGGCAAGGTGTTCATCGTCTACGAGACGCATGACGAGACCATCCCGGCGCATCACGCCCTGGCCCTGGCCGCCTGCCTGGGCCTGGCGCCGGACCGCGTGTTCGGCCTGGCCCAGGGCGGGCATGGCGACTGGGACAAGCAATTACAGCCGCCGCAGTGGGATGCGCTGCTCGCGGCGCCATCAGGCGGACGGAATGACTTGATTACGAGCGGAGATAGCGCCAAGAGGCAGCAGTGAACCACGCTCTGCTCCGCCCCACCTCGCTCATCGCTGAACGCCTCGAACACATCGAGGACGAGACAGACCTGCACGCCCTGGCGGAAGCGGCAACAGCGGCGATTCTGGATGGCGGCGGCTTCGGCTGGATCAAGCCGCCCAAGGCAGCGGTGGTGGAGCAATATTACCGCGGCGTGCTGCTGGTCCCCGAGCGAGAGCTGATTGTGGGCCGCATGGACGGCACCATCTACGGTTCGGCGCAGCTGCAAAAGCCCTCGCGCAATAACGAGGCGCAGGCCTTCGCCGTGCAGCTGATGCACCAGTTCGTAGCACCCTATGCGCGCGGCCACGGTCTGGCGCGAATGATCCTGCGTAAGGCCGAAGAGCGGGCGCGCGCCCTGGGCTTCACGGTGCTCAACCTGGATGTGCGCGACACGCAGAAAGGCGCGATCTCGCTTTACGAATCGGAAGGCTTCGTCCGCTGGGGCACCCACCCCGCGTATGCGCGCGTCAAAGGGGCGATCGTGCCCGGGCATTTTTACTATAAGCTCCTGAAATGAAACTCACGCTCTACCCGGCGATCGACCTTAAGGACGGCAACTGCGTGCGCCTGCTGCGCGGCGAGATGGACCAGGCGACGGTGTTCGGCACCGACCCGGGCGCGCAGGCAGCCGCATGGCAACACGCCGGGTTCTCCTGGGTGCATGTGGTGGATCTCAACGGCGCCTTCGCCGGCAAGACGGTGAACGAAGAAGCGGTGCGCTCGATCCTGGCGAATGTCACCATCCCGGTGCAACTCGGCGGCGGCATCCGCGACCTCGCGGGCGTGGAGCGCTGGCTGGATGCTGGCATCACCCGCGTCATACTGGGCAGTGCTGCGGCCAAGAATCCGGCGCTGGTGAAGGAAGCGGCTAAGAACTTCCCTGGCCGGGTAGTGGTCGGGATTGACGCCAAGGGCGGCATGGTGGCCACCGAAGGTTGGGCCGAAACCTCCGACATTCCCGCGACGGAGCTGGCCAAACGCTTCGAGGATGCGGGCATCGCCGCCATCATCTACACCGACATCGCCCGCGACGGCATGAAGACCGGGCTGAACCTGGACGAGACCAAGGCCTTGGCCAAGGCCGTGAACATCCCCATCATCGCCTCGGGCGGCGTCGCCTCGGTGGCGGACATTATCGCCCTCAAGGCGGCGGCGGCGGAGCAGCCCAACCTGAACGGCTCCATCCTCGGCCGCGCGCTGTACGACGGTTCGCTCTCCCCCGCGGAAGCCCTGGCCGCATGCTGAAGCTGCGCGTCATCCCCTGCCTGGACGTGAAGGATGGCCGCGTCGTCAAGGGCGTGAACTTCGTCTCCCTGCGCGATGCCGGAGACCCGGTGGAGCAGGCCGTGGTGTACGACGCCGCCGGCGCGGACGAGTTGACCTTCCTCGACATCACCGCCAGTTCCGACAACCGCGACACCATCCTCGATGTCGTGCACCGCACGGCGGAGAAAGTGTTCCTCCCCCTCACCGTCGGCGGCGGTATCCGCTCGGTAGCGGATATGCGCCGCCTGCTGCTGGCCGGCGCGGATAAATGCAGCATCAACTCCGCCGCCATCTCCCGCCCGGAGCTGGTGCAGGAAGCGGCAGAGAAATTCGGCAGCCAATGCGTGGTCGTGGCCATCGACGCGCGGCAGAGCGCGCCCGGCAAGTGGGAAGTGTTCTCCCATGGCGGGCGCACAAACACGGGGCTGGATGTATTGGAATGGGCGAAACGCATGGAGAGCCTTGGCGCGGGTGAGATTCTGCTCACCTCCATGGACCGCGACGGCACCGGCAAGGGCTTCGACCTGGAACTGCTGCGAGCCGTTTGCGGCGCCATCCGCCTGCCCGTCATCGCCTCGGGCGGCGTGGGCGAGTTGAAGCATTTCGTCGAGGGCGCGCAGGCCGGAGCCACCGGGCTGCTCGCCGCCAGCGTGTTCCATTTCGGCCAGTTCACCATCGCGCAAGTGAAAGAGGCTTTAACGCAAGCGCACTTGCCGGTCCGCCACCCCCGGGCGATACTGCCGGCACAAGGAGTCTGACGCCCGCCATGGCTAAAAAAGTCGAAAAATCGCCGGAGACCGCGCCGAAGAACAAGGCCGAGGCGGCGACATCAAAAACCAAGACCGGCGCCGCTACAGCCCGCCGGGAGGTGACTGTGCCGCCGCCGTTTCACGGCCCGGATGCGCGAGTGCTGGACCGCCTCTGGGCCACCGTGCTCTCACGCAAGGAAGCGGACCCGCGCCAGAGCCATTCCGCCCGGCTGCTCTCCCGCGGTACCGAGAAGGTGGCGCAAAAGTTCGGCGAGGAAGCGGTGGAATGCGTCATCGAGGCAGTGGCCGGAAAGACCACGGCGCTGATCGGCGAGAGCGCGGATGTGCTCTACCATTTGCTCGTGCTCTGGGTTGATGCCGGTATCCGCCCCGAACAGGTATGGTCCGAACTGACCCGGCGCGAGGGCATAAGCGGCATCGCCGAGAAAGCCGCGCGCAAGCCGCTGATGGTCGGCTTCCCAACCAGGAAAATCCCGTAAGGAGACCGCATGGCCTACGATGACAATAACGTCTTCGCCAAGATCCTGCGCGGCGAGATCCCCTGCAAGAAGCTCTACGAGGACGACTACGCCCTCGCCTTCCCCGACATCCATCCCAAAGCGCCAACGCATGTGCTCGTGCTGCCGAAGGGCAGGTACATCTCCCTCACCGATTTCGGCGCTACGGCCAGTCCGGAGGAGATCACCGGCTTCTGGCGCGCCGTCAGCCATGTGGCCAAACAACTCGGCGTGGAAGAAACCGGCTACCGGCTGATCTGCAATGCGGGGCCGGACAGCCACCAGGAAGTGCCGCATTTTCACGCCCATATCCTGGGCGGACGGCCGCTCGGACATCTGCTGGCTCCCGGCTGATGAAGAAGGGCTCCGCATTCGAGGTCTTCCGGGCGTTCCTCGTCCTGGGCATCACCTCGTTCGGGGGGCCGGTCGCGCATCTCGGCTATTTCCGCAAGGAGTTCGTGGAAAAACGGCGCTGGATGAGTACCGAGGATTACGGCGCGCTACTGGCCCTGTGCCAGTTTCTGCCCGGCCCTGCCTCGTCCCAGACCGGCTTCTGCATCGGGCTGAACCGCGCCGGCCTTCCGGGCGGGCTCGCCGCCTGGGTGGGCTTCACCCTGCCCTCCGCCCTGCTGATGACCGCGCTCGCGCATTACGTTCCGTTGTTCCAGAGCAACAGCATGCTGCATGGCGTGCTGCACGGGCTGCAGCTGGCGGCCATGGCCGTGGTGGCGCAGGCTGTCTGGCTGATGGCCCAGAGCCTCTGTCCGGATACGCCGCGCCGCGCGCTGGCGTTGCTGGCCACCGCCGTCCTGACCATCGTGCCGAACACTGGCGGGCAGGTGCTCGTCCTGGTCATCGGCGGCGTCATCGGCTGGCTGGCGCTGGATGATTCCGGGCTGGTACAGCACCGGGAAAAACGCCGCCTGGCCCGTGAATTGGAGGAAGCCGGGCGCGATCTGCGGCTGCACTTCCCCGCCCTGTTCTGCCTGGCACTGTTCGGCATCCTGCTGCTGGCGGCATTCTTTGTGCCCGACTCGGGGCCATGGGCGCTGGCCGGGGCGTTCTACCGCGCCGGGGCGCTGGTGTTCGGCGGAGGGCATGTGGTGTTGCCGCTTTTGCGCGATGCCGTGCTGGTGCCCGGCTGGGTCTCCCCGCAGCTCTTCCTGGCCGGGTACGGCGCCGCCCAGGCCATGCCGGGTCCGCTCTTCACGGTGGCATCCTTCCTCGGCGCCGTCACCGCGGGGTATCAGGGCGCGGCCATCGCCACGACGGCGATCTTCCTGCCCGGCCTGCTGATTGTTTCCGGCACCCTGCCCTACTGGCAGCAGCTTCGCACCCGCCCGCATGTCGCGGCGGTGATGAAGGGGCTGAACGCTGTGGTGGTCGGGCTGCTCGGCGCCGCTTTCGTCAACCTGCTGACGCTGAGCATTATCCACAGCCCCTGGGACCTGCCCGTGGCGGCCGGGGCGCTTGTGCTGCTGAGCGCCGGGCGGGCAAAGCCGATCCTGGTTGTCGCCTTCTGCGCTGCCGCTGGAGCCGTCGTCTGACCTTAGAGCCTGATTATCAGGCTCTCATCAATAAGTTATACCAACCGCCGAATTTTACGACTCGTAGGGGATTCCCTCGGCGCGATGGGTTATGATTCTGTATCTCCCGTTGGTTTGGACGATGGGGGTTGCCATGGCTATTGCGGTTGCGATTACCAACTTGGAATTCACAGCGGCGGATTTGCGCCGGTTGATGTCGAAGGAGCGGGACGGCGAGATCGTCCGGCGTTTATCTGCGCTGGCGCTGGTGCTTGAGGGTCATTCACGGACGCATGCGGCGGAACAGAGCGGGATGGATCGCCAGACCTTGTGCGATTGGGTGCACCGCTACAACGCTGGCGGCGTTGCCGCACTTGCCTCGGGCAAAAGTACCGGCCGGGCGCCGAAGTTGAACGCCGCGCAGATGGCGGAACTCTACGAGCTGGTGATCAA